>Ga0213833_1002603_pt1 | contig 11550 bp, 7 predicted proteins | sample SWATP21_FD_160575 | JGI IMG/M metagenome (GOLD analysis project Ga0213833, IMG submission 160575) | Coastal seawater microbial communities from Marineland, Florida, United States - SWA TP2 #1 | ecosystem: Environmental > Aquatic > Marine > Coastal | place: USA: Florida | collected 2016-08-14
TGCCCGAGTCCAGCACATCAAAGTCGTGTACCGACACAAAGTGGTGCAACAAACCACTGGCATGGATGACTTGCAGCTCCACATGTGTGGCATCCATGGGGCTTGGGGTCCTGAGCACACCTCACAATCACGGTGACTGGCACTGGCAACACAGCAGTGCCACAACCACAAACGCACTTTTCCAACAACGTGGCCATTTCAGGGAATCCCTTCAGCATCAAGTCGCGAATCCATGTTTCGAGGTGCAGCACATGGTTGCGCAGCCCCTCAAACTTGGCGCACAGCCTCTCCAGTTCTTCGTTGCACTTTGTGATGGTGGATTCCATTCCAGCACCTCGACGTCTGCGAGATCGGCGCATGAAGCGCTTCAACTCATTGCGTTTGTCAACGATATCCTCATGGGCATCGTACATGGCCGAAACAGCCGCGTCCCATAACTGAAATTTGATTCAACCACAACACCAATGGTGAACTCACAACAACATGTCCCCCAATACCAGCGACAAGCGCACATTGTTGATGTACTTGGCCGTCTTCTCGCCTTCGACAAGTCGCGCGAACTGTTTTCACGCACCCAACATTCGTTCGTCATCACAGCACGCCTCACCACCCGACAACCATGTGACGCCACTTGCCTTAGCCAGAAGAGATTGCGCAGCTTTCGCTGTGCGTGCAGCGTCTGCACCTTCCCAAGTCTCAATGTCGCCGCCTTGAATCGCTCGAGCCCGTGCCAACGATGCTTGCACCATATTCATGGCGTTGGTGGTGGTGGTACGTCGAACATCAACAAGCCAGGCGAACATCGTGTCATTGGCCACGCCCCGCTTGTCTACGTCTTGCTGCAGCATGCGCGTGGCATCTTGCACCAGTTGTTCGGCGGACGCGAGTGTGTTGTCGACGTGGGTGAGGGTGTCTTCGCGCGGCTCCGACACTAGCGTTTCTTCCAGGTGTTGCGCGTCACCGCCAACAGTTGCTGCATTGGAGGCGAACGTGGCGCTGCTTGCGATCCCGACGGGGCCAGGGCCAGTGGCAGACGAAGACACGGTGGAGGTTGTGTCGGGCCTGGAGGGTTCGTGAGCGGCACTGAATGTGGCACTGGCACCGCCAATGTCAGTCGCAGCACTGGACGCTGCTTGAACAGGGACTGCCTCTGCTGTGGCTGAGGATAACACAGAGCGACTGGAGTTGTTGTTCGGCAGGTGTCCCACCGACGGCATTGATGAGCTGTTGATGCCACCGCCGTTGCCACTGCCGCTCCCACCACCGCTGATGCTGCCGCTGCCGCTGCCACTGCCGCTGCCGCTGCCGCTACCGGCGTCAATCTCCTCGACGATCAAGTCGCCGGAGGGTGCTCCACCTCCCGCCCCTTGCGCCGGTTTGCCGCCGAACATGGCGCTGGCCAACCCGAACAACGGTTGGGACGCGCCCTGCCGGCGGGAGCTCGGATCTGGCGGCATCCCACTGGCCCGTGGAGCGGACGTGCGTGGCGTGCCGCGTGGGTCTCGAGTGGGTCGCGCGCGTCCCGGCATCATACCGGGCATCATCCCTGGCGGCATCATGCCCGGCATCATCCCTGGCGGCATCATCCCTGGTGGCATCATCCCTGGCGGCATCATGCCCGGCATCATCCCTGGCGACATCATCCCTGGTGGCACACGCCGGGAGGGCATCCCCGCACCACCAGCAGCAGCACCACCACCACCAGCGCCGCTGCGCGAAGACAACCCAGCCCCGGCCAGCATGCTGGCCATCATGCCCGGTGGCATACCACGGGATGCCATCCCCGCACCGGCGCTGGCGCCACCGCGCGAAGGCAACCCAGCCCCAGCCAACATGCTGGCCATGGCAGCGGCCAACCCCGGACCTGCCAGTGGGGTGTCGGGGGAGGGCGCGCGTTGGCGCCGTGTGGAAGGGACGTAGTGCTGAGCGGAGGCGGGGTCCCGGATGGCGGCACGAATGAAGTCGGCGGCTTCCGTGTGGCCGGAGCTTCGGGCCGCGGACTCGGGGGTTTGATCCTGAGGAGCACGGGAACACCCAACACGGTCAGGCGCCACCGAGACAGCAGTTGGGTGAAGCGCAAGGGCCGGCGACGGGACACACGTAGTATCGGTCATGCAGTGCAACAGCACACGCACCCGGTATGTTGCAGTCAGCTTGGCACCGCTCTTGACCAACACGGCAAGGCTGTTCAGGTGACCATTGCGCGCAGCGGTGAACACGGGAGCTTCTCCCGTCTGCACGTAGCCCAAACAGCGGAGATCAGGTCCCATCACAAGGGGGCAGGTGCCCACACACAGTCGAACATGTCGTCACAGAATGCGTACCATGTCCGGTTTGTTCACGTCTGCCCCTTTGCTGGCCAGGATTTCGATGCACTCGCTGTGGTCCAGGGCAGCGGCAGCCATCGTGGCAGTGGCCCCGGTCTGTTCAAGACGCACAAACAACAAGCCAGAAACAACAACAAACCATGGCGGCACGTCACACAAAAGGGAATGCACGTCTTACATCTCGACGAAACGAACAACGACACGAACCAGCATGGTATGGTTCGGATCACCGCCGTTGTCGAGAAGCAAACGGAGGCAATTGCCAGCGTCTTTGATGGCAGCCATCACCACCGGGGTGACACCACCCAACTTTGTGCACACGGCGTTGGGGTCGGCACCAGCCTTCAGCAAAAGAGCCACACACTCAACCTGAGACTTCTCTGCGGCCGTGAGTAGCGGAGTCACGTCGTCTTTTCGGGGCTGGTTCACGTCGGCACCTTGCTGACACAACAGGCGCACACAATCCACATTGCCGGCTTGCGCTGCGGCGGCAATGGGGCAGTCTTTCTGAAGCAACGCAACACACAAGGCGCATGAGTTACACACCATTAGAACGAATGAGGGCTGTGAAAAAGCTGCACCAGTTTCAACTGCCAACGTACGTTCACGTCACCCCCGTTGTCCACAAGCAAACGCAGCGAGTGCAAATGTCCATGAAGCGAAGCGGCAACCATGGGCGTCATTCCGTCCTGCCACAGCACACACATGAGCTAAGGTGGAGGCACAATTGGGCTGCACCCACGCCCAGCCAACCAACCAACCAGCTAACCAGGAGCGGCGGCAGCGGCTCGAAGCACCAGCCGAGAACAGCCAGTGCCAGCACGTACGTTTGCAGCCAAGTTGACATCGGCCGAACAAGAGATGAGGAATTGCACACAATCCGCATTCCCGCGGTTGGCAGCATGGTACAGTGCGGTGCAACCCTGGGTGTTGACAAGGAATGTGTCGGCACAATGGTGATGAGTGACCGTCACTGGTTGGTGGATCGTCGTCCCTAACGCACATTCAGATCTGTTTCGTTGATGTTGGCAACCTCAGCGGCAAGCGACTTGACGCACTCCGTGTGTCCGTTTTGACAAGCAATCATCAATGGGCTTGCACCGGCCTGCTTTTCACCAGTGAAGGATGGGGTTGGTAACCACCAAAACACCACACACAGACATGGATGAGAAACCCACCCATGTGAGAACATGCCCACAGGTGAACGTACATGCGACTTGGCGGAAACACTGCAGCCGTATCCGATCAAAGCCTCAATGAACTCATGGTGGCCGTTTTGGGCTGCCATGTACATTGGAGTAGCGCCAGTCTGCGGAGCGGAGCGCGTAGCATGTTGTCAGCGCCATGCACATGACAACGCACGAAGAGCCACATCCACGCTTGCGCGAGACATGAACACAAAAACACAAACACACACACGTACAGTGGGGTCGATGCCTGATGCATCTGCACCAAATGCAACCATGGTGTGCAAACACTTGGTGCGGCCACTGATGGCTGCAACAATGCAGGGAGTAGCGCCGTCCTGCAGTCAAGACACGCACCGCCCATCCACAGTTAAGTCGTTTGGGATTGCCCCACGAGTAGACACACACGTTGTGCTACCTTGCCAGGCGTGTTGACGTCTGCCCCCTTTTGAGCAAGAAACTCAAGAATGTCGTGGTTGTCTTCAATTACCGCAGCCACGGCCGAGGATATTCCCTGCGCAACACAAGAAAGAAACGAAACACATGCGCAAAGGCAAATCGAAGCGTCAAGCAAACAACCACGCCAACCCAGAAGATAGGCACGACACGAACATTTTTGTTGCGCATGTCGATGGGTGATCCACGTTCAACCAACAGCTTGACGCAGCTGAAGTGACCCGCGCGGGAAGCAAAGTGCAGTGGATTTTCGTTGTCCTGTGCTCGAACAAAAACAGGGCAGGTGAGACGTACGAACAGGTGTCACGGTGCGAGAACACTGACCTCGTCCACACTGCTCAACTGGCCGGTACCACCAAGATCTAGCAGTGTTTCCACACAATCATTGTGCCCGTTCTTGGCAGCTCCATGGATGGGCATCATGCCGTTCTGTTCACCACGTCGAGACAGGTAGCGAAGCGATTGCCAGAACCCCACTGTCAACTCTCACAGCACCAGCAGGAGCAGTGTGCTATCCACACATTTCTCACGTACTGTACGAGCTCGAAGCACGTCGGCGTGATGCTGGGCTAGCAAATCGATGCACTCTTTGTGGCCGTTCACAGCGGCGAGATACACCGCATTTGCACCACCCTAAGGCACAGCATATCACCGTTACACCCAATCCCGCTTGCAGAAGCAATCCGGGCTTTTCTTTGCGCGATACAATACAACGAGAAGGATTGGATTGGTGCCTCACCTTTTTGGTGTGCTCGACGTCAGCTCCCAATGACAACAGCGTGCGAACACAATCCGTGCGCCCAAACTGGCAGGCCGCAAGAAGTGGCGCGTCCCCATTCTGCGACGTCAAGCGTCCAAACAAACGTCAAGCTTCACCACTGCAGGAGCACACAAGCACGGAACTATTTCTTTCTTCTGATACCACGCGCAAGTGGCCACGGCAGGCACAGTGCGACACGTCACGCACCGTCATGGCTTTGTTGACAAGAGTGTTGTCTTCCGCAAGATACTGCCGGATTCGCGGCACGTCGCCAGCCCGTGCTGCTTCGATGATCGGCGTTGGGCTCTCCGTGTCTCCGTCTTCATCACCTCCCATCTGCTGCAGCCGCTCCAGCAACATCATCATCATCGCTGGGTCTCGAAACATGGTGGGAAGGCTGTGCAAATGTGAAGTGGTGCGGCGAAGAGCAGCAAGTGCAGTTCAAAGTCACGCGAACTTATCCCATTTGGTGAGACACCTGGCCTCAGCAGCGCGACACGTTGCAGCACTCGAGGCAAACCAGGTTGGCTTGGCATATGGCCGCATCCGGTCGCAGGGTTGGGCACGAGGCACTGGAGTTTGAGTCCTTGGGCGGCATACTTTGAGCTGTAGAGTTGGGTGTGTGCAGTGAAGTCATGCATCATGCATTGGGCAAGTGTCACAAATGCAACAACGGAAACGGCTTGAAAAAGGAGCATGAACCAACACAACGAACACCACACAGGGCAAAACAGAAAGAAAAACACACACATGCAATCGCCAAAAATCCGCATGGCCATCATGGTCGAAGCGTGAAACAACAAAATGAAGCGTGTCTCTGGGTGGTGTACACAACTTGTCCAAGTGCTCAGCGTCAAGAACACGTCACAGTGCACCCGGGGTAGCACCGGCACCAGCTGCGCAGCACGTAAATATCCCATGACGCATGAGTCCTTCCCGCTAGCTGCTGTTGCCGTTGGTTGAACCGACAAGGGAACGCAGGAGCTCGGGCGTGTCTAGCATGCTGGGTGCGACGGCGCCGCGCAACCAATGCAGAAGGCTCTGACTGCATTCAAAGCTGCTTGAAGAGGCGGCGGCGATACCCTCGTCGTTGACGCGGCGCCAGTACAGCGGGCGAACGGCTTGCTGGGCCCGCAAGCCCATGAGGCCGGCGCGCACGTACAGCTCCTGCGCCACACAGCCGTCGACCTGCGATGTGAAGCCCCCCATCGCAGTCAAGGTAGCGGCGCGCACAAGCATCACCGGCCCGCTGGCGACGTTGCGCACGACCTTCTCGTACAACGACCCCATGAACATGAAGTCACGCGCCTCGGTGTCACGGCGTTGCGGGTCTGTGTACCCCAGCGGCCGCATGCCCACGATGTCCGCGCCACTTTGGCACATGGCCAGCACCGCCTCGTGCACGGCCGTTGGCAGCAGCTCGGCGCCATCCTCCAAGAACAGCACCACCTCCCCTTGCGCTACCTGTGCGCCGGCATTGCGCGCTGCACCCACGGACACCTGATTGGCACGTCGCACAACAACGAGCGACCGCCGGCGTGTAGCTGACGCCTCTGCCGCAAACTCGGGCGCCGCCTCTAAAGCCGCCGCCGCCCGCGCCATGTCCGACTGCGCATCCGCCGCCGCCGCCGCCGCCACCACCACCACCACCTCAATGTTGGCGTGGCTCTGCTCCCACGCCGCCTTGACTTCGGCGTGCAGCGTCGCGTGGCCGCTGGGGTTGGCGATGACGACGGACACAAGGACGGCGGAGCTCCGCCGAAGACGCCGCTGGGCGTTGCCAGCGGCGCCCGCGACGGTGTCGAAGCAGCGCGACATGGGGACGAGGGGTGCCGACGGCGGGCGGCGAATGTGCAGGTCGGTGTCCTTGGCGTCGTTGATGGCACCGCCGATGGCAGGACGCGAGAGGTGCGCGCCGTGCTGCACGATGTCCGCGAGCCGCTCGGCCATGGCCACCGCATCAAAGGCGACCACCGCGTGCGCACGGTCTTCCTCGTGGATGAGAGCCACAGTGTCCCCGCCACCGCTGGTGACGAAAGGGATGCGGTTGTGCATGGCGTCCAAAACGACATACGGCGACGTTTCGAGCTTCGCGGGCAACGCCGCCACGCGCCCTCCCTGCTGCAGGTACTCCACCTCCTTCTCCCGTGTCTTGGCGGTGTACACGTTGACCTTGATGCCGGCGTCGCGCCACGGCTGGCTGCGTCCCTGCACGTACTTGTCGCCCATCTCTCCGCCCTCCACCACCGGCACCACGTCCAGCAGGAAGGTGACGGCAAACGGGTTGCCCGCGATCGACCGCAGTGCGTCAATGGCGTCGCAGAACAGCGCCAGCCCCTCCTCGACGAGCAGTGACTTGCCCCAGAACACAATCTCCCAGGCCGCCAGCGGTGCCAACACCTCCGCCTTCGAAACGGTGGTGTCGGCGCCGCCGCCGCCGCGGGAGAGCCCGACGGTGGGCAGGTCGTAGACCTTGTGACGCGGCAGGTCCAGGCGGCGTTCGTCCTTCAGGTACCGCACGATGAGGTCCGACTCGGTGACAATCAGGTCGGCGTCCAGCATGCTCGCCTCCTCCATGTGCGTCACCAGCACACCGTCCATGCTCAAGAACTGCTTGTTGTGCTTCCGCGCCCACAGCCACATGCCGTGCAGGTGCGCCACGAGCGTCGGCTTGGGCAGCAGCCCAAGACGCTTCGCCTTGCCCAGAAAGTACCCCAGGCCGCCAAACTCGCTGTAGTGGATCACGTCAAAGGCGTCGGCGCGGGACATGGCGTACTGCAGCACCGCGTCGGCCTGACGCACAGTGTGCGGCGCGCCGCTTGTTTCGGCACGCAGCGGCTCCGGGAACTCCACGGTGACGCCGAACACCTTGTACGACTCCACCGCGTCCGTTGCCGCCTGGCCCTCCAGCCACTGCACCACCAGCACAGTCACCTGGAAGCCGACGTTGGTGAGCAGGCGCGCCAGGTGCGCCATCGCCGTGCCGATGCCGCCGCCTGCAACCCCCTCCAACTCGTTCGTCACCAGCAACACGCTCACGTCGGCCGCGGCCTCGTGGCTCACGCGGAGTGACAAGGACTCTGGCACCGCCTCCTCACACGCCTCGCCACGAAAGCCGACGAAGCACTGGCAGTAGCCGCCGGGTGCCACCTCGCCGCCCTTCGCGGAGCACCTCACGTCACGGTAGCGCAGCCGCGGCGGCATGAACGCCTGCGTGTTGCACCCGGTGGCGTTCCATTGCTCCTGCAACAGCGCCAGCACAGCCGGCGGGGTCGCGGCCATTGCGTCGTCGCCAAACATGTCCACCGCCGCGCGGCGGCACATGGGACCGATGCGGTGCAGGTGCTGGCGCCTCAAGTGCACGGCGCGGATGCGGGTGGCGAGCTGCCACACCGACCCACGTGCGGCAAAGGCTTTGCGCATGCGAGGGCTGCCAAGGGACACCTTCCACGCGGTTTCGTACCACCACAGCGCCAAGTCGTCGTCGCCCTCCGCCTCCGCCAGGATGCCCGCCATGGTGTGTCGCACCGGGTGCTCGAAGGACGTCGCCGGTGGCACACCCGCGACCGCCCAGCGCTGGAACTGGCGGCCTTCTTCAGAGAGCAGCATGGCGTGGGCCGCAAGGACCTTGGCCACGGGCTGTGCGCCGCCGGTGGCGACGGCGAAGGCGGCTTGGCACTGCTGGTGGTAGTGGTAGGCGCACGGGGCGTGGCCTTCGCCAACACTGTTGGGGTGGTAGAGGTAGGAGCACTTGGTGGGCGTGGTGTGGGAGATGACCGGCTGCCACAGGTTGACCCGCACCCAGTAGTCCCAATCTTCCCACCCCCACCGCATGCTCGGGTCATACACCACGCCCAGGTCACGAAGCACACGCCGCTGCAGCACACACGCATGCAGCAAATCCTTGTCCAAAATGTTGCCGTCCTGAAACGGCACCGGGTCCCAAGACATGCCCGTCTCCTCCACACAAAGCTGCGGCATGATGGCGTTGAGCTCCGGCTGCGCTGCCGCTGCAGCCATTGCCTCTCGAAGGAACACCGGGTGGATGTGATCACCGGCATCGATGGGCCAGTTCCATTCGATGCTGGCCGGCATCGCCGCCAGCCCACGGTTGCGGCTTGCTGACATGCCGACATGGTGCCCATTGACGACCTGCAGCTGCAGGCACACGCGCGGATGGTTGCGCCGCTCGTCACCCTGCACCTGCTGCACAAACCTGTGCTGCACGGCCAGCGGTGCCTCCCACGAGTCTGGCCCGTCCCGCTGCTTGTTCTGTACGTCTTGCTTGGCAGCTCCTCGTTGGCGCGGCCCGCGCCTCGATTCGTGGTCCCGCGCGCGACCAGCCTGCGAGGCCCGTCGCCGTTCAACGCGAACCTGACGAGCGGGCCCATCTGCGACCGCGGCACTGCAAACTTCTGGGCACAGACCGCTTGGGTGGAGGTCATGGCGCCTGCACCATGGATTGGGCACTCCAACACCGCTGAACAGCACCGCGACCTGTCCGGGTCGCACCCCAACCACAAGGGCTCGACTGCTGCACCGGCGCCGCCGGGGCTGATCGTTGGCCCTCGCCGCCTCGTCGCCTCGCAGTTGCTCACCGCGTACGCCAATGTCTGCGCGCGCGATGAGGGGGGTGCGCCAGCCAAGGTGCACGTGGTCCCGCCCTCGTGGCTGCTCACGATTCCGGCCGACGTCTCCATCGGCGACATCTTCCACACCGTCATGCTGCCGCGGGTCCGCAACGGCACTGTCGACGAACGGTGGACGTCGCACATGGAGAACACGTACCTCTCGCTGCGCGCGGCGGTGCTGCGCACATCACCCAAGCTCGTCATCCTGCACGTCACCGAGATGCCCACTTACCGCTCCGTGTGGTGGAGGCTGTGCCTGCGCCTCGTCACGCACATCGTCGAGTGGCGGGACACGGCCATGTCGGTGGCGGGCGTCGACAGCGTGGTGCAGCACCGCGCGGACTACGTGCGCGTGCAAGCCATACTGGCGGCTGGCGGCGTGTGCATGGACACAGACGTTATCACCGTCGGTGGCTTCCACGCCGCGAGCCGGTTGCTCGGCAAGCCCGCCAGCAGCATATCGGTTGCCCTTGGCCTTGGCGGCGGTGCCAAGGGCTACATCTGCAACGCCGTCATCATGGCCCGTCGGGGCGCGCCGGTGTTGCAGCGCTGGCTGGACAACTACCTGAACAACTTTCACGAAGAGTCGTGGGGCTACAACTCTGGCCGCGTGCCGTACCTGCTGGTGAACAAAAAGTCCGTGTTTGGCGGCGCGTTTTTCCTCGCCGAGCACGCCATGTTCGGCGTCCCCTTCTCTAGGTGGGGCTCCCTGCGGTGGCCACTCCTACCGCCACCCAAACCCGCGCTGCCTCCACTGCCACCCCTGCCCAACCTGCAGGATGTCGTGGCCGTACACTCATGGAACGTCGCGTCTAAAGGCTGGGCCAACGCCGCGAAGCACCACATTCTGTGCAGCGAGCTCAACTCCACCTACTGCCAGCTGCTGTTCCCGCTCATGCCGCACCCCTTCGTGGCCATTTCCACGCCCGACACCTCGTCGGCTCGGCTTGCTGACTCCCTCGAGCTCCAAACCTTTCCGCTGTGGCAGCTCACCACCAGCACTTCGTGTACCGGAGACGACGTCGTGGCTGTCTGGTGCCTAGAGCTGCTCCCCGACGACGTGTTGCCACCACACTACCTCGACGCCCTCGTGAACCACCTCATCACGCTCACGATGTACGAGCCTCCAACCTGTGCGTCTGGTGCGTTGCGTGCCGCGCTGCCACCCGCAGGAACCAATGTCTACGACATTGGCACCAGCTGCTTCGCGGCAGAGCAGCCCATCTCGCCGCAGCTGCCGGTGTCGCAGGGCCGCCTGGTTCGTTACGTGCTGCGGGAACAACTCATCAAGACGGAACGCACGAAACTGCCCATGGAGTAGACAGACTGTGTTCGTTCATCGGCGGGAGCTTGTGACGCGTGTTCATTGTCTGTTGTCTCCTGCTGCTCTTGTTTTCGTGGTTTCGCCCGCATGCCACTGGAAACAGTAAAGTGAAGTAACGCAGGTTACAACACCGATGTGGGGAACGGACTCTCCTCTTCGCCATCGCTGCCGCTGCACTGCACAGAGGTGGTCGTCATCAGCAATGTCGTCCATGCCAACGGAGCGAGTGTGTGTTGTTGGGTCCAGAGATGTCAAGAAGTATGTGGCGGCGAGTGCACATCGCAAGCAAAACGTGTACACGGCATTTGACAGCAGCAACGGCAACAGCTAGTGAAAAGAGATGAACCAACACAACCTCCACCACCCTGGTACAAAAACATGAAGCGCCGAACAAGCAGCATGGCCAGAATCGTGTGTGGAAGCGCAATACAACACGAAGCTCCTCTCTGGGTGGCATACACTCAGCGTCGAGTGTACGTCACAATGTACCCCGGGTAGCACTGCGACGAGCTGCGCAGCGCATAGACAATGCCGGATGAGTCCTCACCATGCACCCCAACTGTGCAGTGAAACGAGTCATCGGGGGGAGTTGCGGCTTCAGCAACCCTCCCGCATGTGACTGAGCAAAGCACAAGCTGTCGCGCCGGCATGGCCGTCGACTCACGCGACACGTTGGCATCGGCAAAGGCAGCCTTCTCCGCCACGTACACACCACCACCAAACACGCCGTCCTGCTCACAAACCACACACGCACACAGGTGTGCATGAGCAGTGTGCAACAGCACGACACAAACGCAGCAACTGCCAACCAAACCATCACACCCAACCACGAACCGAGATTGGAACACCCTCCAGCCCCAAGCAA
>Ga0213833_1002604_pt1 | contig 11547 bp, 9 predicted proteins | sample SWATP21_FD_160575 | JGI IMG/M metagenome (GOLD analysis project Ga0213833, IMG submission 160575) | Coastal seawater microbial communities from Marineland, Florida, United States - SWA TP2 #1 | ecosystem: Environmental > Aquatic > Marine > Coastal | place: USA: Florida | collected 2016-08-14
GGCCCCTCGGGCCACCTCCCCCTGAAGGGGGAGGACATCGTCGTTCTCACCTGAAGTCGCCCGGTTGGAGGGACGCTGTGGCCAGTTGTGCGGGTAGGAGACCTCCGGCGAGGGGGAGGACTTCGCGGTGGAGGACTCTCTGGAGGGCCCCCTCCGGCCCTTCGGGCCACCTCCCCCTGAAGGGCCCTGAAGGGGGAGGACATCGTCGTTCTCACTTGAAGTCGTAGGGTTGGAGGGACGCTGTGGCCACTTGTGGGGGTACGAGACCCCGATAGGCGGAGGACTCTGGAGAACGAGCGAGGCCCCGACCGGGTGGTCGGGGCCTCTTTCATCGCGGTGAAGGACGACTACCAGCGATCGTCGTCGTCCCAGCTCCGGCCGCCGCTGCGCCGGCCGCCGCCGCCACCGCCACCGGTGTTGCCACCGCGACGGTTCCGGCCGCGCTGACGGTCGTCGGACCAGCCGGCACCGCCGTCCTGGCCACCGCCGCCACCGCTCCAGCCACCGCCGCCGCCGCGACCACCGCCGCCGCCGCCGCGGTATCCACCGCCGCCGCCGCCGCCGTCGTCGGAACGGTAGCCACCGCCACCGCCGCCGCCGCGGTATCCGCCGCCGCCGCCGCCGCCGCGGTATCCACCGCCGCCGCCGCCGCCGCCACCGCGGTAGCCGCCACCGCCGCCGCCGCCACGGTAGCCACCGCCACCGCCGCCGCCGCGGTAGCCGCCGCCACCACCACCGCCGCGGTAGCCGCCGCCACCGCCGCCGCCGCGGAAGCCACCGCCACCGCCACCGCCGCCGCGGCGCTCGGTGCGCTCACGAGCCACGTTCACGGTGAGCCGACGGCCGTCAAGCTCGGCGCCGTTCATGGCCTCGATGGCCTTTTCTGCTGCTTCTTCAGTCTCGTAGGTGACGAAACCGAAGCCCCGGCTGCGGCCGGAGTCGCGATCGGTGATGACCTTGTGATCGGCCACTTCGCCGAACTGCGCGAACGCGTCGTGAAGTCCCTGGTCGTCGGTGGCCCATGCAAGACCACCCACGTACAACCTCTTACCCATTTCTCTTACTGCTCCTCAAAACCCGAACTCTTGGTCCCATTCGAAAGCGATTGCGTGTCGTGGAGCAGCTTGTCGGCGACAAACCATAGGAGCCGTTCACGAACCCGCGCCCTCTCGGGGCATCCAAAGAACTGGTGCTCTGGCGCGAACCGGAGTTGCCCGGTCCGTCGCGTCGAAACTACCGCGGGACGGCCGGTGCCGTCCAGCGAATATCTGCACTGCAGCGCGCATTTGGCAAATGAGCCGGGGGGCTGTGTCCCGGGACGTCATCACGCGGCGCTTCTCAGCCCGGTTTGGGTCGGGTAGGGCGGTCCCGATGAACGATCCCCGCCATCGCAGCGTGCCCGCGCGCGCGCATGTCTCGAGTGCACATTCCCGCCGTCGACCGGTGGGCGTCACCGTCGAGCGTGTCGATCTTGCGAGCCGGTGGGCCCGCATGCGCTTCGTGCGTGCGGGCGAACAGCTCGACCGGCAGCGCGGCTTCCGGGTCGGACCCTCCTTCGTTGCCGAGACCTACCGCCTCGACCCCCACAACAGCCCCGCACTCGCGTGCACCGAGGCCATCGGGCTTCTCGCCCGTGTCGAGGGGCGGCTGGTGGGGCGGATGGTGGCACTGCGCCCTTCCGGTGGCGGCGAAGAAGGCTGGTTTTCGCGCCTCGAGGTCCAGGGGGGCGCACCTGTCCTGTCCGCGTTGGCGGCGGAAGGGGCACGGTGGGTGGCGCGCGGGGGGGGCGTCCGCTGGTCGGGGCCGGTCGGCCTCATGCCAGGCGATGTGTGTGGCGTGCAGGTCGATGGTTTCGTGGGCCGACGCGCCGGCGACCTTCCCCGCTGGCCCCGCGACATCTCCGAGTCTCTGTCCACCAGTGGCTTCACCGCAGCGCGGGAGACCGGGTTCTGGTTGCTGCCGATCACGTCGGGCAAGACCACCCGCACCACCCGCTGCCGGCTCGAGACCGCAGACCTCGACCTCGCCGACGTCGACACCTGCGCGGACATCGACTGGAACGACCTGCTCGCGCGCCTTCCGGCCTCTACCGACCCCGTGTCGAGGCTCACCTGCGCGCCCGACCGCCTGCGCCATGAGCTCCTCCGCAACGCCATCCACGGAGGGGTCACCTACGCCAGCGTGGGTGGAATGGTCGCGGCTCTCGGTGTGCTCCGGCCCGCGTGTTCGGCTGTCCCGGGCGTCCAGCTTCCGGCCTGGCTGACCCGCTTGCGTCAGTGGAAGCGCCGGGCGACGGCCGGAGAGGGGCAGGCGCGCATCTGGACGATCGCAGATCACCACACCGACCCGATCGTTGCGGCGGCTGTGCTCGATCGCCTGGTGCGCCGCGCCCGCACCCTGGGGTACCGACGCCTGTTGGTGGGGCCGGTCGCCACGGAAGCCGACGGTGTGATCACCGCTCTGCGCGACCGTGGCGCGCGCATCGACTGTCGCTTCAACGTGTTCGCGCAGCGGATCGATCGGGGGTAGGTGTGGCGCGAGACCTCGGGCTGACGTTCAAGATGGCCATTGACACGTCAACCTTGAAGTCGATTCTAAGGGGTTGGTTGACGGGGTGGCCCTGACCGGTTGTGATGGGTGTGCCTCTTCGCCTCTTGGTGTTGCGCACACCACCACCGCGGCTTCCCACTCGCCGCGATGGGTGCGCTCTGTCTCACCAGGGGTCCCGCCGCACCCCTCCCTCCCGGTCCGCCCCAATGTTCGAACCCCCCTATGGCAAGCCGTGGCTCCTCTACGGCATCCTCGGCTGCTCCCTCGCTCTGAACCTCGTGATGGTGCTCGACCGCGACGAGGGTGACGCCCCGACCGACCCGGTCGAAGAGCTGGCGGTCGCCGACGTGGTCCCCGCGACCACCACCGCCACGGCCCCCGCAGCCGGAGCCCCTGCGGCCACCACCGACGCACCGCCCACGGCGTCCAACCCGGTCGTGCCCCGTGACGTCGCCGCGGATGCTGCGGGCTGGAGCATCGCCTCGGCCAAGGTCACGTCCACCCTCTCGGGCGCCTTCCGCACCGCGGTGGGCTCGGATGGTAGTGGACTGTCGGCGGTCTTCTCGCGCCTGTTCGTCTGGGACCTGGACCTCCGCCGCGACCTCCGCAAGGGAGACCGGGTGGAGGTGGCCTGGCGCCGCGCCCCCGACGACACCATCGAAGTGCTCGCCGCTCGCCTGCACTCCTCGAAGATGGGGCAGACCATCGCGGCCTACCGCTGGCAGGCACCGGGCGATGCGTTCACGTCGTACTGGCAGGAAGACGGCACCGAGGTTCCCTACCGGCTCCAGAACCCGCCGCTCCGCGACTACCAACAGATCACCAGCCTGCTGAAGGACCGGCCCACGCACCAGGGCATGGACTTCAAGGCCCCGGTGGGCACGCTGGTGGTGGCGCCCTTCGATGCGAAGGTGAGCCGCACCAACTGGAACTGGAAGAGCAACGGCAACTGTGTCGAGCTCCGCTACCCCGATGGTGCGGTGGCCAAGTTCCTGCACCTCTCCGAGAACCGTGTGGAGCCGGGTGACACGGTGAAGGCTGGTGCGGTCATCGCGCTCGTGGGCAACACGGGTCGGTCCACCGCGCCGCACCTGCACTACCAGGTCGAGGTCGGCGGCAAGATTGTCGACCCCCTCGAGTACCACGGCACCATTCGTCGCAAGGTGCAGGGGGCCAGCATGGCCGCTCTCCAGAAGGAAGTCGCTCGGCAGGACGCCGTCCTGGGTCAGGGGCTCGCCTCCCGCTGAGGAGACCGCTCGCGGGCTCCGAAGCCCCGGGGAGACCCGCTTGCGGGGCTCAACGGGCCGCCGGCACCCCGGCTTGTCCGGGGGGACGCGGTCCAGAATCCAGCAAGGAAGCGCGTGGGCTACTGGGCTTCGACTCGGTACAGCACGGCTTCATCCCGGTCGAGGCGGCCTTCTTCGACGAGGCGTACGCCGGCTTCTGTGGCCGCGCGTTCGAGGGCGCGACCCCGGCTGCGCAGGTTGTAGATCATGGGGGCGCTGGCTTCGACCACCAGCAGATGGTCGCCCACGGCGGCTTGGAGGAGCTGGGTGTGGAAGGAGTCGAGGCCGGTGGCTCGGCGGCTCGCGGCTCCCCAGACGTGGATGACTTCGGTGGTGGCGCCCAGCTCGGCGAGGCGGAGCTCGAGGGCGCCCATGGACTCGTAGTCGGACACCCAGACGCGGGGGACGGGGGCGACCAGGGCGGCGAGGGCGTGCTGGCCGTCGGTGCGGAAGGTGGGGACGGGGATCTGGCGGACGAGGGGGTCGGTCTGGACCAGCTGTGAGGTGCCGGTGACCACCCACGGGCTCACGAACACGATGGCGGCCAGGACGCGGCGCCATGAGCGGAGGGGGTAGCGCCAGCCTGCGACCTGGTCCGCGGCGAGCCCGGCCACCAGCGCCACGACGATGGAGAGTGTGGCCATGTGGTGCAGGTCGCGGGCCACCACGAGCAGGCCGAAGACGCCGATGGGCAGGAGGACGGAGCCGAACCGCAGCAGGGCATCGCGCGGGGTGGGGTGACGGCGCCGCCACACGGTGAACACGCCAGCGCCGACCACCAGCCAGCCCAGCCCCACGAGGGCCCACGGGGCATCCGGTACGTCGGCCACGCCGTAGGCTCGTCCGAGGAAGCCGAGGGGGTCGCCCAGCCAGGCCACGATGTTGCCGAGGGACTCGCGGGTGGGGGCCTTGCTGCCCTGGAGGGCGCCGAGAACGCGGTCGAGCTGGAGGTGGACGTGGTCGTGACTGTGGATGCGGGGGCCGGGGACGCGGGGCTGGTGCAGGTTGGCCACCACGAGCGGAAGCAAGGGGACGGCGAGTGCCACCAGGGCCCATTTCTTGGAGCCGCCAGCGGGGGGGCCCATCGGCGGACGGTCGCGGCGGAGGAGGGTGGCGGAGAGGGCGATGGCGACGGCCACCACGCCGAATGTGAGCTTGGCGTGCATGCCGATGCCCACGCCGAGTGCGATGGCGACCAGGCCGTGTGGGTTTCCGCGCCACCGCCGGCTCCACAGAGCCCACACGACGGCGAGTGTGGCGCCCACGAGGGCCACTTCGGTGCCTCCGAGCACAGCCCGGTAGAAGACGAAGTCCCAGCGGGTGGCGAGCACGAGGGCGGCTGCGACGGCGGCCGAGGTGCCCACGTGGCGACGCACGAAGGTGAAGAGGCCGGCCAGCAAGCCGGCGCCCAACAGCTGGTGGAAGGCTTGGACCACCGACCAGCGGCCGGTGATGGCGTGGACCACCCGGGCGGGCCAGTCGACCATGGCGCCGGTGTAGCTGTTGATGGCGAGGGGCAGCTCGAGGGGGCCGAGCACGAGGCGTTCGATGGGGCGGGTCTGACGGGCGTGGAGCGGGCCCAGGACGGACTCGGGCGGAGGCGTGGAGATGTCGATGCGGACGTTGATGGGCGGACCGGCGCGCCAGCCGGGAGACACCTCGCCCACGACGCCCACCTCGCGCACGGTGGTGGTGGCGAGCAGGAAGTAGGGCACGAGTGCGACCAGGAACCAGAGCTGCTGCGGGCGGCGCATGGTGGGTCCGGGTCGGGGCGGAAGGGGAGGGCGGCGCGGTGGGTCGGGTCAGCGCAGATCGACTTTGGGGCTGGCGCGTGTGCGTCTGGGGTCTATACTCCTCCAGTCCCGTAGGAGGATTCACGTGAACGACGCTCACCCATTCGGTCGTGTCTGGTCGGGCCGCACGCCACGCTGGAGTGCGATGTCCGAGTCCGAGCCGCCGGGTCCGGACACCTCCGAGCCCGAAGAGCGCACCCACGACGACACCTCCTGGCAAGACCGGGTGCGCGAGTGGGCCTCCAAGCTGGGCGAGCTGGTCGACAACCTGCTGCCGGCTCCGCGGCCTGCGCCGGTCCTGGTTCCGGTGCCCGTGCGCAACCGTCGACGGCGGCGCTGACCACCCCATCCCCTTGACGCAAAGCTGACCGCTCGGTGCCCGCCGGGCGGTTCGTGTTCTTGGGCGGAGGTGTCCCGAGCGTGGATCGGCGGCGCTTCGAGTCGGCTCCAGCGCCCAGAACGCAGCCCAAGAAAGAGAAACCCCCGACCGAAGCCGGGGGTGCCGCGAGCAAGGCCCGCGGGGAGAGCGAGTGGCTCAGCTCTCGGTGGTCTCAGCGCTGTCGCCGTCGTCCTTGTCGCCGCAGCCGACGAGGGACATGGTACCGAGCGAAGCGATGATGAGCAGAAGGGCCTTGATGTTCTTCATGGGAGCGTCTCCTCAGACGTGGTGCCCGTGGCCGAGCTCTGGCCCGGGCAGGGTGTGCGCGAAATGCGCGAGCGACCGGTCGGTCCTGGGTACGGTCCCACTCCCGACACGCATCGTCAAGTACCGGGCACTGCTCAACCGCGCCAGCAATGGCTTAGACATTTGTCCCTGCCTTCACCGGAGTGCCCCTTTGGACTGGATTCCCTATGTGGAAGGGTTGGCTGTTGGCCTGGCCGGTTGGGCGGCCTGGCTGTCGATTCCGCGGGCCCCCGCACTCGACTGGGAGCGCCTCTTCAAGGTGTCGCTGTCGGTTGGCGTGTGGGCCGAGCTGGAGGCCGCTGCCACCGACGCCACGTCGATCGAGGCGCAGTGGCGGAACACCCTCCAGGACGCCGTGCCCTACCACCCGGCCGGACGCCTCTGGCGGGAGAAGCTGTCGGGGCCCGATGCCTTCGAGGTCCCGGTCCCGGCGCTGTCCGGAGAGCGTGCCCTGCTGGAGGCCCTGTCTCGTCTCGACACCCCCGAGGCCCGCTACGACCGCCTCTTCGGGCCCACCGCGCACGCCACCGACCCTGCCGTGGCCGAGTCTCTGGGCGACCCCCGCACATTGGGCGACGCCTACGACCCCCGGCGCCTGTTCGGCCCGGATGCCGACTGGGAGGCTGTGGCTGCGTGGAGTCCAGCGGTCCAGGCCGGGCTCGAGCGTCGGTTGGAACACATCGTGGTGCTCGAGCTGGGGCTTCCTGCAGACCGGTCGGTCGGTTCGGTGCTCGGAAACGTCCGCCACCACTCGGCCCACGACCCCTCGGATGCGCCGGATGGGGGATGGATGGCGCTCTTCGAGGCACCGTCCGACCGCCTGGTTGTGGTCCTGCACGGGTCGATGCTCCGCGCATGGCTCCACACCCTCACGCAGAGCCCTGCGCTCGTCGATCGGGGCGTGCTCATCGTCGCTGTGGGCGGTGCACCGGCCGCGGATGACAAGGAAAGACAGGAACTCACCGAGCTCCTGGAGTCCGAAGCCCTCCTGCCCGAGCTTCAGCGGCGCACGCCCATTGCGGTCGTCGACGACATCCACCCCGCCCACCCCCTGGTGACCGGTATGGCCCCCATTCGCCTCGACACCACCGACCCCGCGCGTCTGGGGGTTCGGTGGGTCGACCTGGGGCCGCTTCCGGTCGACCGGGTGCCCGCCCGCCCCCTCGCGCGCGCCTTGGTGCTCACTTCGGTCTTTCTCTTGGCTTCCTGACGGTGGTGGCCCCGGGCTGCGCCCGGTATCCTGGTCTCCACTCAATTTTGCGATTGCCAAGGTTTCCCCGAATGCCCACCCTGCGCACCGCCCCCATCCTCTCCAAGGCCGTCGTCGCCCTGGCCGGCCTGTCGGTCGCGCTCGCCCTCCCCACCCACGCACGCGCCGGGGGGGCGGTCAAGGTCTCCGCCGATGTCGTCGGCATGAAGATCTTCATCGACGGCGCCGACACCGGTCTCACCGCACCGGCCACCATCGGAAACCTCTCCCCCGGTCAGCATGAAGTGCGGGTGCGGGGCGACTGTCGGGTGGGCGCCACGCTCATCACCATCCAAGAGGGCGAGACGGCCACCACCAGGCTCTCCACCGCGGAAGGCCGGGGCCTGCTCACCGTGCAAGCCACCCCCGCCGCTGCCCAAGTCGCCATCGACGGCAAGGTTGCCGCGGGCCCCACCCCGGTGTCGTGTGGCGAACACAGCGTGTCCGTCACGCATCCGGGCCACCTCAAGGCGGTCATCCGGGTGGAGGTCGACGTCGACGAGCGCCGCACCTTGCCCGTGCAGCTCGAAGAGGTGGGCACGGCCACCCTCATCATGACCGTCTCCCCCGACCAAGCCGAGGTTCTCCTCGACGGCACGGTCATCGGCACGGGCACCACCACCGCCGACAACATCCCGGCCGGGCCCCACATCATCGAGGTCCGCGCGGATGGCTTCAAGGCCGCGAGCCAGCAGCTGCTCATCGACGCCGGCGACACCCGCGCCTACACCTTCGACCTCCAGCCCACCACCGCCGTCGCGGCTGCCCCCCCTGCGGGCGGCTCCGGTCCTGCCCAGAACACCGGCGGCAAGGGCCTCGGCCTCACCCCCATGCAAGCCACGGGCATCGGTGCTGCGGCGGTGGGGGTTGGCCTGGGCATCTACGGCATCACGCGCTTTGGCAAGGCAGGCGACGCCTACGCCGAGTACACCGAGCGCTCCCAGAACGGCCCCGGTCCGGAAAGCGAAGTCAACGCCATCCGCACCAACGAAGTCGTGCCCCTGCGCAACGCCGGACTGGTCACCACCAGCCTCGGCACCCTCCTCCTCGCCGGCGGGGTCACCCTCGTCGTCGCGTTCTGAGCTCAGCCCCCAACGCCTCCGGAGCACCCCATGCACTTCGTGCGCACCTTGAGCGGACTGTCGGTCGTCCTGGCGGCCACCGGCTGCTTTCCCGAGGTCCCCTATGAAGCCGGAAAGGTCGGGCTGGTGGGCGACGACGGCGGTGGGTCGGGCTCGGGCGGTGGGTCGGGCAGCGGCTCGGGCAGTGGGTCGGGCGACGACTGTCTGCGCTTCCCCGACACCGACGGCGATGGCTTCGGGGCGGGCGACAGCGTGACCGTGGGCTGCGACGAACCCGGCTACGCCGCCACCGACGACGACTGCGACGACTCCAACCCCGACATCCACCCCGATGCCTCCGAGCGCTGCAACGACCTCGACGACGACTGCGACAGCACGGTGGACGAAGACCTCAACTACGACTGGTACGTCGACGCCGACCTCGACGGCTGGGGCGGGGGCGACTCCCTCAACGACTGCGACCCGCCTGCGGGTGTGGTCGACCAGGGCGGCGACTGCAACGACGACAACGACGCCGTGCACCCGGCCGCCGACGAAGTGTGCAACGGCATCGACGACGACTGCGATGCCCTCATCGACGACGGCGACGCCTCCCTCGACTACTCCACCGCCGACACCTGGTACATGGACGCCGACAGCGATGGGTACGGCACGCTGTCCGACTCCACCGTGGCGTGTGCGAGCCCCGGCTCCGACTACGTGCTCGACAGCACCGACTGCGACGACGAACGCACCGAGGTCAACCCGGGCGCCACGGAGATCTGCGACGACGAAGACAACGACTGCGACTTTGCGATCGACGACGCCGACGCCTCTCTCGACGTCTCCACCGCCACCGAATGGCACGCCGACGCCGACGGCGACACCTACGGGGCGGCCGCCGTGTCCGCCACTACCTGCGACGCACCGGCCAACCACGTGGCCGATGGCACCGACTGCGACGACGGCGAGGCCAGCGTCCACCCGGGCGCCACGGAAGTGTGCAATGGCTACGACGACGACTGCGACTCGCTGGTCGACGACGACGACACCTCCATCGACCTCTCCACCGGCTCCACCTTCTACACCGACGCCGACGCCGACACCTACGGCGACCCCTCCACCGGCAGCTTGGCCTGCGCCAACCCGGGCGGCCTCGTCACCGACGCCACCGACTGCGACGACACCAACACAACGGTGAACCCGGGCGCTACCGAGATCTGCAACGGCATCGACGACGACTGCGACACCCTGGTGGACGACGACGACAGCTCGGTCGACCTCTCCACAGGCTCCACCTGGTATGTCGATGCCGACGGTGACGGCCTGGGCGTGTCCACCTCCATCGAGGCCTGCGACCAACCCTCGGGCTACGCCGACAACGCCGACGACTGTGACGACACGGGCTTCGACGACTACGACGCCGACCTCATCCAGGACTGCGAAGACACCGACGCCGACGGCGACGGCCTGTCCAACACCTACGACGTCGACGACCTCGATGACTCTCTGGTGCGCGGTCCCACGGGCGGCTGGGGCACCACGGGCGCGCTGTCCTACTCCTCGGGCAGCTGGGCACCAGCGGCCGACCACACGCTGCTGGCATCCGACGGCACCTCCGGCGACTCCAACATTGCCGTGGACGATGTCTCTGCATTCTCCACGGGCGACGAAGTCCTCATCATCGACCTCCAAGGCACCGATGCCGGCACGTACGGCTTCTACTTCGTCACCGGCAGCTCCGGCTCCACGCTCGATGTGGAGCCCCCCCTCCAGACCGACTTCGACGCCGACGACGTGGTGGTCGTCCAGCGCGTGCCCCACTACACCACGGTCGACATCTCCACCACGCTCTCGCCGGATGCGTGGGATGGCGAAGGTGGCGGCCTGGTGGTCTTCCGGGCCACGGGCGCGGTCACCATTTCCGACTCCGTGTACGCCTCGGCCACGGGCTACCTGGGCGGCGACGGGGTGGCGGGCAAGAGCACCGCTGCCACATCTGGCGGCACCTGGAGCCAGGGCCCGGCGACAGCATCCACCTACGGAACGGCGGTGGATGGCGGGGGTGGTACGGCGGTTGCCTACGAAGATGTGGCATCGTGTGGCGGCGGCGGAGCCTACGGCACCGATGGGGGCGCGTCCGACTACTTGTGGAGCTCCAACAGCTACGCCGGCGGGGCGAGCTATGGCGACTCCACGCTCTCCGAGTGGTTCTTCGGTTCAGGCGGCGGCGCCGGGTCCCCCGACGACGACTCCGACGGCGCCTACACGAACAACGTCACGGGCGACGGCGGCCAGGGCGGCGGGCTGGTGGCCATCTACAGCGCCACCTCCATCACGGTCTCGGGCACGGTCGAAGCCGATGGCGGCGACGGCGAAGACGCCGAAAACAACACGGGCTCCTGGTGGAAGCGCGCCGAGATTGGTGGCGGAGGGGGTGGGGCCGGCGGCCAGGTGCTGCTGGTGGCCGACACCATCACCATCTCCGGGTACGTGTCGGCCTGGGGCGGCTACGGCGGCGAGTGGGACGGCGACGGCACCTACGGCTACTCGGGGTACGGCGGCGACGGCGGCGATGGTCGCATCCGCCTGGAATACAACAGCGTGACGGGCACATCGTCGGTCGACCCCACCCCGTCGGCTGGTTCGTACACGGACTGATGGACCGGTCGGGCCACCGGCAGGCCGGTGTCCCGCCGCGGCCCGGTGAGCCCCGCAAGCGGGTCTCCCCGGGGCCTCGGAGCCCGCGGGCGGTCTCCTCGGCAGGGCCCCCTCCGCCTCGCTGCGCTCGGCACCTCCCCCTGAGAGGGGGAGGACATCTCGTGGGGGCCCCCTCCGCCTCGCTGCGCTCGGCACCTCCCCCTGAGAGGGGGAGGACATCTCGTGGGGGCCCCCTCCGCCGGAGAGGAGGAGGACTCCCGGG
>Ga0213833_1002605_pt1 | contig 11545 bp, 12 predicted proteins | sample SWATP21_FD_160575 | JGI IMG/M metagenome (GOLD analysis project Ga0213833, IMG submission 160575) | Coastal seawater microbial communities from Marineland, Florida, United States - SWA TP2 #1 | ecosystem: Environmental > Aquatic > Marine > Coastal | place: USA: Florida | collected 2016-08-14
GATGCCGGAACCGATGACGGCGATTTTCTGTCCGCGCGAGTGAGTCATGCAAAGCCCTGTCCCTTGACGGCCGGACGTTCGGCCATTCTCGGGGTTTACGCGGCGGGCGCGGCAGCGGATCACTGACATGCGCGCAGGCGGTCAGTGATCCGTCAGGGCGGTGCAATCGTAATCCGAAGCATGTACGCTGCCCTTCACACCCCGCCCGCAAGGGCCAGACGCGAAACGGTCGAGACCGGGAAGGCACGCATGACGCAGGATACCGACCGCCGTCGGTCCATCTCCGACGCGGCTCGGCTGGCCGGCCTGCTGGAACAGGTCGGACGGAAGCGTGATGCGCAGGCCTTCCGGGCTCTGTTCGATCATTTCGCGCCTCGTATTCGCAGCTTCCTGATGAAACGGCGGGTTTCTTCGGCTCTTGCCGACGACCTGACCCAGGATGTGATGCTGGCGATCTGGCGGCGTGCATCGAGCTTTGACGCAGCGAAGGCCTCGGCGGCGACGTGGATCTACACGATCGCGCGGAATGCGCACATCGATCACTACCGCAAGGCGGTTCGCGCCCGGAAGATCGATGAGCACGATCCGCACTTCCAGCCGCCGGACCAGCCCTTGCCCGACGACTTGTACGAGCGGGCCGAGGCTGGTCAAAGCGTTACCGGTGCCCTTTCGGGGCTGCCGGACGATCAGCGCCTTGTGCTGGAACTGGCCTTCACCGAAGGCCTCTCGCACAGCGAGATTGCCGAGCGGCTGGACCTGCCCCTGGGAACCGTGAAGTCCCGCGTCAGGCTGGCCATGAACAAAATGAGACAAGGTCTTGGAGAATGGAAATGACCCAGCGCGGTCATGTGTTGGATGACAGCTGGTATCTCGACTACGCCGCGGGGACGCTTGGAACCGAGGCGCAGGACGTGATGATGGCATCGCATGTGGAATTGTCGGACGAGGCCCGTGGCCGCGTCGCTGCGCTTGAAACGCTCGGCGGCGCCATGCTCGACGCATCGGACGGCGAAGCGCCGCTTGGCTTCAGCGTCGAGGATATCCTGCGGCGTGCCGGAGGTGAGGCGGAAGAAGACCTGACGGCGGCACCGGCGACAGCGGCGCCGGCCGCAGATGACAGCCTGTGCCTGCCGCAGGCGTTGCAGGACTATCTGGCCCGCACCGGCACGCCGGTGCGCTGGGGCTTCCTTGGCCCCGGCATGCGCAAGGCGATCCTGTGGCGCGGCGAGCATGGCGAGCGTCTGTGGCTGCTGCGCGCCCAGCCGGGCGTCGCGATCCCGCATCACGGGCACAACGGTTCCGAACTCACCCTCGTTCTCAAGGGCAGTTTCTGGGATGGCGAGCAGGAGTATCGCCCCGGCGATGTCGAGGAGGCGCACCCCGGCGTCGAGCACGATATCCGTATCGATGAGGGCGGCGAGTGCATCTGTCTCGCGCTGACCGAAGGCAAGCTGAAATTCGAGAGCCCCGTGCTGCGCGCTTTCCAGGTCTTCACCGGGCTCTGACGGCCGGGCGGCACTGCGCTGCAGTTGTCCCCGGACATCAAGCGGGTATGCTGCGTTTGCGCTACCATCCGGTCAGCGATTGGACGCGAGAGCCGGCACCCGACACGATGACTGTGAAAACGCGGGCCAACAAGCAATTCGGTGCCACGATCAAGGATGTGGCGCAAAGTGCGGGCGTGTCGGCGATGACCGTCTCGCGGGTGCTGAACGGGGAAGCGAATGTGCGCCCGGAGACCCGCGAGCGGGTCCAGGCGGCCATCCGCGATCTGCGCTACCGGCCCAACCTGTCCGCACGAAATCTGGCCCGCGCGAACACCTGGTTCATCGGTCTGCTCTACGACAATCCCGGCGCCGGCTCTGTCTCCGAACTGCTGATCGGGGCGCTGAAACGGTGCCGTGAGGCTGGCTATCATCTTGTGGTCGAGACGTGCGGCACCAGCGAAGACGACTGGGCACGCACGGTCGAAGCCATGCTTGAGAGAGGCGGGTTTGACGGGCTGATCCTGCCGCCACCTGTCTGCAATCATGCCGGTGTGCTGGCGGCGATCGAGGCGGCCGGTCTGCCCTTCATCCGCATCGCACCGGACGAGGCCGGCGATCACGGGCCTGCCGTCACCACGGACGACCGGGCTGCAGCCCGCAACATGACCGCGCACCTGATCGAGCAGGGTCATCGCCGGATCGGCTTTATCGGCGGTCCGGACGGGCAGCGTGCGAGCCGTGAGCGCCATGCGGGTTATCGCGACGCACTCATGGCGGCCGGCCTGGACGTCGATCCCGCACTCATTGTGCCGGGCGAATTCACCTACCGCTCCGGCCTCAGGGCGGCCGAGCGATTGCTCGACCTGTCGCCCCGGCCGACGGCGATCTTTGCCGCCAATGACGACATGGCCGTGGCGGTGATCGCCCAGGCGCATCGCCTGGCGCTCGATCTGCCGGGTGAGCTGAGCGTTGCCGGCTTCGGCGATACCCACAGCGCCACAGCGGTCTGGCCGCAGCTGACGACGGTTCGCCAGCCGGTTTCGCGCATGGCGGCGGAGGCCGTCGGAATGCTCGCCGGCCGGCTGGATGCGGCTCGGGCGGGAGAGGAATGCGGCGATGCCGGGCCGCACGAAGTCGGGTCCGAGATCATCGTGCGGGAATCCGTCGCGCCGCCCGCCAGCGCCGGTTAGGCGCTCGCCGCTTGCCGGCATGCTGGAGTGGTGACTAAAGTCGCGCCCCTTGCGGGGATTCCATCGCGGAGCGAACCATGTCCGACTGGCGCAACAAGCCGGAAATCGATAGCGCAGCCGTCCAGGCGCTGGTCAGCGCGGTCGGCGAATCGGTGTTTCGCGACATGAGCGTGCAATTTGCCGCAGACCTGCGGCGGCTGGTGGATACCTACTGGGCCGCCATGGACCGCGGCGAGCGCCCGGATGCCCACGCCACCGCTCATGCCCTGAAGGGCGCGGCCGCCAATATCGGGCTCACCCGGCTGGCGGCAGTGGCCGCGGCGCTCGAACAGGACGACAATGCCGCCCGTGATGCGCTCAATGCCGAGCTGGAGGTGGCCCTGACCCGCCTGACTGAAGCGGTCTGACGAGCGCCCGCCGCTGGGGCGGGCCGGGGAGTGACGATGGAATACAGATCCGAATTCACCGGTAATCCGGTCCTGGTCGCGATCGAAGGTGTTCTCACCTTTGACGATCACGAACGCTTCCGCGAACTCGTCGGCACGCTCGCCGATCAGGTTCCCGGCCCGGTGGTCTTTGACCTGTCCGGTCTGACCATGATCGACTCGGCCGGTATCGGCATGCTGATCATGGCCAATGACCGCATCGTCAAGCGCGGTGGCGGTCTGCGCCTGCGCGGTGTTTCCGGGCAGGTTGCCAAGGTTGTCGAGCTTTCCAGGATCGAGCAGCTGATCCCGATCGACTGAGGCGCGGATGGACCTCGCACACTCCCAGTCCGAGCATGACGACCCGGCGCGTGACCGGATCCTCATTGTCGACGACCAGGCGTCGTCGCGCCTGCTGATCGGATCGGTACTGGACGCGGCGGGCTATACCTGTCTCGCCTATGCCGGTGACGGGGTCGAGGCGATCGAATGGCTCGCGGCCAACACGGCTGACATCGTCATCCTGGATATCCGCATGCCGCGCATGGACGGGTTCGAGGTGTGCCGCGAAATCCGCGGCCGGCTGGCGCTCGATCTTCCGATCCTGGTGCAGACCGGCATCCAGGAGGCGGACTGCCGGGTCGACGCCTTCAAGGTCGGCGCGTCCGACATCGTCTCCAAACCGCTCAATCCCGGCGAACTGGTCTCCCGCGTGCGGCTGCATCTGGAACGCCGCCGCATGATCGGCCGGCTGCAGCGCTATCAGGACCGGATGGAGGACGAGCTGCGCGCGGCCCAGTCCATGCAGCTGGCGCTTCTGCCCGGACCGGAGGATGTCGCCGCAATCCTGCATCCGCGCGGTGCCGCGATGACCGCTTTCTACCGGGCTTCTCACATGCTGGGCGGCGATCTCTGGCAGGTCTTTCCGGTGGACGAAACCCGGTTCGGTGTCTTCATGGTCGACCTGTCCGGGCATGGCGTGTCGGCCGCGATCAACGCTTTCCGGGTCAACATGATTACGGCCGGACTGGTTCGCGAGCGGGCCGATCCGGACCGGTGGCTGACCGCGCTGAACCGGGCACTCGTGCCGATCCTGCCGGTCGAGCATTTCGCGACCGCCTTTTACGCCGTCATCGACCCGTCCGCGGGCGAGATGCGCTATGCCGTGGCCGGTGCCCCGCCGCCCCTGATCCTGCGTGGCGATGGCCACTGGGATGAATTACCCGGGCGGGGGCTGATCCTGGGCTGTCTGGCGGATGCGGAATATGAGTGCTTTTCGGCACAGCTGGGACCGCAGGACCGGCTGTTCGCCTACAGCGACGCGCTGTGCGAGAACTTCGAGAATCCCGAAGCCAGTCTCGGGGCCGGGGATATCGCCATTGCCGTGCAGGCCGAGGCAGCCGCCGGCAGCGATGCCTTCGCGGCCCGGCTGTTGACGCGTCTTTTCGGCCGGCCCGATGCCGAATTCCGCGACGACCTGACCTTCCTGCTGATCGGACTGAACGCCCCATGAAACACCGCGAAGACCTGATCTGGATGATGGTGTCCGACGGCCCGCTGGCGCGCCGCCTGGGCGACTATCTGCAGGACGAGCCACGCGGTGTGCTGGTCGGCGAGACCGCCTTGCCGGAGCGCGGCGAGATCGGTGTGGTGATTGCCGACGATGCGCATCTGGGGGCCCTCAAGGCCGCCCGGCTGCGGGCCGGCGAGGCGATGCAGTCCATCTTCCTGACCGAACGGACAGACAGCCCGGTCCAGGCCGATTTCGTGCTGTCGCGCGATACCGATTTCGGGTCGGTGAAGTCGGTCTTCGAGGCCGCCTGCGATTATCGCGACCAGGTGCTGGAATTGCAGGCCGATGTGGCGCGCCGAAAATCGGCCATCGGCACGATCATGAGCGGGCAGTTCGTCTTCCGCACGCTGGACGAGGCGCGCAACCTGTCGACCATGCTGGCGCTGGCCTGCCCCAATTCCGATGCCGTGGTGGTCGGTCTCCAGGAATTGCTGGTCAATGCGGTCGAGCACGGCAATCTGGAGATATCCGGCGCACAGAAGCGCGACCTTTTGATCGCCGGGACCTGGCGCGAGGAAGTCGAGCGGCGGCTGGCCGACCCGGCCTATGCCCAGCGGCGGGTCATCGTCACCTTCCAGCGCGGCGCGCGGATGATCGCCTTCACCATCCAGGACGAGGGCGAGGGGTTCGATCACGAGGCGTTCCTGAAGGGGCCGCCGGCCGGTGCAGGCTATCGCGGCCGCGGGATCACGCTGGCGCGCACGCTGTCCTTCTCCTCGCTGACCTATATGGGCTCGGGCAGTGTGGTCGAGGCGGTGATCCTGCTGGACAGGCAGGCGAGCTGAGCGCCGCTGCGCCGACTTGAAACTTTCATTGGTCATTCCCGGTCGTATTCGATAGGCCTGCGCGACCTGGAGCAGGGCCGTTTCCGGCGGAATCGCCCCTGCTCCGGAATCTTGAGCGGTCGCGTGATCGAACGGTGAACCGGTTTCCGTTTCACCGGATCACGCTCCAGCGGAACGAGGTCACGACGTGCGTATCAAATCCTTCGGCCCGGCGGTTGTCCTGGGCGTTTTCCTGGCCGGTGCCGCGAGCGCCGCAACCCTTCAGGACACCGGCAGCGACAGCGATAACTGGCAGCGCGCCCGCGCCGAGCTGGACCGCCGCATGGCGATCGACGTCCGTCCACAACAGGCGCGCAATGTCATCCTCTTCATCGCCGACGGGATGAGCATCCCCACCATTTCCGCCGCGCGGATCTATGGCGGCGAGCAGGCCGGCGATGGCGAGACGCACACCCTCTCCTTCGAGGGCTTCCCCAGCACCGCCCTGGTGCGCACCTACAATGCCGACGCCCAGGTCGCCGACAGTGCCAGTACGGCAACGGCGCTGGTGACCGGCCACAAGACGCGTTCCGGCGCGGTCAGTGTGCGGGCCGACCAGTTCCTCGACGCCTGCGCGCCCGATGCCGACCTGCCGCCGACCCTGGTCGAGCTGGCCGAGCGCCGCGGTCTTGCCACCGGCATCGTCTCGACCGCCCGCCTGACCCACGCCACGCCGGCCACGCTTTATGCGCACAGCCTGATCCGTTCCTGGGAAGCCGACAGCGATATGCGGCCGGAAGGCGTTGCCGCAGGCTGTGTCGACATTGCCGCGCAATTGCTGGCCTTCGACGAGGGTGACGGTATCGAGCTGGCGCTGGGCGGCGGCCGGGCCCGCTTCCTGCCCGAAGCCGAGGGCGGTGTGCGTGCAGACGGGCGCAATCTGATCGCGGAATGGCAGGCGCACGACCGCGTCGCCGTCACCGATGCAGCCGGTTTCCGGGCGCTCGATCCGGCCGCCGGTGCGCCGGTGCTGGGTCTCTTTTCCGACAGCCACATGGCCTATGAGGCCGACCGCAGCGAGGCCGACGAACCCTCCCTGGCGGAAATGACCGCCTTTGCCATCGACCGCCTGTCACAGAATGAGGACGGCTATGTGCTGATGGTCGAGGCCGGGCGGGTCGATCACGCCCACCACGCCACCAATGCCTACCGTGCCCTGACCGACATGCAGGCCTTCGATGCCGCAATCACGACGGCGCTGGAGCGGGTGGATCTGGACGAGACGCTGATCGTGGTGACCGCCGATCACGGTCACACCATGACCTTCTCCGGCTATCCCGGCCGCGGCAATCCCATTCTCGGCCTGGTGCGCCGCGCGAACCCGTACGAACCAGGCTCCGAGCCGGGGCTGACGCTGGACGGGACCGGCCGGCCCTATACCACGCTGGGCTACCGGAACGGTCCCAATGTCCGTCCCCATGCGGGCGAGCCGCTGGACGATGAGACCGTGATGGCGCCGGACTATCACCAGGAAACCGCGGTGGAATTGTCCGACGAGACCCATTCCGGTGCCGATGTGGCGCTCTATGCTACCGGGCCGCGGGCACACTGGTTCGGCGGCTCGATCGAGCAGAACACGGTCTTCCACCTGATCTCCGCCGCGCTCGGCTGGGGGCAGGATGAAGACGAGACCACGGCGGAATAAAATTACGCGTTCAGCTGTGGTTCAGTGGCAGGATCGTCTAAACTGTGATCACGCAACCGGATGGGACGGCACGCGGGTGACCGGGCCGGTGGCGTGAAAGGGGATCCGTCATGCAGTTTCGTTCTCTCGCCGCCGCTGCGGCCGTCCTGGCCTGCGCCGCACCGGCCATTGCCCAGGATTACTCCGCACCGCCCACCTATGGCAGCGTCAATCTGAACTCCGGTTTCACGCCGGATCCCTACACCGTGCGCATCACCTCCGGCGGTGCACGCTCGGCCGCCAATGTGTCCTCGTCCTGCCGCGGCTGGATCGCCAATGCGCCGGATTATTCGGTCTACTACACTGCCGGCAACATGTTCGACCTGACCATCGGCGCCACCTCCAGCTCCGACACGACGCTCGTCGTCAACGGGCCCAGCGGCAACTGGTATTGCGACGATGACAGCGGTGAAGGGCTCAATCCGAGCATGACCTTCTCCAACCCGCAGTCCGGCCGTTACGACATCTGGGTCGGCTCCTACAGCCAGGGCGATTATGCCGACGCCGTCCTCGCCATCTCCGAACTCGGCGGCTCCGGCGGCAGCTATAATGGCGGCGGCAACAGCTATGGCGGGATCGACTTCTCCCTGCCGGCCAATTTCGGCAGCGCCAATCTGCGTGCCGGTTTCACGCCCGACCCCTACCGTGTCGACATCGTCTCCGGCGGCGCCTACCGCGCCTCGGACGTGCGCAGCGGCTGTGCCGGCTGGGTGTCCGCCGCGCCGGACTTCGAGCTGCGCTACACGGCCGGCTCCTCCCTGCCGCTGATCCTGTCGGCCGCCTCCGGTTCGGACACGACCATCCTGGTCAATGATCCGAACGGCAATTGGCACTGCAATGATGATGGCGGCAACAGCGGTCTCAACCCGGCCCTGACCTTCCACAATCCGGCCTCGGGCACCTATGACATCTGGATCGGTTCCTACCGCCAGGGCGAGAATGCCAACGCGTCGCTGTCGATCTCGGAACTTTACAGCGAATAGGCCGTCCCGGCTGACACCAGGCACGAAGGGCCGCCCGGTACAGACCGCGGCGGCCCTTTTTCTTGTCTGCTTTCTTGTCTGCCACCAGGCTTTCACGCTACAGCTTGTGAACACGGTTCACGAGGGGGAAGCGGCGATGAAGCGGATCATTCTGGGCGGCGTGCTCATCCTCATTGCGGTCGCTGCCGGCCTCTTCTTCTACGTCATCCCCGTGCGCATCGATGCCGGACGCAATCTCGTCCTGCCGCACGAACCCTATACCCTCTCCGCCGAGGCGCAGGCCCTGCACGCCACGCTCGATGTCGCCGATCTGCATTCCGACATGCTCCTGTGGATGCGCGATCCGGCCCGGCGGCACGATCGCGGCCATACCGACCTGCCGCGCCTGCGCGAGGGGCGGGTGGCCTTCCAGGTCTTCGCCAGCGTCACCAAGACGCCGTCCTCGATGAATTACGAGGAAAACTCGGCCGACAGCGACAATATCACCCCGCTCGCCATCGCCCAGCGCTGGCCGGTCGACACCTGGGGCTCGATCCGCAATCGCGCGCTCTACCATGCCGGCCGCCTCAACCGCCTGGCCGAGAATGACGACGCCTTCACCGTCATCCGCACGCGCGGCGATCTCGACGCGGTGCTGGCCGCCCGGCAGAGCGACCCGATGGCGATGGGCGGCCTGCTCGCCACGGAAGGCGCGCATCCGCTGGAAGGCGATCTGGCCAATATCGAACCGCTCTGGGAGGCCGGTTACCGGCTGATCGGCCTGCAGCATTTCTTCGACAATGAGCTGGGCGGATCGCTGCACGGCGTCTCCGGCGCGGGCCTCACCGATTTCGGCCGCGAAGCCGTCGCCGCCATGCTTGAGCGCGGCATGATCATCGATGTCGCCCATTCCTCGCCCGCCGTGGTGGCCGAGGTTCTGGCGATGACCGACCGGCCGCTCGTGGTCTCCCACACCGGCATTCACGGCCATTGCCCGGTCACCCGCAACATTCCCGACGGGCTGATGCGCGCCATCGCCGCGGAAGGCGGGCTGATCGGCATCGGTTTCTGGGAAGACGTGACCTGCGACGACAGCCCGTCCGGCGTCGCCGACACCATAATCGCCGCCATCGACCTTGTCGGCCTCGACCATGTCGCCCTCGGCTCCGACTATGACGGCACCATCACCACCACATTCGACGCGTCCGAATACGCCGTCCTCACCGACCGCCTGCTCGCAGCCGGTCTCAGCGAGGACGATGTGCGCCAGGTAATGGGCGGCAATGCGATCCGGTTTTTCCGGGCGCAATTGCCGGAATAGGGGGAAGGTGGCTGGCTCGTGCCCGCTTCGGCGAGGGCACGAGCGATGTGCCGCAGGCGGGCTCCGATAATGCCATGATGCGCGCCGTGCTCGCAGAGGCGGGCTACACCCTGCCGGCCGAGACCATCAACGCCACCATGAAACACATCCTCGACCCCGATAATCCGCGCGAGGAGCTGATGATCATCTACATAGAAGACCTCGCCCCCACCGGCGCCTCGATGGCCGAAATCATAAACGCCGGCCTGGAGAGTGCGCTCTGGGAAGGCTTGTCGCGGGGTGTGCTGGACCGGGCCGAGGCGCGGGTTGTGGTGGAGGTGGAGTAGGGGGAGCTATGGGGAGAAGTAGCCCCGAATGCGTTGGGGTTCGCCTACCCGCCGCCTGAGAAGGCATCATAGTTGCAAACTGCGCAAACCTTGTTGCTTAGTGGAGCTTCTTTTCAGTCTCCAGAAGTTGACGGAATCCTGTGCTCTTGGTCCGACACTGTTTGAACTCAACGGGTTTCGCAGGGGACTACACAGGTCGTCTTTTCGCTTCTTGTAGACGCTCGGTTTGGGCGTGGGTAGGATGACTACAACTACAAGGGGGATTGCATGGAAGATATCGACGGCTTCGAGGCTCGCGGCGAGCGGGCCCGTTTGTTCCCGGTGCTTGCTGAGAGCTCTAAGGAGGGGCGGACGCTCTCCATTGTTCTGGCTACGCTAGCGCAGGTTCCGGAGTTCGGGGCGAGCGTGCTGAATGCCATCGGTCGTCGTCACGGTGTGAAAACCAAGATCGAGGCCTACACAGAAGTCACTTTCCCCAAACGAAAGGGTGACAAGCTACGTCCCGATGGCCTGATCGTGGTCAGCACCGGCAAGAAAAGCTGGTCGGCCTTCGTCGAGGCAAAAATCGGAAACGCGTCGCTAAGGCAAGAGCAGGTGGAAGCGTACCTCCGGCTCGCCAAGGAAGTCGGGGTCGATGCTGTTGTAACCATAACAAACGACTTCGCGCCGCTTCCGGAGCATAGTCCGATCAGCGTAGACCGGCGTCTAACCAGGAGCGTCGAACTGCTACATTTCTCGTGGTTTTCGTTGCTCACATCGATCAATCTTCTGGCCCTAAACGATGATGTAGAAGATGCCGACCACGTTTTTCTTTTGAGGGAACTTGAAAGATTCCTCCTGCACCCGAGCGCCGGTCTGAAACGGTTCGATAGCATGGGAACGGAGTGGACCAGTGTGTTGGATCGGCTGCGGTCGGGAACCGGCATTTCGAAGGCAAGCCCCGAAGCTCTCGGTGTGGTCGCCAGCTGGCACAGCGAGCTAAGAGACTTATGTTTGCTTCTCTCCCGGAAGACCGGCGCGCCGGCCGAGTTGAAGTTGTCCCCGCGTCACCGGTCTGATCCCCGAGAGCGTATGCAAGACGATACCCGGGAATTGGCTGAGAAGTGCTGCCTAAGCGCGACAATCGTTGTGCCCGACACTGCCGCGCCGATTGATGTCGAAGCGGATCTCAACACCCGCACAATCCGCGTATCGATGAAGCTGGAAGCGCCCAAAGACAAGGCGCAACAGAGATCCCGGCTGAACTGGCTCCTGCGACAGCTGAAGGACGCCAACGGTGACGAGGTGACGGTTCTCGCAAATTGGCCGGGCCGGGCGCCACAAACGGCATCGACACTCGCCGAGGCTTTAGCGGACGAGCAGTGCCACGCACATCCTGACCGGTCCATGGTGCCGGGATCTTTCGTCGTAATGAAGATGATGAAGGATGGACGAAGATTTGCCGGGCGCAAGACATTCATCGATGCGCTGGAGGAGTTGGTGGTGAAGGATTTTTACGGCTCTGTCGCGCAGCGGCTCACAGCGTGGCGTCCGCCAGCGCCCCGACTTCGGAGCGCCGTAGAGGAAGAGGTGGAGGATGTCGAGGCCGAGTAGCGGCAGCTGACCGCCCAATGCGATCTGATGGACGACTAGCATGGCCTTTTCCGAACCCGGGACGAGGCGATTGTTGGGGGCAGAACGCCCGTGACGCCTTGACTCCAAGCCGGCAAAAATTCGCACTGGGTTGTAGTCTGGATAGATACGTCTAATGCCG
>Ga0213833_1002608_pt1 | contig 11540 bp, 13 predicted proteins | sample SWATP21_FD_160575 | JGI IMG/M metagenome (GOLD analysis project Ga0213833, IMG submission 160575) | Coastal seawater microbial communities from Marineland, Florida, United States - SWA TP2 #1 | ecosystem: Environmental > Aquatic > Marine > Coastal | place: USA: Florida | collected 2016-08-14
AAGGAAAGGAAAGGAAAGGAAAGGAAAGGAAAGGAAAGGAAAGGAAAGGAAAGGAAAGGAAAGGAAAGGAAAGGAAAGGAAAGGAAAGGAAAGGAAAGGAAAGGAAAAGAAGTGGGTGAGGGGGGGTGGGCGACAGTGAAAGAAGCAGACACAGACAACCACACACAACCGCACACACACACACACACACACACACACACACACAGCCGACACGGGCAAGCGTACCCTTCAAATCGTCATCGATCACCTTCATCAAGAACTCGCCCGAGAACTCGGGGTTGTAGGGCGGAACGCCTTGTGTCACCTGCGTGACACTCACGGCAGGCGAAGCGCCGGTTGTGGATGACGTGTCCGCCGTTAGCATGGGCAGGTCGCCGCTGTTTTGGTCAAACGTGATGAGCCAGGTGTAGCCAAACTCGGCGTTCGGGGTCGTGGTGACGCTCACGCTGTACACAATGTCGAGCGCCTCCAAAGCAGCCTTGACCACGGAGCCAGCGGACGACACCGCAATGTCACCCGTCACGTAGCTGTTGTAATTGAGCTTAACGGTGCCGCCAAGCTGGCTGGCACCGGAGAGTTTCACCTGCTGCACCTCGCTCGCACGGTTGTACTTGGGGTCTTCACTGGTGGACGTCACGCGCACCAGGCGCTCCAAGGCACGCGAGCCAGCAGCCAACGCATTGCTTGTCACTGCCAGTGACACTGTCTTGGCAGAGTTCCACGTGGAAGAAGTGAAGGTCACAGTGGCGCCGGGCGTGAGGGTGACTTCGGTGCCGGTCACGGAGATGGTAACGACGACGTCTTTGATCGGTTCTGTGGCCAACGCGACTTGAATGTCGGTGGCGGCACCCCCTTCTACAATTTGCAAGGAGGATGGGGCGGTGACAAGAAGCTTGGCTGCAGCGCAGGGACGTCACCAAGGCACATGAGAAAGCAAGCACGAAGAGGGCCGACAACACACGAGTCGCTGGGCCGGAGGAGGACACGGAGCCAACGCACCGACATCGTCATTCGTGATCGACACAGACAAGCTCACCGCGGAGAACAAAGGTACACCCACTTGGCTCACGACCAGGTGGCTCACGGTAAACAAACCAACCGCGTCATCGATTTTGTTATCGATGGGGGTCACCGTCACCTGTGACATGGGCGTGTGCACGCGCAAGGCCCGACCATCCATGTCATGCCTCTCTCTCTCTCTCGATTACCCCAACCCCACTCAGCGACATCACAACCACTGTGTTGGTCGCGTACGCACCGTCTTAACCTCCCCCCAAGTGTCAGCCAGCCACCGAATAATATCAGGTTCAAACGTGAACTGCTTGGACCCTTCTGGATTGCTCAGCAACAAGTTGCCGATGCACTCTGACGTGTCTGGATCACATGTGTCCGCCATCTGAAGGCTGTATTGTACCGCTGTTCCGGTTTCCTCCAGACTAATTGAGGAAGGCGTCAGAATCAGACCTGCGACCCCGCACGGTGTGAGTGCGCACCGTTCACGCCAAACACACACCAGCCGGCCATCCGAGCATACCTGGAGCTGCCTGGGCAATCGCTAGGCATACCGCAAGCAGTAATAGGCGTATGCCACCCATTTGGACAGGTGAGGCGCTCGTTGACGTGGTGTCAACCCAGAGCGCAGACACGAACGCCACGAAAAAAAAAAAACGAGTCAGCAGAAGCGATGGACGCAATCACATGCGCATGACCAAAGACGTGGGGACGTGGGGGGCCACAACACCAAAGAAGGCCTGCAAGAAGCCACAAGCACGAAAGATCTACCGAAGCCAATGCGTGGAGCGCTCAGACCACACCTCCAGCTGCACGCGGCAATTCAAGACCCTCGCGCAACCAGGCACAGCGCGAGTGTCACGACGAATTTGACTCTCGAATGCAGCACAACGTTGTGGTGTTTTTGTTATAAGACCAGCCCCGCGTGTCGGTCCCTACATTGTCCACACGCTGTGAGTCACCGTGTGCCACCACAAGCCGGTCCACGAAACCAGAAGCGCAAGCACATGGTGCCCCCACGCCGTGGGGCCCACGGAAGTCACCACTGCTCCGAATCCATCGCTCTGAATGTTGGCCTCCTCTGGAATCGAATCGAGTCAGAGGGAAGCCACTGCACAACACGCTGAAGCGCGACGTGGCGTCGCCGACGTCACAAGCTGTGACTCGACAACCACAACGCCGGCGAAGTTGACGAAACAGGTACGGAATGACAGCACAACCCCACGAACATCGTGCTTCGAAGTGAGCATGCGCAGGCTATGACGCGCGCTGGGAGCGCAAGGAAACCGGCGATGCCGTAGCAATGCTCGCCATGCTGTCCTCAGCATTGCGTCAGAGCGTCGCAGCCGCGCAAGAGGGCGTATGCCACCCGATTGGGCGCGGTGTGGTGGGGCAGCAGCGTGGCTCTCTTCTCCCCGATAACCCAAACCAACACCAGGTACGCCCCATACCACACCACGTGCGCTGTCCGCGTCGCTACCTTCTTCTATCGTCAGACTCTGACCCAATGTGTGCTCGCTTTGCAGGCTGCGTGAACTTGCAGAACCAGAGCAAGTCGTGGCAGCGCTCGTGTCCATTGCGTCAGAGCCTCGAACAGGATGTGTGAAAGGAAATGCCAATCGCGTTACCGGTGCTCGGACGGCAGCGTGGCTCTCTTCTCGCTGATGCCTCAAGTCGACAGAGGGAGCACTCCAACGTCGTTGGGTGTGGAACGGCGCCAGTGTTGCGTGGGCACCGGGCTGTGTCGGATGCCGCTGAACCGCACGACCCCTTGATGCACAAGATGGGCACGACGCACGGCGTTGGGATCCCATGTAAGCATCCATGCGGGAAGGCGCGTCCCTGATGACACCACGTGCTATTGCCATGACGGTGCCTTTTCGCACCGTCAGACTCTGACCCAAATTGGGTCCTGGGTCACCCAATGTACGAGTGGTGCTCTTGTTGTTTCGGACGCTCCGCAGACTGGGTGCTGGGACCCGGGTGGGGACCGCATGCAGAGAAGCTCCGTGCCTGCTGCCAACAGCTTCAAATACTCCCACCTTCGCGCTTGTTGTCTTTGTGCAGTGTGAACCCATGGTTTCCCAGACCACCCCACGAGCTTCAGCCCTGCGAAGCACGTGAGAGTGCTGCCAGCAAGCCGCGCACCAATGCTGTTGGGCGGTGGTTAAGGTCCACCTCGATTGGTTGCGTGTGTGAGTGGGGCGGGGGGGGGGGGGGGGGGGGGGGGGGGGGGGGGGGGGGGGGGGGGGGGGGCTTCACGACATGCAGCGCAACAGTTCGCGGCCAGTGGGCCGACTTCATGTGGGCAGCGGAGAACCACAGCCTGACACGCAGGCTGCATGACGCACGCTGACGTACATTCATTTCATGGATATAAGAAAATGGAACGTCGGTGTGCCTCAGGCCCTCCACAACATCACGACCGGTGGACCGACTTCATGTGGGCAGCGGAGAACCACAGCCCGCCAAGCGGGATGCTGACGTACATTTCATGGATTCATGGAAAACGGAACGTCGATGTGAACCAGGCTGTTCAACCAGCACACGTCACGAGTCGTGACTCACGACTCGCAATCGCGCAAAAGTTGTACGCGCACCCGCTGTATGCGGTGTGGTTGTCGCGGTACAGGTGCGTGACATGGTAAGCACGGTGCACCTGCTTCCTCAAGTGGAGAGTGTGTACGAAACTAGACAAGCCATCATCAAACAGCATTTGTCCACTGCGGGCCGCTGTCTGCGGCCAGGCTTCAAGCCACGCGTCAAGTCACTTGACTCAAGTGCCCGGCTTCGTTGGAGAATCGGGCTCCATGCAGGCGTTGTGGTCTCGAAGCTCGACCCGCTCGCTTGTTCAATGACCATACGGAATTGAGAACCGGACCGCCTTCTGAAGAGGCCCTTCAATTCGAATCCCACGAAGTTGATCAGTATCCACTTTGTCCATCGATCACCCGCAATGTGACGTCTTGAATCCACAAACTGTCCCGGCAAAGCTTGGTCTGAGTGGTGCGCCGCGAGGGAGACCATAGGTCCCAGGCAGAGGGGATACAGTACTGTACGTTTGTTGTTCGACGTTCGACGAAAACAAAACAGTACCTCGGTGCTAGAATCTTGTTAGCATAGTTTCGCAGCCAGCATCACAACACTGACCGCCAGAAACAGCCCACTACGTCAACGAAGTTGACACCAACAAACAAAAGATACATAACAACTGCAGTGGGACGCACAAGTGGGTGGGTGACATACAATTCGGATGGGAGCTCCCGGAAGACAACGTGGGAGTCCCACCGTGGAAAACACAACAACTACGAAGCGAGCTGGGCGTGCAGAAAACCAGTCGGAGCCACAACATCGCTAATTATACTGTCCTCGTCTGGAATCGCGTCAGAGTGTAGCAACTGCACCACAGGATTGATGAAACCTTCCAGCTGCGCTCGCCGTTCTCGGGCCGCAGCACCGTACGCTTCTTGCTGACCACACCTCGACACGATCCACGTCTGCCAAGCACCAGCTGTCGCGATCAACAACAACTTGGGGTGAGGCGTGCGACCAGGTTCCGAGCGATCCAAACAGCCGCGTGGCGTCTGCGATCCATTCACGCTTGACAACAGGTGGAGCACTCATACGTCGTCGGGAGTGGAACGGTGTGAGTGTAAGGCGAACATCGGGTCTCATCGGGAGCTGGCGGTGTTGCTGCGAATCACGCAACACAACGCAAGGTGGGCACGACTCACGGAAAGCTAGCCTCACACATTCATTCGTGCGGGCAGGCCTTCAGGGCCTCGGAGTCCAGGGCCTCCAGGCACATCCTCGATGAGAACACGTGCGCTGCCCCTCAGGTTGGCTTCTGCTTCCACCTTCTGACCCAACGCCCGAGTGTTTTTCTTGCATCGCAGGCTCCTCAGACTGGTCGAGGACTGGACGGAGACCGCATGTCGCCTGTGTTTGTTCGTGCCAACTGCGATTGCTCCCACCTGCGTGCTTCTTGTCCTTCTTGTCATTGCGCAGCCCATGACGGTGGCACCGGGTGGGCTGTTTGACCGTCTGGGGTCGGATCGTCCGATCAGCCCGCCAGATCAGGGCCGGGAGCGCCTGTAAGGGTGGTAGCGAGTGTCACCCCAAAGGAACGTTGGTGGTGGGGGGAAGAGTGATTTGGAGAACTCGTTTTGCCCGGATGTGGGCGGAACCGCTCAATCGGAGCATGGTGGCAGCACAGCTCGCCACGCAGGCCGACCCAATTTTTTATATTTCATGAAATTAAGAAACTGGCAGCTCAGAGCGGCCCCGTTGGACTGCCCCTTTTCACCACGCCTCGCCTGGATCCAGAAGCATTGTGGACGCCACGATGCACAAACGCATAGACAGCTATACGAGCAGCAACTGCATGAGCAGCAATTGTGTGGCATCACCGGTGCTTGTAAGTTAGCACAAGCACCCGCGAAAGCATGGTGTTTTTGTTATTCAGTTTTTACTGTTTCCCCACGAAAACACTCTGTGCCTGAAGTGACACAGCGCAGTGCACCTCGGAAGTTTGAAGCTGACAGCGCGACAGAGCCCACAACATCGGTGGAGTTGACAAGCAATACCGAGAGTCACTGATCAGAGTTTTTCAGGCAAAACAGCTTGTGACAAGTTGTGTCACTGACTTGTCAACAGGTTCATGAAGCCTTCCACTGCTGAGGCTCGGGGCCTTAGAATCGTAGACTGCAGTGGTCCGCTGGCCCAGTGGCACTGGGGCCGCAGTCTGTGGGTTCAACGAATCTGTCGTGTCGGAGAGTCTCGGACGTGATGCAGCGCGGCCCACGCTGCGTGGGCCAATGGAGTCGGAGGCTCCGACTCAGAGCAGTTGGACTGTCCAACTTAGACAAGCCCTCCCAGATTCTGGTTTGAATCGTGAATCTGCAGGCCGTCCTTGCAAAGGTTGGTCTCGTGAGACTCTGGAGAGGGACGTGCGAAGTTCGTCGATAACAAACTACGGTGTACACTGTACAGCCTTCAACCTCGCAGCTGGCATCGCCACGCGGCGTGGCCCACGCCACACAAGTTGTGAGTGACACATGTGAAGTTGACACCAACCAAGTTGGTTGAACCAACAAAAGCAACAAAGGAACAACTGGAGACACATACACGCGGACCACTGTGGCACCCGGTTCTCCCGCAAGTGGGAAACTGGTGGAGTTCCCCCCGTGGGACGGCAGCGGCTACGAACAGCGCTTCTGGTGTGGCGGGTGACCGCCGCGGGTGACCGACTCGGGTCACCGACTCGGGTGGCTGAACTGCTTGCCGAGCAGTGCGACATGCAAGTTGCATGTCGCAACCCACTAGACCCTCGTCACCAGCCTCTGGTCTGAGTGGTGCGTCGAGACGACTCGAGAAGGAGACCATAGGGGATACGTTTGTTGTTCGACGTTCAGTTGAAGTTGACACCAAAAAACAAAAACGCACAACTGGAGTGGGAGTGGGTGGATGACAAGTTGTCACTGACAACCAGATCGGATGGGAGCTCCTGGAGAACAACTTGGGAGTCCCACCTTGGAAAACAACGAATACGAAGCGAGCTGGCGTGCAGAACGTTTGGCCAGAAACCCAGTCGCAGGCTCCGACTCGGAACTGTCCTCGTCTGGAATTGTGTCAGAGTGTAGCAACCGCACAACAGCATTTATGAAACCTTCCAGCAGCTCCAATGGAATCCAGCTGCGCTCGACGTTCTCGCACGGCAGCGTGGTTACCACGCTGCCGTGCACACCTCGACACGATCGGATCGTGACGATCCACGTCTGCCAAGCACCAGCTGTTGCGAGTCGCAACTTGCGATCAACAACAACAACTTGGGGTGAGGGCCTCACCGTGAGGCATGCAACCAGGTTCCGAGGCTCGGAATCCGAGCGATCCAGAGTCTGGAATCCAGAGTCTGGATTCCAGACAGCCACGTGGCGTCTGCGTTCCATTCATGCTTGACAATAGGTGGAGGCTCCACCGTGGAGCACTCATGCGTCGTTGGGGGTGAAACGGTGTGAGTGTAAGGCAAAGTTTGGCCATGCCTGGCAAACATTGGGTCTCATCGGGAGATGGCGGTGAATCCCCGCCAACGATGTTGCAGTGTATACAGTTACACTGATCATCATCGTTGCGCTGCGCAACTTGCGCATCACGCTGCGTGATTCATGCAGTACAACGCAAGGTGGGCATGACTCACGGAAAGCTAGCCTCACACTAGCCTCACACGTTCATTCACGCGGCTAGGCGCGTCCTGCATCGCAGAACGCGCGCTGTGCCGCTGCCCCGCACCATTGTTGTGGTTCCTCCGTTTTTCTTGCTTCGCAGGCACCACAGACTGGCAGAGGACCGGGCGGAGCCCACACGCCCCGCGAGGTTCTGTGCTTGTTCGTACCGATTGTGATTGCTCCCACCTGCATGCTTCTTGTCCTTCACGAACCCATATGCTGCACCACGCCGCCATCCGGCGGCGTGGTGCAGCGTCACGTGGGCCACGCGGCGTGGCCGTGCAAAAGAGCAACAGCAAGTCACATCCGGGGTGTGACACCCCACAGGTGCTGAGTCAACACTGCGGTGAAGCCCGTGTCGATCGATGTTGTGGGCGGCCGCCGCGATGGAGGGATGAGTCGGCGAGCGTTTTGCCCCGATGCGGGCGGAGGTAAATTGCCGGAGCACACGTCAATGAACGCCAGCGAGGGCCTCGCTGCGAGGCACAGGCTGCCGCACAGCATACACGGCGCGAAAGAGCATCTTTCAGGGGAGCTCACATGTATGGTGGCCAGTGAGGGGGCGCTTCCAGCGTTCTCTCCGATCGCACGCTCGAGTGTCACTGCAGACTTTTACCGTTTTCCCGTTGCTGAGTGAATCTGACTCACAAGTTGAAGCTGGAAAATCGCAAGTTGCGATTCGCAACAATCGGACACGCGCGCCGAGTCGGTCCCACCGACTCGGCGCCCCCTGCGCGGCGCTCGCTGACGCTGCGCAGCCGGCTGCCACGCACACTGCTGCACTTCTAGCACGGGATGTTGCAGCATGAGTGTGCTGTTTGTGCGTGTCGAACCTGTGAAATCTTGGCGGCGTCCCCAGCAAAGACATGTCGACTCGTCACGCGGCGTGACTCACGCCGCGCTCGTTAGCGGACTCAGCTGCACATGGTGCCTGTTTGCGCGTGGATGCGGGCCACAAAGGGATGGGCAAGGTAGAAGCTTCATGGGAGGACTTGAAAACACGTGCCCTCGTGTGCTGTGTCGAGTCGACACGGTGTCGACGACACTCGACCCAAGTCAACTGCGTGCTGCTGGCGGCGGCGTCAAGAGTTCTGTGTCAGGAGTCCTGACTCGTTGGGCGCCCGTGCTGCATCACGTCCAACACGTCGGACAGGTTTTCATGCTGCCTTTACAAAGTGAGTGTGGTGGTTGTGGGAGAGCTTGGTGGTGCTGTGGATGGCTAGGTGGTGTGTGCTCACTCGCCGCGTGTAGGTTACATGGAATACGTGCCACCGCAACTATTGTCGACTTGGATGGTCTGGTCACCAATGGTGACTCACATGCTTTGAATGCTGTCACCGCAGGCTGTTCTTGCAAGCCTTGGTCCACGTGGTGCGTTGAAAGGGAGAGTCCGCACTTGGTATTCACAAACAGTGCTGCTCGCACAGGCCAACGATTTTGCTTTTCCGCGGCACTGGCGCGGCCATGCGATGCTCAGGTCACGCGAATGACTGCTTTGTTACTAACAGTATCCCATGCTGCCTGAAGGTGTCCCACTACATTGCTAACACCACTCAATGCATCCGAGACGACGAGGACAGTTTGAGCGAGACACCCCAAAAATGAAAGCAGCAGCGTGGGAAACGTTCAAATGCAGGCCGCCAAACACAACCCACAATGCTGATGAAGTTGACAAAGCTCAAAACAAACATCCAGAACCACTGGAGCCACAGCTCAGGCGGCAAGACAATGCACAGCGGCTAGTCGCGCCGTGAACCATGGTCCGTGGTGCAACGGCTACGAAGCGAGCTGGGCGTGCAGAAAACCAGTTGGAGGCGTAGCATCGCTCATGATGCTGTCCTCGTCTGGAATCGTGTCAGAGTGTAGCAACTGCACAACAGGATTGATGAAACCTTCCAGCTGCGCACGCCGTTCTCGGACGGCAGCGTGGTACTCTTCTCGCTGGCGCCTCCAAACCTCCGCACGGTCCACATCTGCCAAGTACCAGCTGTCGGGATCAACGACAACCGGAGGCGAGGCATGCGACCAGGTCCCGACTGACCCAGACTGCCACATGGTGTCTGCGATCCATTCGCGCTTGACAACAGGGGGAGCACTCATGCGTCGTTGGGCGTGGAATGGTGTCAGCGTTGGGTTCGTAGCACCGGGGAGCTGGGGTGCATCACTGCGCCGAACACAAGGTGGGCACGACGCGCGGCGATGTGACCTCACACATTCAGTCATGCGGCCCGGTACGTTGCCGATGACAACACGGCTGGCACCCCCCACCTCTTCCACCTTGCTGCCCTCTTCCACCTTCTCACCCTGCAAACGGATGCCCACAGCAGCCGCCGCGTGTGCGGCGTCCGTGGCAGAGCCGGATCGTGGCGGTTCGGAGCGGTATGGTTGGTCGTTTTGTTGCACAGACGCACGTGGGTCATCTACACCCCGGCTTGACTGCACAAAACTTCCTGCCGAACCCGAAGGCCTTGTGGCTGACTTGCACGTGGTGGAGGACGCGTTGGCAAGCGTGCTTTTCTTGTGTCGCAGGCCCGCTGAGTAATGGGTGGGGACCACATGTAGCGAGGTCCCACGCTTGGTGCCAGCACTTGCGACGACCCCCACCCGCATGGGTCTTTTCGTTGCACAGCACGAGCCCATGCCGGGGGCACCACCTCAATGCGTGGCGGGATGGCAGGCGACGGAGCACATGTGAGGGCAGCCAGCGAGACCACACCCCTCCCCCAAAGATATCCCACGTGGATGGTGGCACGCCTCGATTTGATGGCGTGGGGCGACTGGGTGCTCCGCGACGCGGAGTCCGCGTAGATTTTCGCCTGAAACGCCGAAGCAGCACTGTGCTTGTGTTTTTTTTTTTTGTGCAAATTTCGCTCGAAATTGTTGTGACAATTTGAAACACGGACATGTACGTGCATGTCATCCAGGCTGGTGATCCGAAGAGGGCCACCCACACCATGCGGTTTCTGGCATAACGTGTGCCAATTCACAGCAGTTGCTGCAAGAACGTGGTTTTTCTGCGAATCGAGTCGAGGGTTTCTGTGCCGAGGAATCTTGACCCCATCCGGGACATGTCCGTGTTCCGACTCGAGTCGGGGGCCACCCAACACAGTTGAACCCGCATTTCGGTTGTTTCCTGTCGGAGTTGGGGCCTTGGCCGTGTTGCTGTGACGTTCATGAGGCGAGGATGGCACATGTGCGCGCCCTTCAAACCTGACAGGCCTTGAACGGTTCAAGTTGAACTAGGTCATTTGAGCACGGCTCACCCTGGCTTGACTTGACTTGGAGCCGTGCCAGTTACCTGGCCGTCCAGGACATGTACCCGTGACTTGCCGCATGTACAAGTTGATCAGATGACCCAGGAAACGCACGTGACGTGCGGTACGTCAAGCATCAAGTGCCGCCGTGGTGTTGTCGGACCAACGGAACTGGACGTCCGTCGTGAGTCAGTGACGACTCGTGACGTCAGCCATCCCGGCGCCGAGGACGCGTGTGGAGAACACAAAACACAGGCGGACCCTCAACACAATGCCAAGACCCCTCGATTGTGCTGGGTGTTGGACATGCTGTTGTCGCCCACACCAACAGTCTGTGGATAAGCCCCGCATCATGTGGGCCACATGGCATGGATATGATTGCTTCATCAGGTACTGGATGGAGGACATGGCCCTGGGCTGCCGGCGAACGGCACTTCCTTGTCTTCTCGCCAAACGTTTGGACACTTTGTTGTAGCCATCCCAGCACCACACAGTGCACAGGTCCTACCATACTTGGGTTGAAATACCAGAAGAGAGTTTCACGTTGCAGCCGCTTTGAAAATACATGAACGTGTATTTTGGATCGTGACGAAAAAGCAACACGGTACAAGTTGTGTACCGGAACAACAACGGGGCACGCAAGCTGGAAGGAGCAAGGTTTGCTCAGCAAACACGGCACAAATCCTGTGGCAACACAGCACAGCTTCATGCCAGACGAACAAAGGCGACAGGATCATGCATCGGTGACTACATGTATGGATGCCCATAGCCAAGCACAACCCAGGGCAAGAAATCTGATGATGGTAGCAAGCATCACGTAGCACAACCCAGAACAAGCGGACGACAAAAAGAAACACCACACCACAACACAACACAACAAGCGGGTGTGACGTGACAAAACAAAGCACAGCGGGTGGGAGCCGACTACGAAGCGAGCTGGGCGTGCAGAAAACCAGTTGGAGGCGTAGCATCGCTCATGATGCTGTCCTCGTCTGGAATCGTGTCAGAGTGTAGCAACTGCACAACAGGATTGATGAAACCTTCCAGCTGC
>Ga0213833_1002613_pt1 | contig 11535 bp, 9 predicted proteins | sample SWATP21_FD_160575 | JGI IMG/M metagenome (GOLD analysis project Ga0213833, IMG submission 160575) | Coastal seawater microbial communities from Marineland, Florida, United States - SWA TP2 #1 | ecosystem: Environmental > Aquatic > Marine > Coastal | place: USA: Florida | collected 2016-08-14
ATGGGGAGAGGAGGGGGGGGGGGGGGGGGGGGGGGGGACAAAGAACGTGCAACGTAACAAGCAATGCAAGCGCAGGCATGCATGGTTTTGTTCTTTTTTTGTGAATGTGTTGTTGGCTGAGAACAGTAGCGCTGCGCAACGCAGGCCTCGTGTGACGACGGGATGCCAAGAAAAAAATGAAGAAGAGTGCAGGGTGTGGCAGATGACGCGTCGTTAAAACATTCGATACAAAGTTGAAAGAAAAGCGAAAAGCAGACAAGCAAAACAAGAAAAAGCAAGCTGCGCGGGGGAGGGGGGACGGGATGTCAACTGGGGGCCCCAGTCTGGGGCATGTTTGCCGCGCTGCCTGTACAGGCAGAGCCCGCGCCCACCCGAACGGTGGCACTTGCCTTGTCGCTCCTCACCCAGCCCCCGCAGCGCGCTGCTATCTACTGGCACCCGCCTTCCTGACACTCAAAGTGTACTGTGTGTACACTTGATCAGCGGCGCGCACGCGAACAACGTTGCAGCTGTCGTCGCAGCTGTCGTCGCAGCTGCCAACCGACACGTGGCAGTCGTGCTGGCAGGCAGGGCGGCACATGCGCTCGCACATGGTGCGCGGGCAGTCCTGCGTCCATTCGGATGCGCGACCGCAGGCAACACGAGACAGGCTGACAGTGGCCACCCCGTCCGCGTTGGGCACAAACACCGGCTGCGCGGAAAATGTCAGAGCGTTCTCCTGGTCCTGGGTGGAGTACAGCCACCTGTCGTTCGCGCCACTTGGAAGCCGCTTTGCCATGCGCTCCACCTTGGCTTCGTACGCGTGCCACTTTTGCAGGTTTTGGACCCTGTTTGGTTGTCCACGGCGGCATGTGATGTGAGTGACTGCACACGTGCATGCACAACGCAACAACGCAACAACGCAACAACGCAACAACGCAACAACGCAACAACGGGAAACACGCATGCACACACAACCACACACTCGCAAAGACTACACAGCTGTCACGCACCGAGTAGCTCCTTCCAAAATCCAACCTGCTGGAAGCATGTGAGCGAGGCGCCTGAGTTCGTCGTCTGTTGCATGGTCATCAGTCCGGAAGAATTTGGGACGTTGGGCCGAGGTGCAACTCGCCCTGCAGCAACAGCACCAAGATGGCAGGCGCAAGCATGGTAATGTTCTGCAGCATCACATCACAAGCCAGCACACCAACGACAAGGTCAGTCAGGCTTTGCCAAAAAACAGGCGCACACGCACACAACGTATGGTCACGTACCGGCCTTCATACATTTGCTTCACAAATATCCACATCACCCCAACCACAATGGCGCTCACAACAGCAAGCCCAATGGTCGTTGCCATGGATGGGGTCAGATCCATGACTCCACCCGTGCCCATGACGGATACATGTAACCGAGCCGCCACCTCAGTGCCGATGTCGTTGTTCGCAAGGGCAGCGACAAGCACGGTGGCGTGGCGCGTGCCACCCACGCAGGCCTGCTTCTCTATGATTCTCGCCAACACCTGGTCGTCATCCAACATTAGGCTTGCGGCGGTGGGGTGTTCGCGGAGGCTCCCTCGGAGCACTTCCACACGTGTGTCGGCCATGCAGTACAGCGTCAGCGTCAGCTGCACCAGCTGGATCGACCGGTTGTGCGGCGGCACACCAAGTTGAAGAAGGTTGTGTCCAATGACGGGGCCAGGGGACACGATGGGCTGCACAGGCGTGACTTTGTTACCCTCGACAGTGTTGACTGCCCAAGCTGTCACAGCCAATGTACGCGGAGGCGGCGAAATGGACACGGCGACACCGACTCCAATCGCCCAGGACAGCGCCGTGGCTTTCGCCGCAGGGGATGCGTCGACATGAACGGTGCTGGCACTGCTGGTGCTGGCACCATCAGAGACCAGGCTGGAAAGGTCCTCCAGCAGCGCCTCGTTCAGATGCACAGCCTGCAAGTGACGGCCATGTGGAGCATGTGTCTCACGGAGACTCTCACCGCGCAGCTCCTGCCAGCCCGCCAAGGCCAATACGACAAAGAACAAAGCCAGAGCTCCGGATGTCCCTCCTTTCTTTTTCACAAGCCCATGGCTGTGACGCCCTCGTCCCGAAGCTCCGTTCTTCGTGGCTGTAGCGGTTGCTGTTGTCATGTTGATACGCCGGCACACACACGAGCCGGCAGTGTCGAGCGCGAGGAAGGAGAACAACACGAAGTTGACAGGGGGTGGTGGGGGAGTGGTGGGAGCGTTGAGCTCGAACGGTTGAGGGGCGGGGGATGCAGATGAAATTGTGAAGTGCTCAAACAGGTGTCACAGCAACAGATGAGACGCACGTCGACACACCGTCAAATCTGTCGACACCACGTTGATGTCTCACAAAAGCCAAGTTGAGGTTCCCATAACGAAACTACCAAAACGTGTTGTGCGTCGCCTGCTGTTGCAGCCCCTTTTGCTGTCCTGCTCTGTCGTCGCCGCGAGTGAGACAGCCAGCACAGAGGCGCGCGACTGCCACGTGTGCAACAGACATGCGTCGCTCCATCGAATCCCCCCCACCACCACCCACGGTTCCTCTCCGTTGCTTTGGTGTCTCCACTCTTGCGCTCAACCGCGCACCTTTCCTTCCCACCTTTGCTTCTCTGTCGGTTGTCTGACACAGTCAGACTGACTGACCTCACCTCACCTCACGGCACGGCACGCCCGTCCTCCCCTCCTTTGTTTTCCGCTTCCGTCTGCACTGATGTCGATGTCAACGCCGGCAGCATGCATCGCCTGTCTGTACCACCCCGACCCCGAGCACCCGCAGACCCAGCCAGCGAGGCGGCGCGGCATGCTTCAGTTGCAGGGGACGGACCTTTGCGGCGTTCAGTGCCAACTGTGCGACAGGTGTGAGAGGCGCTTGCGACGCACCTTGGTGCCAGGAAGCGGCAAGCAGACGGCGCCTTTCCGAATGTGTGTCCTTCAGCTCATGGTGAACCTGTTTGGTGCTGCGCTGCTGGTCACCCACCCAAAAAACGTCACCGTGAAGGTCTTGTTCGTGCCACACCATGCCTGTCCCTGTCGGGACTGGAACCCTGACCTCCCATGCCTCCTCCCGGGACTCCAGCAGCGCTTTGGTGTCGCCGACTCGCGTGCCATTTGCATCACACTGCGCCCGAATGCTGTGCTTCCGGAGCTTGCCCCAGGGGATGCGTCACTTGCACTGCTGCGCGTGTTGAACAACACGGTGAACCCTACAACGGTGTGCGCGAAGCGCGCCACCTTGCTCATAGGTGGTGTACCTTGCTGCATTGGGACCGCCTTGGTCTGCAGATCCCCCACTCAGGGGGATGGCACCTATGTGGTGTCGCTACCCTACGCCTGGTGGTTCACAGACAGCATCAGCTGCGAGTCATGGGCGAACGTGCGGCATTGCAAGAAGGGTGTGCTGCGGCTGTTGGCACACGATAACACGCCCCACATTGTGCCTGTTGTCATCACACATGTTGACTTCACACCCTTCACCCCGTATCGCAGTGTCACTTGCAGCGAGCGTCATGTGGCAGCACCGCCGGCTCCACAGCAACAGCAGCAGCAACAGCAGCAGCAACCACAACCACACCCACCCTTCGCCTACATGGGTGGAGTCGGACTTTCCCTGCCCGACAGCGGCCCGAGTCATGTGAAGCAGGAGCAAGTGACGCCGGGTGTCGGCCGCGCCTCTGCTTTTGGGGCGGCGGAGTACTACGAGAGCCACAAGACCACGGAGGAAGCAGAGAGTATGCGTCAACGAAAGAAGCCGCGCATAACCCCTTCAGGACTCACGCTTGGTGCTAGTGTATCTGGAGAAACCCATGGGCTGCCACCAGTTGATGCACACCCCGGACGGAGTGTGACGAGCGCATCAAACCCTGGACCGGATGTGATGATCGTCCAACCGTCAACATCAAGTGCTTCCGTGTTGACGCCCCAGCCGGGCATTGTATTTCATGAAGTACAGTCCGATGGCTCACGCCCACTCCCGAGCCGTGCCAGTGCCGTGTCGAACCTTTCCTCCAATGCTTTCGGCCGCAACCCCGACCCTTTCAATGTGCCAGATGCTGGCTTTTACGAAGCACCACCCCCTGCCGCCGCTGTTGTGCGACAGGCTCAGCATGGCTCACGCCCAAACCCGAGCCGTGCCAGTGCACTGTCGCACCCTTCCTCCAATGCTTCCGGCCGCGATCCCGACCCTTTCAATGTGTCAGCTGCTGGCTTTTATGAAGTGCCACCCCCTGCCGCCGCTGTTGTGCGACAGGCTCGGCATAGCTCACGCCCAAACCCGAGCCGTGCCAGTGCACTGTCGTACCCTTCCTCCAATGCTTCCGGCGGCTTCCCGTCCGACTTCGACCTTCTCAGCGCGTCCCAGGCCATGTCCCATGCCATCGCTCCACGCCAAGGCCTCAGCGCCGCCGAAACCCCTGGTGAACCGTGTACCCCTGACCATGCCCGTCCCGATGCTGAGTCAGCATTGCTGACGTGAGAGTGGATGTGGTGTACATGTAGTGTAGACTGTGGTCGTCCGCCTTCAACTTTCTGTTTTCTTCGCACTGTGGTGTCGTTGTCGTCGTCAAGCCTCCCGTATCAACTTCGTGCGCTCGTACTTATTTGCTTATTGTGTTTTCAAATCAACATGTAACGTTTCACATGCCGGCACACACGCTGCGTCTTGTTTTGTCTTGTGCACACGAAATGTGGTAGTTTTGTTACCTCAACTGAGATGGTGGCACTTTTTGCGACAGATCATCCTGCGATCATCGCAGGACTCGCCGCCTTGCTCGGCTTGTTTCCAGTGCCACCACCATGTCAGCACCCCATGCTGGAACCACAACGCATTGTGTGAGTTTGCGTTGGGGTGGGGATGGAAAGTATCCGTTTCTCCCGACCAATTTCCCTGTGGAAGATGGCAGCGTGCTCATGGGCCCATTCATGCAACAGCTGCGACACGAGCTCCATACCTCCCTGCCAGTTGAGGTGCCCTGCCCAAACATGGCTCTCCTCCATGGTGAAGTGCTGTTGGAACGTGACAAACGCCTGTCATACTACATCGAAGCGTTCGGCGCTCGGCACGGTGAGGTGAAGCTGCTCGAGTTGGCCGCGATGAATCAAGACGCAGCCCGTGCGTGCTGTCTGTGCACGCTGCACCGTGCCTGTGACACAAGCGTTGCCCATGTCAACATCGCGAGATGTCGAAAGGTTTTCATGGGGGGCACGGCGCAGCCTGTTTGCCAAAAGCATGGGAAGAAACTCGAGAGGTGGCTGACGGGGCAGCAAGAAGAGCCGCTCGTGCGATGCCTGGTACAGCTGTTGGCGAACAAGTGCAACAAAGCGATCACAGTGGTTCACAAGCCGCGCAACAAGAAGAACCCTGTGAGGGTATGTGTGCCGCCTTTCGGGGCGTGTCCGTGTCTCCCTTCCGAGCGCGGAGTGGATGTCCCATCCGACCGCCAGTGTCTCGCCCGACAACATGCCCACCTGCCCCAGTTCTGCAGAGAAAATGCCCTTCCCATGTGCTTCTTTCGCGCCGGCGTGATGCCTGCATGCATACCGGAGCAGCACTTGGAGGTGGTGCATGCCATCTTGCTGTGGTTGCGTGCAGAGCCCGCTGCATCGCGACGAGCTGTTCTGAACATGAACGGCTTGGAGCTCCCTTTGCACGTTGCACAAACCATGGTCGAAGGACACCCGGCTGGACTGTTCCGCCTGTCACTGTTTTGGCGCTTCGAACAATGCTTGACCGACGACCATTACAAGTTCGTGTCGCTATGTGCGCACGGCCACCTGTGCCTGTACCTGAATGGGAGGGCATTCCCACCTGTTCCTGTGGTCAGTCACGAACACCACACACTCCCTACGCCTGGTCTGGTGTTGTGTGTGGACCCCCAACCAACAGCAACAGCGATAGAAACACCATCCACACCACAACATGCAGCTTCACTCCTCAAGTCTGCCGCCGTGGGTGGCGCTGTGGCCCCTGCTGGTGCTGGTGTGTCCCATGTGGCGGTGCCTGCTTCGGCGACCGCTGTTTCGGATGGCCAGGCCACCGCGGATGCAGGGCGTGTCCGGGCCCCCAAGAGACGCGACATTGACACGACGGAAGTGCACGATGACCGTGCAGTGAAAATGCAACGAGTGAACGTTGGCTTTGCCGTGTCCGGTTCCATGACTGGCTTGCCGGACGGTGATGTGCTTGGCGCGGCTGATGGCTGCGTTGCGATAACTCCCGCTGAGCGCACTGACACGGACATTGTCGGGCCGCACGAAAGCATCCAGGGTTGAACGCGACAGTTTGCTGCAATGCAAGCAGTTGTCCCCTCCCCATAGCAAGCACCATGTGGACGTATGCTCTGTGTTTTTTGTGTTGTTTACGTTGCACCGTGGCGCTGTGGGAAGCTACAGTGTTTCTTTGTCGTTGTCGTTTTGCGTTACCGTGTCCCTTGTGTGTCGAACGTCGCCTGTGTTTTCATGCGGCCACCATGTGTGCCGCAACTGTGCCTTAGGTTGTCTTGCACGTGTTACTGTTGCAAGTGCCATGGTTATGTGCCAGAAAACAAACTAAATTGCTCGAGTCACCACTGCCACCTGCCTGCGCCTGCACGTCATGCTCGGGCCTACTCCCTCTAAATACGGAACGCGTGGGACATTGGACCTTCTGTTGCCATCTCATACCCCTGTGACCGCACGTCAACACACAAGAAAGGTGTATCCAACCCAGCACATGCACACGACGTTGTGATGTGATGCACCACGAGGCAGCTTGCCCAGCATTCCTCACGCACCTGTCGGTTTCCAAACACCCCTGCAACGATTCGAGGAGCAATCGCTCCGTCATCTTCAGCATCTGCAAGGACAAACTTCTCCTCTACACTCACACCATCCACACTTTCACTCCCACCCGCACCCGCACCCGCACCAGCACCAGCACCAGCACCAGCACCAGTGGCGGAGGCGGTCTGTCCTCTCTTTCCTTTCTTTCCTTTCTTTTTCCGGGCTGCCTTGGCCGCACCCGGAACACACTCCAGGCGGCCGATGCGACGCAGCGAGGCCACAAAGTGGCGGTACAGACGCGAGCTGTCCGATCGTCGCGACTGTGCGTGGTACTGCAGGCCGCGACCCTTGATCTTGGACACGAGGGATGCCTGAGGAACGACGAGGATGGACGGGCGAGCGTACTTCCCGGCCTTGATCAACTTGACAATGGAGTGTGGCTTGCCGTTGTCGTAGTCTTCAGGGTGGGCTAGCAGCGGCAACGTCAGCACTGCCTTAGCTGTGTGGAGCAACCCACACCACAAGTGTGTGTGAAGAACCCGGTGGTGTGTGCGCATTGGCCAAGTGTGTGGTGCGGGTGAGGTGTCTGGACGTCAGGCAGCTGCCAGCAGCCACCACTGCCAGCAGCCACCACGTGTGCGCTGCAAACGCAACACCCCAGCGCAAGGCAAGGGCAAACATAACGCACCAGCAGCTTCTGCGCCTGCAAACGTTGCACCCTTCTCAAACGAAACGAAGGCCACAAGGCCTCGACCCACGCTCAGCCACTCCGGATCGGGATCCTGTGTCGCACGCACGCACACATCAGGTGGCGAAGCACCAACAGCCACACATCAGTCCCAACCCACACAGGCACCGACGTGGCGCGCCGAACGCACCTCGAGTTTCGTTGCAGACACTAACAGTTTTGCACGCGTGCAACGCTGCACCACGACATGGACGGTGCCCTTCTGGTGTGCGGCCGTCACAACATCTTGCGCGGCGCCCTTCTGGTGCGCACCTGTTTCTACATCTTGTACACCGGCACCAGCGTTCACTTCCGTGTGTTTGCCAGTCGTGGGCACCTTCTGGGACCCCACAGTATCCGGTACATCTGCCATTGTGACACAGACGACAGCCACTCCACACGGACACCGCTACACGCCAAAGCCGTGTTGCTTGTGACATACGGCGAACAAGGTAGATATCATGGTAGTTTTGTGTCCAGTCAGTGGCGCAAGTTGCCTCAGCATGCTCCAACTCCAGTTTTGGGACCCCTGAAGATGCTTTGCATCTCGACACGGTTGCGCAAGCTGTGTAGGGGTGCGCGCCTGGACAATACCGGTGCACTAGCAATGCAAGCGCCAGCCGGTGCACCAGTTTTTGCGTCTAGATTTTACTAAAAGAATGACGTGACATGTCGGGTCTTGAGGTGTCCTGTAACAGAAATACCAAACCACTGTCTCAGTCACTTGGTTTTTGCGCTGTCGTGGCAGTCACAACACCCAAACCCAACCCCCATGGGGGACGACTGCCATGTGACGATTGAATGGGGAGGACCGGAAAAGCAGCTCGCCTTTCTGACACACAGTTTCTTTGTTGACAACGAGTTGGCTGGGTTGACTGTTCCGGTGTTCGCCGACCATTGCCGCGGCTTGTTGTCCAACCTGAATTTGGTGCCCCCAAAGCAACGCGAGCTACCTTCACTCCGTCTTCTCCATCACAAGCATGCCCTCCTCGATGAAAGGGTACCGTTGTCACAGTACTTTGATACGATTGGGTGCAGTGTCCGTGGTTGGCGGTGGCTTTCTTTGCGGGCCGTGAACGCACACACTTGCAAGGCGTGCGTGCTTTGCGAACTCTTCCGCGAAGCCGACGGTCATGGCTTCGACCCCGAACACGATCCCCACATTGCTTTCACTGATAAGAAGGTGTTTGTTGGGGCGCACGGCTTGCCTGTGTGCGAAAAACACAGCAAGCAAATCGAGCGTCTATCGAAGCTGCAACGGGCAGATGGTGCCGTGCTGTGCTTGTTGGCACTGCTTGCCTACAGGCACAACGCCTCCGTCACCGTCCAGCAGAAGCGTGCGAAAGGCGAGCCCTGGACACTGTGCGTTGTTCCTATCGATGAGTGTCGCTGCACCGACGCTGGCTGTCTCGCAAGGAAGCATGCGCACAAGGTTGTACCCACACGTGCTGGCGCGATTCCCATCGTCGTGACACCCCTCTTCGCTGTGCCTGTGCTCCAAGAAGAGCACGTCGAACAGGCCATGCGCATCTTTAGTTGGTATCAAAGCCAACAAAAGGGCAGCGTTGCAGCGGCATGCCTGTGCTTCAAAGACATGGTGTTCGACGTGCGGGTGGAAGGCATGGTGGTGGAGGAGAAGGCAGGTGGCGCGTTCCGCTTCGCCGATTTTTGGTGGCCGATGTCCCCTCCGAAAGGTTGGAACATCCCCCCACGCGCCCGTGGAACCTTGCGTCTGAAGACAACGCCCGCAGGCGGCCAGCCCAGGGAGTTGATCATCCCGACCTACAACCCGCCCGCTGCCGGCTCTGCACCGGCACCCCCCCTGCGAGGCAAGCCAGGGTACAGCTTTGGTTTGTACCCGAGCTTTGGTGACCAAGCGATGACGGCGCCTGCAAACACGGAACACACGACACCGGTGGTACAGGCGGCAAATGATGGATCAAGGCCCATTGTGCAGCCCCTGGCGAGTGTTGTTGCTCGACCATCACACCAGCGCGCACAGCCGAGAACCAGGCGCCTCGCTTGCCCTTTGACCGCAGCCAGTTCTCCCAACAGTGGAAAACGCCCGCGCCGTGGCGGACCAGTTGTGGCACAACCAAGAGCTGGGGCAGGAGCAGGCGCAGGCGCAGGAGCTGGAGCTGGAGCCGGTGCACAGACTGGAGCTGGAGCGGTCAACCCTGTCCCGCCCCCTGTTCTTGATGCTGCTGCTGCTGCTGCGGCGGCGGCGCCGGCGGCTGCCTTGGGTTCTCCTGCGAGTTTTCCACATCCACCGTCTATGCGTGCTCCACATCCAGATGCCGAAGAAACACAGTCGCAACAAACCACACCCGATGGCGGCAGGCACACAAGCTTCGACCCAATTGGGGCCTATCGCGTCAGCGATTCCACACCGGATGGGCTGCAACGCGCCCGCGAACGCGCCCGCGCCCGCGTCTAGTACCGTGTCGCGCTGCTATCCCGTTGGTGAGTGAGTTGTGCATCACAACTTGTCACTTCCTCCTCTTCCGTGGTGACGTGTGTGGGTGTGTCGTTGTTGGCAGCGCTTGTTCGTGCTGCGTTTGTTCGTGCTGGGCACCGGGCTTGCTCCCGTGGCAAGACTGAGGTCGTGTTTGTGTTGTGTTGTTTGTGTTGTTTGGAGCGCATGGACACGGCAGCGCTTGCCGTGACATGAGTTGGTAGTGAGTCACTAATAGTGGCCAATAACACGTGGTCGTTCGTTCTTGTTTGACATCAACCACCTGCACCACCACCACTGCACCACCACTGCATGTGCACACACCACGAGCAATGCACCCACTCGCCGGGATGGCAGTGGCGTGACATGGTGCTACTTCATCCAGTCCCGCTGCCCCGAAGCACCTCCGCGGTCAACATGCACCACATACTGAGGGTAGACGCGGTGTGCCTCAAGCGGTGTGACCTCGGTGCATGCTGCCGTGGGGGACCACCTCGCAACCGAGTGCACACGGTACTGGTGAACACGTTGATCGCCGTGCGGTGTGACCAGAGCAGTGTGTGTGGCCACCGCTGCGTCTTGGCTGATGTGGCCACACAGAACACGCGACAGCAGCATGACCGTCGGACTCGTCGAACGCACGAGCGTGGCGCTCGGCGCCAACGTGGGTGGTAGAACAACGCCCTGAGGAGGCTGTGTGTAGAAGGGCACACCGCCACGGATGACATCGTCATGATGGGTGCCGTCTGGGTGTGGCATCGGTGTGATGTGGGTTGGCGCACTGTGCTTCGCGTGCTGTGCCGGCTGGACATGTGGCGGGGTCTGTGAACGACAGGGGTGCGAGGAGATGACGCACCGCGCAAGGTGGTACAGCGGCCACACAACAGCACCCACGACCAACGACCAACGACCAACGACCAACGACCAACGACCAACGACCAACGACCAACGGTGAGTGGGTGAACGCGCGCGCATGGAGTAGCAGACGACGAAAAGAAAGTGGACAATGTGCGTGTGTTGCAAGACAGACGAGGAGGGGGCTTGGGAGGGTCAAGTATCCACACTGGTTGTGCCAAAAACAACGTTGCGTACCCAGTGCCTCAGTATGCGTGACCAGAGGAGAGAAGTAGGGCCTTCCGGGTGCCAAAGCCACCTCTCGTTCGGCTGCCCATGGGTGTCCCTTGACACGGCGTCTTTGGATCGCACATAGCGCGCCCACAACGGCTTGTGTTGGATCCTGTGAGGGTGTGCGCACAAGAACGTGGTGCTTGCATGTGAGAGGGTGTGACGTTCGAAAGGAAGAGGTAGAAGCGAGGAGCGAGTGCTGATACCCTGTTCAGGGAGAACGAGCGGTACCCGCGGTACTGACCTGAACACACGCTTCAGGCTCATGCCGGACGGTAGCATGTGCGCCACACGCCGGTGTTCGTCGCTGGTGTGTGCAAGCTGGATGATGGCGACGTCCCTCACTTGTGGGTGCCAAAAGGAAGGCCTGGGAGTGAGGAAGCATGCAGCACCGAGGCCTCGTCATGACTCATGCCACACCCAGCGTGCAACGGGAAAAATCCAACATAAAAACGACCACAACAA
>Ga0213833_1002614_pt1 | contig 11528 bp, 9 predicted proteins | sample SWATP21_FD_160575 | JGI IMG/M metagenome (GOLD analysis project Ga0213833, IMG submission 160575) | Coastal seawater microbial communities from Marineland, Florida, United States - SWA TP2 #1 | ecosystem: Environmental > Aquatic > Marine > Coastal | place: USA: Florida | collected 2016-08-14
TGGTGCGCGACCTGGTGCCCGATCTCACCGATTTCTACGCCCAGCACGCCGCCATCAAGCCCTATCTGAAGACCGATACGCCGGCGCCGGAAAAGGAATGGCAGCAGAGCCCGGAAGACCGCGAGCAGCTGGACGGCCTCTATGAGTGCATCATGTGCGCCTCATGCTCCACGGCCTGCCCCTCCTACTGGTGGAATGGCGACAAGTATTACGGCCCGGCCGCGCTGCTGCAGGCCTATCGCTGGCTCGCCGACAGCCGCGACGAGGCCAAGGGCGAGCGCCTGGACGATCTCAACGATCCGTTCAAGCTCTATCGCTGCCACACCATCATGAACTGCGCCCAGGTCTGCCCGAAGGGTCTCAACCCGGCCAAGGCGATCGGCGAGATCAAGAAGATGATGGCCGAACGCGAAGGCTGACCGCCTCCGTATCGCCGCGAACAATCAACCCCGCCGGTCCTGCCGGCGGGGTTTCTTGTGTCCCGTCCAAACTGTAACTGGCCGCTGCCGGGCGCTGCCTTTAGCGTGCTGCAAAACACGGGAGGGACTGCCCATGAAACACGCCCTGACAGCCGCGAGCCTGGCGGCGCTATTGAGTGTGCCGGCTCTGGCCCAAGCCCGGGCCCAGGACGCGGCCTTCTGGCTGCATCCCTATAATTATTTCGGGGACGAAACGGCCCTGACGGCCTCGGTCAATCTGGGGGATCTGGACGGGGATGGCGATCTGGACGGGTTTGCCGTCAATGGCCGTCACTGGATCCAGCAGGACGAGGTTTTCCTCAATAACGGCATGGGTTTTTTCCGCTCGGCCCGCGATGCCGGGCCGGACCGTGCGACCGGCTATGAAGCGGCGCTGGCCGATCTGGACGGCGATGGCGATCTTGACGCGGCGATTGCGCGCGATCTCCTGCCGGTCCTCCTGCTCTTCAATGACGGCCGGGGCAATTTCGACGAGGCGCGCGAGATCGGTCCCGTCGCCCAGGCGCGCAGCATCGCCGCCGCCGATCTGGATGGTGATGGCGACAGCGATCTCGTCCTGGTGCAGCGCGGCGAGGCCAATCGCTACTTCCTCAATGACGGTACCGGCGGCTTTGCCGATCCGGTCGAACTGCCCGGCGAATACCAGACAATCCAGGTCGCGATCGCCGATCTTGATGGCGACGGCCATGCCGACCTCGTCTTCTCCAACCGCGGTGGCGAGGGCGTGCCGGTTTATCGCGGCCGGCCCGGCGGCGGCTTTGCCGAGCCGGACATGCTGGGTGCGGCGCTGGAGATGGAAATCCGGGCGATCGCCGTGGCGGACATCAATGGCGACGGGCATGTCGATATTCTCGCCGGCGGCATGGAAGCGCAAAGCGTGATCTTCGAGAATGACGGGACGGGCGGTTTCGGCACGGTCCGGCGGTTCGGCTCGGACAGCGATATCGTGTTCGGCCTCGATACCGCCGATTTCGATCATGACGGACGCCTCGACATCGCTGTCGCCAATTCGGAAGTGGCCAACCGGGTCTATCTCAACCGGCCGGACGGGTTCGAGACGATCGAGATCGGGGCCGACCCGGCCGACAGCTATAATCTCAGCGTCGGCGATCTCAATGCCGACGGCTGGGCAGACATCGTCTATGCTGTCTCGGAAGGCTCGAACTATACGGCGATCAACCGGTTCGACCGGTTATCGGGCGATTAGGCGGATGCTCTGGCATTTCCGGGGCGGGCGGACTATATTACCGGAGTAGGGACGAGCCCGTGGGCTCGCCCCTGTTTCCTAGAGCATGATCAAGACCCGGAACCGTACTTGCCAGGTGGTCCGGGTCTTTTTCATGTCCAGGGTGACGAAAAGCGGAAAAATCCACATATCACCACCTCCGGTTTGAGAGCGAGGCTGTCGCCTCAGCCGGGGTGAAGCGGGCCACTAGCTTTCGATGCTTGGCTAAGCGGTAACGAGTTGGACGTATAGTTTCTTGATACGCCCGGTACGACTTTCGATAACAACGGCTTCGACCTGAACCAAAGAGTTCATGCGCGTTTGTCGGGATGAGTTGTTGCTCAGACTCACTATAACTCTTTGAATTTGCTTTGGGGAGCGCGCCGCCGGGTCTAGCTCGAATGGCACGGGCCTCCCAAGTTCTTCGATGTATATGCGGCCTTTGAAGGTGTTGAGGTTGTAGCTTGATACAGAGCCTTGGAACGTCTGCTTTTTGGGGCGCTCCCTAGAGTACCTAACGTGTTCGAAGGAGGCGGCCGAAAGCTCGAACGAAAAAGGCTTTTCTTTTCCGTTTTGCTTTCTGGTGATGATTGCTTTTTCCGCCGAATTGCTCGCGACAATCGGTCTGTGCATGGTCTCAATCGCATGCTCACATTTTTCTATAACACTATCAAATCTGTGCTGGGATAATTTGTCGCTTTCAGCAGCGCCCTGTTGCATGGATTCCAATTGTTGGCCAAGCGTCAGATCATAGTCGACATGGAAGCCCAACGTTTCTGAAATCACGTAATCGTAAGCGGAACTAACTAGGTGCCCGATTGGGGTATCAGATGGCGCAGTGCCGAGCTTGTACACTCCTCCTGCCAGCATCGCCCAAGCGCCAACTACAACGGCTTTTTGCTTCCAGCTTCCCTCCTCCGAAGGCAATGCGATGATTGTCGCACCTGAAAGTGACGGGGCTTGCGTGATTACTTCGTTGTTCAGAACGAGGTGCGTTGTTAGTGCGAGAGACCTTTGAAACCCCACCAACGCTTGGGCCGCGTCGTAAAAGTCGATTTGGTTTCCTGCGGCGGATTGCCCCAAGAACGACAACGATAGTTCGAGCTCGAACGCCTTTTTCATTTTCGCCCCAATGTGCCCGTGCACTACCAACTACAGAGTAATCTTTAGTTGAGCGAAAATTTACTTCCTTTTCAAGCACTATCGCACGCGTTGGCAACTAGTTGCGCCACGCCATCTGTTCGCAGATTCCCCGGAACATATGGGTCACCTGGGCGTCGCTACCGTCATCCTTGCCGACGGTGATCGGCCGGCCGAATTGCAGGCGGTACTTCGCGCGCCGCTTGTCGATCAGGCCCTGGAAGACGGTCATGTCCTTGAGCTCCTCATTCACCTGCGCCAGGGCGTAGTAGAGGACCGGCATGCGCTGGCGCACGGCCAGCGGCACCACGGGGGCGTTGAACTTGCGGGCGAGACTGATCGCGGTGGGATGCCAGGGCTTTTCCATCAGACGCCACTTCGCCCAGCTCCATTCCGACATGCGGCCGGAGGGGAAGATCACGATACAGCGGCCATCCTTGAAGGCCTCCATTGCCCGGCGCAGCACGTCGCGGCTCTGCATGCGCGAGCGCTGGGTGTCGCGCCATTCCACCGGAATGATGCGGTCCTCCAGACCAGGACAGACCCGCAGCGCATCACGATTGGCAAAGTAGAGCATGTCAGGACGGCGGGCCTTCAGCGCGTCCCACAGGGCAATACCGTCGGCGATCCCGCCGGGATGATTGGCCACCACCACGCAGGCGCCTTCGGCGGGCACATGGTCCAGCCCGTCAGTGTGTACGGCCAGATCGAGATAGTCGGACGCCCAGTCGAGGCAGTCACTGCCGGAGAGGTCGGCGATGGCATCGGCCATGTACACGGCGCGCCGGTAACCCAGGAGTGGATAGCCGATCGACTTGATGGCCGGCCAGAGCGGCGTGCCGATGAGACGCGGCGCACGCTCCTCGATCAGCGCGTCGACGACATGGCGGGCATCTTCGGGAAGCGGAGAGTCGGGGCTGGAATCCATGATCTCACGAAAGCGCCGAACGCGATCCGGCGCAATGGAAAATGCCGTTCACATCCCAGAGGGTTAACGTGCCGTTTACGAATTGGCCCGGGGCTTGCGACGGCCTTGTCAGGGATTAACCCCTTGTTCACGAACGGGACACGCCATGACCGCAACCCTGACCCTGCCCGCCGGCAAGATGCGCAAGCTGGGCACACGCCGCGCTCGCATCCAGGACGATGTGACGGCCGATTATCTGGCCATGGTGGTCAAGCCGGGTGACCGGACGATCCAGATCGGTGCAAGCGATCTGGGTGCGGTCTGCCTGCAGCGCGGGGCCCGGCACGAGATCGTGGCGCCGGTTGCTGCCATCGAGTCCCTGCAGGCGGTCTGCGAACGCCGGGGAATTTCCGCTGACGCCCTGCGCGGCGGGCTGGCGGCGCGCACGGATGCCGGGGAACGCCCGATCGATGTCGCCATTTTCGGTGCCGAGACCGGTTTCCCGGCCATGGCCGCCAACTGGCGTCACGTGTCTTCCTCGATGCGGCAGGGCGGTGTGCTGGTCCTGGTCGGGGCTGAACGGGGCGCCGGCGCGCGGCTCGCCGACGCTCTGGCGATGGACGAAGCCTGGGTGTTGCAGGAGCGCCGCTGCGGCGATGCAGCCGTGTTCCGCAAGGCCATGCCGGTCGACGCGGCCCGCACGATGAAATCCCTGTCGGAAGCAGGTCGGCCGCGCCGGCGCGCCCGCGGCGTGAGCCGCTTCCCGCTGGCCGGCCTGTTCGACCGGATCCTGCGTCCCCGCCCGGCACGCTGACAGGCGAAACAAACGGCGTTCCGGGCGGGGAGAATTCGCCCGGACGTTGATATGCGTTGTCGCAAAACTTTCACCGAACCTGAATGCAGCGGTCACGGACGCGGGCTAACCCGGTCCCCATGACCGCTCGTGACGCTGTTTCCGGCTTTGCCGCCCTGTCCCATCCCGTTCGCCTGGCCCTGTTCCGCACACTGTGCGATCAGGCGCCGCAACGCGCGTCTGCGGGCGAACTGGCGCATGGCTTCGACATCCCGCCCTCGACGATGACCGGCCACCTGCAAACGCTGGAACGCGCGGGCCTGATCAAGGCCGAGCGCCGCTCCCGCTTCATGCTCTACTCGCTGAACCCGGAAGGCACGCGCCGCCTGGTGCGCTACTTCGTCGACGAATGCTGCCACGGCCGCCCCGAACTGACGGGTACCGATGACGAGGCCGCTGCAGCGGCCGCGCTGATGGAAGCCTCCTGAGGCGGATCGGGGCAGGCGCCACGGCGCCCTTTCCGGACACGGATATCCCGGCGCAAAAAACCCCCGGCCTTCGAGGGAAGGCCGGGGGTGTTTCTGGCCGTCTGACCGGGATCAGAACGGCATGGAGTAGGAGAGTGTCGCGCCCTGGACGTCCAGATAGTCGCGATTCATCTCGGTCCGGTAGGCGAGAGAGAGCGTCGAGCCATTGTCGAAGGCGTGCTCGATGCCGAAGCTCGCCTCGATCCAGAACGTGTCCAACGAAATATCGCCGGCGGTTCCGAAGTTGACCGACGGCGCGCCGGTGAAGGCGGCGCTGTAGTACTCGCTGCCATCACCCAGTTCCTGGGCCACGCCGAGATAGGCGATGGGCCGCCAGTTCGAGGCGCTCAGGACAAAGGCCGTTCCGAGACGGGCGATCAGGCTGTCGGTATCGCGGGCCGCGACATTGAGGCTGGCGGCGCCGGCCTGGGTGGTGAAGGCGTCGAAGTCGAAGGACGCGTATTCCAGGCTGGCCGTCGGGATGATCCGCATATCGGCATCGGCGCCGGACAGGTCATACTCGAACGTGATGCCGCCACCGGTGCTGCTGGCATCGTGCTGTGCCGTCGAACCGGTGCCCATCCCGCCCAGATTGACGGAGCGGATGGCGTCATTCTCGATCTCGGCGGTGTTCAGGAAGCCGGTGAACGACATGCGCTCGCCGCGATAGCTGGCGAAGGCGGAGACTTGCGCCGTCTCGGCATCCGTCCGGATCCGGCCGAGCGTGTCGGGGGCGTCGGATTCGCTGTTCGCCAGCCCCAGGGCCAGACCGGCCGACCAGCCCGAACCCAGCGTGGCCTCCACGCCCAGCAGGGTGAAGTGTCCGTTGATATCGGCTTCGCCGGTGCCATAGATGAGTTGCGAGCTGCCGTGCAGCAGGCCGATATCGCCGAAGAAGCGAACCCCGCTTTCGCGGTCCGCGCTGCCTTCCCCGACGCCCAGCACGCGCCGGAAGAGCGATTTGGCGCCGCCGAGCGACTGCGTGTCGGCAAAGCCGTTGATCTGGCGTTCGGCTGCGTTGAGGGCAGTGTTCAGCTCGCCGGCGCTGCTGCCGAACTGGCCGCCCAGCTGACCCATCAGGGCCGAATTCAGCGCACCGACATGCGTGCGGGCCGTGCGGTCGAACATCACCGCTTCATAGGGCGCCAGCGAGTCGAAGGCGTTGTTCAGAGTATTGCCGCCGAGCAGGTCGAGCGGGCCGTAAAGGTCGGCCAGCGCGTCGTAATCCGTGTCGCGGGCATCATCGAGCGCTGCCGCCAGATTGGCCTGGAAGTGGTTGGTGAAACTGGTCTGGGTGAAGAATTCCTGGGCCTCGAGCGAGAAGCTGGCCTGGCCGTTGGAATAGGTCACGACCGGACGCAGCACGCCGGGCAGGTCGATGGCCTGGAACGCGCCGATTGTGAGGCCGTTCACCGACAGGAAGGTGCCGCCATCGCCGTAGCGGGGCAGGGCGCCGCCCAGGGGGACGAAGCCGAGACCGCCGGCGAGCGAGGCGTCGCCGCTGACCCGCAGCAGGTCGGTATTGTTGGCATCGTACTCGATCACCAGCAGGCCCGCCGAGGACTGCACATAGTCACCGGCAATGCTGAGCGTGCCGGTGTCGCCGACCGCGCCCGGATTGATGGTGCCGGCGATGTTGAACAGCGTGCCGCGCTGGAAGGTGAGATTGCCCTGCAGCAGGTTCGGCTCGAACAGGGTGACCAGGCCGGAGCCCGTCAGCTGGCCGCCCCACAGGACAAGCTCGCGCGACAGGAGGTGACCGTCGACATTCAGTCCGCCGGCAAAGACCTCGGTATTGATCAGCGAGAACATCTGGTAGCCGTCGGCGATGTCCAGCGCCGCATTGCTGCCGCGGATGGTCAGCTTGTCGATCTCGACATTCATGTCGAGCGTCGTGGTGCCTGCGGCGTCGAGCGTGACCTCGAAGAACTGGGCCGGATTGTCGAACTCCGTGCCGATGACGCCGTAGAAATTGTCCGGCACGAAGCCGGTCGAGCCCGGGCCCGTCAGCGGACCGTTGGCATTAATCCCGGCATTGAAAGGATTGCCGTTGGCGTCCCGCCAGCCGAGCATGTTAAACGCGTCGGCGACGCGTCCGCTGGCCATCATGTCCAGGAAGCTCCAGTTTTCGGGCATGCCCGTGCCGGCGGCGTCATCATCGCCGTCATATTCGCCGATATCCGTGTCGATGACCTCGCCCCAGATCGGCCGGGTGCCATCGACGCCTTCTTCCGGCGTGCCGGGCAGGCCGTTGACGATCTCGCCGTCGCGATAGACGAAATAATTCGGGTCGAGCGTCTGGACCCAGTGGCCCGGATCGCTCCACACGCCGTCGCCGCCCACGGCGGAGACGTATTTGTAGGGATTGTTCTCGGAGATGAAGTCATGCACCGAGAACAGCGGATTGTAATAGCTCACATCGCCATAGGTCTGGCCGGAAGCCGTGAAGAAGCCGGGCAGGAAGCCGCCGGACAGCACGCCCAGGATCAGCGGGTTGCCAAAAATGTTCATCGCCATCAGCGGGCCGCCGGAATCGCCGCCGCCCGTTCCGACTTCATTGTCGAGCGCGCCGCCGGGGAAATAGTCGATGCTCGGGCCGGGCAGGAGGGCGGTGTCGCCGTCCAGGAGCACGCCGGAGAAGCCGTCCCAGTCGGTACAGGTGATGGAGCCGCCATAGTTGAAGATCGGGTCGGGACCGCGTGTGCACTCGCCGGTGCGGCCGGGCAGGTCGAAATCGGTCCAGTAGAGGAGTTGATTGCCGGCCGCAGAGGGGGCGCCTGCAGCGCCGTTCTGGGCCAGGGCCTGGATGAAGTCGCTCTGCGAGGCGAGCAGGCCGAGCATGTTCTCGCCGGCGCGGCGCTTGCCATTGATGCTGCCCGCGTCGGTGGAGCCGGGGTGGAAGGTGCCGTAGCCGATCTGGTTGACCAGCACACCCTCCTCCATGACCTCGTTGGGGATCGGGCTGAACAGCATGCCGTAGGTCGGCAGGGTGTAGAGGGGGTCCAGCAGGGCCAGCATTGCCACGTCGGATGCGGGGAAGCCCAACCCGTCGACCGCACCGTCCGGATGAATGATCGTATCGACGGCGAAGGTCAGGCCGTTGAGATTGTCGATGAACTGCGTTCCGGTGCCGAGCCAGTTGTTCAGGGCGTCAAACGTGTCCGGTCCGTAGGCGACGATCGGCACATAGCTTCCGCCGAACCCGTAAGCTTCCGAACTCAGGTCGTTGAAGCAGTGGGCGGCCGTCAGCACGGTGCGCGCATTCACCAGCGAGCCGGTGCAATTGAAAAAGACCGAGCCCGAGCTCTGGTCCCAGAGATAGATCTGGACCACCCCGTCCCAGCCGATAGCGAAGTCCTGCGAGCCTTCGTCGCCGACATCGTCGCGGTAGGGGAGGGCGCTGGCCGGGACGACCGCCATTGCCGCGCAGGCGGTGGCGAGTGCTACAGCAGAGGCGGTGGAGGTCATCAGTGACCGCCAGGACCGGGTGCTCGGTTCTGTCATGATACGTATCCCCTAAGGTTGATTCCGCGTGGCTTGCGCGTCGCCGCGCAGATTAGAAAACCGGGCGTGAAACGCAACCAGCCTGTGCGCACGCAGCCGTCGGCACGTGCCTGCCTCGACACGCCCGCCTGCACATACTAAGTCAGCGCCAGAACGGACGGCGGCAGACCGCCCGGCATCCATCCATCGGGAGTGAGATCATGACGCGCGAAATCCACCACTTCATCGACGGCAAGACCTTCAAGGGGTCGTCCGGCCAGTTCGGCGACGTGTTCAATCCGAATACGGGCGAGGTGCAGGCACGCGTCCAGTTTGCCACGCCCGGCGAGGTCGCGAAGGCTGTCGAGACCGCCAAGGCCGCCCAGATCGAGTGGGCCGCGATGAACCCGCAGCGCCGCGCCCGCGTGCTGATGACCTACAAGTCGCTGGTCGAGGCGGAGATGGACGAGCTGGCCCATCTCCTTTCTTCCGAGCATGGCAAGGTGATCGCGGACGCCAAGGGCGACCTGATCCGCGGCCTGGAAGTGATCGAGTTCGCCTGCGGCGTGCCGCACCTGATGAAGGGCGAATACACCGAGAGCGCCGGTACGGGGATTGATGTCTATTCCATGCGCCAGCCGCTGGGCGTGGTTGCCGGCATCTCGCCGTTCAACTTCCCGGCCATGATCCCGATGTGGTTCATGGGCATGGCGCTGGCCACCGGCAATGCCATGATCCTGAAACCGTCCGAGAAAGACCCGTCCGTGCCGGTGCGCCTGGCCGAGCTGATGATCGAGGCCGGCCTGCCCGAGGGCGTGCTGCAGGTCGTCCATGGCGACAAGAGCGCGGTCGACGCGCTGCTGCACAATGACGACATCAAGGCGGTGTCCTTCGTCGGCTCGTCGAACATCGCTCACTACATCGCCCGCACCTGTGCCGAGCAGGGCAAGCGCTTCCAGGCGATGGGCGGGGCCAAGAACCACGGCATCATCATGCCCGACGCCGACATGGACCAGGTCGTCACCGACTTCCTCGGTGCCGCTTTCGGTTCGGCCGGCGAACGCTGCATGGCGCTGCCGGTTGCCGTGCCGGTCGGCAAGGATACCGCCGACGCGTTTGTCGCGCGTATCAGGGAAGAGGCCGCCAAGCTTCGCGTGGGCGTGTCGACGGATGGGGATGCACATTACGGCCCGGTCGTCTCCTCGGCCCACCGCGCCTCGATCGAGAAATGGATCCAGACGGGTGTCGACGAGGGCGCCGAGCTGCTGCTCGACGGCCGCGGTTTCGAACTGCAGGGCCATGAGAAGGGCTTCTTCATCGGGCCGAGCCTGTTCGACCATGTGAAGCCGTCCATGACCTCCTACCAGGAAGAGATCTTCGGGCCGGTACTGCAGGTCGTGCGTGCCGACAGCCTGGACGAGGCCGCACACCTGCCGTCGGAACACCAGTACGGCAATGGCGTGGCGATCTTCACCCGCAACGGTCTGGCCGCGCGCGAGTTTGCCAAGAAGGTGCAGGTCGGCATGGTGGGCATCAATGTGCCGATCCCGGTGCCGGTCGCCTACCACTCCTTCGGCGGCTGGAAGCGCTCGGCCTTCACCGACACCAACCAGTACGGCACGGACGGCATCCGCTTCTTCACCAAGATCAAGACGGTGACCCAGCGCTGGCCCACCGGCGATATCGGTGACCAGGCCTTTGTCATCCCGACGATGAACTGATCGGCTGATCGGGTTTGCGCGGGCGCTCTAACAGGCGTCCGCGCAGCTCTGTGCCCGCAGCCAGTCCAGCGCTTCTGCGCGTCCTGTGAAATAGCCTGCCGAGTCCGGAAGCTCGCCGACATGATCGCGCACACGCGCGAAATAGGTCTCTGTCCAGCGGGTCGGCCGCACATAGGCAACCGGCACGCTCGTGCCGATGGCCAGCAGGAAACCCTCGATCAATTCGCCGGAGAGAAGGGGAGAAACCTGGCGTTCGGTGTCGGTGCTGTCGGCGAGGATGGCGGCGACTTCGCCGGCCTCGACCATTTCACGCACCCGTTCCGTTGCCCAGCCGGCCTCGCGCCGCGTCACATGCCCGTCGGACAGGATTTCCGCGAAACGCCCGTTCTCAATCAGGTTCACCCTGATCGTCATACTACTACACCCATACACATATTATTGTTCTCAAGTCTGGAGGTTACGAACGCGGTTCGCGTGTCTCCAGTATTTCAAAATTAGCCGCACCGGATGGAACGGACAGGCCCACACCGTTTCTTCGAAGAGATAATCAAGGTTTCGCGAAAACAGGGTGTTGCGGGCAAGAGCCACCATCCGGCCTTGCCAAGCGCGGGCTGAAGATCGACCATGTGAGCGACTGCAGCATACCGTTAACTGTAACTGGGAGTTGCCAGCCATGGCGTCCTTCGATTTTCGCACCGTTCCGCACATTCATTCGGGCCCGGGCTCGGCCGGCCGTCTGGCCGGTATCGCGGCGCCGCTCATCGGTGCGCGAAAGCGGATTTTCCTGGTTACCGACAAGGGCGTACGTAATCTCGGACTGCTTGATACGGCGGTCGCGGGACTGGAAGAGGCGGGCCTCACGGTCGCGATTGACGACAGCGTCGTCGCCGACCCGCCGGAAGACCGGGTTCTCGCCACGGTTAATGCGGCGCGCGAGTTCGGTGCGGAACTGGTGATCGGTTTCGGCGGCGGATCGTCGATGGATACCGCCAAGCTGGTTGCGCTGCTGCTGGGCACGGACCAGCCCCTGGCCGACATGTATGGCGTCAACAAGGTACGCGGCAGCCGTCTGCCGCTGATCCTGATCCCGACCACGGCGGGTACGGGTTCGGAAGTGACGCCGATCTCGGTGGTGACGGTGGGCGAGACGTCGAAGATGGGCGTCAACGATCCCGCGCTCTATGCCGATCTGGCCGTGCTGGACGCAGCGCTGACCTATGGCCTGCCCCGCGCCGTGACGGCCGCGAACGGTA
>Ga0213833_1002617_pt1 | contig 11524 bp, 17 predicted proteins | sample SWATP21_FD_160575 | JGI IMG/M metagenome (GOLD analysis project Ga0213833, IMG submission 160575) | Coastal seawater microbial communities from Marineland, Florida, United States - SWA TP2 #1 | ecosystem: Environmental > Aquatic > Marine > Coastal | place: USA: Florida | collected 2016-08-14
CGCACCCTCACCCGCACCAGCACCAGCACCAGCACCAGCACCAGCACCAGCACCGGCACCCGCACCCGCACCAGCACCGGCACCGGCACCGGCACCAGCACCGGCACCGGCACCAGCACCAGCACCCGCACCAGCACCCGCACCAGCACCCGCACCAGCACCCGCACCAGCACCACTCGCAGCAGCGGCCGCAGCAGCCTCCTTCCTAGCGTTGGCTCGTACTTGACGCCTCCACGACCGTTGCTTGAAAGATACCACGTGCTCCAGTTCCAGCACAGGGTTGCGCAGTGAAGCCACGGACGTGCAGGTGCGGACTGACTCACTCTGGAGGAGCGATGGCAAGTGAGGAGCGCGAAGAGTGCCTACGCGCAACGGGCTCCAACCTACCCATAGACCGCGCTGAACGGCGTTCTCAGACTTCATCCACGGATTCGACTGTGCACCCAACACAGCTTGGCAAGAGTCGGCAAGATCAATGACCATGCCACGCAAGATCTGAGGGCGCTCGATGTAAGTAACCACCCGCCACAGACAGCAACGAAGGCACCGCACAACCAGCTCGCAGCAAGACACACCTGCATGCATGCAGCAGAAGCCTTGGCAATGTCATAGCTGAACACAAGAAAGCGAACACGGACGCAATGTGAACGGGCAGTAGAGCCTTCGAACAACGCAAGAAACAAACACAAGTGTAAACGCACCCGTGCGGTTCGTTATCCTTCGCATCAGCCTCCGTGTTGGCCTCTGCTTGTGCCGTCGATACCTCCTCCTCTGGTTGAAACAGAGCGCGGACCTTCGCCGAGGCGGCCCGGGTGGTGCGGCGGCCTTGTGGGGCGTCCCACACAGCTAACTCGGTGGCATCGACAGCCACAGGAATCTCCTCTTTGGTCACAGCAGGAGGTGCAGCAACGTCTGGCGCGGGACCTGCTTCCAGTGCAATGCGCGCGCGCATGGCCTCTTCCACGATGGGCTGCATCACTTCGAGGGAGTGCTTCAAGCGTGACTCTTGAATGCCTGGGTACAAGGATCATGTGCAACACCGACATACACGACAAGATGAGTGGAGTTGCACGCCCCCTCAGAATACATGCTGCAACAACAAGCACCCACGCACCCCGTTCATCCAGACTCGCGATGAGTTGGCGGTATTGCTCCTGGGACACAGAAACAAAAAACAGATTCACGAAGACCAAGGAATGTAAGCTCAGCGCATGACCACGCGCCTGGCTCGGGAAACCCGCACCATTGTTTCCAGTTTCTTCCACTGTCGCACTTGCTTCCATTCTGGGTCGCCACGGTAGATCGCCTCAACCGCAGTAAGGTGGTTCGGGCCTTCCTGTGCCTTGATCTCGGCTTTTTCGGCGTCTGTCAGCACGCGCACCTTCTTCTTCCACTTCTTCTTCTTCTTTTTGTTGGTCTTCGCGTCGCCCCCTGCATCGTCAGCTCCGTCGCCCTTTTGCTCACTTTCCCCGTTCTCAGCTGTTCCTTCCTCGGCAGCGTTGCTGGCGTCGTTCGCGTTGTCTACCGTAACAGCAACCTCAGCTGCTCCTCCTTCCTTTTGCTCTGGCTGTTCGTCCACAACACCGGCTGCCTTCGCAGCCTGCGTAGCTTCTTTGGCGGCAGCCAAAAGCTCCTCCTGGCGGCGCTTGGCGCGTGCTACGAAAGCCACTGCGCCATCTTCAATGTGTTGACGGTCGGCGGAGCTCAACGACGCGTGCTCGACATACACACGCGACCGGTCGCCATGGAACGAAAAGAACCTGGCGCCGCGACGGTCGCGGCCGAGAAATCGTACACCGAGAGGGACTTTCGCGAGGAGTTGCTCATACAGCTACGAGAGTAGACACCACGAACATGTGAGTTCCAGCAAGAGTGTGGAATGCTGCGTAACACAACAACAGCAACTACACCTGAGCGCGACACACCTGTTCTGTCTTGAGGCTGATGTCATGAAACTCCTTTTCCTTGGCATCGAACATGGCCGTATGCTTGTCAAGGTCAGCCTGTGCTTCGATCATTTGCAGCAAAGCTTGTGCGCGCTTCACCTCCACAGGCAGCTGTGTATTGCAAGAAACAAAGAACAAAGAGACGTCAGCCGGCACGGAACCACCGGATCGCAGCACCGCACACGAACGTTTTCAGCTTCATCCATGAACCCAGCGTCACGGGCGCGCTTGAGTCCAGCCTGGAGCAACGCGGGATCTTTGGCGTCGATTCCGGCGACGAGCGCCTTTTGGGCACGGACAGCTCTCTGCATTTCGTGATGCTCGGCACGACGTTGGCGCTCTTCACGCAGCCGCTGCTCGCGCTCGCGCTTCGCGTTGGCCAGCTTTTGCTGGTAGTGCCACACGCCGCAAGAATGAACAACAGTCACAAGTTTTGCACAACGGCACACGGTGCCAAGGTGTAAGCCACACAAACACGAAAAGTCATGGAAATCTTCAGGGACAACGAACCTTGCGCAACTCTGCACGGCTCAGCGTCCCTGGCTCAGTGGGGTCCATGGACTCATCTTCCTCGTCTTCTTCGTCATCCTCCTCCTCCTCATCCTCAACCTCGCCACCATCATCTTCATCGTCTTCTTCCTCGCTCCCGCTGTCAGTGGAGTCCTCGTTCTCGCCTTCCTCCTCTTCGCTTGACGTGCTGTCCACCTCCGACTCGGATTCGCTGACTTGCTCGCCGTTTGCGACGCGTCGGGCCTTTTCAGCGGCTTTGGCAGCTCGACGCCGACGGCGGCGCTTTGCATGGACCCATTGGCGCGCGCTCATGCCACCCGTCTTCTTGTTTGCCCTCGTGAGAGCTCGTTGGGAAGACAAGAGGCGCTTCCGAGCATCACGCTCCGCTTGCTTGAACTCCTTCCTGGCTTCACGCAGCTGCGCCACCACAGAACGACGTTAGGGCATCGACGCTGCCAGCAGTGCACCACAAGGTCAGCAAACATACCACTCCAATCGCTTGACGCAAGTCTTTGCGGCAACGCTCGCGCAGCTGCACGTTTTGGTCCGCCAGCTGGTCCATGAGCTTGGTCATGAGATTGGTGCCGGAAGCTTCGTCACAAAGCACTCGCAGCACGGCAATCTTCATGTCCGATCGCAGCATCGAGTACTCCATTGTCTTGAGCCGTTCAATCGCCTCCATGCACTGATAACGGTTCAGGGCTTCCAAGATGCCAAACCGGTCCTCCTGTGTGAGGTACAGACGAATCACCTCAGGCCATGTGGCGGGATTCAGCATTGACAAGTTGACATTGTCGGCCCCGCGAGCAGCAAACATGAAGTCCTCGTCGTCTTGATTGTCTCGCTGGGATGTGTCATCCTCTGAAACAAGGTCAAACAACGATGGTGAGTTCAAGAAGATAAAGAAAGGACAACGTGGCAAACAGCACATGCCCGTTTCTCACCCAAGATCAACCGCATCAGCGCGACATGGATCTGTGACATGAAACGGTGGGCACGCCAGTTGGAGCTGCGGATGGCCGCAAGCAAGTCATCCGTGGCCATGCTTCTGACGACCAGTGGCAGCGACGCCTCCTCAGATGACTCGGCACCCTCCGTTTTTACGCTCGCAGTGGACGGCGTAGCAGTGCTGTTGACAAGAAGAGGAGGTGCAGGCGTGTCCGAGCTTGTTGCGGTGGGAGTGGGTGACGGCGATGGCTGGGCATGGCGAGCGGGGCGAACCGCGCGCACATGCTCCACAAACTCCATGCCGAAACCACAGTCTTGCGCACGCGTACGCAACAGGCCATGCCCGGAAAACGTGCGCAGGAAGTCCCACGCCATCAACAGGTCACCAAAGGTGCCACGGTACCCGTGGCACGTTTTCAGGCTGTGGCCAGGCACACACACCAACACGAACCAGGTTAGGCAACTGGAACCGGTGGTACACAAACACCCAACACCACAACGGTCCAGCCACTCCAAACCATCGCACTACAGACCTGGGTGCGCGCACAGACTCAGTTTTGACAGGCAAGGTTCCCAAAAGCGCATCATGGATCGGAAAGCTGGTCTCGGGCTTCATCTTCTTTTCATGAGCTACCAACGCAGCTTGCAGACGGGACTTTTCTGTCGCCAATTTCTCACGCTTCTTCATCAAATCTTTGCGTGCCTCCTGGTACTTGGCCTTCAACTTCTTCTCAGATGCCTTCAAGGCTTCCTCAGCCTGTTGCCACGCAAAGGGGGTGAAAAATAGCAATGGTAAGCAGAGGTAGACTACAACAACAGGCAGTGTGTGCACTGCAGCACACACACAAACCACACATGGTGCACCTTCTTTTGTTTTGCACGTGCAAGTTTCTCCTCCTGCTTCTTCTTGCGTGCCTCCTCTCGTTTGAGCTTTGCCTCCGCTTTTCGCTTGGCAGCCTTGTCGCGTTCGGCAGCACGAATCGCGGCCTCAGCAGCACGCTTTGCTTGCTTCTCGCGACGCACAGTGCATCGACTGCAAAACCAGTCACCCAAAGGCAGAGAGTCGAGCTTGATGCTGCCAAGCAATCACATTCGACACACCGAAGAAACATAAGAAGAAGAGCTAGAATCAACGAGCGCTACATGAGAGCTGCGTACGCACCAGTTCAAGTGAAAGGCTCGCGGGCACATATCACACAAGAGCAGCTCGCCGGTTTTCTGCACCGCCACAACATGAATGCGACAGACACGTCAAAACAAAGCAGCAACAACTGAACCTCATCATAAATCAACGCACACGACATATAGAGCAATGTGAATTGTTGTGATCGAGGCCGCCCGTCCTCTTGGTCTTGCGTGACCATGACTTGCGTCGGCGCTTTTTCTTTCCAGCAGAGGCAGTCTCTTCTGTGGTGACCACCAGTCGTGGACCAGGCAAACGAGGGGCGGCAGCGATCTCGTTGTCGGTGCTGGTATCATCATCTTCCTCGTCATCGTCCATGATCATTCGCGACGACGACTCAGTTGGACTTGCAGCTGGGACGGACTGAGCTGCAGCGGGCGGTTGCGGTGAGCTGGATGTTGTCCGCGAGGCCGACGCCTCCTTCTTCACTTCCCCGCTGGCAGTCACAACTGTTCGCGCCTTTTGGGTGGGGCTGTGACATGAAAACATAAGAAAACGTGAGATAGGAAGCCACAATCACACACCTGCGTCATCAGCAGCTGCAAAACCACCCGCACATGGGGCGCTGCAGTGGCTACGTACGCAGCAGGCACATCATCATCTGGTTGTTCAGCAGGTGGGTCTTTCCGTTTGATGCCACGCTCTGCTGTGCTATCCATGGTGCTGGTGGGTAGCGAGCACCGGTGTCAAACCTGCGGAGCGAAGAACAGGCGCTGGTGCCCTGAGCACGAGGGTGGCAGGGCGCGATGGATGGAGTCGTGCGCCTCGCCCCCGCACAGTGATGGGAACAAGACACAACCACACTGTCAGGCCGACTGTTCGTCTGAACCAATAATGCTCTATCCAAAGATGTGCGGGAACCCCGACGACCACGGAGGAACCGAACAAAAGGCGCAGCAGGTGGCGCCGCTGGTTTTTGTTTTGGGTTCGCGGCCAGAAACGATGCAGCAGCGACACCAAGTTCGCGCCTTGCATGAACGTCACGCCATGTTCTTCTCATTAAGTACAAGTGGTGTTTGCGGGACGAAACGGAGAAGGGCCCCGCTCAGCGTGATAGCTGGCAGCGGTTTCCCATCGTAAACTCTCGTCGCCCCGCGCAGCAGACAAGATTGCGCTTGATGAGGTATTGCTTGCGATGAAGGGCTTACCATGAAGCGACTGCTGGCGAATTTACGGTCGCTGCCATCTGGCACGACAGACTCGGGCACGGCAGCCTCGAGCTTTGCAGATGAAAGCAGGCACGGTGCAGGAACGTCCAGTGGTCGATCGTTTGGAACAGCTCGTCAATCCAAGAGGGTCGAACACATTGTCTTGTCTGGCTTCTTGAGCAAAGCTGCGCGTACAAGACGCATTCGCCAGGTGCGACAATATGCGCGCCGCAGCCACACGAGCACGCTGCCCTGTCACCATTGGTGGCACGTTCACAGAAATGGGACACACGCTTCTTCGCCATCGTAGGATCCGACCTATGCTATGCCACTCGACGAGCCCCCAAGTACTGGAAGCTGCGAGTTCCTTTATCCACCATCACTAAAGTTGACATTGCACGACCAGTGCAGCAGGGAGTGTATGCGTGAGTTGCGGCTTGCGGCTATCGAAAGTGAGACTGGCTCAACGTGATATGTGCAGGTTCGTCGTGAAGAGTCCTGTGAGGGATTTTTTGCTTCGTGCCAAGACAGTCGCCGACGCGGAGCGCTGGATGCGGGCCTTGAAGCTGCATGTGCGTTGTGGCAGCAGAGGCGTCGTGAACGCGGCTGACGTGCGTGGGTCGCAGGTAGACCTGTGGCACAGCCCACGCGCACACCGGAGTAGTGGCCCCACATCAAGGGGTTCTCGCCAAAGTTCACGTCAACTGGAGTCAGATTGTGACAGAAACGTGTTCCCTGATGCAGACTTAGTGGCGCAGAACAGCGCACCGGCACCAGCTGACGAAACACCCCACAGCCCTTCAGCAGGTCTGCTGTTCACTCGCCGTGCTGCAGCCAGGGTCAGGGCAGTCAGACAAGGAACCAAACTACGTCTGCAGAGTGCCAGTGCGGCGTCCAGCGGCTGCGATGCGAGTGCAAATGAGCTGAAGGGCGCAACTGCAGAGAATGTGGGAAGTGGGTGTGTGGAAAATGATGATGCAGCTCCAAGGAGCGACTTGGAGTCACGGCTGCCCGGAAACGTACTGCCGTCAAGGCGTGAAGCACCGCGGCACCCTGGAGATGATTCACCTTCGAACTGGAATGAGGAATTGCTGTCATCACGCAATTCTTCTGATGGGAAGCGAGAAGCCTGCGCTGCACCTTCATGGACGCTGCAGCATCCGATGTCGCCGACATTCTTGCTCGACGCGGAAACCAGTGGAGCAGCACACTCCCCAGGCTCCCGCAATCTCGGAAGCTCAGCAGAGCCGCCTGCCATGGGGTCTCTTACTGCGTTTTCAGGCGTATCCACAAACGTGGCACAGCCTCAAGCCACTCTGACACGCCCGAAGCTTCCCGGTAGCGGGGATGATGAACGAACCAGCGAGACACGCTCTACTCTGGCCGATCTTGATTCCCTGCTTGCTGAAGTACTTGAACCCACGGTTCCTGTCACGGTAACGAAAGCACGCCCAGCACATAGCCAGCACGACAGGGACAGCGGCGTTTCTCAGTCTGCACAACCTTCCCCAACAGCACGGCCAAGAGCGTCCGGCGAAGGATCACGCTTCGATGGCACTGCACAACAGTGGCACGAGTTCCACTGCACGCACGTGACACAAGCTGCTCTTTGCTCACCCATTTCATGCACATCTTCCAGCAACAGCCCCGAGCTTGTCCCGTTGTGCCATCCATCACCCCCGCGCCGTCCACGTGCGCCAAGTTGTAGCAGTACGGACTCATCCGTCTCCTGGGGTCGTCGTCCAGCCGCACGGTTTGTTGTCCCAAGTGGGTCGTGCCGATCCCCTCGGGTCACCAGTTCTCGGAACGCCACGCCATTCCAGGGGGGCGTGGCACAGACATCCTCCGAGAACCCTAGGAGGCCACGTCGCCCATCCAACGCTGGTGACGGACGGAGTATCTTGTCCCCGACTCCGCCACGGTGCCCTCGCACACCTTCTCGCGCCACACGTTTCAATGCAATGGTGCCGGCTTCTCCGATCCTGGCCAAGGGTATGGACGACGGTGCTGTGAGTACACCTTGCGGAGCAAGCCCACGCGCCCGCGTACGCAAATTGCTTGTGGCACGTAGCAACGGAAGTGCATCGACGTGAATGATTCATCGAAGGGCAAGCGGGGGCAACGACGACCAACAGCAACAAGCCGTCACAATGTGCATTGATCGCTGTGTTGTGTTGATATCAGCACTGAGATGGCAGCTTCCGCGTGCGCTAAGTGAGAACAACAACATGATCACAATATTCCTTTTGCTCTCACACAATCAGGAGTTGCTGCGGGATGTGTCGACAGATGCCATGCACTTCAACAATGGCAACCACACTCCCCATGCACTCCCCTCCCCTCCCCACACACAGCAGGCCCAAACGCCCCTGCTACAAGAAATTCCGGTACGACCGCGCCCCTTGTGAGTCACGAGCACGCAAGCGAGTGCTGCGTCGTCGAGGCGCAGCGGAAGTAACCGCCTTTGCACGTGACGCCTTGGTCGTGGCCCGTGTGACACTTGTCCTGCGGCGCCGTGTTGCTGGCCGCTGGGTGGCGGGGGCGTCCGACTCCGAGTCGACGGAACTAACAGAGGACGCGCGTGCGGCGGTACCAGTGCCGACACGGCGTGTGGTGCGCATGGACTTTCGCACTTTGGGAGCAGCTGCTGGTGTGGTCGACGACACCTCGCTGTCGTCGCTGCCTGAACTCGATTCATCCACGGAGAGGGGTGCCGTCTTGGGCTGTGCGCGGACGGGCGCTGTGGGGGGCTTAGCAGCTGTGGGGGCAGCACGCGTACGCGACTGGGGCCGACTTCCACGCGAAGCACGAGGAATGCGGCTGGGAGCCGGCGCAGCTGCGGACTGCGCACGAGTCTGCGTCTCCAAGGAGCTGTCGGGGCTTGAGCTGACTGCACCACCAGTGCTTGCCTTGTCTTGTTCGTCGCTCCCGCTGTCGCTTTCGCTGCCGGCCTGGCTCGATGTCTCTGCACTCATGCTTGCTGGAGGAGTGGGAGACGCGGCGCTGGTGGGCTGCGTTGGCGAACTTGGCGTGGTGTTGTAGCGCAGAACCCAGTCCGCGATCTGCACGTGATGTATCATATGAGTACCACGCCTTCATGCTGACATGGATCCCGCCGCAACGAACCGTGAATGCTGCATGGGGATCCCCTAGCTTGAGGGCACTGTCTTGCATGCGCATGAGCCTGTCAGAGTTGCCAAGCACCTTGTCGACGCGGTAACTGTGGTTCATCATCCAACATCAGACTACAACAGGGCAAACGACGGACGCAACACACTCTGCAACGCACGAAATGAGAGGGGTATCGTTGATCTTGAGAGCAACACCTTCTTCCAACAGCATGTCTGTGTTACGGCTCTCTTGACCAGGGATTGGATTCACAATCACCATGGGCGTTCCCGTTGCCAATGCCTCCGCCGTTGTTAATCCGCCTGCACAGGGATAGTGAGTTCGACTAACCCAAGTGTGACACCCAGCACATCCCTCGTCCTTCGCACCTGGTTTCGACACCAGCAAGTCCGCCGCGGTGAGGTAGTCATGCATACGCTTGGTAAACCCTTCAAGTTTGACGCGATGACGAGCTGGTACCTGACAAGTGGAAGCATTGCGCGTGTGACCATGCATGCTGACACGAGAGTGACCAGCATTTGTCAAGCACGTACTGCAATATTCTCCAACTTGCTTCGAACATCTGCTTGCCGCCCGGTAATGACAACAAACTGCGTGGGGGTCTTCACTTCCAGCAGAGCTTTGTAGATAGCAAACACGTCTCGACCGCCCGACATTTGAACAACCACGGGCAAGTCGTTGCCAAGTCCTGCTCCCGCGCACGCTCAGTGTTTCGAAAGCCAACGAGCAAGCCAGTCAGCGTGGCAGCCCGCGCCCACGCACCTAGGGACTTGCGACATTGTTCGCGTGTGCCAGTTTCCAGAAACGAAGGAACGATGGGGATGCCACATGAGGATATCAGTCCTTGCGGCACGCCCGCGTACTGCAGCATCAAGGCAGCTTCCTCTCGCGGGGCAAAGAACTTGGTGCACGGCAGATTTGCCCAAACACGGTGGGCATCGTAGTCTGGTCAGGCGTGAAGCGTGTGAGAAGGAGTGTACTGCAAACTGAGGAACTTGACCCACCCACCTGTGACGACCGTTACATGTGGCACGTCGTAGCCGCGTTCATCCTGCAGCTGTCCAATGAGATCGGCCGGAAGGAAGTGCGTGTTGATGACGAAGTCGGGTTCAAACGTGTACAAGAACTCATAGAACGACCCAAAGAAGGCCCTCTGTAACTTGGCAAAAAAGTTTGCCACGATTCCAGCAGTTTGTGTTGATCCCAAGTTCGTCTTCTCGAAAAACCACCCATACAGCGTGGCTCCCAGGCTGTACTGGATGACTCGCATGTACCCCTTTTTCGCAATCAGAGTGTCTGCCAGACCAATAACTTGCCCAGTGAGCTTCAAAGAGGGTCCCACAACCATTTAGACCCACGTACACAAACTCAGGTTGTCGCGGCCACCAGCAGCAAAGTCGAGCATGTCACACATCTGAGTGCACCGTGCTTCTGTTAGGACGTTCGCCCTCGAGCGGGGCAGCACAACACACGTACCCGGACGTCCAAAGAGGGGCGTCTGCTCTTGAGAGCCTTTTGAATGGCTTCCGCAGCCCGCTTGTGGCCGGAACCAATGGAGGCATAGAAAATTGCAATCTTTTTCTTCTCCTTGCCTGCCCGTGGCAGCCTGGCCCAGGTCCGTTTCGTGCGCTCAAATCTCCACTGTAGGTACAGAACACGGGATACGAACATGCCGAGGGACAACACCCAGGCAAGAACTGACACAACTGCGTGCATTCCAGCGCGAGAGTACAACAGAGCTGGTCCTCCGGCCTGTATTCGATGTACACCAACGACGAGTCAAACCCTGCCATGTGCACGCAGCAAGCGCAGCTTCCATACCGGAATCAGCTTCACCACAGCCTCTGGCAACAAGGCAACAACGGCGTTTCCAACAAGTTGCATGGAGTACATGGTTCCACGGAAGTCGAACAGTCGGAGGTCCCGGAAGTCGTCCGACCGAGTTCGGTGCAACACCAGCGCCAACAAGCCGTACGTCCACCACATGATCCAGAAGAGAGAAAACAGGTTGTCTGCCTCGTTCGAAGCGATGTGCACAGTTTTCTGGACACCATTCATGCATGAGATACGGGTAAACAGGCGCAGCGACGTAGCACAGGCATCGACACTCACCCAGCTCGAACTGACGACTTCGCTGATTTCTGCCCAAACCCTCCTTGATTCCTGCAACACATCGTGGCGGAACTCGTGCAGCTCGCCTCTGAACCATTGCCAGTAGCGAAGTGCAACTGCTTCAACTGACACAACGACAGTGTGAGATGATGCCGCCGCCATGGTGGAGGATCAAGGAAACACCACTGTTGCGCCACGGACGGCTTGTCACAGCCCAAGAGTTTGACCTGCACCGCAAGCGGGGGTCACATTCGAAGCAACGGACGTTGATAACAAAACTATGAACATATCTCGGCATTTGTGCGCACTGTTCGTGACTTGGTGCGCGCGCGTGCCTCGGTGCTTTGTCACCTTCGTCACGACGCGGTCAGGCACCTGATTGTGCTCGCTGCGCAGCTGCAGCGCCTTCCTTGTGATTCATTTTCCCTTCGCACTTGGTGGTCAAACATGAATCCCGAGCTGTTGGCATGTGTCGATGCCCTGTCCAGCCCCAATACGTCCGCCGAAGACAGAAGCCGCCACAAGAGCGTGCTTCTGTCCATTGTGCC
>Ga0213833_1002620_pt1 | contig 11513 bp, 6 predicted proteins | sample SWATP21_FD_160575 | JGI IMG/M metagenome (GOLD analysis project Ga0213833, IMG submission 160575) | Coastal seawater microbial communities from Marineland, Florida, United States - SWA TP2 #1 | ecosystem: Environmental > Aquatic > Marine > Coastal | place: USA: Florida | collected 2016-08-14
TTTCTTTGCCAGGGTATTGCTCTCTCAACTTGGCAACAGGACCTTCACCTCGAAGGGTTTGTTCTGCGACAACATCAAGCAATTCAACAGACTGGCGCGCACGATATCCCCAACGATCTGCCATCCAATCGTGGCGAGTGCGGTTTTTGTCAACAGCTGCCGAAACATCGGAGCCCACTTTGCCATAAAACTCAGCCAAACCAACTTGTTCGCCATTGATAGAACAGAGAGGAACTTCCTTCCCTTGAACTTTGTAGCTCGTGATTCGCTCGAGTTTGTTGAAGTCAAAGACTTTTGCTTCAGGCCAATTGGATTTGTAATCGTTAACGATCCCTTTAAACATATCAAGGGATTCGCCTTCGATCTTTCCGTCGTTTGAAGCACCCACAAGAGAAATGGCTCGTCCCAGGTTGTCCACACTCATTGGAGAACGGGTATCACTGGTCAAAGTCTCTTTCATAAAGGCCGCTGCATCGGCGGACAGGGTTACATCACCCCAACGAGGTGGTGTCCCATTCAATTCTGCCATGCGAGGCCGAACAGCAGTATGAATTTCACTGACTTGTGAGCGGAAGGAACGGGAAAAATCGTTGTAGCCGAGTTTTCCGTCTTCGGAGGTGCCCGCTTTATCGTTGTAAGTGGTGGCAGCCCGTTTGAACAATTCAAAAGAGGCTTCCGACATGGGTTTGGATGGTGTATCGACACGGCCGTAACTGGAAGGCAATCGATCGGAGAACATGGCATCAGCTGTCGCCATCGCCTTGGTCAATTGCTCGACACTGTCTTCATCTCGGATATTGGGTAGCAAAGTTTTGACAAAACTGGCTTGCTCTCCGGTCAGTGGGAATTCGCCAAGTTTCGGTGGGTTTCCTTCGAGACCAGGTGTCACAGCTTCAACGGCTCTAGCGTTTGTAACTTCTGCCACTTTGGAAGGCGCTTTGCGAGCAAATGTACCAAATTGGAAAGCCGTTTGGGGATACTTGTCTACGTACCCTTCCAAGATCCGATTCATGTGACCCAGCTCTTCTTTATCGTAAGGATTGCTGTAGTCAGAATTCAGATCCTTCCAGGTGCTCATGCCATCCTGGATATTTTTGACAGCATTTGGCGTTTTGGCAAAAGTCAGAGCTGTCATTTCAAATTTGGCAGCTTCACCTTTGACACCCCATCTTTGTTCGGATTTGGCTTTGTCAAAAGATTCAAGAAGTTCGTCTGAATGCTCAGGTTTTTCGATCCCTTGCAAGGTGGTCTTTTGTGTATCACTTAGCTCAGCTTTGTTCAAACCTCTAAGCAACAAAGACTTCATCATTGGAGTTGGTGCGCTCTCTGCATGCTTAAGTGCAGCGTCTACAGTACTGGAATCCCAGTGTTCTCCCATTTCAGACAAAGCACCAGCTGCAGCATTGGCAGCCACAAGGCTTTGGAATTTACCAGGTTGGTCATTGGGGACACCGCTGTGCTTATCCATGATTTGTAAGAGATTTTCGCTCAAGCCTTTTCGGTTGGCTTCAGGAAGTCCAGACAACTGACCAGGACGATTCAAACCCAAGAGTGCATCAGAAAGACCTGATTCCTTCAGATTTGCATTTAAATCAATGGTATTTCCATCCAGAACCAATCCACCTTCTTCACTGACACCAAGCTCTTTACCACCAAAGGAAGGTTTGCTGGCATTGTGTACAGGGATGTCGCCACCACCGGGATCATTGCTGTGCATGGTCATCAGATCCAACCAGTTGACAGAACCGGTGGGACGAGCGCCATTGGCATCACGCAAAGGAAGTGCCTGCTCATTGTTCAATCGACCCAAGAACTTGTTGATATTCTTTTTACGGGTTCGTGTGGATAGATCTAAGGAGACACCGTCTTCACCGTTTAAGGCAGCTTTGAGGGTATCTACGACGGTTTGCACTTCGGCTTCGGTGACCCCGTCCTTTTTAATTTGCCCCAAAAGACGATTCGCTTCTCTCTTGGAAAGGATATTGTTTCTAAGGGCATGGTTGATCTGCGAGCGGACAGCACCAGGATCGTTTTTGATTGGCATAGACTTCTTCCTACTCTCTAAAAAATGGTGTTTTTCGGGAAAAGAATATTGAGTGTACTAAAATTGCATTGCGCCATTATCGGCAGAACATATTAAAAAGTTGCTGACTTTTTTGCAATGATATAATAGATAGAAGTGCAATTGCTAAGAGGTACTCAATGCAAAAACGGCATCAATCTCGACACAAGCATTTCGAGGTAAAGAGGAAACGCCCACAGCAAAGCGTGCATGTCTCCCAGCATCTCCCAGAACTTCAACCATCAGATCGGAGGCACCATTAATCACTTCGGGTTGGAAGGTATAGCCTTCAATAGCCTGAACAAATCCGCCAAGTTTGACACATTGGACAGAGCCTTTCCAGGTTCCATCCAAAGCAGCTTTGCATTGTGCCAAAAGATTGAGGGCACACACTCTAGCTGCCTGTTGAGCTTGTTCCATGGTGACGTCTTTTCCAACCATACCTGGAAAAAGGAGTTCACCATCAGAAAAGGGCAATTGTCCAGAAACATAAACAGTATCACCGACTTTTTGGAATGGTACATAGTTCGCAACAGATCCAGCGGCTTGTGGCAATGTGATCCCTAGGTCCTGAAGTCTCGCTTCAATGGGGTGCATGGGGCTTTCTCCCTAATTAGGTGGTTGACAGTTAAGGCAATAATCATAAATAATTCGGCTTCTTTTGTAAAATCACTTTGTATTTATAAAAGAATATCTACCTGCATAAGCAATTCTCAAAGGAGTTTTAGTATGAATCGCAAATTGTATAGCATGGCAGTATTGTTTTTCGTTTTGTTACTAGGAGCCTGTGGCGGCGAAGCGACAACTCCAGATGGAAAAGATCCCAACAAAAAAGATCCCAATAAAACCATTACCATCCCCGACACGGTAAAAGAAGCCTCTTCTTCGGAAGTCTTTAAAACTTCTTTAAAAATCCCTGGTGGCACAGAAGAGCAAATCTTGATGGGCACAGGTATCCGCAAGAAATATAGTATCGTTAGTGTCTATGCAATGGGCTTTTATGTCGATCCCAAGCCTGCAGCCAAAGCACTCGCAGCCTGGAAGGATAAAAAGCTCGCCGAGGTCCAAAAAGACGCCAAATTCTACGAAACCATTCTCAATACAGACTTCGGCAAAGGTATTCGTTTGGTGATGGTCCGCGACGTAGATGCAGAGACCATGGCCGAAGCTTTTGCAGACTCTTTGGACAAGCGCCTCAAAAGTGATGAAGGTAAAAAAGCCCTGGAAGCATTTAAGAAATTTTTCGATAAAGAGATGAAAGTAAAAGATGAAATCATATTTGGCTGGGATGCCAAAGGCGAGCTGCACACAGCCGTCAATGGCAAGGTCAAGGGCGTTATAAAAACAAAAGAGTTGGCCAAAGCCCTCTTAGATGTCTACATCGGAGCAGAGCCTATCTCTGAAGATGCCAAAAACAATTTTGCTGGTGGTCTCTCTTGGGTTTTCCACAAATCCGAAGGCAAGTAAATCCCTCTCCTTCTTCTAAAAGCCATCCATTCCCAGACCTGCTTCAAAAGACAATCCACAACCCATCTATTTCCAAAAAAAGTAACAGGATTGAGCTGGATTGCCCCACATTCTCCAACGACAATGAAGAGAAAGCCAAAGGGTTATACCAGGTTCGCGCAAAAGCTTAAGATAAGAACTGAAAGAGCAGAGACAGCAAAGGCCTTTGAGGATTCCCTATCGTAAGTCATTTATCGAACTTTGTATTATTTCCTTTTGGAAGCATTCTGCCCGGTGAGGGCTTGATTCACAGTTTCAGCCAAAAGCTGTGGGGAGAAAGGTTTTTGCAAGAAGGGATATTTTCGGAGGAGATTGGAGTGCAAGACTTCGTGATCCACATAACCAGACATGAATACAACTTTGTTTTGATAACCAGCCTTTTGCAGCTTTTCAACGAGAACAGGTCCATTGTCTTCGGGCATGACCACGTCGCTTAAGATCAAATCAATTTGCTTTCCGTGCTTCTGAAAGATCTCCATGGCTTCCTTGGTTCCAGAGGTAGGATGAATCTGATAACCAAGCCGCTTCAGGATCTTAGCAGCAGCAAAACGTACAGCTTCCTCATCTTCGATCAAGAGGATCACGGCTCGCCCAGTAGGTAATTCAGCTTGTTCAGCTTTGATACCACGTAGATCGAATGTTCCAGACACTTCGATCCATGGAAGGAAGATCTTGAAAATAGTTCCTTTTTTGACCCGGCTTTCCACTGTGATGTGACCACCACTTTGCTTGATGATCCCGTGGACCACAGCCAGACCCAAGCCTGTACCAGAACCCTCTTGTCGCGTGGTAAAGAAAGGTTCAAACACCCGCTTTAAGATACTGTCGTCCATACCGATTCCAGTATCTTTCACACAGATGCGTACATAGATCCCAGGCTCAAGGGTGGCGGGTCGCTCACGATCGTTTTCTTTTAATTCGACTTTGCGAGTTTGAATGATGAGCTTCCCACCGTTTTGCATGGCTTCTCTGGCATTCAAGACAAGGTTCACCAAGACCTGATCAAATTGTCCTGCATCCACTTCCACCACACAAGAAGCACCTGCAAGATCCTCCCGGTACAGGATGTGCTCTCCCAGCATACGTCGATTCATCTTTCGGATCTTGCGGATCGCAGCGTTCACATCCAAATGGATGGGTTTGAGTATCTGTTTTCGACCAAAAGCCAAAAGTTGACGGGTCAATTTCGCTGCTCGATCAGCAGCTTTTGAGATCTCCTGGATATCTGAATTGGCTGAATCTGTCAGTTCCTCATCGTACAAAAGTAAAGAACAGTGGCTGATAATCACAGACAATAGGTTGTTAAAGTCGTGGGCAATTCCTCCAACGAGGCGACCAATAGACTCCAATTTTTGAGCGTGGAGAAGCTGTTCTTCAAGTTGTCGGCGGATGCGCTCGGTCTCTCGGCGTTCACTGACATCACGTAAGGTCATTTGCATACGAGAGGAACCGTCTGCACGACGGAAGAAGCGTTGGTTGACTTCAACTGGACGCATCTTCCCATCTTTTCTAAGGATATTGACCTCTTGAGCAAAAAAGGTCCCTGTATCTTGAGAGACTAAAGAACTCTCTACCTGTAGCAAAGCTTCTGGTTCGGCAAAAAACTCCATATCGTGCATATTTTTGCCGACCATTTCGTAGAAGTTGTATCCAGAGAGCCTCTCAGCTTTGGGATTGAACCAACGGATCACACCCTGATCGTCACACGAGATGATCCCTTCAGGCGATTCCTGGATCAACTCCATGACATCTTTTTCACTCACCCGTAACGCAAGATTGGCTTGTGTGAGTTCTTCTCGCTTTTTTGTGAGTTCTTCAAAGTTTCGCCGAGAAGAACGACTACTCCAATACATCACAAAGCCAAAAAACATCAGTTGCAACAGCTGGGTAGAAAGGATAAGTCCAGCACTCAACTGCTCAGGAGGATACCAGCCATAAAACTCAAAGAAATACACCAAGAGGATGGTGCACCCAGAAATGACTGTTGTGTAAGGAACACTCTTTTCTCCAATCAAAACAGCAGAGAGAACGATCCAAACACAAAAATGTCCCAAAATGGTTGAAGAAAATCCGTAGTGTATGCCCAGTGCAAAAAACAAAAGGAGCAAAACAAAGAGCAAGCTCCAAGACGCCAACTCCACCATACCCCGATAGGTCAAAACCAAGAGGATAATTAAGATAATGGCAAATGCGGCTGTAGAGGCACTCAACTGCGCAAAATTTGGACTATCGAAAAAAAACAAGAGGGATATAGAGAAACTTGCGCTTAGACCTAAAAACAGCCAAAGTATGCCACCCAAAACTGCGGCTGCACGATTTTTTCCAGGTTCATCAAAGCTGGGAATTGAAAAGATGCTCAACCAAACCCCCACATTCAAGCAATATCACAGAAGGCATGTCACCACTCTCAAGTCTCACAGACATTCTAAACTCAACACGAACAAGGTATCATATATACAGCAAAGAGAGAAGAATATCAAGCAACTAGAATACTTGACGAGCACAAAGCAGTCAGATATGAGTCACTTACTTTCATTCGTTTTGTCGATTCAAACGCATCAAAACTCCACGTAATCACATCTATACCACCTATACAAAACAAGTATGATACAGAGGTCGTAATATGAACATGCCGAATGCAAACCTGTTGATGCTCCGCAATGCCAATATTTTTGCACCAGAGCCATTAGGATTACAAGATATTTTCATCGTGGGCTCAACTATCCATACGATTGGACAAGAGCTTCCCGCACTCCCAAACGAACTCCAAGCCCTGGAATTAAACCTACAGGGACAAAGAGTTATTCCTGGTTTAATAGATGCTCACGTTCATATGACAGGAGGCGGTGGAGAATCTGGTTTTGAAAGCCGTGTCCCTCCCCTGGCTTTAAGTCAGATAACAACGGCAGGTGTCACAACGGCTGTAGGCGTCTTGGGAACAGATGGTGTTACCCGTAGTGTAGAAAATCTTGTGGCAACAGCCAAAGGTCTTTCCGTACTTGGCTTGAGCGCATACTGTTATACAGGGAATTACCAGGTGCCTCCTCCGACCCTAACAGGTTCTGTACGAAAGGATATCGTATTCGTCGATCCGATCATTGGGATTGGCGAAGTTGCCATCTCAGATCACCGAAGTTCACAACCCACCTTTGAAGAAATCATTCGCCTGGCATCGGATGCTCATGTGGCAGGATTGATTACAGGTAAGGCAGGTGTGCTTCACTTACATATGGGCGATGGAAAAAGAGGATTGGACTTTTTGCGTAGGGCACTCCAAGAAACAGAATTGCCACCACGAACCTTCCATCCGACACACTGCAATCGAAATCCACAGCTCTGGGAAGAGGCAAAAGACATTGCCAAAGAAGGTATCACAGCAGATGTCACAGCATTTCCATATGATGAGGACGATATCGCACTCTATGCCCCTGACACCATTTGTGAATGGCTAGACAAAGACCTTCCAAAAGAAAGACTTACAGTGAGTTCTGACGGAGGTGGTTGCCTCCCCATTTTCGATAAGAATGGCAATATGCTCTCCATGGATATCGGTAAAAGCGCTTCACTTACCCATTGTCTTAAAGAAGTTTTAGATAGAGGAAGAGCGCTACAAGATGTGCTGCCATTTTTTACCAGCAATGTCGCCAAGCAATTTCGATTTCACAAAAAAGGGGAACTCAAAGTGGGCAACGATGCAGATCTGGTTGTACTCGATGAAAAGCATAGCATCCAGGATGTCCTTTGCAAAGGACAGTGGATGGTGCGTCAAGGAGAGGCGATCAAATTGGGACTCTTTGAGCCAAAAAAGAGTTGAAAAGAGCGCACCCCCCCACGCCTTCCTGGCATCTGTAGTGAAAGCATATCAATGACCCAAAAGTAAATATACATTCAAAGAAGTTCTGAGCAGGAAGTATCCAATATGACACCATCACCAGAAGTACATAAAGGTTCGCGTGGTTACATCATCCCCATCGGTGGAGCTGAAGAAAAGCTCAACGAACCTAAAATCTTGCATCGCTTTGTCGAGCTTTGTGGTGGCGAAGATGCACGCATCGCAGTGATCCCCACAGCTTCAAGATTGCCAGATACAGGGTCTCGCTATGTTGAGTTGTTCCAAAAGCTGGGCGCTGGTGAAGTACAATCTCTCGAATACAAAGAACGTACAGACACAAGCCACCCAGAGTGGTTGGCTTATTTAGATGACGCCACAGGGATCTTCTTAACAGGTGGGAATCAACTGCGCCTTTCCACTATTTTGGGTGGGACGGATGTCGCAAGAAAGATGCGCCGACTCAATGCAAGAGGTGTACACATAGCAGGAACTTCCGCTGGGGCGGCATTTTGCCCAGAACATATGATCGCTTATGGCGCATCGGGCTCCACACCCAAAGCAGGACAAGTGAGTCTTGCTCCGGGCCTTGGACTCACCAACCGGATCATCATCGATCAGCACTTTAGACAACGGGATCGATTGGGTCGTCTTCTCACAGCTCTGGCTTACAATCCCTTTGTCATCGGCATCGGTTTAGATGAAGACACAGGCGCATTTATCGATAACAACAATGTGATAGAAGTCGTTGGCTCCGGTGGCATTACCGTAGTTGATGTTTCTGATCTCTCGTACTCTGGAATGGCAACCACACCGGAAAACGAGCCTGTCAATCTCATCGGCATTCGATTACATGTTCTTTGTAATGGTGCACGCTTCGATCTGGCAAGCCGTGAAGCGACACCTCCAAGTTAATTCATATCAATCACTTACGAAACCGAAAACACCACTCTTTGCACGCAAAGAGTCACACCACAAAAGACGACCTCCCTGCCTTTGAGGCGCTTTTGGAGAATGGCTTATGAAAGTCTTAGAAACACGAATCTACAAAGGTCCCAATCTCTATGCCAATTTTCGTGTCATCCGATTGACCCTAGATCTAGGGGAATTGGAGCAATACCCATCTGCAAAAATACCTGGTTTTGTGGATGGCCTGCTGAAATGGCTCCCAAGTCTTCAAGAACACGGCTGTTCTTATGGTGAGCCAGGTGGATTTGTCCGACGTCTTCGAGAAGACGAAGGAACCTGGATGGGTCACATCCTCGAACACGTCGCTCTGGAACTGCAAAATCTTGCAGGTGCAAACGTGACCTTCGGAAAAACCCGTGGCGCAGGTCCTGACGGCCATTACCACGTGGTATTCGAATATGAAGAAGCTCGGGTCGGTGAAAGTGCTGGTCGTCTCGCACTTCAACTCCTGCACCACCTGATCCCAGCAGAACTGTGTTCTGACATCAAACACGATGCAGAATTTGACTTCCAAGATGAACTCGAAAGCCTTATCCGACGCGCTCAAAGAAGAGCCTTGGGCCCCAGCACATCCTCCCTGGTAAGAGCAGCAGAGTCTCGGGATATCCCATGGCTTCGACTCAATGATTACAGCCTTGTCCAATTTGGCCATGGAAAATACCAAAAGCGTATCCAGGCAACCATCACCAGTGAAACCCGTCACATCGCAGTAGAAATCGCTTCAGACAAAGAAGAAACCAATGGTATTCTCGCAGATCTGGGCCTTCCAGTTCCTCGACAAGCTTTGGTGTACTCCATCCGCTCAGCGCTTCGAGCGGCTCGAAAAATCGGTTACCCTCTGGTGGTCAAACCACTGAATGCCAACCATGGCCGCGGTGTTTCCATTGGCATGGAAACCGAGGAACAGGTGGAAGTGGCCTTTGAGCAAGCAAGACAACACAGCCGAGGTGTTCTGGTAGAGTCGTATATTCAAGGCCTGGATCACCGGATGTTGGTGGTCAATGGAAAGCTCATCGCAGTCGCCAAAAGAGAGCCTGGCTGTGTCGTGGGCGATGGCAAACACACCATCCGCGAATTGGTAGATATCGAAAACCAGGACCCTCGCAGAGGTATCGGCCACGAAAAAGTGCTGACTCGCTTGGAATTCGATGCACAAGCCACGCGTCTCATCGAAAATGCAGGTATCACGCCTGAGCATGTGCTTCCCGAAGGCGAAGTCTTTTACCTCCGCTCTACAGGAAATCTCTCCACAGGTGGTAAGGCCATCGATGTTACGGACCTGGTCCACCCTGAAAACCGCGAAATGGCCGTCCGAGCCGCAGAAGCTATCGGTCTCGATGTCGCTGGTGTTGACTTCCTGACACCGGACATCTCCAAGTCTTATAAAGAAGTGGGTGGTGCCATTTGCGAAATCAACGCTGCACCAGGTTTCCGAATGCACGTAGCACCAAGCGAAGGTCATCCCAGAGACGTTGCCGGTCCAGTCATGGATATGCTCTTTCCTCCAGGCACGCCCACTCGCATTCCCATCGCTTCTATTACAGGGACCAATGGGAAAACCACTACCACTCGGATGATCGCACACATCCACAAATTGGCAGGTGAGTTGGTGGGCATGACCACTTCTGACGGTGTGTACTTCGATGGCCACCGAGCCGTAGAGGGCGATATGACCGGGCCTTTGGCAGCCCAGATGGTCTTACGAGCACCTCAAGTCTCTGTGGCCGTTTTGGAAACAGCCCGAGGCGGAATGCTTCGCGCAGGTTTGGGTTACAACAAACCCAATGTGGCTTGTTGTTTGAATGTTGCAGCGGATCACCTGGGTCAAAAGGGCATTGATACCCTCGAGCAATTGGCAGAGATCAAAAGGATCCCTATCGAAGTGGCTCAAGATGCCGTGGTTTTGAATGCAGATGATCCACTCTGTTTGCGCATGGCTGACTACAGCAAGGCCAAGCAAGTCTGGTATGTGACTTCAGACCCCAATAACCAGCTTGTTCGAGAGCATATCCGAGCGGGAGGCCGAGCGGTCGGTCTCGAAAATGGTTTCAATGGACAGATGATCTCCATCTACGACAACGGTACCCACATCCCACTGTTGTGGACACATCTGATCCCTGCAACCCTCGAAGGCAAGGCCATGCACAATGTGCAAAATGCCATGTTCGCAGCAGCCATGACCTATGCCCAAGGCGTCCAAATCGATAACATCCGTCTGGGATTGAGGACCTTTGACTCCACTTTCTTCCAGGCACCAGGGCGACTGAATATCTTCGATGAACACCCCTTTAAAGTCATCCTGGATTATGGCCACAACCCTGCAGCTGTCAAAGCTTTGTGCGCTACAGTGGATGCGATGGTGGAAGGCGGCTCACTGGGCCCAGATGGCCGAAGAGTTTGTGTACTTGCAGCACCAGGCGATCGCAGAAATGAAGATATCCAGGCCATTGCACAGTACGCAGCAAAGAGCTTCGATGTTTTCTTTTGCCGACGGGATGACAAGCTCCGAGGACGCGCTCCCAACGAAGTTCCAGAACTCCTCAAGCAAGCACTTTTGGAAGCAGGTATCGAAGCGCAAAACATCCACATCACACCAGAAGAAGCAGAAGCCACCCAAAAGGCGCTCAACTTCTGTGAAGAAGGTGATTTGCTTTTGATCTTCGGTGACAACACCACTCGGACCTGGAAGCAAATCATCTACCACGGAGACAACAGACCCGAAAGCCAGGGAGAAGCTCCCAAAGAATCTTCTCGTAGCTCTCAACTCCAACAAGCCGTAGAAAACAGCACAGTCACACCCGTGGTAGACGACTCCACAGGAAAGCGAGCTGATGCCATTCAACTCGACGGTATCGCTCTTATCCGAGATGAGCGCGGTGTTCGAATCGCCAGAGAAGAAGACAACGATTGATGCCAACGTTCTGTGCTCTTACCACTTCGGATGATAGGGCACCCTCTTAAGGAAAAACTGTTTTCGGAAAAGAGTACAGGGCGGTGGCCCGAAATGGGTCAAAAACATCATGGAAATACAAGGTTCAAGACGATTAACAGGTCCCAACAGATGGACCGATGGTCCAGCTGCATGTGTGCAAGTACAGTTGGACGCTGAGGATAAAACCATCGGCGCTTCGCAAATGCTAGAATCCT
>Ga0213833_1002621_pt1 | contig 11512 bp, 4 predicted proteins | sample SWATP21_FD_160575 | JGI IMG/M metagenome (GOLD analysis project Ga0213833, IMG submission 160575) | Coastal seawater microbial communities from Marineland, Florida, United States - SWA TP2 #1 | ecosystem: Environmental > Aquatic > Marine > Coastal | place: USA: Florida | collected 2016-08-14
GACCTGCTCGCCGGGGGTGAGGGGCGAAAACAGGAGGTCGTACGTCGCGCTGGCGCCGGCGCCCAGCGTGAACGTCGGGTCGCCCAACAGCCCCTCGCCCTGCAGCGACACCTCGAACTGCACCACCTCCTCCAGCGGGTTGGCCAGCGAGATCTCCACCGACACCGCCTTGCGCACCTGCGCCGCAATGTCCAACCGGTCCTCCGGCTCCGGCGCCTCCGCCTGCACCTCGATGGTGTACCACTGGAACCGCCCGTCGGGCGCCAGAAACGTGACGGAGCCAGTGTACACGCCGCCCAGCTGCGGGTGGATGGTCAGCTCGTACTCCGCCGTGTCGTCCTCGAGCACCGTCACCGTCGAGGGCCCTGACACGTGCGGCAGGTCGCTTTCGACGGCAAAGGCGACCGGGTCCTCGGTCGTGTTGCGCACGGTGAAGGTGTGGCGGATGCGCTCGCGGGCCTGGCACTTGATCAGCACGTGGTCCTCCGCCAACGGCTCCTCGCCGATGCCCTTCAGCGTGAAGTTCATCACGTCGCCCGTCGCGCGGTTGGTCAGCGTCAGCTTGGCGCGCTCGTCGCACACCCACTCGGGCTCGAACCGCAGCTGGTACGTCGCGCGGCCCTGCTTGGGCACCCGCACCGAGGTGGGTCCCTTGAACGCCCGCGAGCCGGTGATGGCGGCGGCAATGTTCCAGTCCGTGTCCGTGCCGTTGACGATGGGGATGTCCTGCCCGATGCTCTGGCGCGCCGGCGCCGAGAACTCCAGCTCCGTGTCCACCCCCGGCGCCGTGATGTTGAAGTCAAACTCGAACACCCGCACGTCCAACGGCGACCGCATCACCAACTTGCACGGATACCGCCCCGCCGCGCGCGGGCGGAACGTCATCGGCAGCTTGTTGGGCGCCTCGCCGCCGCGCGGCGTCAACAACTCGGCGGTCGTGGCGGCGGGTGCATGGTGCTGCTGCTGGTGGTGGTGGTGGTGGCTCGCGCGACTCGGTTGGCGGCCACCCTTGCCTGCCGCACCGGCACCGGCACCGCCGCCATCGCCGGCGCCACCGCCGCCGCCGCCGCCGCCTCCGCCAGGCGCGGCGAGGTTGATGTGGGACGGGCAGTCGAAGAACGGCGAGTTGAGCTCGATGGTGAAAAACGTCGGCAGCGGCTTGCCACCTGGCAACACCATCAGCGCCCCACCACCGCCAACGCCGCCAACACCACCACCACCACCCAACGCCGACCGGCCCGTGATCAAGCCGCCGGCGCCGGCACCGACGCCGCCAACACCACCAGCACCGGTGCGCCGTGTCATGCGACTGGCAGGGGAGCGACGTGCGCCAGAGTAGTCCGCCAGCGCCTTGTGTGCCGCAGCGATCTGCGGGTTGGCCACCGGCACGATGAGGTCCTTGATGATGCTGGGCTTGAGCTCCGACTTGAGCGCGAACACCTGCGTGGGCGCCGGCAGCTCGCCGCGCCCCACCAACTCGTACACAAACTCGCCCACCGCCTCGTCCAGGAACACGACCTGCGCGCGGTACGACCCCAAGGAAAAGGGCAGGAACTGCACCTGCATCTTGGCCTTGCCGCCCGGCGCAATCTGCAGCTCCGTGGTCCGCGTGAAAAACGCAGGTGGCAACGCCGCTGCGGCAGCGGAGATGGCCGCCGCGATGCCGCCGCCACCACCACCACCACCGGCGCCATTGTAGCTGGCCCGCGACGCGCGTGCGCTGATGCGACGCCGTGCCGCGGCACCCCGACGTCCGTCACCACCACCGCCACCGGCGCCGCTGCCACCACCATCCATGCCGCCGACACCACCACCACCACCACCACCACCACCACCACCACCCTCGGCATCCAAGGCGGCAAGGGCCGCGGCACGAGCGGCCTTGGCAGCGTCCTCTGTAGCGGCCAGCAGCGCCGGGTCTTGGCTGTCGCCGTCGACCTGCTCCTGGACGAGGGACACGGAGACGCGGATGGCGGTGTTGAAGGGGTTTGAGACGACGACGTCCTGCACCTTCGGCTGGTACGTCGGCGTGTCCACCTGCAGCGTCTGCACCGGCGGCCTCGAGTGCACCACCGACCGCAGCACAAACACCATGCACGCTGCCGCGGTGCCGCCGCCACGGCGGGGGCGGAAGGTCAGCCGCGCCTCACACGGCCGCGAAAAGCGCGAGGTGCACTCGATGGGGAAGGACAGCATGCCCTCCGGCTCCAGCTTGACCTGCGTGTGCAGAATGCGGAACTCCGGGGCGCCGTCCAGGATGACCTGGTACACGATGGGCCGCCGCGAGGGGTTGCGCAGCTCGATGGTCTTGGTCACGGTGTGGCCCAGCACGCCGCGGAACTCGATGGCGGTCTTGGGGATGAGCTGCGGCAGGGTTTGGTACAGGTACGTCACCAGCAGCAACATGTCACGCGGCGACCCGGCGCCCACGGATCGAGTGATGGGCCGCGGCGCCAACAACTTCGGCACACCCCCCTCCCCCCCCTCCTCCTCCTCCTCCTCCTCGTCCACCACATCGTCCCCCAGCCCCGCCAACAAGCCGCCGTCACCCGCGCCCGCCGCATCCGGCACCGACGGCTCCGGCGTCGCCATCTCCTCGGCGGTGAGCGGGCACTGCAGGCCCAGCTCCGCCAGCGCCGCGACCACCTTCTCCGCGTTCTCCAGCCGCTCGTCCTCCGACACTGGCGCGCGGTGGAAGGTCTCCAACACGCGTCCGGGCCCGGCCAGCGGCGGCGAGTGGGACAACAGGAGCAGGATGAGGACGGTGCCGTCGCGCAGGTCGGCGTCAAAGTCAATCACGCGCACCGCGGCCGCGGGGTTGATCTTGTTGTGGTGGTACGTCAGCCACTTCAACAGCACCAGCTCCGACACACTGTACAGGTTGCTGCCGGTCAGGCAAGGGTCCGCGCCCTTCCCTCCCCGTCCGCCACGACGGCTCGGCGGCAGCGGTGACGCACCGCCGCCATCGTCGCCTTTGCTGTCGCCCTTGACCGTGCTGCCCTTGCTGCCCTTGCTGCCCTTGACTTTGGCCCTAACCGCTCTTCGGCCCCGCCCACCCGCGGCAGCGGACGAAGACGAAGACGACGGCCCCGCTGCGGCGGCGCCACTGCCAGCCTCGTTGGGGTTCGCTGCTGCTCCTCCTGCTCCCCCTGCGCCTGCTCCTTCTGCCCCAGCAGGCGCCGCCGAGCCGTCGGCCAGTTGGGGCTGCCTGCGACGCGCCACACGCGGTGGCACCGACGGCACCGCGGCGGTCGCGGCACCCGGCTCGATGCCGGGGAGGGCGGCAAACTGCTTGAGGGTGATGCGGGACAGCACGAAGACGCGGATGATTTGGTACACCACCGCCGACCACGCCTCCAACGACACGGTGGCGTACTCGCGGTCGACGCGGCGCTTGATGGCCAGCGCCTGTGACGGGTCCAGCGACCCGACGACAACCTCGCCGTAGGTGGGGCCGTAGTACCCACGCCGACTGGTGCGCACCTTCGTGTAGGGTTCGCGCTTCAGCAGCTGCTCCGGGCGGACGTGGTGCAGCAGCGCGCCGTGCGTCTTGAGGAACGTGAGGAGCTCCTTGTACTGCTGCAGCAGCTGGATGATCTGCTCCCGGGGCTGGGACGAAATGCGGTGCAGGCGCCCCGGGACGGCGCGACCAGAGACGTGCTCCACCACCTCGAAGAGCGGTCGGCCGTGCACGGCCGTGAGGTCGTCGGGGAAGGCGGCGATGGGGGACTTGAGCAGGTTTTGGTTCATCCACCGCATCAGGATCGTCACAGAGTGCGGCGGCAGGCTGGGGTTGGGTGTCATGTCGCTCGCCGCCACGCCCATGGACACCTCACAATACGCGTCCGGGAACCCCGGCGCCAACGACTTGCCGGCACCGGCACCACCGGCGCCACCACCCCGCGCGACGCTGCTGGTGCTGGTGCTGCTGCGCTTGCCGCCACCCACAGCCGCCTGCACGGCGGCGGGTGCGACACTGGTGCGGCCCTTGCCCTTGCCACCTCCGCGCGCGGCGGCACCCCGGCCGGCGGCGCCGCGCTTGCCGCCGCGCTTCTTGTTGGACTTGGCGGCGCGCAGCGCAAGGAACTTGTCGATGCCGTCGTCCGGCAGGAGCATGACGGCGGCCTCGGGGTTGGCGTAGTACTTGTACTGCGGCTGCGCCACCAGGAACGGGAAGGTGGTGAGCAGGCAGTTGTCCGTGATGCCCGACACCGGCAGCGTGTACTTGTTGCCGTCCTCGTCCAAGAAGTCGATGTTGGCGGTGAACGCCATGGCCTTGCGGCTCATGAACGCCACCTCCACCGGCAGCCGCTGCTTGGCGATGCCCACCGTCTGGCCGTCGGGGAAGTTGAGCTGCAGTGGCACCTGCGCCGGCGTCGCCTCCGACGGCATGCGCACGCGCAGCTCCAGATTGTCGTACCCGCAGTTGAGCACGTGGAACGTGGTGCGCGCCACACACCCCAGCGGCACCGTCGGCAGCACCACCTCGCGTCGGTCAAACGTCAGCTGCGCGTACATGCCCACGCCCTTCAGCGCCAGGTCCAGGTACGGCCGCGCCGTGTTGCCGTCGACGAAGAGCGGCACCACGGCGCCGTATTCGCGCGCGTCGGTGGGCAAAAAGGACACCCGCACCGTCGTCCGCTCCCCCGGCTGCAGCGCCCCCGTCGCCGGCTCGATCTTGAACGCGGCGTGGAGGCGCGAGGTGTCCACCGCGAACGTCAGCGGTGTGGTCTCGGCGTTGCTGAAGTCGACGTCGATGTGGTACGGCACCTTGCGCACCTGGTCCCGCGACACGATCTTGTTTTCAAAGTTCACCACGGTGTTGGACACCACCAGCCGCGGCTCCACGCCCACCGCCGTCACCACCCGCTGCAGCTCCGTGACACTGGGCATGCCGGCCAGCGACAGCGGCAGGTCGAACTGGTGCGCGCGGGCAACGGTGGGGGTGAACACCAGGTCAAACGGCAGGTGGCCGTGGGCGGGCACGGTGAGCTTGAACTTGCACGGCACGGCGCCGGCGCCGTCCGCGTCGCCGCCCGCGCCGCCGCCACCCAACACCGGCTCCGCGACGTCCATGGGCACGATCACGGACTGGTTGTCGTCGACGGAGGTGTCGTCGGTGAGCATGGGCATGGCCAGGGAGAACTGCGGCACGCGGGACAGGTCGGCAAACACCACGGCGGGGATCACGCCCGTGTTCTCCACCGTCACGCGCAGCCGCATGCTGGCGCCGATGGTCACGTCGCCAAAGTCAAACGCCGCCTGGGAGATGGCCACCTTGGGCATCACCACCGACGCCGACAGCGGCAGCTTCAGCGGCTTCGCGCCGCGCACGTGCACCACCATCGCGGTGCGTCGCTCCTCGTACACCCGCGGCGACGACGCCGACAGCGTCACCGTCACGTCCTGCGTCGCGCCCGCCGGGATGCGACCCGACGCCGGCACCGCCACCAACCCCGCCGGCAGCTGGTCGACCCAAAACACCGCCGCAAAGGCCGAGGTGTTCTTCAGCGTCGTGACGCGCTCGCGGGACAACCCCACCGCGACGTGCCCAAACTCGAGCTTGCGCTCCGACGACGTCAGCTGCGGCTCCTCCGTGTCGCCCACCAACTCCAGCAACGGCGGCGCCGCGTCGGCGTCCGCACCGTCCACCAGCAGCGCCGCCGCGGTTTCGTGCGCCACCCCCACCGCGGGGCGGAAGGTGACCACCGCGTCCAGGGTCTTGAACGCCGGGATGGTGCCGGTGGAGGGCGTTATCTTAAACGCGGTGCCGCCCGGCAGGTCCCACTCGAACGCCGCGTCGGCGTTGCCGTGGTTGTGCAGCGACACCACGCCGGTGACGGCCGGCTCGAGGCTGTCCTCGGGGAAGCCCAGGTGGAGCAGCGGCGGCGAGACCTGCACGGTGATGGGCACGATCTGCGCCACGACCGTGAACTTGAAGGTGTGCGCCTCGTTGATGACGTATGACACCGTCTCCCGGAACTCCTGCACCACGTCCGCGCGCAGCTTGAGGTCGAAACCCGCGGTGCAGCCCGAGGGGATGACCTGTGACGTGGGCGTGGTGCCCGCCAGCTCCTCGCAGTGCGGCGACACCACGGCCTGGATGCTGGAGGGCAGGTCGTTCACGACGCTGAAGCTGCGCACGGTGGTGCCCTGCACGCACACGCGGCCAAAGTCAATGACCTTGGGCCCCGCCGACACCATCTGCAGATCCGCCGCCGACAGGATGGTGGTGCAGTCCCGCATCTCGCTCTCCGTCGTGGGCTTGGGCTTGAACTTCTTGCGGATCATGCGCGTGGCGTCCAGTCGGTGCTTGCGCGGCGCGCGACGCCGCATCGCCCCCGCGTCCTCCGAGTCCAGCGGGCGCGTCAGCCACAGCGGCTCGTCCTGCACCGGCACCGCCAGCTTGGGCTCGTCCAGCCCCACCTTCGGGTTCATGCCCAGGTTCACTGGGTCGTCCCACTTCGTCTCCACCTTGGCCGCCGCTGCGGCCTTGGCCCGGCGCTCCCGCATCTTGCGCGCGTTCACGAGGTACTGGTTGTACTGCTGGCGGTGGTCGGCCCGCGCCTCCATGTCCTGGATGCTGAAGGTGTACAGCTCCTCGGACGGCTGCGTCACGTCCACGTCGCCCGCCTTGGTCATCTCCTCCCACGGCAGCGGACGGCGGAACTTGGAGCTGGTCGACAGCAACCCGGCGGCGCCGGTGCCGTCTGCGGCGGCCTTGGCCTTGCTCTCCTCGGGGTTGATGAAGGTGTACTTGGGCTTGAAGGCGGCCGGCGGAGCGGAGCGGCCGCGGGAGATGGTCTTGGCCTTCGCCGCCGTGGAGCTGGCGACGCCGGACACGCGCAGGGGGATGGACAGGATGCCGTCGCCCACCACCATGGCCAGGCGGTTGTTGAAGCGCCCCAGTTGGGACGGGATGAAGGACACGACGACGGACTGGGACTGGTTGGACTGCAGCCGGCCGCGGCTGGGCGCCACGCGGAAGTTGGCCACTTTGCCCACCGTCCACGCCAGCGCCAGGTCGCCTGGGTTCTTGATCTTCAACACTATGTCCCGCCGCTCGTGCACCGGGCACTCGCCGAAGCGGAACACCTTGCGGTCCAGCAGCAGCTTGGGCTTGGAAGCGGCGGCGGTGACGTCCACCACGATGTCCTGCCCCGTCTCGGGGCACTTGACGACGGCCTGCAGCTCGTACGACACCGGCGGGTGGATGGCGTTCTTGTCCACGTTGGCGGTGAACGCCGGCGGCTTCTCGGTGTTCTCGGGGCGGAACGAGAACGTGATGGGCACCTGACCGTAGGGCTGGATGGTGCCGTCCAGCGGCAGCACGGTGATGGGGCAAAAGTCGCTGCCGTCCTCACTGCCGGCGTCCATCATCATGTCTGCGCCGCCGCCGCCGGCACCCTCCTTCATGTCCTCGGTGGTGATGTTGAAGTTGGCGGGGTTGGGGCCGTTGTTGACGAGCAGTGCTGTCACGGAGCGCTGCTGGCCGTAGAACAGGGTGCCGAAGTGGAGGTTGGACATCTGGCCGCCGCCGTCCGGGAGCACCAACTCCATGCGCTGCTCCACCACCGTCGCGGTGATGTCCAACATGCGCGTGGGCTGCCCGGCGATTTCGACTTCCGCGAGGGAGCGAAACACGCTCACATCCTGGCGTGGGTGGTGTCACACACAGGGAAAATCAAAAGCAAGAAGGGGAAAAGGGAAAAACCAAAAAGGGGGATGTGTGTGTCGCGGTCAGCACGTGAGTGTGGCCCACCAACAACGAAACAAGAAACATAACCAACACGGCCAACATACGCGCACGGAGATACGCGCACGGAGGCAAGCCAGCAACAACAACCAGGCGGTGCCACAACGCCAAGCAGCAAGCAGCAAGCATCAAGCAGCAAGCACACACGCACCAACGCTTCAAATTCAACTGTCACATTCGTCTTCCAGACACCACGGGCGCCTTCGACAAACTCGTCCTCCTCCATGCGCCCGTCTTTATCCAGGTCCATGAAGGCACCCTTGGGTGCCAAGTAAAAGGATGATGGTGTGATGGACAGCGGCAGCGAGTCATCGTACTTGATGTTGATCTCTGCGCGCAGGTGCCCTGTGTTGCGGAACTCAATCACGCGGCTGACTTTGTTCTCGTGCACCACCACCCCCAGGTCCGCAAATCCATCGAACTCCACGAGCGGTGCCGGCGCAAAAGCGCGCAGCGGCACCGACACACGCACGGTTCCGGACACGATGGTCAGCTCATCCGCAAAGTCCACCTCGCGATCCGCCAAGAATTCAATCTCTGCCCGCACATCAATGCCCGGAGCCACGGCACGCGAAGGGTTGAACTTCACGCGGAAGGCTGGGTTCTTTGGTGGGATGATGCGGATGCGGCGGCTAATTTGACTGGCGTTTTGGATGCACAGCACGATGCAATACAATGTGCCCGCTTCGATGCCTTTAAACTCCACTGCGGGTGGGTACACACGAATGCTGCCCGACTGCATCGATGGTGCGACCACGCCACGGTCCATTGTTGTGAGTTCCATCATGGATCCCTTTGGTGTGCCCATACGGCCCGTTGCAGCGGCCATTGCTCACACAGCCAAGTGGCGCCGTGACGGATTGCACGCCCAAACACCACACAGGCTTCCAGTGCTGCTGCTGAGTCAACACCGCTGTGTTGCTTCCCGGCCCGGCACCAGCGCACTGGTACCTGCACTGGGTGCACACAAGGGTGGTTGTTTGAGGCCCCAGCACTGCAAGCAGCGCCTGTCCTTGTGAGCGGCTGGTATCACCGGTGGCTTGGCTAACGGAACGCCCAGTTCGCACCAACACATCAGAGCGGGCGAAAGTTCAAAAATAAGCACTTTTGCGATGCTGAGTGTTTGAAACATGTTGATCGCGGAAAATACCGGGTATTTATTCTGGTGATGAGAACGACACTACAAATCACCATGTCATCTGGACATCTCCGGTTTGGGTGTCTTCTACTCCAGCATGTACAGGCAGTCCATGTACGAACTAAGAAGGTCTGTGACAATGGTGCGGTCTGGCAAGGATCCGGCCATGCCGTAGATGCCTGCCATTCCTTCCTCGGCCTGCAGCACTCACACAGCAGATGGGAGGTGGCGCGGTACATGGTCAGACACAACAAGCACACCCCCCGCGAAAACCACCGACTGCGCGCGCACAAACCTTTCCGTGGTCGTCCTTGGTGGCAATGCACAGTTCCGCGCAAGCCTTCAGGTCCTCCAAGTACTTGTCTGCAACCGTCTTCGAGGGGTCGCCCTTGGCAGGCGCCAAGGCAACTTCCCCGACGCAAAAGTGAACGCAGGGTGGGCGCTGCAGGCGCGGCACCTCCCAGCCGAGCTTGGACATCTCGTCCGCCAGCACGTAGATGTTGAACACGTCGGACGAAAAGGCAACGACACAGGCGTCAGGCTGCCCCATGAGCTTCAACCCGGGAATGGCGGGGATCTCCTTCACCATGCGTTGGTGCAGGCGCCCGAGGTTCCCCGCAAACTCCATGTACCCGCGGCTGCCCATGTGCATCATGGTGGACCACGCCACAGCCATCATGGCACCAGAACGGCTCCCCTGCATCGTGGGCGTGCAGTACAGGCCACCTGGCCGGGATCGAGCGCACAGCAACGCAACCAAACCACAAACAACACAAACAAAACAAAACATAACGCCGTCACCACCACGACTGTTGCCCTCCGATATGCAGCTGCGATTTGGAACCGAGCACAGTCCGACGAACCAGACCAGTTGGCGACGGCGGTGTACTGGTGCTTGCGGAGATCAACGGAGCGATACAACACGCACGAAGCGCCCTTCGCTGCCAGGCCGTACTTGTGCACATCCACAGTCATGCTCGTGACGCCTTTGGTGCAGGCAGACGAGTGACGACACGAGCAAGTGACACGACGCGGCGTGTGTGAGGACCAGCCATGGGAGACGGTACGGATACACACAACATACCTGGCACAGAAAAATCAAACTTGCGGTCCAGCAAACCCTGCTTGGCCATGAAGCTTGTCAGGAAGCCACCGAGGCAGTTGTCGACATGCAGGCCAATGCCTCGAGACTGGCACAGCTCCGCCAGCGCCTCAATGTCATCGATCACGCCGTGCGGAAACGAAGGTGCGGAAGCGTACACAGCCACAGTGTTGCTGTTCACCGCCTTGCGGGCGTGGGGCAAGCTCAGACGGAACTTATCGTCATGCGGCACGTGCACGAGCTTGATGTCAAAGTAGTGAGCCGCCTGCAAGACAAGCCGAGGCACGTCAACACGTTGCCCCCCGCCCCGAGGTACACGCGTTGCCACAGCCAAACCAAGGCCACCCGAACACAGTAGCAGCAGCAGGACACACCTTGTCCAACGCCGCATGCGCGGAGACACAGCACACAATCTCGGGGCGAGTGATGCCCTTGGCGCGTCCCCATTCACGGTACGCCAGTGCCGCGAGGAGTACAGCCTCCGTGCCACCTGACGCCAGCGTGCCGCAGGAGTTTTCGTCGCCATTCACCATGGAGCAGCACATGCGGACCACCTCCGCCTCGAAACGTCGCACGGCTGGGAACAAACCTGGAACGGACAACAGTGCGAGGCAGAGGCAGGGCGTGAGGCGGCGGCAGCAAGCGGACAGCAAGCCGTGGCACGAGCCGCGCAACGAACCAGGGTACAGTGCGTTGGAGCAGTTGAAAATCTCAAACGCCTTCGTCTGCAACCGCGTCAGGTCGTTGTCTGCACGCACACGGCAAGGCGCCACATCATCCATCCACAGCCAACAACACACCACAGTGGATAGGCCGCGTCAGAGGTTTCCTTCCGTATCCAAGTCCCCAGGCACAGCGCGCACGCACTGTCGAGGTGGTAGATGCCACCCATGCCCTTGCCCTCCATGAACTTGTCCTCATGAGAACGGAAGGCGGTCAGCTTGGCAATGATCTCCTCCGCGCTGCACACAAGACACGGAACACGCAAACAAGAAACAAGCAACAATATGCAACACATGAGGCCACAACGTGCCGCTGTTGTCGCACACCTCCAGCCGGTTTGGGTGCACAAGCCTAACCCAGTACTCACCCCAAACCCTGCTCCGGCAACTCTTTGTTCGGGGGCTCGGCAGCCTGATCCTCACCCAACACCATCGCCTTGATCTTGCCAAGGATCTCCGCCTGCTGCTTCGCGACAGCACCGCTGGCACCCGGCAGCTTGCGTGCGACACGCAACACGTTGGCCAAGCTGCTGTTCAAGATCTCCTTGGGGCCCACCTTGGCAACATGACGAACGGCCAGGTATCCCAACAGGATGCACAGTGCGTGCTCCAGCTTCGCCGTGTTGGATGAGCGTGCGGGCACACGCAACAGTGAAGCGCCCAGTGACAGGAGCTTGTTCAACACAGCGGAAGGAGACAGGGATGCAGCCATGGTGATGAAAGGGTTGTGGAACAAGGAACAAGACACAACAGGTCAAGGAAGTGGGGAGTGGGGGGGGGGGGGGGGGGGGGGA
>Ga0213833_1002622_pt1 | contig 11511 bp, 14 predicted proteins | sample SWATP21_FD_160575 | JGI IMG/M metagenome (GOLD analysis project Ga0213833, IMG submission 160575) | Coastal seawater microbial communities from Marineland, Florida, United States - SWA TP2 #1 | ecosystem: Environmental > Aquatic > Marine > Coastal | place: USA: Florida | collected 2016-08-14
CTTTAACTCGCCGCCCCCCCCCCCCCCCCCCTGCAGAACATACCTGCATCCCCAACAGGGCATAAATGAGCATGAGGATGAAAAGAACGAGCGTGAGGGGGTACACGCGCGGTACTGACGACCCCACTCGCTGCAGGAGCAAGTTGAGAGACGTCCAGCCGCGTGCCAACTTGAACACCCGCATCAAGCGGAAACTGCGGAGGGCAGACACACCACCACCCCCGCGTGCGACCAACAACTCAGCGACGCTGACGATGACAATCACGGAGTCGAAGGCGTTGAACCGGTCGGAGAGGTACCCCTCCAATGTCAATCCACCGATCTTGACCATCATCTCAAACGCGAACACGGTGGTCAGGACAATGTTGCACACTTCCAAAGCTGACTCGGTGTCGCCTGGGTTTCGCAAAGATACAGCGCATCAACAGGCAGTGCATGGAAACATCACAAAACGTCATGTGGAGTTGCACAGGCACAACACACCCAAGACGAATGTGGAGGCGGCAACGTACTGTCCATGCCATGGTGCTCGTACGCAAGCATGACCGTGTTGGCCAGGATCAGCAGCACGATGAACACACTGAACACCGAGGAGACAGACAGTCGGTAGCAAAGCTTGCGCCACTGGGGTGACCATGGCATGGGCTTGAATCGCTGTCGGTCGATGTGACGCGATTGCTCGGCTGGAAGGTCTGCTGCGGCGTCGCGAGCAATGTCCCACCACTGGCCACGAACGAACATTCAACACGACCACACACACGACACCTCAAACCACCCCACAGTTAACCAAAGCGTACATGGCATACATGCCAGCGACCAAATCAACGCAACGGTGTGCAACGTGCACCGGTGGCGGACATAATCCATGCGACGCACAACACACACGTACCCGACTCGAGGCTTGCCCGTCGTGGTTACCCGCATCCGCCGTGGTTGTTATTGCACCGTCCTCCGCACCACCAACACGTGATGCGGCTCCGTCCACACCACCCGCCTCGGACCCGGATCGATCCCCATCGGACTCCACCACAACAGCACCCAAGCCCCGAAGAACGGAGTCGTCCGCGTCGGAGGTAGCCCGCGAGCGACCGCTGTGGGGCGTGCGCACTGCTGTGACGGGCGTGCCTGTGACGGATGGCCCCTGCTCGTGGTGGTCTGGGGACAGCAGCCAGTCCAATCGCGACTCCACGTCCGCAAAACTTGTCCCACCACCATGCTCCACACCCACACCCACACCCACACCCACACCGACATGGCTGCCTCGCCGCGTCACCATGTGCCGTGATGTTGGGTCTGTGAAGCTCCGTTGTCGTGATCGTGACGCGGCTGGGGTGCGCATGGAAGGAGGGAGTAGTGACTCATCAATGCTTGACGAACTTGTGCTCGCTGTGTCGCTGTCTGACCCAGTCGAATCACGACTGCGGCTGCGACTGCGACTGCGACTGCGACCACGGCTCCGACTTTCACTGCGACTGCGACTGCGACTGCGACTGCGACTTCCACTCCGGCGATGAGCATCGCTGGAGTTGACACCATCGCGGCCACCATCGCTGCCACTTGCAGCATACTCACCGCCGCTCTCACTGGCACTGGTGCGGCCACGACTACGAGCGACAGGATGACCACGGCTTTCTTCGCCATTGGATGGAGCCCGAGCACTACCATCCATCCCGTGGGACGAAGACGACAGTGGGACCGCTGGCCGCGACTGCGGCCGCGACTGCGACCGTGGTCTAGCCCGCAACGCCTCACGAGTGTGGGGCGTGGATCGCGCGTCGGGCGGGGCGGCACGGCCGTGACCCAGCGGACGCAGCAGCTCCACCGCCCTGCTCAACAGCGCCAGCGCGGCCTGGCCCTGGCGCAGCGTGGCCGCGTGGACCCCCTCTCGCGCCGCCTGCACAATCGTGGGCCACGGGAGGGGCTCTGGGCGCACCATGGAGGCGCCAACGAGGTCGCCCGTCAGCGCGGAGGGAATGTCGCTGGCGTTGGGCGTGGTGGATGGTGGCGCCAGGCGCCGGCTGGTGAGGGAGGTGGAGGAGGACAGGCTTCGGCGACGGTGCCGTCGGCGGCGAAGGGAGGCGGTAGTGGGAGTGTGACTGCCCGATGTGCCCACCGCAGTGGGTGTGGGTGTGGGCGTGGGTGTGGGGGGTGTGGTGGCGGCATGGAGACTGTCGGTCCTGTTACCCATACCCACACCATCGGGGGCACCGGCACCGTTCTCGTGTTCCAGGCTGGCACCGCGTGAAGGCGGCGGTGGCGAGAACAGAGTGCCGGTGTCGGCGGATGGGCGCGAGGTTTGAGCTGCATCCACCCCAGCGCCGCGCGCACCAGTGGCGCCGGGACGGCTGCCGGAAGGGCGACTGCTGGGGATGCCCGTTTGACGACGACGGCGGAGGGTGGTGCGTTGCACCGAGACGTCATGGGGGGCTGCCCGGGGTGTGTCGTGGGCCGTGGTGGACGGTCCTGCAGGTCCTGCATGCCCTCCCTGCTCCGACGGGGTGCTGTTGCGACCCATGTCTTCGGCGCGACGCTGCGCTCGGCCGGCGCGTGTAAGGCCCACCACCTGTCCCCATCAAGGCGGCGACGAGTTCAGGTTCAACGTTGCCACACACACACACACACACACATATGTCAGTGCCCGCCCATCTTTGACCACATTCATACATTGCAGCATACCAAGCGCACCACGAATACAACAACCACATGCGCCCACCCATCACCCAGCCATCAGGTGCGGGTGGGTGCGGCAACGCACCTCGGCAGCGTTTTGAGCGTCCGCCCCGACCTTGATGGCATACTTGGCCGCAATGACCGCTGACAGGACGTCACCCGTGGACCTTGAAGATCGAAGCCGCGCCATCATGGCCCAGTCGTTCGCCCGTTTGGAGTTCAGGCGCGAGGTCTTGGTTTGTACAGTCAGGTTGATGGTGATCACGGCCACCACCAGGTTCAACAAAAACAAAGAGCCGAACAGAATCAACACGATGAAGTACAGCGAAAACCAGCGGCTCCCGGTTTCTGATATCTGCTCACTCCACAACAACCAAGGCATTGCACAGGCACCCAACAAACAAACACCAGAGTGAGACCACATTCCGTCACAAACACTGACGAGGAGAGCCGGCTTCAGCGCACCCGCACGCACCCAGTACATGATGTCAACCCACCCCTCCAGCGAAATGCACTGGAAAATGGTGAGGAAGGCAACGAGGGTGTTGTCAAACGACGTGATGTCACGGTTGGGGTTCACTGGGCCGTGCATGCACACCGACTGCACGCCATCCACTACCGGGCAGGCACGCCCCGCTCCAGAATCGGCCAACCGGCACAGCTTGAGGTCGTCTGGCTCGGCCAACACGGGGGAGGTGGAGCCATTGGTGCCGGCGGGCAGGAAGCACCGCTGGTTGAGGCGCCCCGCCAAGAGCTGGACGCCCGCGATGCCGAACAGAAAGAACACGAAGGCGCACAGCCCCGCGACGTTGAGGAGTTGGGGCACGGACGCCGCAAAGGAGTCGATGAGCACCCGGAGGCCGGGGAGTGACTTGATGGAGCGGAGCAGGCGGAAGACGCGCACCACGCGCACCGCCGACACGTTGGTGTCCCCCAGCACGCTGGTCTCGGCAACCCACCCAATCAACACAATGCCGCCATCCAGAACGTTCCACGGGTCCGACAGGTACGCCGAAGGCGATCCGAACAGCCGAAGGACGAAGATTTTCAGCAGCGCCTCCACGGTGAAGATCCACAGGAACACCATCTCCAGCGTTTCCCCCCACTTGTGACGCGAGGCGCTCTTGTCCACGGGGTTGGCAAGGCACAGGACGATGGTGTTGGCGACAATGACACCCAGGATGGCAGCTTCAAACGCCGTGCTGCGAACGATCGGCCGCAACATCTCCCGCGTCGAGGCCGCCATTTCACCAAAGCTCATGTCCGCGTCAACATCATCGCCCTGGCGCGGGTGTGCCCCCCTCGTGCCGTCCGCGCCTCTTCCTTCGCTCCCCCCGCCAGCTGCATCATGGCCATGGCCCGACGAGTGGCTGTTGGGCGTCTGGAAGGTGACAGTGCGCGCCGCACGATCGCCAGCTGACGACTGCGCCACTGAAGGCGGCTCGCGGGCGCCGTTGACGTCCCCAGCATCCCTGGGGGGTGTGTATGTCGACTGCCCTGACAGTGGGTTCCGTTGCGTGCGGCCACGCCCAGAACTGGCATTGGTATTGGCACTGGCGCCGTCCTGGCGGGTGCTGAAGGTGGCAGGTGTGGCGGCAGACACCCGACTTGCCACCGATGTTGCACGCGAGCGCGCGGAGGCCGGCCCACGGGGGTCCAGCGACGTGAACAGCTCATCCAGGACCGATCGTGTGGCAGCTGCAGCGCTCGCGCCGGGCGAGGAGCACACGGAAGACCGGACGGCTGGGGTGGCACCGCTGCTGCTGGCGCCGGACGCCCGGCGGGCACGCACGTACGCGCGGCCTCCTGTGGCACCACGTGGACGACGTGCCAAGGAGCTCGCCTCCTCGCCCAGCCGAACGTCTGCACCCCACGACACGCGAGAGCGCTTCGACATGTGGTTGGCGGGGGGTGGCGAGCGGTGGTGCACTGCCACACACACGCACCTGACGGTGGCCGCCCCAGCGTATGCTAATGCAGGGGCGTGGCAGGCCCGCCGGCACGCCTACTGCGCGCTGCCCATGCACTACATGCGGACGGGGTGCCAGTGACACCGCCCTTTGTTCAGCAATGGCTGTCGATGGGCAACATGGCAGCTTTCCAGCAAAGCCGACTGCGTTCTCAGACGCCGGGCAAAGTTGTGTTTGCTTGGGCAGCTCTTCCTCGCTGCTGCACTCTCCTCGCGGGTGTGACACACACGCAACTCTCAAACCAGACCACGATCCCCTGTGCCTCCCAACAAGCGCGGGGCTCGCGCACTGCTGCTTCGTGATCGTGATGGGCAGTCGTGTGGGCAACCTTGTCACCAGCCAGCGACGGAACGTCACGTCAAGTTATTACAACTAGCTCGCAAGGTGTCGCTACGCAGTCACTCTTCAGGAGCCGGGAGGACGTTCAACGGCAGCTCCCCTCGCTGCAGCCGCCGTCCGTATGAAATGGTGGGCTGTGAACAATCCACAGACACCCAGACATGCACGCACGAGCACGTCAAAACCCGCCAACACCCGCCTCGCCACAGCAACACACTGTTGTGCCCCGGTCGCCGTACCGTAACATCCGTGGCCACGAGAACATACTCGCCCGCCTCCAAGTCAGCAGGCAAGATCAACGACCCACGTTCCACCAGTGCCCCGCCATTCACACAAGTGCCGTCCATGTGTGGAATTCTGACGTTGGGCGGCACCACGGGCTCGGCTTCCTCACCCTCTGCGCCACCGTCACCAGCCTCTTTGCCTCCACCCTGTTCCTCCTCTTCACCTTCCTTGCCACCCGCCCCGGCGGCAGCGTCCTCGCTCTCAGGTGACGGCGGTATCGCCAGCTCACATGACTCCAGCTGTGGTTCCGGGGTCGTGCCGTCCTCCGCAGGCTCTTCGTCCTCCACGGGAACGATGCGGTACAGAGACACGCGGTACCGGCGCCCACTTTCACCCGTCGCCACGTCGGCCGGTGGACGAGGCGGCAGCTGCGGTTCGCCGCCATCGTCGGCCGCTTCACCACCTGCGTCGGCCCCTTCCTCGCCCTCGCCCGCCTTCGCCTCCGTGGCCGAGGCTGGCGGCTGAGGGAGGAGGAAGCACGAGGTGATGCTCAGTGCAGGCAACGCAACACCCGCCTGCACCAGCAAGAACGGCAGGCCATGGTAGTTGGGAGGCAACTCCACAGCATCCTTGGCCTGGAGCAACACCAAGTGCGCGATCATCATCATGCAGCAGCATGCAGCGAGGGTGGGTGGGTGAGAGAAAAGAGCGGATGCAGCAGCCCTACACGAGCCAAACCCACACGGCTCACCTTTCCCTTCTTGCCCTTCTTCGCTTTCCCCTTTCCCTTCGCCTTCCCTTTTCCCTTGCCCTTGCCTTTGCCACCGCCATCTGCGGCTTCGGGAGGCACGTACTCGTCGTCTGCCAGCTCGACACGGAGCTCGGACCCAGCAGCCACAGGCTCATCCTCCACCCACTTCCCTTCGTACCCCAACCCATCCCCACCACCCACCCAAATGCCATGACCGTGGCGCTTTCCGTGTTCCCACCCCCCTTCGTACGCCGTACCATCGGCGTACGTTGCTTCTCCTTCGCCGTGCCACTGGCCGTTGTGCCACCCGCCTGGGCATAGAGAGCCATGGCCAACAGCAGGGACACCATCGGTCATGCAAGACGGGTTGCAAGACGAAAGAAGAACGCAAGAAACGAAGCACAGCAAGCGCCACCTACCACTGTAGAAGTCTCCATTCGAGAAAACCATGCGCCCTCGTCCGGAGCACTTGTGGCGAACAAAATCGCCTGTGTACTTGTCACCATTGGCGCGCACTAGTTCCCCTTTGCCTGCGCAGCGCAACCACGAACACAGCAAGAAGCCACACATCAATCATGGAGGGCACGCGGAAACAGCCGCAGCAGAGCATGCACGCATGCTTGTTGCAGAGCACCAACGCACCATGGCGACGATTTGCACTGAATTCGCCCTGATAACGCTCGCCGCTGGCCAGCTCTTGCACTCCTGCCATGTCCACACAGGCAGTGCCAGTGCAAGGTTACGCCACCCATCACCACTGCAAAGGCAATCCCACTCCACCGTGCCCGCACCGGTGCCTTCTTTCTCGCCCAACACGAACTCTCCGGTGTATGTGCTGCCGTCTGGCCACGTTCTCGTTCCGGTCCCGTGAATCTCGCCATCACGAAACTCCCCCGAGTACGAGCCGCCGTCGCCGAAGTGCAGCACGCCAGTGCCTGCATGCAGGAATGAGGGCGGGGGGGAGGCGTCAGCAGCAACACCACTAACCCACGTGAGACAGAGCCCGCACGTGACCAGCATGTAGTCACCACTTGTGGACACGACACGGACCGTGCTGCTTCCCTTTGACCCAGTCGCCCTCGTACCGAAAGAACTTGTTCGGGTACGTGTACGTTCCGAACCCTGCCCGGTACAGGACATACAATGCAACACACGCGCACCGATGCGGCATACATGAGAACAGCACAATCCAACACGGAGACAACAACGTCATTTTGTGCTGTTTTTCTTACCATGCCGCTGTTGGTTCACTATCCCGCCAACATAGCTCTGCGAAAGGCACATCCAAAGCACATCACTCGCCACATCACAACCGACACGACGTTGCTAGCCATCAATATGCAGCACCGTACCATTGTGGGAGCGCACCACGACCTGAGTCAACACGAACACAATACACTCACACGCCCGGGCTTCTTCCACCCACGTAGCTTGGCTACGAGCAACCTGCTGCAGGCACGTCAAGCTACGCAGTCTGTCTCCCAACGAACGTACGATGTTGTCGGTGCAAGAGAGTCCTTTTGCATGGGACGAGAGCCCTTTTGCAAATGTCCCACCGCAATAATGAATACACATACATGGCGATGCCCAACCACCAACTTTGCGCGCCGTCCACGCCGTTCCAGTTTTCGTCCCAACTGCCCGTACCCTCCACCATGGCTGAAGTTCCAGAGATCAACGACGCGGTGCGTTGCGTGCTGCATATTAGCAGTTGTGTGATGTTGTTATGGAAGAATGGGCCCTGAACCGGGTGGATTTTGCGCAGGCTATTGCCGATCTGTTTGCCAACAGCAAGAAGAAGAAGAAGAAGAAGAAGTCAAAGAAGACCAAGAAGGCCACCAAGCTCGAGAAGGTTGCCGGTACGTGAAGCAGCATGCAGTAGATGTTTGCTGTTTTGTGCTGGCACTCATCCCAGCATTCGTCGGGTGTCGTTTCCTGGGGCACGTGTGCGCGCACGTGCCAGCCACCGAGGAGCCACAGGCTGAATCCGGCGAGGCCACACCCGAAGAGGTTGACGCCACCGACAGCTATGACTTTGTACGTGTTGCCTTGTGGGTGGAGGACGTGGCAACTTGTGTGTGGGGATCAGCAGCGCGGGGTTGGGGGGTGTTTTGGCGACGGCGGCACCGGGGCTGTGTTTGACATCCGTCGCTTTTGATGGGGTTGCGCTGTGCGCACAGATGCTTGGCCGCATCTACGGCATCCTTCACATGCAGAACCCTGAGCTCATTGAGCGCAAGCGGTTCAAGATCAAGCCGCCACAGGTCCTCCGCGTTGGTACCACCAAGACGTGCTGGGCTAACTTCACAGAGATCTGCAAGACGTACGTGCCTCTGCTGTGCCTCTCGTGTCGTGCGTGCTTCACTGTCCAGTCGTCTGACAGTAGCGATGCATGCTCCCCTGGCGACGCTGTATCCCGTGCACAACAGCATGAACCGCCCGCCGGAGCACCTGTTGTCCTTCGTGCTGGCTGAGCTGGGTACCACTGGCTCCATTGACGGAAACCAGCGCCTGCTGATCCGTGGCAAGTATGTGCCGAAGTATGTGGAGAGTCTTCTGCGCAAGTACATCGGTGCGTCTGCCTTCCGTTCGTTGTGGATGCTCTCCGAACACATGCAACCTCACGCATCGTCGACCATGGCGGGCCGTGTCGTTGTCGTTCGCGGTTTGCGCGTGTGTGTGGTGCGTGCGTGCTGTGTGTGTGAGCAGGCGAGTACGTCACATGCAAGATGTGCCGTTCTCTCAACACCCTGTTGTCCCGTGACTCCGAGAACCGGTTGTACTTCGTGACCTGCTCGAACTGCAACTCGCGCCGTGCTGTGACCCCCATCAAGAGTGGTTTCCACGCTGTGGGCCGCGGCGAGCGTCGTCGCGCGCGTCGCAAGTAAAGCCAGTGTTGCGTTGCGGGTTGACGCTGGTGTGGAATTGGAGTTGGGAGAGAGGAGATGCCATTTGTGTTGCGCGCTGCGTGGATTGTAAGAAGCGGCTTGGTATGAAAGTGAGCATTGTACCCGTGTACCCATTTGTTTTTTTGTGTGAATGTGTGTTTCCGCTGCAACAAACAGCAGCAGAACCCCAACGCGACGAGTGGCCGTGTGCCCTCTATGCAAACCGCCACACACGCGGGTCTCCGATCAAGCTCGTGCTGACGACGTCCACCCCCTCCCCCTCACTTGCCTCTGCTAGCACAGTGTGTTCTGCAACGCCGCCGTCGTCATCGGGGCGGAAGCCAGTGATCTGACTCCCATCGCCTGTCACATGCAGCGGCAGTGATGCATGCGCTACCGAGTTCACGTCACACACGCGGCCCTGCACAAGGAAGGACGATTTCGCGGGATGGTGACCGCCTTCGTAGCGCCACACCAGGTTGCAGTCCCCGGCACCCACGTCTACACGCGCAGAGGGGGGAGTGGCGTCGACGAAGGTCGCGTCTCCCAAGCCAACAGACACGGCGCACGCGCCCGCAGCCAGGGTGCCGCAGCTGCTGTCGCTGCCCTCTGCCAGCTGCCCGGGGCGATCAAGGCCGCGGCCAAACAGCCACACCTCCCCCAGCTTCATGTTGATGTTCATGTCGCCCGCCAGGGGCTGAGGGAGCACCACCACCGCGTGGACGGGCTCGGATTGGCCGATGAAGGAGGAGACTCCGTCCTGTGCCCCGATGGTGAGGCAGCCGTCGTCGCCCAGCTGCACGTCCGGCGTCATTCGAGTCTGGCCACGGTTGATCACCCACACCTGGCCATCCGCCAACGCGGGGTCGGTGACAACCGTGACATTGCCCCCGAGCATGTCCACACGCAGCGACGACACGGCCGGCGCGTCGAACTGGTGCCACGACGATGTGACGCCTTCCTCGGCATCATCAACGGCGACGTGCCCGCCGCCACGACTGGCGGCCTCGGCACGCTGACGGAGGCCGCCACGAGGCAGCTTTGCAGCCCATGTTTCGACCCGCTCCAGGCATCGATCGACCTTGCGGCGGGCTTTGGGGTGGGTGGGCAGGGATGCCAGGGTTGATGCCTGGCACGCGGCCACGGCAGCGCTGCAGGATACGCTGCGCGCCTCCGCAAGCGCGGTCTTGACAGCGCGTACACGCCGCAAGCCGCGCGCGTGACACCTCGCGCTGCAACGCACAAGGGCACAGGAGGTCCTGAACGCAAACATGGCGCTGGTTTGCGGAGGGGGGATGCAGTTGTAGTTGTGTGTGGGGGTGCGTGCAGAGCGCAAAGATGCGCTGCAGAAAGATTTTCTGTCACGCCAACATGTCCACATGTCCACAGCATGTTTCAACACACACAAAGCCGCGCTTCGTCACCCTCGGTCAAGCAGATTGCGTGGCGTGTGGGCCCGAAAAGCCTGCAGTTCTGCCTTCTACTTGATCGCACCACCACGCTTGTGCCGAGACACAGAGCTGTGTGGTGTGTTGGCGCAGACAAGAGCTAGCTGCGGTCTGTGTGCTGGCGCTTGTTTGCTGACATGAGCGACGCGCCGGCCGTTTCGCGTGGCGGTGTGGACGCCAGTGGGCACGCGTCAGACTACAGCGAGTCGACAACGGACGAGAAGGGCCCACTGCCGGACGGCTGGCGGCTGATTGTCAACGGCGGGCACCGGTTCTACTACCACGCCTTCTCCGATGTGAGCCAATGGCTTCGTCCGAAAGGCGCACCGCCCAAGCAGGTGGGTGGGGCGGGCTGGGTGTTTGTGTTTGTGGGCCCATGGCGTGCGGCATGGTGTGCAGTCGCCACTGCCTCCACCTGTGCAGGTGATAGTGCTTGGGCGCTCGTGTGTCTGCGCAAGGGCGCGCAGACGCTGGTGGTTGCGCGGAGCGCGCGCGCTGTGTGTCCGTGCGGATGCGTTTCTTTGTTTGTTGCGCCGTGTGCCTGTGCTTGCATCGGCTACGTTGTGTGACAACAGTGTCCCTGGTCTCGCTCCACCACACCAACGTTGCATGCACATGCACGCACACACATCTATCTCATCACTTGTGTGTTGTGTTGTACGTGCCCTTGTTTTATTGCCTGCCCTTGGTCTGCAGGACCCTCTGCCCCCTGGTTGGGAGCAAGTCACGGATGGCGAGGACGTGTTCTACTACCACGCCGCAAGCGACACCAGCGTGTGGGAACGACCGCACGCGCCTTCACAGGGCCTGCCCCATGGCTGGCGCCGCTGCTACGACCACGATGGCGACGTGTTCTACCACAACACCGTCAGCGGCGAAAGCTCGTGGGAGGTACCCACGGAACCTGCCTCCAACACCACACCCTCATCTAACCCGGCACCCGCACCCTCACCCGCATCACCAGCAGCAGCAGTGGTGGCACCGGCAGCGGCACCGGCCCCCGCACCGGCCCCCGCACCTGCTGCACGTGCATCAAAGGTGTTGGCGGCTCGCGAGAGCTCCACGAGTGGTGGCGGTCGCCGCCGCTCGAGTTGGCGCCTCCTGCGAGTGATGGTCAAGACGCGCATGGCGTTGAACCAGCAGCTGTCCAAGGCCAAGCGCCGCCGCCTGCGCCGCGGCGTGTTTGCGCACAAGACGGACGCGAAGGGCGACCTCAAGCT
>Ga0213833_1002623_pt1 | contig 11510 bp, 5 predicted proteins | sample SWATP21_FD_160575 | JGI IMG/M metagenome (GOLD analysis project Ga0213833, IMG submission 160575) | Coastal seawater microbial communities from Marineland, Florida, United States - SWA TP2 #1 | ecosystem: Environmental > Aquatic > Marine > Coastal | place: USA: Florida | collected 2016-08-14
AAGCGGAGTTTTGCTTACTCCAAGAGGAACCCATTCAAGATGATGGACAATTTTTGGAATTGTACTTTCAAGTGCGCAATTTCATAAGAATAGCCGCTTTATACGACGAGCGATATGCCACATTGTTTACTGCAAGGCGAGGACACGAGAAACAGAGCCTTCTGTGTTTGGATCCTTCTGCCTTATTAAAAAAGGCCTTAAAGCGCTGTAAATCTGCCATTTTCTTTTCGGCAACGCTGACACCCATGCAGTACTTCATGTATCTTTTGGGAGGAGAAGAAGAGGAAGATACGATCATGCAGTTGCCTTCGCCTTTTCCACAAGAGAATTTGCAGGTGTATCTCAATGGGAAAATTGCCACGACCTACCGGCGACGAGAGGATACTTTGGAAGATCTGGTGCACACCATTGCTGGGTTTATCCAAAATTGTCCTGGAAATTGTTTGATATTCTTCCCGTCTTATCGATATCTGGGCATGGTGATTGAACATCTAGAAGAATGGTATCCTGATCTCAATATCCTGGTACAAGTCCCGGGTATGGGAGAAGATGAAAAAGAGCAATTCTTAAAAGCTTTCGAGAATCCCGAACAGCAGAGTCTTGCCGGTTTTGCCGTGATGGGCGGCATTTTTGGTGAAGGGATAGACCTTGTAGGAGAGCGACTCATTGGCGTTGTCGTTGTGGGTGTTGGGATGCCACAGCTTTCTTTAGAGCGGGACTTGATTTCAAGCCACTTCAAGGAACAAGGGGCATCTGGCTTTGATTATGCCTACACTTTCCCCGGAATGAACCGAGTGTTGCAGGCTGTAGGCAGATTGATTCGAACAGAGACTGATACCGGTGAAGTCCTTTTGATCGACCAACGCTTCACACAAAGTCGATACCGACGCTTGTTCCCACACTGGTGGCAGCCCAAAATGAGATCATAAATGTCCCTTGTATCCGCTAAAAGCAGCCATTTTTATACTTCGATATGAGTCTTGAGACATATCCACTGGTTATGCTGCTTTTAAGGTTGCAAGATCGCCAGGCGGAGACTTGCTTCTGAGCTTTGCGTGAGGTCATCCGGTGCATGGTAGAAGAGGAGCATGGTATCCTTCAACAAAAGTGTTCCAGGTCCTGCTTCATGACGATGAAAGAGATAACATTGAGACCAGGTGAGTTCAAGAGATGCTGTAAAAACGAGCTTTTCTGGGACATGACCACACTTGGATTTCTCTGCTTTTGAAGCAGGAGGTGGACAGGTTGTGTATCCCACACCAAGTGCCAATTGAGTCGGGGTATAATAATTAAATGCTTTTACGCCCAGTGTGATGTCGCCCTGCAGCACGGCTGCATCGAGTTGTACAGTACTGTTGATTTCTACCAGTGTAGATAGAGGACCTCTGAAGGTCAGGCCGAGATTCCAATGGGGTGTTGGACGGAACAGAAGTCCGGCCACAGGTGTAAAACGTGTGGGCACTTCCACATCCACTGATGCGTCTGAACGGTGACTTTTTGGATCTTTGAGCTTCTCTAAATCGACTTGAAGTTCCAGTCGTGCGCCTTTTCCAATGGCATCCGCAAGTATGGAAAATCCGACACCAATAGAGAGCTTTTTGTGCAATTGTATTGAGACGGTGGCAGTTCCATACAAACGGTGGATGTCGTTGTCAAATCTAAAGAATCTTGGACGTGTGTGGGGGATGGTCTTGATCCGAATAAGGTGCTGATCGGGTATGTAAAGCGCCAAAGAAAGACCCACAGGAAAAGACAGAATCCTTCCTGGCATAACGAGACCGATACTCCACCCGCGAGCTGTTTCTTGTGGATTTTCATTGCCATTGATGTGCAAGGATGGTTGGGCATAGCTATAACCTATGGATACTTCTGTGAGTGGGGAAAGTGCCGAGGTTGCTGGATTGTAATATGCAGAGCTTGTATCAAAAGCATTGGCGGCGCCTGTATTGCCCATGGCACCTCTAGCTGCGCCAAATCCAAACATGTCCATGGGATTTGCGAAGCAGGGCGTAGCACCCCAACAAAGCAGAAGACCAATGAAACAAAACTTCCAGATAGAAGAAAACTTCGGATAATGGGCGGGCTCGGTTTTGGTGAAGAGTGTGTACATTTAGAACCCCAGCCTCAGAGTTGTGCCCACTGTGATGATCTGCCCACCACCTTGTAAAGTCGGATAACCGGGATTTTGTGTCTGAAACCCCTTTTCTGGAGAATCGTCAGGCAATAACGCCGTTTTCTTCTTGGAAATGTGTTCAGAGAAAAAGAGTACCTGTCCGTGGAGGTCCAATGAAATGGGATGGTTGGGAAAGTGTTTGCTGGACAGCCCCAATCCAAGACTGACTGTGTGTTTGTTGCCATCCACCATATTGGTTCGACCGCTCTGTTCTGGAAGAGGCGTGTTTTCAAAAGAGTATCCCAAGCGCAGTAGAAGATTTAGAGTGGGCAGAAGCCGGGCAGTGTATTCACCGCCTGTGTGCACCGCAACGGTATTCGAGAATTGAGGTTCAGGGATGCTGGGGAGGATGTCCGCTTGCAACTTATTTCCGAAGAGTTCGATAGGAAGTTGTGCTTTGACATTGATATAAGCACTGGGATAGCGTGACCAAAGGCTGTATCGGACATCAAGGGACCAAAGAAGAGAAGAAAGCACCTGGTATGCGACGCCCAGCGCGAATTCTGGTGGTGTATAAATGGTGCGTAGAGCCAACTCAAGCTTCAGGTCATTCCCCTGGATGGAAGTGGATATTGGAGATGTGAAGGGTAGGTCGAATTCTTGCCTGAAGCAAAATCCCAATCTCAACGAAGATGTGGGGCGGAAATGTACCCCAGCCTGCCATGATACGACAGTGGTGAGCTTTTCACTGATCTCCGTTTCGATACCTCGAGTGGCACCTTCAACACCCTTTACCTGGCCGTGGACAGCGGTAAAGACATTGAGACCAAAGCCTACAGAAAGTCCATCCAGGATCGAGACAGCGATGGTTGGCAAGAATACAGAGCGATTCATTTGGTCGTTGAAAAGAGGGAAAAAGGGTTCCTCGAGTTTCCTTCCCCGGATACGAGCCACAGCCCAAATCGGTAAGTACATCCCGATACCCACAGCAATACGATCTTTCAGGATGCCACCAAAAGGGATTTTTCCCCTGACAGCGGCGGTCATAGCCGAAGGTGCAAGCAAAGGGATGGGTTTTCCTTGGATGGAGAGATTCGAGGTCACATAGGCGAAGCCCAGTACAACACCCGCTTTTTTGGGATTTGCGATCCCTGCAGGATTGTAATAGGTCGCGCTGCCATCATCACTGATGGCAGTGTAAGCACCACCCAAAGCCATGGCTCTTGAACCAAAGCCTGTTCGGATGGCGTCGCTTTTGTGAGGGTACAAAAAGAGCCCTCCTATTAACAAACAGTATATGAAGCTCTTTTTGTGCATTGAGTGCCTTTTACGTTCCTCTTTTGTCCTTTTGCGTGCTGCCTGCAGGTGTGTTCGTGACAAAGATGAACAGGCGAGAGCTAATCCGTTTGGGATGAGGAGACAGGGAGGGAAGCGGATCGATTTACCTTTGAGGAGAAGAGAGAATTAACGGGTACAGCTGGGGTTGAATTTGGATTTCGAACCAATTTCCCCATCTTTTCCGCCATTGGCTTTGTTGGCGAAGATGTCACGGATGTGGATACAGCGTGTGGTGCTCTTTACCAGGAAGCCCCGGAAGGTAACTGGGAATTCCTCGGTTCCACTCCAGCGGTTTTCGTCGGAGTTGGTACCGATGGTGTACTTGTAGTTGACCTTGTGGTCTTTCGGTAATGGTACTGTGTATCGCCAGATGTGCGGTTGCTGGCTGTCTTGGGTCATCTGGATTTTATTGGGAACCCAGATGGGCTTACCCTGTGCATCTTTACCCACCATACCCAACTTGGGATGGTTTCCAACGATGAACACTTTTGCTGGACCGCCCTGATGTTTTGGCTTTTGCTTACAACAGGTTTTGTAACGATCCAGAGGCACTTCTTTACCAGAGATATCCACTTCGAAAGTGACAAAGATGGCATCCGAAGCATCTTCGAAAATGGTGAAGACACCGAAGTTTGGAGCAAAGTCTACACTCTTGTTGTTGTTTACAGCTTCGACGAACATCTGAAGCGGATCGAATTCCTTTTTCGCAAAATTGTGCTTGAGTCCCAGCTGTGTCCAGGTGAGAGCCATTTCGACGAGCTTGCCTTTGGCAACGGGTCCTTTGAACTCGATCGTTGTGCTGACATCACTCCAACCACCGCTTCCATTGGCCTTTTGCAAAGTGGCCTTTAGTTGGGAACCACTGAAGTCCAAAACGACACGTTTGGCTGCACCACCTGGTTTCATTTTGATCTCCAGGCCTGTGGGTGTTTTGGCATTTTTTGGATCGTCTTTGACCTTACCTGTCTTGCGATCAAGGATATTTCGATGGCTAAAGTAAAAGATCATCTGATAGTTGGAGCCCAACTTGGAGTGAAGATCGTCGAATGAGAGCAATCCGAGATAAAGCTTGGTCTCGCTGTAAGCATAGTAGATCTGAGCGATATCATCATTGGGTTCGATTTTTGCGGGATCAGAATCCGGATCTTTAAAGAAAGAACCTTCAGATACCCACTCACTTTCATCAGGAACAAGCGAGCCGTCCAGTTTTGGACATTTGTTTTTACAAGGTCCGCTTGGTGGTGGTGGAGGTAGTGGGACGACACAAGGTTTAAAGCCTGGGATGTTGAGTTTGATACCAGTCTTTTGAACGCGGTGGTAGTCGTTTGCAAATTTGTATACAGCGGTGAGCAGTGCACGGAAGACCTGATCGAAGCCACTGTCATCATTGGATGGGCTGGTCTGGTCGATTCCGAACCACCAGAACCAGTCCGAACCTTGAGCTGCATACATGGATTCCCAAGTCATATAAGCGTAGTAAGCGGCTGTTCCTTTGGTGGGTTCTGGTGCCAGAGGATTGGGTCTTGGCACATTGGCTCGCTCGAGATCTTGTCGAACTTTGAGCAAGTGGATCCAACCACACGTTTCCTCGTCTTCACCAATCCAGATACGGTAAGTTCCATCAATCCAAGAACCTGGATTCAGAGGCTCCAATTCTCGTTGTTGGCTAACAGGGTGTGGTAAAACCGCACGTTTGGGGTTTCCGTCGATGTACTCAGTGGGAGTGACTGTGATGATCTCGCCCACCTGGTAAGCTTGTTGAAGCTTGGAGTAGAAGCGCTTGAAGAAAGCGACGCCATCGTGGTCTTTGGTGAAGTTTTCCCAGGCATTTTCACCATCGAGGATGATGGTCACCAGGCGGTCTTTTTCACCAAAGCGAGGTGCGTGTTTCAAAATGGCTTGCAAGAGTGTGTTGGCTGCGTCTTCACCACTGAGATTTTGGATACCAAAGCCGATGAGATCAGAGATGTGGTCATCACGGAAGACGATCATGACTTCATCTTTGGTGCTTCCGCCATCACCTTTGACATTGTCGCCGTCCACTTTGTAAGGGTAGTAGACTGCTTGTCCATAAGGCTGTGATTTTCTCAGGTTGTTTTCGCCTGTTCCGATCCAGCGGACGCCATTTTGGGCAAATTGTGGGATGACTTGTTCTGCAACAGAACCTTCACCAGGCCACATCCCTTGTGGATCGAAACCGAACATATTGCGGTAGAGGTATCGCGCTTTTGCCACGTGATCGAAGGCATCTCTTGGGTAAGAGAATCGATTTGGAGGCAGCTTTTCCCCTGAATTCAAGCCTTTTTGGGCCAGATTGGTATCGTAGATCAATGGAAGAATCGGGTGGTAGAAAGGCGTCGTGATGATCTCGATTTGTCCAGTCTTTTTGAAAGGATGGTACTGGAGCTTTTTGTGAATGGGCACGGTGTTCTTCATGATCTTGTAGTTTTCCGCCATGATGCGGTTACAAAGATCTTCTGTGATGGGGACTTTCACGTAGTATTTGCCGTTTCTTTTGTCGAGGATGTCGGTGAGATCGACGACACTGCCGTCTGGCATTTTGACTGGACCATCCAGGAATCCTGGGTCAAACCACGCAACATTGAAGAAGAACTTCAATTTTCTCAGGTCTTCCTTTGTGTACTGTGCGCGGTTTTTGTCCCGCAATTTTTCGTACGCTGGGAAGAAAGACATGATTTGCGGAGATGTGGAGACTGTGGACCAGGGGTAGTTGTAAAACAATCCGCGCTCTTGTGTGGAGAGCTTGCTTGGATCTGGTGTTGGGCGGAGTACAAGATCAACCCATGGGTCTGTCTTGTTCGCCCACTTGGCCAAAAAGCCTTTGGCATCAATTCGATTGGTTTTGGCATTGTAGAAGGGCGCCATGCGTTTGACGTACTTGTCCAGCTGAATCAAGAGAACAGCTGTCAGGTTGATGGTCATGTGTACATCAGGGAAGGGCGCCACAGCTGCGGCCATATCGTAATAATCTTTGGTGGCGTGCTTACGTACCCAAGGACCTTGCATCTCGTCTTTGATGGGGTCCAGGTACATGGGCTGATGCTGGTGCCAAATGAGATTGACGTAGAGAGTACGTTTGATGGTGGAGTTGTTAAATGCCCGGCTTAAGAGTTTACCAACTTTGTCTTTTACATTGCTTACACGAACGGTGTAGACAGTGTCTCCATCAATTCGGCTGCCTGGGTCCACCTTCAAAGTCACGAAGTTGTTGCTGGTGGTGGCACCTGTGAGTTTCAGTGGTGGTTGGATACGATAGTTCGCAAGATTGGTACCACTGGATTCTTCAACAGGTTTGTTGAAACGAACGGTGATGTCCCGGCCGTTTTGGCTGAATGCGGAGACGACTTTAAGCTCTACCCAAGGTTCTTTTTCGGGTGGCTTGTTGTCTGGTGGGTTGGTTGTGTTGTCCGGTGGATTTGTCGTGTTATCCGGATTTGACGTTGTGTTATCTGGATTGGGTGTTGTCTTGTCCGGATTGGGCGTTGTGTCATCTGGTATAGGGACAGTGGTATCAGGCGTAGGGATATAGGTACTCTCGATATTGTCCTTATCTCCAGCACCGCCGTCTGCTGGATTTTCAAAACCACTACTACAGGCTGCGGCAAAGGCAAACCAAAGGAGCAGGAGCGTAGAAGCGATGCTAAATGCTTTTTTGTGGGCCTGTGCTTTCTGCGCAGTTGCGAGAGAATCACGGCCGCCTTGGTGATTACGGGTGCTGTTGTTTGTCATGTTCATCTCCTACTGCGCAGTGATTTTTCCGGCTTTATCCTTGCGGAAGTTTTGAGCCGGAGAGCTGGTGTTTCCGGTAGCGTCACAGTACCAGAAGCGTATACCGCCGTCACCACTGAAGCGGAAGGCGTATGAGTAGGTTCCTTTTTGGGAAATTGTGACCTGTCCTGCCCACTCATCGTTGTTGCCGTCTTGTTTGTTGAATGTTGTTGGGAACCATTTCCAGCGGGTGTCAGTGCTGGGATCACTTCCTGTTGGGCCGTAGCCTACGTGTCCTACGATGTCTTTTCCGGGTCCTGCTCCGTTGGTGACTCCATTTTTCCAGACTTGTCCATAGATGTTTGGACTTGGGCTTCCCACTTTGGCAGCTGGAATCTTTTGTGCAGGGTAGGGGATGGTTGGAGGCCATTGAAGCTTGCACCATCCGACACTCGCGCCTGTTCCTGTGTAAGCAAAGCCATTTTGTAAGGTATCGCTCTTGCCGCCGTGTGAAACAGTGACACCAACTCGGCCAACACTTCCTGCTGGGACTGTCACTTCCAGAAGAACCTTGGAAACAACTTTGACTTGGGTTGCGCTGTTGTTGCCGAATTTGACAGTTGTACCGGATTGGAAACCACTGCCGTGGATTTTGATTTGCTCGCCACCCTTGGCTGCGCCAAATGCTGGTTCCAGGCGTGTAATACCCAGTGTATTTGGATCGCTAACAGTGACAACGCCTGCATCTGTTGCGTCGTAACCATTGTTGGTTCCGGCTTGATCGGTGTCTGCGTACAACCAGGTCTTTCCACCATCGACACTCATACGACAAGCGTAGTTGTGTCTCCCTGCTTTGGAAACAGAGATGGTTCCCTGATATTCGTCATTGTTTCCGATATCTTTATTGAAGGTCATAGCCTTCCAGTTTCCTGCTGGCCAGGTTTCTGGTTTGGAACCAAGAGGACCCCAACCTGTTTGAGCGATAAGACCTTTGGCACCGCCTGGATCTTTGGTTTTGAGTGCAGCATCGTAGCCTTGGCAGTAAATGGGGCCAAGTTGTGCTCCTGCTGCTCCAGAGAGGGTTTTGGGGTGTACGAGTCGTGCCCAATCCACTTTGGGGAACTTTTCAAAGTACTCAAATCCATCGATGAGTGTATCTTTGGTCCCATCGGAGTTTTCGACTGTTACAGACACTTTTCCTGCACCGTAGCTTGGGTTTTTACAAGTGATCTCTGTCGCGGATTTCACTTGAACATCTGTGGCTGCTTTTTGTGCAAAGAGAACCTTGGCATTGGCTTTGAAGTTTCGGCCTTTGATGGTGATGAGTTCGCCACCTTTGATGTCTGTTCGATTGGGGTTGATGCTGATGATCTGAGGACGTGTCACCGCGGAGTCATCGTATTTGAAGCCCAGCGGGTACGTGCTTCTCAAGCCATCCGTGTGTACGACCGTGACATCCACCTCGCCATTTGTGGATGCAGGTGGTGTCTTGCAAGTAATTTGCGTGGCTGATTTCCACTGGATATCTGTGGCATCTTTACCGCCAAATTGGACTTTTGCGGTTTTTTGGAAGCGATTGCCAGAGAGGGTTACCAATGTGCCGCCTGCCCGTGGTCCTACAGATGGAATGATGTAGTGTAAGACTGGGCCCAATTTGGAATTGGTGCAGACAGGGTCGTTTTTGCAGCGATTTGTCTGACAGTCTTTAGCTGTACAAGATTGCAAGAGGCATCGACCTGAAGAGGTCTCACATGTGTGATCTGGTGGACAATCTTTGTCGTCTTTGCACTTTTGCTTGGGGACACATTTTCCTGTTTTTGCATCGCATTGTTCGCGAGGATCACAATCTGCATTGCCTTTGCATTTGCACACTGGATCATCTTTACATTTGGTGGTCGCACAATCGCTTTTGGTGCAACCTGTTGATTTGGGATTGCACTTGCCTGTTGTTGTGTCACAGGTTTCGTTGGCACCGCAATCTTTGTCGTCTTTACAACCCTTGCAGACCGCTTTGTCTTTGCACTTGGCTTTGTCGCAATCGTTTTTGGTGCAAGGTGCTTCTTTGCCTTCACAAACCACGACTGTGGTGTTTTCTACTGCACCACGACTGTCTTTTTCCCAAATGATTTTTTGTTTTTCATCGTCTGTGAATTTTCCATCGCCATTGCAATCTGCCCAGACATTCACGCCTTTGGCGATAGCTTTTTCGTCAGCATCTTTGTACTCGCGTCCGCTGGCTGAGTGGAATTGGAAGACAAATTGTACATGTCGCTCATGTGCCAAGAGACCCAGGTGAGGACTGAAACCCAGGTTTTCTTTTTGTACATAAGTGAAGATCTTGTCTCCAGCTTTGTCATCGCCTTTTTTGCCCTTGTCGTGGGCCTGGATGATGCCCCAGTTGGACATATTCCCTTTGACAAAGATGGGTGGAGGTGAAGCTTTATCAAAGAATGTATCTGGCATGTCATTGACATTCAGAGTGATTTTCAGGTCGATGCTGCCATGAGCAGGGATTTTCATGCCTTTGGCTTTGACTTCATCGGTAGCACCTTTTTTGACAACGATCTTGCCGTTGGAACCTTCCCACAGCCAGTTTTGGTCTTCGTTGATCAAGCCGTATTCGAATTCGAGGTCTTTCTCTGCATCTGGTTTGACAAAGACAACAATACCGAAGATGTTGTCGCCTTTTTTGGAGCCAATTGGTTCATGACCGCCTTGATCGATGGGACCATCATCGTAAAGAGGAGGGAAGGGACCATCTGTGGGTTGCCATGCACTGGCATATACGACGGTATTGGTGTTTTCATCGTATTTGAAAGAGCCATTCCAGAGCAATTGACCGTCTTTATAGGTCTTGTTGTTGGTGTCGTCAATTTGAATGGAGATGGCAGCGTATCCACTTGGTGGAGGCCATTTTCCAGTGGGTTTGACATCATCACCCTGTGGACTGGTTCCGTCGTCCTGGGTTGTAGAGCCGTCAGGTGTACCTACAGGCGTTTCTGTGGTGCCACCATCGTTACCTGTTGGGGGTGTGGAACAGGCTGGGAGTGTAAAAATCCCGATAAACAACAAAAAGGAAAGCCATCGAAGATGTTGTCGGATCATGTGTTGTCCTCTCTTGATTCCTCAAAATTCAACAAAATACATTCATTCCAGCAATGCAAATCAGTTATTGACATTGTTTGATCAAAGGTTGCGTATTGGCATGGACACGAAAGCCATTGGCTTTGCAGTTGTGATCCCAATCTACCAAATTTTCACGAGCGTCGGGGATACCATCGTTGTTTTGATCCTGTTTGCAGCCGCAATCGGGATCTTTTGGACAGCTGGACTTGGGCGGTTCTGCGTAACAAACGGTACCTGTTGCACCTTTTTTCTGCAGCGTATTGACCTTGTCCTTGTTTGTGGTTTCGTCAGCGAAGTTGTCGTGACGGGAGACAAAACCGTCTCCATTGTGATCTACGATCTCCAAGATTCTTTGGTTTCCGGGAAATTCCTCAGTTCCCCCCCAGACATCACCATTGAGACCGTATGTGTATTTGTATCCGATGCGCAAAGGTAAGACGCACTTTCCGGATAGACAGATGCTGTTCTTTTCAGAGCAATCTGCATTTTGCTTGCACACTTTTCCTGTGGCTTTGGGAGCTGGGAATTCGAATACCCGTGTCCAAATGCCATCACCGGCTGCTAGGTCTCCGCGGGTTCCATCATCGTACATCTCGATTTTGTTGGGTTCCCAGTTACTCAAAGCGAGATCCACTTTTCTATCGATAATACCGGATTTTTGGTGAACACCGCCGGTCAGGTAGACCTTGCACTTCTTGCAAGCGGCACCACCGTATCGCTTGGCATGTTTGAATTGCTTGATGGTCTTGCAGTTACCGTCTTTGGCATTTGGATTGAGGGTGGCTGTGAGTACCACACGGATGGTATCGCCAAAAGAACAAGTGGGGAGCTTGGTTTCTTGGATGGCTTTTGCCAGTACCTGGTCAAATGCCGTAGTCGCTTGCTCAGAACCGTCTTTGCACTCAGGGTGATCAGCTTTTTCACAGTAGTTGATCCCAGATGCCAGTGTCTCTTTGACAATGGCACTTTTTTCCACGGAGGGCGCCTTTTTGGGATCACTTGATGCTGTAAAGCTGGGAATTTGGAAGATGGCTTTGCCACCCGAAAGCTTTCCTGCACCCTGATGTAAGGCATTGACCATTTTTTGCAAGAGTTTCAGTGTGGGTTTGGAGGACAGTTGGGCTTTGATGGTTTCCAAAGCTTTTTCCATACCTTGCACTGGATAATTAATCACTGCTAAACCTCTTGCGCTCAAGGAGGCTTA
>Ga0213833_1002624_pt1 | contig 11508 bp, 16 predicted proteins | sample SWATP21_FD_160575 | JGI IMG/M metagenome (GOLD analysis project Ga0213833, IMG submission 160575) | Coastal seawater microbial communities from Marineland, Florida, United States - SWA TP2 #1 | ecosystem: Environmental > Aquatic > Marine > Coastal | place: USA: Florida | collected 2016-08-14
CAAAAAAAAAAAAAAAGAAGGAGGAGAACCATACCTTGTTGATAGTACGCTGCAGCTCCATGGCTGCACGCTCCATGGCTTCCGCTTTCTGGCGCTGTATGTCGCGAATTCGTTCCTCAAACCGCTCCCGCTCCGCCTTGCGTTCACGCCTTGACCGTGTCAATGAAGCAGTTGTGCGGCGCAGCGCGTCGCGGTACTGCGTTAGCCTCGCCAGCGCGGCAGCCCGCACGTCCACGACGTGCTGCACGTAGTGCTCTCTGGTCTCTCGCGCCGACGTTTCGTAGTGATCCACGAGCTTCTCGACCGCCTCCACGTGGCGCTGCCGCATGTCCTTCATGTCAGCGACGATGGACTGCACGTGCTTGCGCGCAAGGGCCAGCGGGATGAAGGATGTTTCATTGGAGGACGTGATGGGGGCGGGTTTCACCGGCTCCGTGCGCACGTTGGGCACCCAGCCACCGGGCAGCACCGTCGCCGACACGGCACCGTCGCCATCGTGGCCGCCAAAGCGGGAGGACCTGCGGTTGTCCTTCGGCTTCCCAGCCTCCATGGCATCCATCGCCCCTGTGCGAGGCGTGGTGGGCTGAGACGGCGAGTCGCGCACAAGCGCGGCGGCAGGCAGCTGCGGCGCCGGTTTTACCGGCGGCGCCTCCACGTCCACGGACATCGACGCCATCCCCACCTGTAGGCGACGACGCAATGTCGCGAAACGACTCACTGGGCGGCAAGGAGTGGGTGTTGTCCCGGCATCCGGCTCGCTGTCGGAGGTTCCACGCTGTCACCAACAACAACACGCGTTGCGCTCCCACAGGCAGTTCGCACCAACTTGTAACGAAACTAGCAACACTTCACCACGGATCGTAGCGTATGAACTCCAGGTGCTCGCGCGGCGCACAGCACCGTCTCGAAATGGGTGGCAAGAGCAAGAAGGAGCGCAGCCGGCAGCGGAAGGCTCGCCGGGCTGCTGCAGCATCCACAGGTACTGTGGGTGTGGGGGCCCAGTCCAAGACCGCGGCGAAGCGTTCTGCAGCTGCAGTGCAGGCGGAACTGCGTCGAGCACTGGCGGAGGCGGAGAAGGCTGCACAAGCTGCTCGAGCGGCCCGGGATGTAGCAGCTGCAGCAAAGCGCCGTGCCGCTGCACAGTATCAAGATCTGCTGCGCAAGGCAGATGAGGCTGTAGCAGAGTGCGTTGGGCTGGGGGCCTTTGCGGCTGGGGCGGTCCCCACTGCAGGAAAAGTCAGAACGTGCTGACGAATGTGGGTGTTGTATGCCCCGCAGAACCGAGGCGGCAGCGAACACGGTTGCTGCGGCACAAGGGCAGTCCCCGACGCCCGCACCTGCTTACAACAGTGCAGAGTATTGGGACAAACGGTATTCGGAGGATGATGGCGTGTATGACTGGTACAGCAAGTACCAGGTACAGTTGCCACATGCATGTTGTCGGAGACACACCGGCGTCTCTGTGACACCACGCTGTTGGTTGTCTTTTGTACTTGCAGGAGTTGCGAAGTGTGATCATTTCTCACATTCCCAAAACCGCTCGTATTCTCATGGTGGGCTGCGGCAACTCGGTGCTCTCAGAGGAGATGGTTGCCGACGGCTACCGCTCCATTATCAACATCGACATTTCTGCACGGTGCTGTCTGTTGTGTCACATGTTTGGCACCTTCAGCGCGGCGTACTGACGTTGTTTTGTCTGCTCTTTCAGAGTTGTTGATACTATGAACCAGCGTGCGCAGCAGCGTGGGTTGTCAGAGCGACTACAGTACCTCCAGGTGTGCGACCTTGAGACATGCCACACCTCGCACCTGGTTGCTGCACACACACCTGACCCCGACCTGTTCGTGTTGCCAGATGGACGCGACCGCCATGTCATTGCCAGACAACGCCTTTGACGTGGCGATTGACAAAGGCACAGTGGACGCCATTCTATCTGGTGGTGGCACAGCTTCCATGTCCACTACATACCGCATGTTTGCTGAGGTGGCACGAGTGGTCAAGCGTGGCGGTTTGTTCCTCCTCATTACTTCCGCGGGCGCAGACCAGTACCTTCGGCTGCTCTCTTCCGATTTTGCAACGGTGCGTGCCTTGAAAGTGGAGGCTCATGCCATGAGCGTAACAAGTCGCGCACTGTTGCTGTGCGTGGTCCCACCAGGTGAAGGTGCAAGAAATTGTAACCAGCTACGGTAGTGCCGCTTTGCCGGGATCCGACAAGGTATGGGCGTACGCCTGTCGCACGTTCGATGGCGTGCACGTTCAAGAACTTGGCGACGATGAAGATACCGGACCGGAGCTCGTGCAAGGCATCGAGGGCGAGTTGAGTGCAGAGGAAGACCTGAAAAGGCGTATCGAGGAGCTGACGCGATCTGCACATGAGGCAGCCAAGGTACAGTGGCTCACTCCACATGTGTTGCATCGTGCTGCTTTGATGTGCATTGCATGTGACTTGTTTGGGGGTTCCGGGCTTGACGTGCCGCCTTGGTTGGTGTCCCTTCTGCGCCATGTGTCTTCATCCAGGCGGTGACAGACGCAACAGGCGAGTTCCAAGCGGCACAAGAACGGTACGGTGCGGGGGCAGCACATCATGCCATGTCACTGTTATTGGTGGAATGTGTGGCGGCTATATGTGCCGAGCACTTGTCGTCACGCCGTCGCGTCACCAAACATGCGTGGGGTGTCGCATGGGCTTGGGCATGCAGGACGAAGCAAATGCAAGATGAAGCCACAGCTGCGGAAGCACGCAAGGCTAGGCTTGGCGCCGAGGTGGACGCCGCCAGTGCTCGCATGCGAGCTGAGGCAACCCAGGCACAGGCCAAGGTCGAGTCTCAGGAGCACATTTCTCGCAGTCTCGAGCAGCATGCTCGGTCCAAGGGGGTGGAGCACGAGGAAGTTGGCGTGGAGCGAGCGCTGGAAGGCGGCGCCTTCGATTGGCGTTGGTCACAAACCTCTGACGCTGTCACGTTGTGGGTGGACATTCCGCGTGGAACCCCCGCCTCCAAGGTCAAGTGTTCCATCAAAGCCTCCTCGCTGTGCCTCACGGTGGTTGGTGTTGAGGGAGCGTTGCAAGGCGCGCTGTTCGACTCCGTGTGTGCTGCGGATAGCATGTGGACCATTGGTGAGTGGTTTACGGCTGCTGCTCATGGTTCGATATTGTGGCGCATGACGAACCGATGCGTTTTTGGTGGTGTTTGTTTGCTCGTTCGTTTGTTCGTTTGTTCGTTCGTTTGTTCGTTTGTTCATTCATGATCTTGCCATTCTTGGCATGGTGGTGGATACCCTGTTGCCAGTGGATAAGGAATGTGTCCACATCGAACTGGATAAAAAGAAGCCGCGCACATGGTCCCACGTCTTCAAGGACTCTGAGGTTGGCCGTGTGAACTCCACGACAGTGCGAGACTACGAGAAAGTGGCAGAGCGTATCCGCACACAACGCGAAGCCGCTGGTGGCAGCAGCACCACCACCAGCAGTGGCGACCAGGGTGCGGCAGCCGGTGCCGCTCCAACATGGCACCAACTGCGCTGCACGTTGAAGCACGGTGTCACAAGTGGACGCGTGCAACCGAAACAAGCGCTCAGCGTCAGCTTTGAGCTGTCGGTGGGTGGCGACACGTTGCCCACTGACGTGGACTACGTCGCCATCTTCCAGTTTGATGAACAGGACGCTAGCAATCATGAGGACGTGGAGTTCACGGATGGTCGCAGGTCTGGCCGTGTGACCATCCGCGCACCCCACCTCCCAGGCCGATACAAACTGGCCTACATTCTGAAGCAGGAGCTGCGTGACCCCGTGTTTGTGCCGGGGTTTGCGGCGTTCGAAGTCGTGGAGGAGGGTCCATCAGGAAGCTCGCGGGGCGCCAGTGGCTCTTCTGCAGGTGCGGGTGTTGGTGTGGGAGCTGGTGCTCGCAGCAGTGCGGCACCGCAAGAGTCGCTTCCGCTCAAGGAAGTCGAGGTGAAGTTGTTGTCGGAACGGTGCGTGACTGGCACGGTGCGTGCTTGTTGGCGTGGCACCCATCATCTCACGCTGTTGTTGGATTGGTGTGACAGCTATTCCAACATTTCTTGCTACCAAGTGATGCTGCAGCCACCCAAGGGGAGCAAAGTGGTGGGGAGTGTGGCACCTCAAGTGCGCTTGGTTGGACCATCAGCTGTGGAGGTCGTGTTTGAGGCGGCCAGTCCGTCGTGTAGATACAAGTGCCGTGGGAAGTTTGTGTGCGACGAAGAAGTGGAACTGAAGAAAGGCTCCGCATCTGTTCGAGTGTGTGCGCGTGCACGTGCGCCCGTGTGCTTTTGCACTGTGGGTCTGTCTGTGTGCCCGCGCTCACTCTCATGTCCCGTGTGCCTTCCGTGCAGGCGGATCATGTGTCGGTCAGGCTTCCCCTCATGTACCCTGGTGCCGTGGCCAGCTCAAAGCCGGAGTGCGTCGTGACGCCAGAAGAGACGGAGGCGCTTGGCGCTCGTGCCATCCGGTGCCGGTTTTGTGGTGCCAGCCTCACTAGCCCCGACAGCATTGATCGAGTTGTGCTGCTCCCGTCGCCGTATTGGATCGAGCTGTCGGACTACTGGGTGTGCCACCCTGACGAAACGCATGTGGTTGCCCTGGAAGAGGACATCAAGGCCACGGCATCTGTCGTACTGGTTGGAGAAGAGTCCATATTGCTGCACAACTCGGACCTTGTTGAGGGAAGGGTTGTGGACAGCGGGTTGGGGGGTAATCGGGTTGACTGTGCCCGGTGCCTGTACCCGCTGGGTTATCGCGCCGCAACCTCCACCCCTCGGCTTGTTGTCCACGACGACGACCCGGAGCCAGTGGGGGGATACTGTGGCGTGCAATTGAACAAGGATCGCTTGCGAGCGCTGCCTGGCACGGGCAGTGTCGCGGCTGGGGGTGCTGCCGGAGCGGACCCGTTGATGCGGTACCTGTTGTCAACCAGGCTGGTCATGGAGATGATCGCGAAGGCTGAAGCATCCAGTCAGTACCGTTTCCTGGTCGTAGCCGAAGACTCCAACCACGCCCCGCGGTTGCAGCTGGTATTGATCAATTGGCACACAAGCCTGCTGTCCAACTTGCCCCTCTTTGATAGTGGTGCCCCAAACGAGCGCCGCCCTGTGGCGAAGGTTCGCTTCAATCAATACGGAGCCACCCCCACCATGGAAGACGAAGAGTACGTTGCTGCATGCCCCGACCCGAGCCGCGCAACTCAGCTCGCCCCGCCTCGGGCGTGGTGTGGTCAGTGAACGTTCACATATTTGTGCATACGGGCGTGTTTTGGTGGAACAGGTTCATGCTCACATGGGCTGCGCACCACAACGCTGCGCCACTTCAGCTCTTGGAGGAAGAGATTGTTCAGGTGCGTTGCGGTTGGGTGGAGGTGTGCACTGGTCCTGGCACTCTCCCTTTGCCGCGCCTCACACTCAGCTGCCAACAGCTTCGTGACATGCTTGAGCACACGTCCCACCTGCTGCCCTCGAGCTGCCGCATTCTTGACGGCTCGAATGTGGGGTTTCTGTTCATGCTTGGACCACACACCACTCAGTAGGAATTGTTGTTACGAGTTTAAAAAATCGAGTTAACGTCGCGACTCGCGAGACTGTTACACCTGCTGCTGCTGTTTGCTGTTGAACTGCTGGCCCTGTCCCGTCGTAGCCCACACAGTCATGACTTGAAGTGGAAATGGATCGACGGGGAAGAGATGTTGCTAAGTCCCCTGGGGCGCGGCGCCTCTCTCGGCGCCGTTCTCCCATCCGCAGCCCTGGGAGACAGGGTGGGCGTGTTGGCTTTGGAGCCAAGGATGTGTCGCCACGTGACCACCACATGTCCCCACCAGCGGGATCCGGGGCTCCATCAAGGAGAAGAGGAGTTGGTGTTGGTGCTGGTGGAGGAGGTGCGGGCGCACAAGGACAGGGGCCCATGTCCATGATGTCAGTGGTGGTGTTTTTCGTGCAGCGGTTGAGTGAGGCGGTGCGAAGCAAGAGCCCGTCCAAGTTCCGGTTCCTGGAGAACTACTTCAAGCGTATGGTACGACTGTCTGCCGTTGCAAGTTGCTAGTAGTGCTGTTACTTGTATGCATGATGTTACAAGGGTTAATGAAAACGTTTGGTTCCTGTGTTGTCAGCCGGCGGACCTCATGTCATGGATGACGGAGTTGTTCCACGGAGCCCGGGCGGTAGTGCAAGGCTATCCCATCCCGGAAGGTCGCACCCCAAAGGCGTTTGTTGGGCACATAGCGTTCATGTGTGGCTCTCCAGGGTTTGAGCTGCCTGCCAAGTACCTCCACGACCACACGCTCACCGCGAAACTGGGAGAGGAGCTGCGCGGGCTGCACCGCCACTTGTTGGCAGTGGTGCGCAGCAAGGTCGCCACCGACCACACCCAGCAGGCTGAACACGCGCAGGTTGAAGCTCGCCAACGCCGGTTTGCCAAACAACGGTCGGCATCGACCCCGGCGCTGCCCACCCCGACCGCGAATGCAGCCAGCCCAACCGCGTTCCCGTTCCCACCAGCACCCACAACCACAGCTGAGCAGCCAGGTGCGGACAGTGGGGTGGTGGTGATGGAGCCACGCCGGCATCCGCCCCATCCCCAGCCCCACCAGCACCAGCACCAGCACCAGCACCAGCACCAGCGCCGCGGCTTTGGCAGCATTGACGAAGACGTCGCGCCTGGCGCTGTCGTGCCGGCCGCCGTTGCTTCCACGAGGGGGGTGGTACACGGTCTTCATCAGGACATCTCCCCCGTTGGGTCAGGACCACGCCCGTCTCTCCTTCGTCCCAAGTCCCACCAAAATCTGCGACACCTTGACGCCCCGCGCCTGTCAGCCCGCAGCCACCACAGCCCCTCCACCCCCGCCCGTACCCCGGACCTGCTTGGTGTTGTGTCACCCGGCAGTTACCACGCACCTGCCACACCTGACAGCGTGCACAGTGGTGGTGGTGGTCGGCACGGTGCCCAAAGTGGCGCGCGTCGTGCCGCCATCGCAGCCTTGCGCTCCGGCATGGATGCATCTGCGCACGCACCGCAGGCCTGGAACTTGAACCTGCAGCCGCAGCAGCAGCAGCCGCCGCAGCAGCCACAGCAGCAGCAGCATGCGTCAAGTGCAAGTGGAAGCGTGGGTGGGGCAGGTGTGAAAGTTGGCCACCCGGCGCAGCACGAAAAGCGAAGTCAGTTCAGTCCCATCCTTTCCCCTCGTCCGCATGCTCGTGGCACCTCCGATGGCACCGTGCCGTCGACCGATGCAACGGCGCCGAACACACACACACCGCTGCGTGTGACGCCGGACATGTCCACCGCGGTGGACTGTCCTGTGGCCGTCCGTGCCTTGTGTGCTTTGGTAGATGGCCTCGTTGCGATGCTGGCCCAGCCAGATGACGTGCGACACGGCCGCGTGCGCACGCCTGTGACGCACACCACCACGTTTGACGCCAGCCTGGCGCAGGTGCCACAGCCTATTCGCGTTGACTGTGGGCAGCTTGTGGCGCTGGTGTGTGAACTGAACACTCTGTGTCGCCGTGGCGTGAACCGTGATCGTACCAAGGCGCTGATAGAGGCGGTCGACATCACTATTGACGCCGTGTTACAGCTTCACACCGTTCGATCCGACGCGCATGTGGATGGTGCTAAGGGTGGTGCGGGCGGCTTGGCAGAGCAGCTGCATCTCCAAAGCTTTGTGGATGTTACAGGGGAGGAAAAGGAAGCGCTGCAGAAACGGCTCGCGCGCATGAGATCACAGGTTCGTTGAATGGACGTGGTGTTTGGTGTTGCGTACGCAGACCAACTTTCTTCTTTTCACATCACATCACAACCGCGCTGGGTGACCGCTTTGAACTCATGGAGCTTGCGTGTTACCATTCATTCGTTCACAGGCCCGTCGTCGTGTGATGGTCATGGCGGTGCGCGCGGACTTGCACGACTCGGTACAATCCGGAAGTCGGGTTGCTGTGGAGGCTTGCAGCGCTGTCGCCGCGAGCTTGGGCCTGCACAAGGAGGTGGCAGAGGCAAAGGCTGTCGTGGGTCATATGGAGGCGATGAAACGAGCCCACCGCCAGCTTTCTGCTGCAATGAAGCAGCCCACAAGTGCATCGGTTCGTTGGTTGGCGGACCCAGGCTTGTTTCACGATGCTGCGATGGCTCCCGTGCTCGTGGCTCACACTGTCGTGGCGTTGCGTTGCATGCACCCCAGCTAGGAAGCGCGGTGGCGAAGGCCCAGCAGATTCATGCAGCCGCCTCGAAAGCGCTGGCAAAGTACTCCATGACGCCGGAGCCAGGCTCTGCACTGGCACAACTCACAGACGTTGAGCTGCGGCAGTTGTCGTTTGGAAGCGAGCAGTCTTCCACAGCCACGTCGCTGCAAGAACTGCTGCAAACTGCCGGATCGTGGGTGCCTGTGTTGGTGCTGATGGAACAGGTACGCACCTTCAACATGGTAGCCAACCATCCGAATCATGGTAGTGATGCAATGGTGTGCTCCCCCCATGTGACGTGTGCACCTGCTCCCACCGCAGGGCATCATGACGGGTGAAGCAGCGGCGTTGGAGACTGCTCTTGCCCAACACCAGCGACTGGGAACCAAGCTGCCACCCGACTGCTTCACGTTGGTGGAAGCTCAAGAAGCGTTGGAGTGTGCGTTGGCTATCGAAGCCGTGTCTCGTGCTTCCTCCGTTCTCGAAAAGGCGTTGCAGCACCCCAACTCGCGCAAGCAGGGCTTTGTGACACCACCCATGAAGCATGTGCAGGACACCATACGGTTCGTTGCGCACCTTGATCCGTTGGACGTTGAAGTCGTGGCACTGTGTTTTTTTGCGTTTGAGTGTTTTGTGTGGGGAGCGGGTCTCACTGTACATGCTGGAACACGATGTCCTGTCTTTTAGGCGTGCCAATGCTCTGTCCAAACTTGTTGCTCGGCACCCCGTTCTTCTTCGAGCCGCAGAGCTTGTTCGCCTTGCTCAAGCTCGACAAGTACGCCGCGTGTGCTGTGGGTACCTTATGTATTGCTGCAACCATGTCATTGCCCATATCTCGCGTTCTTGTGGTTGTGCGTTGCAGCACCGCTCTGAGGTATGCCAAGCTGCTTTGATGGCAACGCCGGACATTCCGAAGCAACAGGTTCGTATTCGCGGCTGCATGATACCGAACGTCAGTTCCCTCACGGTGTGTGTGTGTGTGTGTGTGTGTGTGTGTGTGTGTGTGTGTGTGTGTGTGTGTGTGTGTATGTGTGTGTGCCCGCATGTGACGTGCCAAACCCAAACCCAATCCCCAGAAACGTGGTGGTGATGGTGGTGCAATGGCATTGCAGGGCGCCGCACCCACCTCTGGTGGAACCGGTCTACCCAGCGGCCGCACGTCTCCCATCACGCCTGTGGCCAAGAACCACTCCCGCCGCCGGCGCCGTCGCAAGTCGTCACCCCCCTCGGTTCCAACGGGCGACAACCCCGGCGCTGCTTTGGTGGGTGACCACCCCACCCACTTCTCGCCCCGTGCCTTCCACACACCCCTGGCAGCCGACCGACGGGCGCGCGCCGGTGGTGCCCTTGATCGTGTCCGTGGTGGCATGACCCCGGCGGCCGGCCCCACCACGACTGCCAGCGACGACACGTCTCCCTCGCGGCACCCCAGCCTGCTGGCCCGGCCGGGGCGTCGCGCCTCAGCCCACGCGATCCGCCGCCGAAGTGCCGTGGCTGCCGCCGCCGCCCACCCTGTCGTGCCGCCGTCGTCGGAGCCTGTCGTGCCGCCGTCATCGGAGCCGCCCGCGCGGCGGCGACATGGAGGCGGTGGCAGAGCCGGTGGTGCGCGCGTGGCGCCGGACTCCGCGTGGGCACGGCGGTTAGGGTACGAAGCCGGGCTGACGGGGCGCGTGCCCGCGCGCCAGCGTGAGATGGTGTCGCCGCCCAGTGACGGTGACGGGGCGCGGGCGTTGGCTGCCGCGGTGGGTGGGGGGCGAGGGGGCGAGGCGCATGGTGACGCCAGGCCGCGACGGCGTCGGTCGTCGAGTGTGGCTGCGACTGGCGGCGCGGGTGGCAGCGAATGTGAGTGCGCCGCGCGCCACCGTGCACCCCAAACGCCGCGCGCGCGTGTGTGTGTGCTGTGTGTTGCTGGTTTGTTGGGGGGATGCGCGTGGGGTGTGAGAGTGGCACATTTGTGTTTTGTGGGGTTGCCGCGCCGTGGTTTTTGCCACGCTGCCTTGACTCACCACCCCACCCCCTCCTCTTTCTCCTCCCTGCCAGTGCGAGTCAAGTTCAAGTTCAACAATGACATCCGCATGATGACGATCCCCCGCCGCATCCCGATCGAGGAGCTGCTGAAGCGACTGGAGCAGAAGTTCAACATCACCCACGTGAGGCTGCGATGGCGCGACAAGGACGGCGACTACATCACCGTGGAGGAAACGGAGGACCTTCGTGACTGCATCAAGCATGTCACGCGGGCAGGCGAGCGCCTGGAGCTCCATGTGAGAGGGAGCACCTCCCAACGCCATCCCCATGGCGCCCACCGCCACCATCCCGACGGAGGCGAAGGTCCGGACGGCTCGCCGCCTGGTCGAGCACTGTCCGCCACAGCAGCACGTCGCGCAGCTGCAGAGCGGGTCCGCAAGCACGCCAAACGCGAAGCCGCTGCCGCTGCCGCTGCCGCTGCGGCAGCTGCTGCGGAGGGGTTGTCCCCACCCATGATGGGCGGTGGCGGCGGCGTCGGTGGTGGTGGTGGTGGTGTTGGCGGTGGGGTGGATGGTGTTGGCGTGGATGCGGGTGTGTTCGGCGTTCGGGCGCCGCTGAGGCATGGCGGTGGGTTTGCGTGGCGGCCCAAGAAGAAGCCGGTGCGTGGCGGGATGGGTGCGAAACGGAAGAGCGGTGTGGGTGGAGGCGGCATGGCCGATGGTTTGGTGATGCAGGGGGTGAGAGTGAATGCAGTGAACATGTTGTAGAGGCACCGTTTCTTCGCCCCACCACGTGGTGGTTGCGTGTTTGTAGCTGGGGACGGCAGCACGTAGCATCCCGATTGTCGTAGAAGCAGTGTGAAAACACTAGCTACTTCTCTCTGTTTCAAAGGACATGGGAGCTACCGCCGGCAATGGTAGCCACAATATCTACCCCCAGGCTTCACAGAGCGGTTGCATGTCTGGCCCACGCGTTTGCCAGACTTCAAGATGGCCGAGCACGCGTTTGACGGAAGCGGCGTGACATATCTGGAACAACACGAACAAGCAAGCATGTCGTCATGCACGGAACCAACCCTTTCCTTGCGACATGGAACGTACGGGGTTCGTTGGCACGAAGCAGACGAAACGGTTGGTGCCACCGACACCGTGGCAATGGCAGGTTTCAGGGACAGCTGCGCTAACTTTTGCGCAAGGCTGCTCATTGTTGAACTGGCACCAGCGATTCCACTACTGGCACCAGTAACAGCACCAGCACCAGAACCTGCACCAGCACCAGCACCAGCACCAGCACCAGCACCAGCACCAGCACCAGCACCAGCACCAGCACCAGCACCAGCACCAGCACCAGCACCAGCACCAA
>Ga0213833_1002625_pt1 | contig 11507 bp, 6 predicted proteins | sample SWATP21_FD_160575 | JGI IMG/M metagenome (GOLD analysis project Ga0213833, IMG submission 160575) | Coastal seawater microbial communities from Marineland, Florida, United States - SWA TP2 #1 | ecosystem: Environmental > Aquatic > Marine > Coastal | place: USA: Florida | collected 2016-08-14
TCTCTGTTTATCGTGCCGAAGTATCTTGTCAATGAGGACGGCAGTATCGGTGAGCGTAACGATGTTGCGTTGACGGGCTTGTTTCACAAGCTCGGCTGGCACGGCATTACTTCCACTGCCCTGAGTTTCGGTGAAAAGGGAGGTGCAATCGGCTATCTGGTGGGGGAAGAGAACAAGGGATTGACTTATATGTTCCACATGATGAACGAGGCGCGGGTATCCGTTGGCACGGTGGCTGCGGCGACGGCGGCTACTGCCTATCAGTACGCACTCGACTATGCGCGGGAACGGCCGCAGGGGCGTCTGCCTTCCTCGAAAACGCCCACAACGCCGCCGGTGCCAATTATCGAACACGCCGACGTCAGGCGAATGCTGCTGGCGCAAAAAACCATTACCGAGGGCGCGCTCGCGTTGTGTCTGTACGGGGCGCAACTGGCCGATGACGAAAAAACGGCACCGGACAAGGCCACCCGGCAGCGTGCCGCTCAATTGCTCGATACGCTGACGCCGGTGATCAAATCCTGGCCATCGGAATTCGGTCCGCAGGCAAACTCCCTAGCGATACAGGTCCTGGGTGGTCACGGTTACATCAACGAACACCCGGTCGAAATGTTGTATCGCGACAATCGGCTAAACGCCATTCATGAAGGAACCACCGGCATCCAGGCGATTGACCTGCTGGGGCGCAAAGTGCCGATGGCCGAGATGGCAGGGTACCGCGCATTTCTGGCTGAAATGGAATCGAGCTGCGATGAGGCGATGGATTGCGAACGGCTAACAACTTACGCAGACCAACTGCGCGGGGCGATGCAGAGACTGGATCGGACCACGAGGACTTTGCTGGAAGCGACGAAGGCCAAGACTGCCGATCAGGTTCTGGCTAATGCAACGTATTACCTGGATGCTTTCGGTCATGTGGTCATCGCTTGGATGTGGCTGCGGCAGGGAATCATCGCGGATAAAGCCCTCGCTGCTGGTCCTCACCCTGATGACGAGCGCTTCTACCGGGGTAAGCTGCAGGCCCTGCGCTATTTCTATCACTACGAGTTAACACGGGTTCGCGGCTGGTGCGAATTGCTGTCAGCTGTTGACCTGACGTGCTATGACATGCAGGCCGAGTGGTTTTAAAGGGAGTAGTGCTATGGACTATCTGGATACCCAGATCGAGGACGGTTTAGCCCGGGTACGTCTTAATCGGACTGAAAAACGCAATGCCCTGAGTCTGGCAATGATGGAAGAGTTGCGCGATACGGCGCTGGCGCTGCAGCGAAACGTCGATGTGCGGGCGGTGGTGCTTTATTCCGAGGCCATGTTTTCCGCTGGCGTGGATCTGTCCGATGCGGCGCTGACCGACCAGTCCGCATCGCGTCTGGCCCAGCGTGAACGCCTCAAGCTGGGCCCGGAGCTGTGTCGCGTCTGGGAGGATATCGAGGCCTACACAATCGCTGCGATAGAAGGCTACTGCGTGGGCGGCGCCTCTGCCCTGGCCTGTGCACTGGATTACCGCATCTGCGGTCGCAGTGCGTTCTTCCGCCTGCCGGAAGTGGCGTTGGGGATGAACATGAGCTGGCATAGCATCCCGCGGTTGGTGGCGCAGATCGGCCCGGCCAGGACCAAGGAGTACGTGATTTTCGGCAAACGTATCGACGCAGAGAGGGCCCTTGAGTGGGGCTTGTGTGAGCAGGTGGTTGACGATGGCCAGGCTGTGGCATCGGCATTCGCTATGGCCGAGGAAGTACTGTCGCTGCCGCCGATCGCCGTGCGCATGGTAAAGGAATCCGTGAACAAAACCGCCTACGCGCTGGCGCAGGTGAGCAGTTATATTGATCGAGACCAATACCTTCTGGCCAGTCAAAGCGAGGATTTCGCCGAGGCGCTCGCCGCTTTCACGGAAAAGCGATCACCAACCTTCAAGGGCAACTAAGGTATTGCCTGTTGTGTACTACTCAGCAGGAAATACCACTACGGAGAATACAAGCAATGTTGAAAACCTGTCTCGCCGGTGGTCTCTTCGGCCTGCTACTGGCAGCCCAACAAAGTCTGGCCGTCACACATGTCAAAGCACCAACAGAACACGGGGTTTTTGTTGGGGAGCAGAAAGCAGGCGCTCTGCAGTTTTTAGGTATTCCCTATGCACAGCAGCCCATTGGTGAACGACGTTGGCGCAAGCCGCTGCCACCACGCGCCCATGAGGGGGAGCGGGCGGCGATAGAATTCGGTCCGGCGTGCCCGCAGGGCAAGGACAATTTTAGCGGCACTGAGATCGGCCCTCATAACGAGGCCTGCCTTTACCTGAACATCTGGGCGCCTACTGGGTACGATGCCCCGTTACCGGTCATGGTCTGGCTGCACGGCGGCGCACATCGTATGGGCGCAGGATCGCTCCCTCTCTACAACGGCGCGTCGCTGGCACAGCGTGGTGTCGTTGTGGTGACGCTCAATTACCGGCTTGGCTATCTGGGATATTTCGCCCATCCCGCATTGAGTGAGGAAGGTGAGAGCGGCAACTTTGGTCTGCTCGATCAGAGTCTGGCGTTGGAATGGATACAGCGTAACATAGCCGCTTTTGGCGGCGACCCGGATCGCGTCACTGTTTTCGGTGAGAGTGCCGGCGCGGTGGATATTCAATACCTGATGACGAATCCGGCAGCGGAGGGGCTCTTTCATGCGGCGATCATACAATCCGGGGGTGGCTGGGCGAAGCCTGCAACCGCGGATGAGCTTCAGGCAAAGGTACTGAAAAATCTCGACTCGCAAGGTATATCTGAAAATGCGGATGCTAAAACCCTGCGCGAACTGTCACCGGAAACCTTGGTTGATGCTCTTTCAGGTCGCACCAGTATTGGCTTCGGCCCCTTTATCGACGGAGAGCTGGTGACTAGGGCGCCATGGGAGGCCTTTGCCGAAGGCAAACAACATGAAGTGCCGGTGCTGATAGGCAGCAACAACTGGGAAGGAAACCTTGGCCGACTTCAGCCTCCCGGCTTTTTTGCTCGACTTATGCTTCGGCTGCCGCCCATGCGCGGGCTTTATGCCGAGAGAGGTGAAAGTGCCCAGTTGCGCTATGAAATGGCTTTTGGCGATATCGGTTTTGGCGCTCCGGCGCGCTGGGTCGCCACCCAGCACCAGCGGCACGCGCCCACCTACCTGTACTACTTCGACTACGTGAGGGAGGCCCGGCGGAGCGAGGTTCCTGGTGCAGGCCACGGCGCAGAAATCGTCTATGCCTTCGACAGTATTGACTACTCGCCATCCAATCGCGGGGCGTGGTCATCCCGCGATAAGGAAGTGTCTGCCGCGATGGCCGACTGTTGGGCGGCGTTTGCCAAAAAGGGGAAGCCGACTTTCGCGTTGATCGAGTGGAAGCCTTTCGATGCGAAACAGCCGATGGTGATGGTGATTGATAATGAACCCAGGCTGACTGAAGGACATCCGCTGGCTAACACTTTCGACAAGCTGGAAAAGTGGTTCGGGCCGGGGGCGCTGTTTGGTCCTTAAGTCGGAGTTCCGGATACATCGCCGGAGAGCCCAGGTTTTCGGGGCCAGTGAAAGTGCCAATATTCCAGTTATGGGAAACGCGCGTCTCCTTCGCCCACAGACCGTAAGCGGAATAGCAGAGATAGAGCAAAAAGGTTGCAAATTGAAAATATCGCCGGTATTCCTAGCTTGAATTTCTGTAAACACGAGGAGCATGGCGCCCGTTACGAGTGCAATAAATACGGCGGTTGGAACTTTGGGGAGCTGCAATTCCGAGTACTGGCGTTGATATTGGGCTTGCAGCGCTGTGTGCATTTCGACGAATTCCCGCAGGTCCTTGGTGTGCGGATCATTAATTTCCTGTCACACAAGTGACAGCGGGTGATGCGGCAGCACTGAACCACGGTCATACTGTTCCCTATAGTTTCGAGCTGTTGCGGCTTGGGATCGTCTGTTGATTGTAGCGGCGGCCTTTATGCCGCGAGTGGAAGCCAATGGGGTGTCGAGTTTTTTTACCGAGAAAAACCGTCACCAGTTGCGGTATCAAATACCTAGGGAAGGTCTGAACAATTGATGCATGCGAACATACAGGCAGCTATCAAGAACTTGTCAGAACTGTCCATTATTTCGGTTTTTGGCCTCTGTCGAGGCTATTTCTACCTTATTACCAGATTCACCAGTGCACAGGATGCAAACAGATGATGGGCGTTCTTCGCCAAGCTCTTGTACCGGACTTTGGTAAAACCAAACTGGGCCTTCATCACGCCGAAGACATGTTCGACTTTGGCGCGCACTTTCGACTTGTTACGGTTCCTGGCCCTCTCAGTGTCACTGAGCGTAACGTACCGACTACCTTTTTTGTTTGTGAAGTCTTTCGCCTGTGGCGCATGCTCCGCGATCACATCTTCTTTGCCTGCATAGGCCGAATCACCCCGGACGCTTCTTTCGTCACCATGGAGCAAATCACCCAGCACGACCGAGTCGTGAATATTGGCCGGTGTAGCTACAACGGAATGAACCAGCTTGGTTTTGCTGTCGACACCGATATGGGCCTTCATTGCAAAGAACCACTGATTGCCCTTGCGGGTCTGGTGCATCTCCAGATCGCGTTGCTTCTTTTTGTTTTTGGTCGAGCTTGGCGCGTTGATAATACTAGCGTCAACGAGAGTGCCTCGATTAACTTTCAGACCATTTTCCTTCAGGTATTCATTGACTAGGTAAAACAGCCGATCGCCCAGGTTGTGGCGCTCCATCAGATGGCGGAATTTGCAGATGGTGGTTTTGTCGGGGGCGGCCTCTTCCCCGAGATCAATGCCAACGAATTGGTGCATAGCGCGGCAATCATACAGAGCTTCCTCTGCAGCAGGGTCAGACAAGTTGAACCAGTGTTGCAGGAAATAAATGCGCAGCATGCGCTCAATACCGATCGGTCGGCGCCCAATTCCTTGAGGGCTAGGGTAAAACGGCTCGATGGTTTCGCAAAGCGCTTTCCACGGAATGATGGTTTCCATGTCGTCCAGAAACTGTTCCTTGCGTGTCTTCTTGCGAAATTTTTCGAAACTGTCGGTGAGCGATGTCTGCTTTATATAAGCTATAACCGTGATCGATGCGATACCGTTATTATCGCTCAATTCGTGAATTAATCAGAGATGCCCCAAGTGTTTGGGGGAAAGTGATTCTTTCGTCTTATTTGTTTCCTCCCCTTTGTTGGCTACTGTCGAATTTCCTGGAAAATGCAGGTGGGTCTGAAATAATTGGTCTTGAATCTGAGCTTATGCCCATCAGCTTCTTAGCGTGTTAACGATCGAATGAATTTTGGCATATCACTTTTAACAATTTACACTGAGGTCGAAGCGTCAATATTTTGTAAGCGATCTTCGAACCCCACTCTATACGAGCGGGATATTCCAAGCTAGCAAGGTTTGTAATTCCTAGTGGTCTGACCATTTAAATTTTTCACGCTGGCCTTGGCGTGGAGCGCGGTAATTATTTATCCTGGCGTCATGCTGAGCGCCTCGGATAAAGAAAAAATATTAGAGCTGATCAAAACGGCGACTGATGCACCTTTGATCTATCGGGCTAACGCACTGAACCTGAGAAACAAGGGCTACACCCTAGCGGAAACAGCAGATACTCTCGAAATTACCAGCAGGACGGTATTGAATATCCAGTAGAACTACGAGGAGTATGGATTATCGGCTGCCCTGAATGATGATCCACGACCGGGCCAGCCGCCGAAGCTGGATAATAGGGTTAAATCCCGCATAGTTGCCCTGGTTTGCAGTGATCCGCCAGAGGGTTTTGACCAGTGGTCGCTGTCACTGCTTCAGGAAAGGACCGTCAGGGAAGGCATTGTAGAAGGGGTCAGCAAGGAATCGATCAGGCTTATATTGCAGGAGCACGATCTCAAACCGTGGCAGCAGAAAAGCTGGTGTTTGCCGGAACTGGATGAAGAGTTTATAGAGCGTATGGAGGATGTATTGCGTGTGTGTGAACGGCCCATTTCGGAAAGATATCCGGTTATTTGTGTGGAGGAGAAACCTGTTCAGTTGATTGATCATGTCAGGCCACCATCAGGCATGTTGCCTGGCAGTCCGGAGAAGATTGATTTTGAATACCGGCGCAAGGGTACCGCGAACATATTCTGTGCCGTAGAGCCAAAAGCGGGTTTTTATGTCAATAAGGTAAGGGAGAGACGAACTGCCGACGAAATTGCAAGGTTTCTGCCTTCGATAGAGAAAAAATATCCGAAAGCGGAGAAGATTGTTCTTGTTATAGATAACCTGAACACCCACAAGGAAAAATCGCTGACAGATTTATATGGTGAAGAGAAGGGAAGTCAAATCTGGTCGAGGTTTGAAGTGCACTATACGCCCAAACACGGGAGCTGGCTGAATCAGGCGGAAATTGCCATAAACATGTATTCGCGCCAGTGCCTTGGCAAATCCAGAATACCGGATGTTGAAAGCTTGCGTAAACGAACAGCGGCATGGCAGCGCTATATCAATCGTCACAACGTAACGATTAACTGGAAATTTTCTGTATCTGATTCTCAGGAAAAATTTGGGTATCAGTGAAAGAATTAATTGGTCACACCACTAGTCCAACCGGGAGACCCCCCAGCTATGCTGGGGAGGCAGTAGCAGTTTGACAATTCCGGGAGTCTCATGACAACTCCCTTACGTGAGCCGCCAAAGCATCACGTAAAGGGAGAAGCCATGAGACAAGTTGAAAGTTTAAGTCACACTCGTTGGGAGTGTAAGTACCACGTAGTTTTTATCCCGAAGTGCCGACGCAAGGTGCTGTTCGGCCATATTCGAAAGGAACTCGGCGGAGTCTTTCATCGTCTTGCCGAGCAGAAGTAATGTCGTATTGAGGAAGGACATTTAATGCCGGACCACGTCCATATGATGTTATCGATTCCGCCGAAATATTCGGTTTCCTAGGTGGTTGGCTATATCAAAGGGAAGAGTGCGATCCACATTGCTCGAATGTATATGGAAAGGAAGCGGAATTATGTGGGTCAGCATTTTTGGGCGCGAGGCTACTTTGTTTCTACGGTGGGGCGCGATGAAACGGTGATTAGAAATTATATCCGGCATCAGGAGAAGGAAGATCGTCGGGTTGATCAGTTGAGTTTGATGTAGGGCGCCCTCTTCAGAGGGCTCAAGGAGCCGCGCAGCGGTTCCGTCTTGCCGCTTTTAGCGGCTCACAAATTAAAGCCCCCGGCTTTGCCGGAGGATATATACTCGCTTGATAGGCTAGGAAGCTTTATAAACACTTCCCGTAAATAAGCATACGGTTCAAGCCTATTCGTCTTCGCGGTTTCTATCAAGCTGTAAACCGCTGCACTGGCGTGGGTGTATAAACCTCCCCAAATAGCGGCAGCCAAAATATAGAGTTGTCCGGCGTACACTTAATTGACGAGGAGAGCCACGCGAGGTCTATAAAAATATATAGTCAATTTCAACTAGTTTGCTTAGTTGTAGGAGTTGGAGAAATAACCTAGTACTTTGGATATGGTCTCCTATTAACGTTTTGAGTGAGTGTGGCTAAAATGAATACTCGTAAGAATAAACAACTAACTTTTTTATCAAAACTCGTTATGGTATGGATGGTGGCGAGTTCACCGGTTGCAATGGCGCAATTAATGCCCGGCATGCCGCAATCAGGAATTTTGGGATCAGTCACCGGTCTGGTTTCTGGCCTTGTTGGTGGAGCCGGAAGTGGCGACGGCGATGCGGCACTCAACGCAGTATTTTCACCGATAAACGGCAGCAATAATTTAATTTCAGACGTTGAGATGTTGTTGCCGGGAATAATTACCGAGCCACTTCCGGGCTTGGGCTCGAGTGGGGGGGCGAGCGATCCACTAACTGGCCCTATTATCGGTAACGTCAATGTAATAGGAATTGCGAATCTTCTGAATCCAATAATCATAGAAGCAAACCCTCTAGTGTCAGTTGTTCCAGTGATTGGAACTGGTGGGGGCGTTATTGATGGGGTCGCCGCTATTTTTCATACAGGAGAGGCGATACTCGCTACTGACTTAACTGATGTATTAGGTCCATTTCCTCAGAATAATCCTTTGAACCTATTGCTTTTACAATTTGAGAATACAGTCTTTGAATCGGTTACAAGCTCAATGTCCGAGCAGTCGAATTTGTTATTTAATGAAGCATTAGTTCCATTGCTTTCTTCGGTTTCTGGTGTAACTAACAGTCTGGCGCCCGCTGTCGGAGGGGTGGGTGACACATTGACGCAGTGATCTTCTTGACCCCGAAAGAGAGCTGCGCTCTTGCGTCGTTTATTTTCTGAAGTGCTAGTACTGTACTATCTAATGAAACTGATTTAACCGAGGGGTCTTAAGGTATATTTTGATATACCTTACTGGGCATTCTATGCGCTTCCCAAGCATAGGTATATCTGATTTATTCGCGGTCAACGACGTCAATGATAGGGCAACGCAAAAACCTCGTATGAGTTTTCCAAACGTAAAAATGTACGATGACAGGCGGACTCGGAAGTTCCGCTGAAGAACCGAGGTATGGTAATTGCAATTAAAGTTCTTTAGCGACGAAATTAGCTTAACAGGCGTAGTGCGACTGGAGGGTGGCCAATTGGCGGCAACTGTTCCGCTGGCTGCTAAAGATAGTCTCGATAGAGGTAGAACTCCAAAAAATGAGAGGCGTTATAATTTTTGATAGCTGCATTTTCCTACGCATCAATTATTCAGTCCGTCTCTGAAATAACATGATTTGAATGGCCGGTGTTATATGAAGCTATTGTTCGTTATTTGTGCTGGCATAATAGGAAAAATTAGGGGCTGCTATATGAGAAAAATAACTTGCGCTGATCTCGAGAAAAATGCGTTTTCCCTCCGTCGGGGAGCGATACTATTTCTGGTGACTTATTCATGCTTTGTAATAGCTGAGACAAAGAGCACCCCAGTGCTGGAAGAGGTTTATGTAACCGCACAGAAACAGACAGAAAGCCTGCAAAATGCGCCAATAGCGATTTCCGCTATGAGTGCTATAGAGCTAGAAAAGCAGGGCATTTCAAGCCTGTTGGATTTCCGTGAAGGCGCAATGCCGGCGTTGAAGGTCGCGCCGTTTCCTTCTGAGCCAGGGACTCTCCAGATAGGCATACGTGGTGTTACCCAAGCGGACTCCGCACAGTTCACTAAAGAGCAAGCTGTAGGCACCTACATTGATGGTGTTTACGTAAGTAGAGCAAATAGTTTGGCTATGGAAACTGTTGATATCCAACAAATCGAAGTTCTAAGGGGGGCAAGGGGAACACTGTATGGGCGCAACGCTATCGGCGGAGCTATTAATATCACTACAGTAAAGCCACAGATGGATACACTTTCATTCCGTCAAACCCTAGGATTTGGAAGTTGGGATTACAGAAAGTCACAAACACGTGTAAATATTCCCTTCGGTGATAATTTCGCCGCAAGGTTGGCATATGGAACTAGCAGTCGTGATGGTTGGGTTGAAAATGAAGGGGACGACAACTGGAACCAATTTGATAAGCTGGGGTGGAGAGTCGCGTTGCGGTACGATTCTGAGCAATTTATCGTGGACTATGAGCGTCGAGAAACAGAGACAGAGGCGACCCAAATATACTACCAGCTCCATAGAATTGAAAATGAGCCGACCACTGGAGAGAAATGGCTTCTTAACACCCCGTTGGAGCATGAAAGATTAGATAAAGCACGCTTTAATCTACCTTTAGATCCGGCGCTAACTGAAACTGCGCTAGATCGATTTTCTATCGAGTGGCATGGCTTAGAAAATCAAACTATATCTTACATCGGGTCCAAGAGAGATTTGGACTTTAAGCTAAGTAATAATTTTGGCGGTATCTTTTTTGTGGGTAATGTTCAGGTTTCAGACGACACGCAATCTCAAGAGACACATGAGTTTCAATCCGTAGGTTCATTTTTTGAAGAACAATTTCGCTACGTTGCAGGTATCTACAACTACAGCGAAAATGTACGTGAAGACAATCAGAACTTAATATCCGTGTTGCCGGTTGATCAGCTGGGCATACCTCTGCTGGGAATACAGCTTCCGAATGCGGTTTCATTGCCCTTTGCATATCTCCTCCCATATTCGCAGAGGGACCAACTACCCGCAACTGGACAATTGGTGTTGAACTCAGTAATCATTCCGGCCAATGGTGAGATGAATGGACTCTTAAGAGCAGCTGACCAACGTATTGTTGAAGGAGAAGTGAATTCCAATGCGGTATTTCTTCAAATGACTTGGGCCCCCGCCTGGTTGTTCGACGGCCGCCTGGAAACTACAACCGGCTTGCGCTACACCGAAGACAAAAAGGAATATCTCCGTTCGAAGTTTAATGACCAGCCTGACGATACATCTCGCACGATTGAGGGTGAGAAATTTACTCCGAGTGTGACTTTTAACTATTTTTGGTCTGATTCGTTCTCCACCTGGGTTCGCTGGGGGAATGGCTATAGAAGTGGAGGAGTTAGCTTGAGATCAGCGCCATTTATTCCGTATGAGGCAGACGAAATCGAGGAATATGAGTTTGGATGGAAGTCGCAATTTTGGAATGACAGGGTTCGCGTTAATGGCTCAGTTTTCGCCCTCGAATGGAAGAACAAGCAAATTGATTTTTCAGACCCGGTAAACATAACTGTTGCAGAGACAATAAATGCTAATAGGGGTAACCCGGAACACGAAGGAGGCGAACTAGATATTGAAGCTGCGTTGAGCGATACGTTGCGAGTATCACTGAACTATCAATATCTTTCTGTCACGCAGCCTCCGCAATTCAATCCGCTGAGTGATGGGCTCGAAGATTTTGCACCTGAACTTGCGCCCAGTCATAGTGCGTCCCTGAAATTTGATTATGAGAAGCCAGTCAATTTCGGAGTAGTTGGATTTAATGTTTCAGCTAACTACCAGGACTCATTTTCATATGGCGCTCCAGACAAAACCGGGACGGAAAAAACTACTTTATTTAATGCCAAAATTGCACTTCGTGATTTTGAGATAGGGCGCAGTGGTGAGTTTGACATATCTTTACACGTAAAAAACATTACCGATGAGGAGTGGGCTACACACAATATCCAGTCGTCTTTTAGTTATGCTAGAGCCTATGGTGATCCAAGATCATACGGTGTCGACGTTACTTATAGGTGGGGCGAGTAGGTAGATGGATTATCAATGGAAGGCGACGATTTTATTGGTTGCGGTTGTCCTTGGATTATCGTTTATTGCAAGGTTAATAATATTTAGCAGTTCAGCTATGCGTGGTGTTCGAGTATACAACCAAGAGAAGGACTCTGATAAGAAACAGTCAGACAGGTACAAGCCCATATTAAAGGGAAATGATCGCATTGCTTTGGCTTGTTATCTAGCGTTCTTGCTTGGCATTGCGCCATTTATTATTACCGTCAGTGTGGATTCTGCTTGGAATATTGTCGTAGATATCCTGTTGATAATTTTCATATATGATTTACTTTACTACGTGACCCATCGTTTTTTGTTCCACGG
>Ga0213833_1002627_pt1 | contig 11503 bp, 13 predicted proteins | sample SWATP21_FD_160575 | JGI IMG/M metagenome (GOLD analysis project Ga0213833, IMG submission 160575) | Coastal seawater microbial communities from Marineland, Florida, United States - SWA TP2 #1 | ecosystem: Environmental > Aquatic > Marine > Coastal | place: USA: Florida | collected 2016-08-14
GGGGGGGGGGGAGACAGAGAGAGACAGAGAGAGACAGAGAGAGACAGAGAGAGACAGAGAGAGAGAGGCAGAGACATGCACGAGACAGAGAACACGAACAACACCCACCGCGATCGCCCACAACCAAACCCAAAATAAAACATGACGTACGATCCCAGTCCCCGGGATACGAGAATGTTTTCCGGCTTCACGTCACAGTGCACAATTTCTTCTTGCAGCAGTAATACAAACGCGCGCAGGATGCAGCGCGCCACACGGCGCGTGTCCGCCAGCGAAATCCCCGTGTGCCGTGTGGCACGCAAAACTTCGTACATGTCCGCGCCCAGCCGCTCAAACACGAGGCAGTCCAAGCCCTTGTGGCGGAACAAGCCATCGAAGCGAACAATGGGGCACTTGCCGCGGCGGTCGGCCTTGCGCACCACCGTCAGCAGCGTCGACTCGGATTGTGCACCCCCGAAGGGGTCATGTGGCAGCACCTTCACTGCCACATCGTCACCAATCTCCGCGTCTCGCGCGAAGTACACTTCCCCAAACGCTCCACACCCTCCAAGGGCGTGGACGGTGTAGCGGCCGTCAAACAGCTTTTCGCCGACGGACAGGAAGTTGCTTGCTTGACTGTTGGACCCAGCGCGCGCGCCACAGCGCCACCGTCAGCAGTGCCAGCATGACGCATGGCGCAACCAAGACATGCCATCAACACAGCGTGCCACGAAACACACGCACACCAACAACAAAGCACAACCGCAGGACCAGCGCTGGGCGCGGAACCATGGCAACGAACAACGAAAGAACACACACGCACACAACGGCGCACACCACCACCAACAACAAAGAAGTACACCCACGCACATTGGCAACGTTCGATGTGCAATCGTCACAAGGCTTTCACGCCGAGACAGCGCATCCAAGGGCTCTGTGTCAGGCGCATTGTTCTTTCGGCCCCACCCGCACGACAGACGAGAGCCGCCTTGACCCCGCGCACCACCCCCACCAGAACCCCGGCGTCCGGGCTGCCGACTTTGTTTAATCCCCATTGTCAGCCCCAGGCGTCACCCGTGGGACGTCACGGGCGACGCAGCTGCGCCTGATGAACCCGACCGTCGCGAAGCAGTGGGGGGAGCACACGACAGGGTTGGACAGTGGGCGAACGGCCCAGTGGGGAAGCACTGCTGTGACGAGGACTGGGGCTCCCTATGTCGGCATACCAGGTGCGACGATGGGCGCACAGCGTCTCTCGCTCTTGATGAGTTGGGTACCAGCACCGTCCGATAGGGTACCGGGAACGACGGTGGGGAGACACAATGTGTCACAACGCTACGTTGGAAGCTGACAAGGCGGCGCAAACTCGCTGCGCATTATGGCAACCAGTCACAGGGCTTGCTCGGTGGTAGCGGAGAAGAGCAGAAGCAACGAGAACACACCAAGACCTACATCATTGCGAGCAACCCACACAGAACATCCAAGAACCCCGGCAAGGGCAGTGTCAGTGCAACTGTGGGGGCTGTCACGTGATGTGGCAGGGACAAGGAAAAGAAGATTCCAGCGCCGCACGCCCCGCACATTGAACACACAAGCACACACCACAGCGCCCGAGCCCCAAACCCCACCACACGCACAGTGTATAGCGCGACTATCTAACTCCAGGAGGGGGTACAACTTCAAGGTGCCGTCGCAGCTGCGTGCAACTTTGTGTATCTGCAGGCATTTGCGCCTTGTCTTGCGCAGCTGATGTAGAAAAAAACGCCGGCGTCGATTAAATTCATTGTACTTAGCATGTTAATGTATTCATCAAACACCATTTCGGCTCGTCGGGAGTCATATTTGCATGCACATCCTGCGCACAATGCCAGCCGTGTGCACGTGCTGAGCAATGCCCCGGGGCGTGAAGCGACCCCGTCTGCAGCCGGGCGACCTGGACGATGTCCATCCGTTTCTGTCCAGAGCAAAGCGGGCAAGCGTGTTGCGCGCGCTTGGGTCGGTCCAGCAACGCATCGAGCGCAGCTGTCAGGTGGCGGAGGACGCTGTGAGACACAGCGTGGAGGCAGCAAAATGGAAGCAACATGCCATGGAATTGGAGCAGGAGTTGGAAGAACTGCGACAGCGCGTCAATAGTACAGCAGCACCGTCGTCCGAGGGGGCACCTTCGCAATCTGTGCAAAAGTACAAGCGGACTGCCCAGCACGCACAGAAACGGTGTCAAAAGTTGAAGGTTGCGTTGGATGCTGTGAAGGGTCGTCTGACGACGGTGATGGCCGAAGCACTTGATACATCCGTACGCACGTTGCACCGGAGCATATACATCATCAGATTGAAACTGCTGCACACGGTTCATGCGTTTGGTTCCGTCGCAGGCACAAGTGCGCACGCTGCTTGCGTACGCTGCGCAGGAATCGAACGGGCGTGTGACCACACTGGAGCAAGTGAAGAAGGTGGGCCACGACAACAACCGAGGGCCATGCGCTTTCGTTTCTTTGAGTCGGGCTTACCAAGTGCCTCCCACAGGTGTTGAGGGAACCGGCGGCAGTCACGACGACCGCATATGGCGACATCTTGGTGCAGGAGTTCGAAGATAACGGTGCGGGACCCGCGGACAAGGATGTTGGTGCGAGTCAGGCACAGGCAGGGGCGCCTGAGTCTGCGACTCCAACCCATGGAACAGGTGTGCTTGTTGGGTTGGTAAGGCAGCACAGGTGTCGTGTTGAAAGAAAGACTGACGGTGACGTGTTGGCTGTGTGCGCTGCTCAGACGACCGTCTCGTGTGTACCGATTGTGGTGCGTTGCAGTTGCTGTGGGGCAGCTAGCCTGTGGCTTTGCTGCAGTTTCGTAGCTCACATCCCCTCCCTGTTCCCTTGTGACGTGATGAAAACACAACGAACCACAACAGGGATCAAGCTGTCAAGTCTGAAAGCCATTCGAAAACACAGGATACACCACGATGGCTCCTTCACCAGCGAGTTTCACTGCGGCGGGTGTGGTGCGTTGCATGGGAAGAACAACACGCACACTCCTAGCTGCTGGAGACGACTAATGGCCATCCGTGTGTCGTGTCGTGTTGTTCTGTCTTTGATGCGATGCAGGTGCTTACTTTCGCCGCCGGGCCGGGTGTACGTCACATCAACGTCGATGTCAACGCCTGAAGAGCCGACTCGCAGCCGCCGCACCCACCACAGCTGCCGGTCCGTGCATGTTGTGTTGCTCTTGGTTGGGTCGCGTTGCGCGTAACGAGCATGAAATGTCGCAGTTGCAAAGCACGCTGCCGCGGCCGCAGCCACAGCCCCCCCTTCTCCAACACCGGCTGTGCAAGACAGTGCTTCCAGTGAACCTGTCGCAACTCCGCCTGCGCTTGCGGCCGGGCAAGACTCTGCAACTTCCCCCACACCCGACACCAAGCCAGTGCAGCAACCGCGGTCAAGTGGACAAGCGCCAGTTGGTATGTTGCGAGGTGTTTGTGGTGCATTGCCGCACGTGCAAACGCCAGGGTAACGTGCGCATCGTGATCGTGGCGGTGTCAGACTCTGATTCCGATGATGACCCGTTTCGCAACTTTTCGTATTGACAAGGCAGGGCGACGATCGCGTGTGTTTGTAGAACCGCCCCTCCACACGCTTCACAACAACACAACTGCGAGTGCCACGTACACATCGTATCCATAACCACGCACGCCCGTCCATCACTGCCCTCATGCTAGGCTGACATGGCATGGCCCTTCTTTGAGAGGAGACGAGACAAGCGCGACACGTGAGCTTTTAGTATCCTCGCGGTGGTGGTGGTGGCGGGCGGGACTGTCCAAAGTACTGTGTGGCGTGGCCCCCAGGTAGTGAAGGGGCACCACTTGCCAAAGCGCCGCTTGGGGTCGCAGCTGCACCCCCAACTGCGACTGCGTTGGTCAACGCGCGCAGCACTTGGCTCACACTGTCAAAGCGCTGGTTGGCTTCGACGCCCGCCGCGGCAAAACTGGCCTTGGCAGTCGCTGCCTCGGCCCGCACCTCATTGATGTCGCCCGTGACCTTTCGGGCTTGGGCATTCAGTCGACGGAGCTCGGTTGTGGTGGAGCGCGATCCGGACGTGACTTGGTCACGCAGCCGCCGCAGCTGCTCTTGGACAGACGCGACTGCCTTCTCCACAAGCTCCATATCCTCCAGGCGTCGCCGATCAGCGGCCTGGAGCTCACGTCGCTGGCGATCTGCCACTTCGTCAATATCCGTGAAGCGGGCGCGAAGCCCATCCAACACCGCGTCAACATGACCACGCCGGGCTCGGTACTCTTCGGCTTGTGCAGAGAACCGTTTGAGGAGGTCTCCCTCAAGGGAATGGACCTGTCCATGTGTTGTGTGCCGCACGACGAACACCACCCACATGTGATGAGCTTGGGGCCAACAAAGAGTCAAAGTTCCATGGCTCAAACCCTCCCCACAACAACTCCGTTTCGTTTCGCTCGCACCTCGTTCACTACGGCCTGGAGTCGATCTTGCAACGGCAAGTGGGTGTCTTTCAGCATCGCCACAGTCGCCTTGACCTCTGCTATGTCTTCTCTCCACGCACCGTGACCTTCCGACAGTCGCTCCACCTGGCGCAGAGCCTGCCGAGCGTCTTCGCGTGCGTCTGTCGCGAGCACATGTGTCGCTTGAAGGCTGGCGTGCAACGCCGCTTTGAGCGAAGCGTTTTCCTGCCTCAAACGATCCACCTGGCGCAGCACACACAAAGCACAGCACACAAAGCACAGCACACAAAGCACAGCACACGCCCACATCATCACGTGCGCACGACACGACGCACGCAGCATGAGGCAGCGCACCTCCTCGACAACCGTGTTCGTGAGTGTCGCAAGCGCTGCCCTGAGAATTTGAACCTCAGCACCGAGCGCTGTGTCCGCGGTCGCAGAAAACAGATGCTGCGCCAGTTGCTTCGCCGAGGGGCCCTTCTTCTTCTTCTTTTTGCCTCCACCACCAGCCGGGGCTACTTGAAACTGCAGCCCCGCCTCAGTCGCCGTGTCACCACCCAAGCGCAGGGTGGCACGGACTCCAGGGGAACCAGCGCGACGCGTGGTCATGCGGCTCGCCACACTGCGAGCAGGAGTTCGCGCGGCGGAGGTTGCCATGTCAGCCGCTGCCTTTGCGTTGCCACTGTCGGGCGTTCCAGGAACGTCTGCCAAAATGAGGGACCCGGAGGCGCGTCCCTTTTGCAGGCGTGTGATGATCGCCTTACGCCGCTTGACAATGTCGGACTCCGCGGCCTTCTTCTTTTTCTTCTTCTTCAACAACTTCTTCTTGCCAGTGCCGCCAGGTTTGGCACCGCCGGTTCCGACTCGCGGCTTGGGTGCTGCGGCTCGGGTCTTTCCTACGACACCGGACGTGGCGCGGAGCCGGCTTCCCACGCTTGTTGTGCGCGAGCGCTGCGTTGCTGCTGCAGTTGATCTAACGCTGTTGCCGCTGCTGCGTCGTATCACACTCGAAGAGGTACGTCGAGACCCTACCTGCCAGTTTGGTAACATGGACAAATCATGGGGTGGGGCACTCGAATCCGTTGAGAGTCACAAGCCCTGCTGCTACCCTGTTGTACCTGCCAGACGGACACTCCGGCACGCTTGAACTACGCAGCCAGCACACAAAACCAACAGCTCGAACAAAGCTCAGCGCATCTTGTTTGATTGATTTGATGTTGTCGCACTTTGACATGAACATGCCTCTCTTTGACACAGCATCCCACAGCGGTCCAAAGCAGGTTGAGAACGCGATTGTAGTCGCTCCTGTGCGTGTTGCGACCCTGTGTTGTTGGAGGTGGGCTTGGATTTTGGTCCCCATGCCCCCACAGGCCGTGGGTCGTCGTCTGTTGGCCGATTCGGGCCAGCACTGGCGTCGCAACTGATGTAGGGGTACGTTGCGTTGGCACACGGCGACGTCAAGTCGCGGGAGAAGAAGGGACATGTCCGGTGCTGAAGCGTCGGCGCATTCCCGCCACACCACGACGCGGCGGCGTGGCCATGAGGATGACCGCGGCAGTGGCGACTCCAGCCCTGGAGAGCACCGAGACTCTTCGCGCAAGCACCGAAGCAAGCACAAGCACAAGCACAAGCACAAGCACAAGCACAAGCACAAGCACAAACACAGGCATCGCAGCGGGCACCGAAGCAGCAAGAATCGAAGCAACAAGCATCGAAGCAGCAAGCACCACGAGCGCGAGCACGAACGGAGCGGGCACCGAAGCAAGCACAAGCATCGGCATCACAGCAACACGCACGGGCACAAGCACCGAAGCAGTCATGGAGAGGGAGGTAACCATCGCCTGGAGGACCGTCCACAAGAGAGTTCGATGCAGAAAGCGCGACTCCGCACGGCTGCAAGCAGACCGTATCAACCCAAAGACGCTGGGGTGAGTGGGCCCGTCAGTACACCCACTGTCGATACGCCGCCGCAGGTGTCAGAAGGTGAGTCTGATTGGGACGACTTCGACGATGCAAACGACATTTACTACACCTTTCGCGGCTACGACGATGAGGCGCCGGCGGCACGGCCCCGGTCTGCTGCTGGCGCGCGGCAGGCGCGGCAGCCGTCTCCTGCTGCACCGGAAGCCGATGCGGAGGCGCCAAGTCGAAGCAGCCCGGGAAGCAGCGCTAGCGCATCAAAGCAGGTGTCGCCCGGCTCCTCGCATGCGGGTACTGGCCAACTGGGTGCCGCCAGTCAAGCGATTGTCGCGGCTGTGAAGATGCTGAAGCTGCAGCAAGGAAAGGACCTCACGCCTGATGATCCCCACCTGCAGCCGCACAGTGCGGCACACTACGCCCACAGCAGCCACGCAACACGGTACGAGAGCAAAGCCGCGCAAGAGGCTCGCGCAGCGGCTGCCATGGCCATCCAGACGAAGAAGCCACGCAGTGCCATCCGTGCCATGGCGTTGAGTTCCTTTCGGTCCCACCGCCGCCGCTTGTCGGTGAACAGCACGGGCAGCCATGGAACAGACGCCAGCTTTGATGCCGCAGAGGCGACAGGCAGTGGAAAGCCCAACGCCAACGGTGGCTTGGTGGCACAAGCCATGCAGGTCGCGGGTTCCGCAGCTGCTGCTCGAGCCAAGCTGCATGCTGCAGTCGCCGCAGCAGAGCGCCGCAGCTCCCGCAGGGCGTTGCTCAGGGGAGGTCTTCCAGAGGAGGATTTCCGCCCGATTCGCCGTCGCAGGTGTGTGTCGTTTTGTTTGCTTCATTGCACCCAATGTGCTGTTGGTTGCCGTTGCGTATCGCCGCTCTTTGGTGTTGGTGTGCAGTCAGTGCAACCTGGCTGCTGTGGCTGTGCAACCGTCTCACCCTTTGATGGTGTGCACCGTCCGCATGGACATGTCTTGCTGCTGCCGTGCTTGTGTGGGTTGGGATGAAATGGACGATGGCCGGCAGAAGAAAACGCACGCTGGGTCCAGATCCAGACGAGCTTGCCGCGGACCGGGTGGCTCGAGCACAGCTCGGTGCCGCATCCACCATCATGGCTGGTCGCGTGCGAGCGCTGTTGCAGGCCAAGCTTCCCAAGCTACGGCGGGACCCAACCTCTGGCAAGTACGTGGAAGACACGGCGTCCGAGACACAGCAAGAGTCGATGATGCACCGCCGAAAGTCGAGAGTTCAAGCCGGCAACGGGTTGGTGCGAACGGAAGCACTGCTTACAAAGCCTGTCAAGCGGGTACAGTTTGATTTGGGGGATGGCAACGTGAAGTGCCCGGGCGAAAGCGATGACGAAGAAACCAAAAGCGAGGCGCTCCAGCGCCAGATCGAAGCCGCAGCGAAAGCGTCGCTTCAAAAGAAACGCCTTGGGAGCTCTGCAAGGTAAGACGTGTGGCGTGTGACGTGTGGCATCACATGGCACGCGCAGTTGAACATGTGGTGAGAATGACAATGTGGTTGGACAGCTATGCACAACAAGAACTGTTGAAGCATCAAAGGGCGGAGCGGAAACGGAAACAAGCACGGCAGAAGCGCAGGTGGTGGAGGCGCATGTTGGTTGCCATGAGGTGCTTGAAGCCGGAGGAGGAAAAGTTTGACGGTGAGGAGGATAGCGATGAAGAAGATGACGCAATTGAGGCGAGCCACAAGTTGGAAGCGAAACTCAAGGAGGCAGAGGCGAAACAACAGCAGCAAGAGCAACAACAAGCCCAGATGGAAGACAGCAGCGACGATGATCTGCTAGACGGAGAAGCGACAGAGGAAGACGAGCAGCAGGCAATTCTTCGCAAGCGTATGCTTCGAGACAAAGACTTTATTGATGTTCTGGGAGTCGACAAAACGAAGAACCAGGTGAGGTCACAGAGATGGCAAAGGCCTTCCCGTGAGAAAACATGCAGTCTTGCTCATGTGTGTTGACACACACAACGGCGTGTCCCCATGCCTGATATGGTTGCTGTGTGCAGGAAGTTGATATTTTTGCACAGTGGCGGAACAAGCCTATTCCCACTGTTCTTCGCAGCTGGACCGGATTTTGGAAGAAGCGGTTTGTACATGTCTCCCACGAAGAGTTGTCCTCTCACGTGCTCACTCACGTTGGCGTGTTTGGACAGAATTTTGTTGGCAAGAGCCCATCGCAAGGCAGTTCTTGTTCGTTGTGCCTGCGGAGCTTGATCACATAGTGTGCCAATGCTGTTACGTGTGGGCGCTCACTCGATGTGAACACTCTGATGCAGATGGGCGATCAGGCGAAGGCTCTGTGTGACGGCTTCTTGATGTCTGCGAAGCAGCGCCGACACATCCGCAAGGCTTTTATGGACATTCACTTCGAGTGCGTTGGCAGGTTGAGCTCGGTGCGCGCGCATCGGCGAGATTTGGCTAACCTGGGGGGTGACCATGCATCGAACAGTCAACTTGGATCGTCTTACCTGTCCCCAGCTCAGATGCACCAGTTTGTGACGAAACCCCACCGAACCATGGGCTGTATTCCGTACTGGGCGTTGCTGCTGCGTATCGGTGAACGCCCGTCGCCATTTCTGTACCTGATCTTTGATCAAATCTTGGCACCGCTGCTGGTGACGGACGAGCTTGTGCGCCGAGCCACCGCGCCTGGCCAAAAGAAAAAGTTGATGAACAAGGCGCAGATGGATGAACGCTTCATTCGCTACATCAAGAAGCAAGGTACGCTGCAGCACGACACTGCACGGCTGCCCAACAGCAGGTGGCACAAGCGTGTGCTTTGACGTGCTCATGTGGTTGTCCAACGCAGTGAAAATCCCGAACGGGATGCTGTCCTTTGACGACTTCGTGAGGGTTTGCGTCATCATTGCAACGTACAAGAAAATGGAGATGCTGCGACTGCTGTTCAACCTGTTCGACAAAGATGGCAGCAACGACATTTCTGTGGAGGAGTTTCTCCAGCTCGCCGCGACAGTCAACGCGTCTGGGGCTGTGTTTCCGGGCAACGTGAAGAAAGCAATGGAGGTAGGGTTGTGTGTCACCCCTGAGGGGCCCTGACACCTTGGCCACACGAGTGTCTTGTGGCACACACATAGTTAAGGCTATGGCAGACTGTCACGTCACTTTTTTCTGTCGCTTGTGTTGTGGTTGCAGGACCTGGACTCTGACCAAAGTGGCTCGTTGTCATTTGACGAGTTTTGTGTCCTTGACCAGTCGTACCCCACGGTGCTGTACCCCGCATTTCGCATCCAGCAAAAGTTCAAGGCGTTGCTTCTGTCGCCCAAGGAATGGGACAAAATGGCCGTGCAACGAGAGATTGTGACGGGGTACCAGGTGGGCTCAAACATGGGCATGGCGCATGCTGCGTTGTGTTGTTCCTGCATGTGTCGACGAATTTCGCCGTGACTCCCGCCTCTCTTTCCACTGTCTGCAGCGTGACAATCCAGGCGTGCCGCTTCCTGAGCGTGTGGACAAGCTCCTGCTTCAGGGTGGGCCTCGCAGCACGCTGGACAAGTTCGTGAACATGTTTAGCTGTCTGAAAGGTATCAAAGCGCAGAACGAGGGCAACGTTTCCGGCGGAAAGCGCTCCGTTCTACCGATGGCAGAGCTCATCAAGCAAAGAAAGTGCGTGCTTGAGGCCCACGTCCCTCTGCCTGCCTGCCTGCCTGCCTGCCTGCCTGTCTGTCTGTCTGTGCAAGTCTCGTCGTGTCGTGCTGCCTGCATTGGCGTGGCTGAACGGTACTCGCTGTGGCTGGCTGGTGGTGATGATTGTGGGGTGTCACCAGGTACGGCATTAAGTTCCAGGTCACGGAGCAGGACAAGATTGATCGCGCTATTGCACACCTGCCTGTGTACAACACAGACACCATCGCGGAGGCCCCAGACGTGCCACAAATGCTGTACAAGCGCCCACCCCCGACCAACACCACCGGCTTGCGCCAACCCACTGGCGCTGCCCACCCTGATGAGCTCGCCACAACAGCCGAGGACAGCAAGTCCGCCGCCACACCGTACTTTGGGGTGGAACCCACGCCGCTGGACCAGAAGTTTTTCGACGAGCTCCACGGCCGTGGTGGTGCCGAAACCTCCCTTGACGATGCGGCCTCCGTCGCCGGCACGGTGATGCTGTCAAGCGACGACGACCACGACGGTGCCGACGGCGATGGCAACGGCGACGGTTCGGGTGCCCCACGCATGCGTCGAACGTGGGTGCGGGCCGAGCTGGCGCGAGAAAAGCTGACGCAGGGCGCGTCCGGGTTCGCACGCCAAGTCACGCCTGGAGCTGGTGGCGGCACCACGCCCCGGAACAACAACGAGCCACTGACGCGGGCGCAGCAGCGGCAGCGACTGGCGGCGTCCCAAACCGCGGCGGCGGTGGCACGACGTGTTGTTGCCAGGGAGCATGCCGCGGCTCTTCGCGCACAAGAATCAGACCGGAAGGTCTATGTTCCGACGCGTGAACGTGAACGTGAACGTGGGTACAGGCGTGGACGTGGGAGAGGTGAAGGCGAAGCACTCCCGCCGTTGCAGACACGCAACAGCCACTCTGCGTCCACCCGAGCCACCACACATCACCGTGCCCGACCCCGCACATTGAACCGTCGCCTCCGCCGACCGTCATCTGCTTCGTCCATCGGCTCTGTTGGTGGTGGTGCTGCGTCTGTGGTCTCCACCGCTTCGCGTCGGTCACTGTCGCGTAGTCCATCTCACATGCAGCAGCGGCGGCGGCACCGCCACGAAGCACGTCGGTCTGCGGCATCCCATGCATCCCATGCCTCCGCTTCCTCGATGGATGATGACCTGGACTGGCGGGCATCGGCATCGGTGTCGGGGGATTCACAGTTGACTGCGGCCGTCACTGTGCCGCGTGCCGCTTCGTCCTCCGGCGCGTTCAAGCGCCGGAGCAGTTCCGCTCTTCGGCGGGCCGCTTCTCAACGTGGCGCAGGGGCCGGGGTGGGGCCGTACGGTCGTCCCTTTTCTGCGCACGGGCGGCCGCATCAGCAGCGGTTGGCCGCGCGCAAGGCCCTGCGCAGGATGGATCCGCGCGGACGTGTAGTGGATGCGTCGCGAGGAAAAAAATCACGAGCTTCCGTGGCGTGATGGCAGCGAAGGGCGGGGGAGGGG
>Ga0213833_1002628_pt1 | contig 11501 bp, 17 predicted proteins | sample SWATP21_FD_160575 | JGI IMG/M metagenome (GOLD analysis project Ga0213833, IMG submission 160575) | Coastal seawater microbial communities from Marineland, Florida, United States - SWA TP2 #1 | ecosystem: Environmental > Aquatic > Marine > Coastal | place: USA: Florida | collected 2016-08-14
TGGATGGATGGATGGATGGATGGATGGATGGATGGATGGATGGATGGATGGATGGATGGATGGATGGATGGATGGATGGATGGATGGATGGATGGATGGATGGATGGGTGGATGGGTGGATGGGTGGGCTGGGTTGGTGCGCGCAGGTGCACACGCGTGACGTTGCGTCGTCAGTGTCAAAGGCCGCCAGTGATCCCGTGGCTGTTATGGCCGCCGTCAGGGCTGCAAAGGACACGTTCTGAAGCTCACGAACCGCTTCGTGCTGCACACGCTCTGTGTTGCATGTCCTGCTCTGTCATCAGCATGTCCCTTCCCTCAACAACCCGCCCAACTGCAGTCGAACGGGCCGCCGCTCATCATCATTCGTCAGTATTGTACAGTATTGGATCCTGCTGTGCCACACGCCCAACAACAAACAACGTCCGAATGGACATCACATCTATCTAATATTGTACCGCCAACTAACTGTCGCGCGTGGCATCATCCCTGAACGACCCGGTGTCCACTTGATTGAAACGGAACATGTCGTCATCCACTCCTTCCAGAATCGAGTCCAAACGCAGAGAGCAGTAGTCCATGCGCGAGCTGGTCTCAGAGCCCGTTGTTCCCCCCTCCTCAGAGGGCAGACGAGCCACCTCCCCACCGCCAACAGCAGCAAAAATTTCGCTGGGATCCATCATCGACTCGCCTGCGTCGGTCAACGTGTCGGTGTCTGTGACAGTGGCGGTCGCGGTGGCGGTGGCAGTGGCGGTGGTGGCGGAGCCAGAAGAGGCAGAGCCCGGACGCGATGACGGCGCCGCTGTGGGGTTGTACGCGTCCTCAGAATCCACGTCGTCGGGCACGAGCTGCTCATCGATGCTGGCCAGGACATCAGCGATGTCGACAGGCACCGCGGTGACGGGTGGGTGTGAGGCGTGGCCGCTGGCAAGTGGCGGTAGAGACGAGGCGGACACCATGGAGGAGGTCGATGGCGACGTGGCGACAGTGCCAAGGTGGGCCACTGACACAGGGTCTGACATATGCGCAATACCCACGGTCAAGTCAGAGTCAGCTGGGGGCGATCCGGGTGGCGTGGTGGGCCTGTGGTGGCCTTCCGTAACGGGGTCAAAGCCTGAATCTTCGTCATCGCTGCTGTTCCCGCTGTCATCACTGCCATCACCGTAGTCGCCGTCGCCCTCGTCATCATCATCGGCATCGTCGTCGTCGTCCTCACCACTGCTGAACTCGTAGTAGCTCGACGCTGCGCGGGTGATGACAAACTCTGCCTGGCAGTCCGTGGGTGCCACCGCAGCGGGTGACTCGTGTGCCTCTTCTTCCAGCTTTGATGTTGCTTCCCTGCTGGAGGTGCGCGCTGCGGGGGACAGGCTGACAGCCCGAGCCACACTTCGGAACCGAGCAGCCGGAGACAGGCTGTGCCGCCAGCGTGGGTAGCATCATGTCAGGGAGACAGCACGCGGGACCCAACACAAACGCAAGAACACAAACAACAACACCCAAGCACACAAACAAAATGAGAGGGCTCAGAAGCAATCACCACCCACCACCAACACAGGCATCGTGCAACCCACCGATTCTCGGCATGCTGTGCAGCAGCTGTGGCAACAGCAGCCTCCTCAGCTAGGTCAGACAAGTCGATCACACTCTCCATGTGCTCCACTTGACGGCGCCGGTGCTCGGAGGCATCAGACTGGGGAGAGGCGCGCACCATGCCATTCATCACGGCCCCGTCGTCGGTCACAAACTCCGAGTCCGTTGGTGCGTCGGTCATGAAACCGTCCCCACCATCACCACCGCCGTCCCCATCGTCATAGCCGCCACTGCCCTCATCCACGGGCAAGAATCCGTCTTCGCCGTGCCCCACACCTTCGCCAACGGCTCGCAGCGCCTCCACTCCGGGACCGTGCTTACCCTCGAAGTCCACGCGACGGTTGACACTCAGCCGGTGGCGCTTGTTCAACAGGAAGTCGGCAAACTGAACCTCCGCCTTGGGATCGGCGGTGGCGGCCGGTGTAAGAGACGGCAAGTCGCGACGCGCGTCGAAGCAGCAGCGGCAGCACCGTCGAACCGCCACCTTGAACATGCGAAGAAGTTGGTACATGATGGAGCCTGCACAGCACAGCAACGCAAGCAAGCACGCACGCATACACAGGGTCATGACCCACCACCACCTGCACCAAACAACAACAGCAACAACAAACAACCAACACGCCCCACAGCCGTACCAACCAGGCGGTACCCAAGCGACACCAACACAAGGCCCAACATCACGAGCAGGAAGTGGTCCAGGAGGTTGAATTGGACAATGAACAGCACAAATGTGAAGTTGCACGCAAGCCACAAAGACAGGAGGCGCAGTCGAAACAACTTGAAAGCCACTTGCACCACCTTCAACTCCTCTTTGAGCAAGTCTTGCTGGTCAAGCGGCAACCGCCAACATCATGTTCGTCGTGAGTCACCGAAGACCAAACCCCCGACACCCTCCCTTCCAACAAGTACGCACCGCGACTGTCGCTTCGTGTACCTGGTCTGTCCCCACCTTGGCGTACACACTCTCAGCGTTCAGCGCGTCCTGCCAACAACCACCATCATGAAAAGGCAACGCAACCAAACCAGCACCCATGACCGCATGGTCAGCAATGGTGGTTCACGCCACCAGCACACAGCAACACGGCAAAAGTGGACAACGGCAACCCCAGAAACACTGACAACAAACTGTCCCCTGTGATCGCCCATCACACAGAACTAACGCATACCCACCATCATGTGAGCGTTGTCAGCGGTGCGCGTGCTTTGATCGTCGTCGGGTTTTGTCTTGGCCTCTCCATGATCAGGGTTCTCCAACAAGGCCAGGTTCGCCTTCATCGCAGCCCGCTGATCAGCCTCCCGTGCAAGTTCGGCTCGAAGATTGCCTGAAAAGACACAACATGCAGCACGTCAACCAGGCATGACAGCAAAAGCACACACCAGCCCCGCGCTGCCTTCCAATACGCCAGGCCTGCCAGTGCCCGCACCTTCTTTTGTACCCCAACTGATGTCATGCAGGTTGCAGAACGAGTACACTGGGAGGACGTTCACCAACGAAGGCAGCAGGAAGACATACCTGTGCGTGGGACAAATCAAATTGCAAGCCACAACGGTCAGCGACCAAGGAACAGCGTTTTGTTTGCGGCTGCCACACACACGTACTGCAGCATGACGAGTGAAATTGTTATCAACTCGCCATGGATCAAGGCACTCGTGACGTAACACAACAGACTTGAAAGCGAGATGAGCTGGATGTACAGCGAGAAATGCCCAGCCAGAGTATGCCAGGCGCCCAAAGCCGTCGCCAACAACCCCATCAGGCCATACACATACGTAACGCCAGTGTACAGTCTCGCGCTGGAGCACAGATAGTGTCAAGGCGCGTCAAACCACTCGTGACAGCGACCGCGGTACGTACACAGATTTAATCTCGCTGCCAATCGCCGCCAACACCACAATGATGAAGCTGAAGATGTAGGTAAGCGAGAAAATGAAGAGAAACGCTTGGCCAAGTTGGAAGTCCTCCAAGGTTTTGTTGAAGATGACAAAGAAAGACAGGTACACAGCGCCAGGTGACTGAGGGCACACGCAGTTGGTGTGAGCACGGTGGTGACGCAGGGTTTCGGGCGGGGGCCAACAACGTACCAGCCAGTTTAGCACCACCAGCATCACAAGGTAGAAGAATTGGAACGTAAACGCAATCTTTCGAAGTATGCTGTGGTCTGTGTGCGCTATCACACCCGTGTACCGCAACATGAAGTACATGAGTGCGAAGAAGGCTCCATTTAGCCACCGTCGCCGCTGCGTTTTCCACAATGGGGTGAGTGCGACAGCACATACAAACACACAGAAAACTGCCGCGCCCCTCATCACGCACTTGCTTGATGAGCGAAATGAGATCCTCAGGAACGTCGGTATCCGCAACTGCCCCAGCCACGTAGTGCAGCGTCCAAAACCGGTTCTTCTTGGCAAACACCTCCAGACATAGCACCTGCGCGGAGCCGTCCGTGAGATCAGTTTCCGTGTGACTTCAACGGGCGAAACAACGCAACATACTCGATCTTCGGCCAAGAACATGTTGGCTTCGAACGCAGAGATCTTACTGACTGCGACCTCCTCCGTCTTGAAGTACTTGTGCAGCGGCTCATTGCGAATGGCCTCCCAGCGATAGGCAGAGAAGGCACCGGGAAGCACGGTAATGTACCCGAACACACTCTCCATGGCCTTGTCTAGAACATGCGACATCTTGTACTCAAACACCTGAGCGCTGATGATGCTGCTGTAAATGGCATGTTGCCGCACCTGTGGACATCACACCACAGCCAACATTGTGAATTCTTTTGGTCGGCAACAGGAGCGGGGAGTTGGGAGTTGGGAGTTGGGAGTTGGAGCTTTGCATGCGCAACGCGCTACGTACAGCAATCTCTCCACAGGCCCCTGCAATCTGGATATTCTCTTCGAACGCACGATACATACGGTGAATGGCGGGGGGATGCGGCACAGTTCCCACATCCAGCAACTGCGCAAGGTGCCAGGCGGCGCGTGTTAGTGTCAGACACGCAAGGTGTATCACACTCGTGTGCAGGCGGTGAAACGTACCACTGTGTAACGAGGCTGGACAAGCTCACAAAAGCCGCGGAAGAACCACAGGTGGGAGTTCAGCTTGCCACCGTTGCGTTGTTTCACACAGAGCACCGTTTGCATGGGGGGATACGGCGCTGACACAGTCTTGTGCTTCGTAAGCTGCACGGTGCGCTCAAACCAGTGACACGTCACATTGTCGCCGTTCATTGTGGGTCGCATCACTCCAGGCACCAGGAGGTGGAGCTTTCGATACGCGTACGACTCCACAGTCGGGTTCATTTTACTGTACCCATCCACAATGATGATGATCGCGATGTTCTTCCATGTGAGCCCAAACCCCAACAGCTCGATGTTTTGGGCGAGACCAACAAGTGTGCGGTCCAACTCTTCTGCGTCTTCCTGAGATAGCAACAGCCGCCATATGGCGCCACAGTCGTGTTCAGTACGCCACACAAGGCGGCACCAACACCACGACCAGCAAGAGCACACACACACAACGAACGTTGTACATGGTGACGCAAACGAGCAGCTCGATTTCCCGGTCATACTCGCGCACGAATCGAGGTGAATTGAACTTGGTGAAGCGCTGCACTGCGAGGTACTTCGCTTCGGCCTGCAGCTCTTGCACTGCTGCTTCATCCGGAGGACCCTCCGTCAGGTTGCTCATGTACTCTTCCGTAACTTGCGCAGCAGCTGCATCCTTCGCATCCCTTAGTGCATTGAGCTCTTCGATCTTCATATCATATGGTTGTCCTGGTCGAGTGAATCAAGCCACCACACAACCAAAAAAAAATGGCAGGGAGGGTGAGTGGCACACGCTACTGGCGGTGAAACTTCGTCACGTGGCCTACCGACTGTGCAAGGACGATACTCCACGAGCTGACTGCCGCCAACCCTTTCATCACGAAGAAGTGGTGGGAGAGCCTCTGACACATCGATGGTGTATATCCTCTTCAAATCTTGTCGCGGGTGCAACGCCATGGCAAGCGATGCCAATCGCACGAAGTACCCCGTTTCACGCAGCCGGCGCAAAACAGCCATGGGCGCTGAACCCATTTCAAACAAATTTCATGTGTAAGATCGTAGTGGACCGTTTCGGTGCGAGTGTCCGTGCTCTCTCCGGAGTCAACTTTCTGCTGGTTGCTTGTTGGGCAGGCCTGCAGGCAATCGTCGCTTCGCAAGAGGCCACACACTTGTGTGCGTCATTTTTGCACGAGCTTGTGCGAATTGTGCGCGTGCTTGGCGAGGTGGTGCGCTCGTATTGTGGTGCAATACGCAACATGGTGACGCACTGAAGCGAGAGCGAGAGGCCCGTGGTACTGATTCGAAACCACTATGTTGGGACACACGGTGCACCTTCCCATGGCGGAGCACAGTCCAGCACGGAGGCCAGTGATCGACGCCATGGGCAATGTGGTGCATCACAACTACGCCGACACAACCCTGAGTGGCTCGTCCGCGATGTCACAGCGGAAGGCGGCTCGAGCAGCACGGCTGGAGCGAGAAATGGTGGAGCAACGGCGCTTATTTGAGCAAAAGGTGGGTGGCTCTCTTCTCGCATCGGCGTGTTTTGCGTCGGCCACAGCGATGTGACCGCCTTCGTGCTGTTCCCCAGGTGGCGGAAGTGGAAGAAGAGCGCCGCAAGAAGGAGATTCGACAGCGCAGAATCGCACAGCGAAAGCAAAGGAAGATCGAAAAGATGGTACGTGTGTGGTCGCTAGCACAAGCCCCATTTGTGGTCAAACGCGCTCGCAGACGGTAACAGTTGAACTCCAGGCTGCAACAGAGATTCAGCGCGTGGGCCGTGGCTACAACGTACGCCAAACTATGCGCACATGGAACGACAGCGCGACCCAAATGCAGAAGCTTGCACGTGGGTTCAGTGCCCGTTGCCTTGTGACGGAGCTTCGTCGTCGAAGGCACAACTATGAGGTATGTCCGAACCAAGCCAGCACAACAACAAGTCCCGATGTCACACACACGTTTGCGCGTGTCAGATCCACAATCAGGCAGCATGTGTGCTGCAGCGAAACTTTCAAGCACGTGCCTGGAACCAACGATTCTGGTCGAGCATTGTACGTCACGTTGAGTATCTTCATGCGCGTAGGAAAGGCGCAACAGCACTTACATCAGTGGCATGGGGTGGCAGAAAGAAGCGGGGGACCTTCGTCGGTTGCATCAAGACATCGCACGAAGAAGGAAGGTCCGTTCGTGTTGTGACCCACCAAGCATCAGCAAGCGACATACTCACACTGTTGCATGGTGTGTCAGGAGGAAGAACTACTGGGGACTCGAGTGCTACCGCTTGACAAGGAAATTGAACTCGCCAAACAAATGAACGCCTGCGCGATGCGCATTCAGTCGGCAGTTGTGGCTTTTATGCAGTCTCGCTTCGGGGGCCCTCCGCATGAGGTGCGTCACAAGCGCAAGGGCAAGGGTACCAAGGACAGGCGCGGCCGAAGACGTTCCCACGCCACCGTATCTTCATCTCGATCGCGATCTCCGATATCCACACATGTGTGTCCCTTCCTCCCATACACATGGCACACACAGCATTGGCTTTTTCTCGATTTCCTCACACCTTGCGTGTCGTGCCGACTGTGCAGAGCGTTTCCACACCCGCGTCTGGTGGTCGCCGGCGTTCCAGTTCCGCAGGCATTCCGCACCCCCATCGGCGCCGCAACAGTGCGTATGATGCCCGTTCCCAGGCCAGAACGAAGAAGAACGAGGGTGCAAGCCGGAAGAAGCGCGCCTCTTCGCCTGTGTTGGTGGGTCCAGGCATCGTTCTTCGGCCCGCTGCTACACTTCACAACCCAAACGCTGCCTTTTCACGCGCACAAGAAGCAGAGGCGCTGGCTGCAGCTCGCAAGGGGTCTCGTCATTGGGGATTGTGCGTGGTGATGTTGCCGTTACCGTTGTGTTGCATACACGTGCTGCTGCGGATGCCATGCCGCACGACTTGACATGACCACGCTGCACCGTCCTGGTCCAGGTATCGACTTCCACCAGGAGGACCGACGGTTCAGGACGAAACGAGTGGGCGTCGACGAAGCCGAAGTAGAGGGCGTCGCAGCAGCCGCGCAAGTGCGGGAACCCGAGGCAGTGACGCAGGAAGCATGAGCCGGACGAGCAGCTCACGCAGCCTGCGGTTGACCCACAAGCACAGTTCACGCAGTCTCACCAGCTTGAGCAGTGTTCAGGAGCGCGATTCCAAGACCAAACGGCAACAAGGCGGGGCAACACCCACGCTAGTGCAAACGACATCGACGACACGCACGGGTGCATCGGTGGTGGTCGATGATGAGCAGCTGAGTGTCGAGAAGATGGCAGCACGGAAAGCAGCGATGGAGCGGCGGCAGCGGTTGGTACGTGCTTGGGCTGGCGAGGTGCTTCCATTCCCTACAGCAATGAACGGGCACGTTCTGTCTCGCTGACTCGGCCATGTGGGATTCACGAATGCCACCACAGGCTCGAAGGGCTCGTGAAAAGGCAATTTTTCAGGCCGCAGCGGAAGAAGGACAACGGCGACTGAAGTGCTTCTTCAAGGCCAAGGCGGAACGAGAGGCAGCGCAGCTGAAAGCCCGGCTTAGACGAAACGCCGCGCGTGCAAAACAGAGGCGAGCCCGTGAATTAGCGGCAAAACAGGCCATGGAGAAAGCAGCGGTGCGTGGCTCCCTGCGTGTGTTGCAAGTTGCCAAGACGCACCAACCCTCGTGGCGTGTGGTGCTGTGTCCGAACCACAAACATGTTGGGTGGCTCGTACTGACCCTTGTTGCTTGCGTCTTTCTCTGCGGTGTGCTAACCATGACAGCAAGAAGCAAAGCGTTTGGAGCGAGCAGAGAAGGAGAAAGTGCTTCGTGCTCGGCTTGTTGCCGAAGAAAAGAAGCGGCGGGCAGAAAAACGGCGACAGGCCCGAGCTCAGCGGTGTGTAGTGGGGGTGGTGGCGGTGGTGGTGCGTTGAGGAGCACCCGTTCACTGTTGTAGTGTGCGCTGGGTGTGCTCAGTGAGGCGCAAGAGCAAGCTGCACAACAAGCAGAGAAGGAAGCGGAACTGCGTCGTGCACAACTGGCACGCCATGCACAACGTGTTGCAGCACGCAAGGCGGAGGAAAAAGCTGCAGCGAAAGCAAAGGCAGAGGAAGAGGCGGCAAGGGTGGCCCGAGACCAAGAGATGCGCAAGCAGCGGCAACAAGAACTTGCTCGAGTCCGCCGATCCCGCCGCAAAGCAAAGCAAGAGAAGGCTGCACGAGTCGCCACACTGGAGCAGGCAAAGCAGCAGCAGCGACAACGCCGTCGGCGTTCATCGTCCTCCGGCTCTAGTCACCCAGACCTGCACCTTCACAGTGCGCGCTCGTCGCGGTCGCTTGTATCCGTGGCGTCGGACCGCTCCGGCTCAGTTCGAGTCAGTCCTGTTCGGTCACCGCTGCCGTCTCGGCGCCACAGCCGTTCGTCTACCCCACAGGGAAAGTCGAAGGCACCACCGGTGGTGCCGGTGCTGCAACTGACTCGTCAGGACAGTTCCGTGCGTCGTGGTGGTGGCGAGATCAGAGGGGATGCCTCCAACGTCGCGGTTCACGACACCACTGGCCAGGAGGACGGCAGTCACGACGGAAGTGACAGTGACGATCTTGCAGCGCTATTGTCGCCTGGCGCCGCCGTTCGACCCGCCAAATTCAAGGCGGCTGGCACCAGCAAGCGCCTGCGGCAGAAGAAGCCGCCCCATCGAAGGCGACAGCGCAACAAGCGATCGAAGAGAAAACGCCCAGCTCCTCGGGCCAGCGCACAGTGCTTGCGTGATGGACCATCGCCGCCGGTTTCAGTCACGAGGCTTGATGACCAAGCGAGTGATGCCAGCCCAACAGCCTTCGGAGCCACCCCGGAGCCGCCTCCGGAGTTGATTACCTCACCGTCGTCCCCCCACACTCGTATCGAGCACTCAGGTGCCCAGGAAGGAAGCCTGGCTGCACGACGCACCCAGGGAAAGTCCACGCATCACCTGCAGAGCAAGCCCAAGTCCAAGCTCAAGCTGAAAGTCAAAGCCAAGTCTAAACGCAAGCTCAAGCGCGCGCATCATACGGAGCAGCAGCCGCGACTCGGTCGTCTCAAGCGTGTGTCGGACCCACTCCCTCGCCGTGTGGTGCCTCCTGCGTCTGCGTTGGAGGCTGCACATGGCAGAGGAGCACGAGTCAGGCGATCAGCAGGGGACAGTGGGACCCACACCACCGCTGCTGGTCCCGCGCTTGTACGCTCTGTCTCTGAAGCGCAGGTGGTATCCAAGGCACTGCGGCACGGCGGATTGGTAGACGCCGCTGCGGCGCTTCGGTCACACCTGGAGCTGCGTGAAGGAGTGGCAACGCAGTCCCTAGCTCGGACGCCCCACAAGGCCGGGTCGCTTCGGATGCTGGACGTGGATCACGTGCAAGCGACACCGGGCATGTCATCCAGCATGCTGCAGTTCATTGAGGAGAGTATTCGGTCGCGTTCACAGCGACACCTGAACACGCAGAGCAGCCCGGGTCACGCAGCGTCGATGGAGGGCTTTCGGCATCACGGCGCCTCCTTCTCATCCTCCCAGCGCTTCGGCCGCAGCCCAAGCTCCCGAGCCCTTGTCATGTCTGCTGCCTTGGACCCCGCCTTTCTGCCCCCTGACTCGGTTTCGCTGCGCCGCAGCATGAGCTTCCTTGGCGCACAAACGCCAACCTCCGTTCGCACCGCCGCACGCCAGGAGCTTCGCGCCTCCAGCAAACCACGAGGGGGTGGCAAGCGCGGGCAGGGGGCACACCCACAAAGCAGTGGCAGCTTTCGGTCGCCTGGGTTTGGCTTTGGCTCTGCGAAGCGACTGGAGGCGCTGCCCAGTCCCCCAAAGCGCAAGCCTGTGCCGCCCCTCCAACCTGGAGGACATGGCGTGCATGGTGTTGGCGGTGGGGCAGGCGGGAAGCTCATGCCACGGTCACTGGGTCCGCCCGTGTTGCCTCCGGCAGTGCCATCTCCATCACTGTCAACCAACGTGGGCGGGGCCACAGCGGCGCTCACACCCGTGAGTGCGGCAACGTCAGGAACCAGAGGCAGTCCGAGCGCGTTGGACAAGCTCGAGTTGGCGGGGTCGCCCAAGCTTGGCGTCGATGATGACTTCGGGTCAGTGGCTTCCTGGATGAAGAACACGACCCCGTCTCCCTCCAAGCGCCACTTGGTGCCGCAGCACCTTCCACCACAGGCACGAGTGACAGGTGGGCCTGACGATGACCACCTTTTGGACGGAGACAGTAGCAGTGAACGTAGCAGCCCACGTGCTAGCAGCCCACCTGCTACCAAGGATGGTGGTGACCCGGACTCTGACGACTCCGAGTACGGTGACGATGACTTTGACGACTATGATGGTACTGACATCGTGCTGTTCTAGCAAATTGAAGTGGAGCAACGCAGCACCAAGTTATTGTTGTCACGTCACGGTGCTGCTCGTTATGATATGTTGTGTTTCATTTTGTGCACATGGTTGGCAAGCGATATTGCAACGTGTCCACACAATCGAACTTCATGCGTTTGCAATGGCTAGCACAGCGCTGCCATGTCGCTGGATACTCTCAAGCAACTCAGGTTGGGGAGGGATGGGAGAACGTTGAACGCATGATGGATGTGTGTAAACATGCTGACCAAAGAGAATCTCCAAAGAAGAACAAAAGCATGCGCTTCAAAACAGTCTAGTACGGCTCTAATGAGAGAATTACCGTCCTATTCAGATGTTGTGCCATTGCGGCTGCCGCCAGTCGCGAGCGCTCCAAACCTCGGGGTACCATCATGATTCGAAGCAACTCCTCAACACTCATCACGCTCCCAAGCTGCTCCAACGCATGGTCCACACCCTGACCAGCTGCAACGTCGCCGTTATCAACGCAC
>Ga0213833_1002629_pt1 | contig 11499 bp, 6 predicted proteins | sample SWATP21_FD_160575 | JGI IMG/M metagenome (GOLD analysis project Ga0213833, IMG submission 160575) | Coastal seawater microbial communities from Marineland, Florida, United States - SWA TP2 #1 | ecosystem: Environmental > Aquatic > Marine > Coastal | place: USA: Florida | collected 2016-08-14
CGTCGAGTGAAGTGCATTGCTCCGTATCCTTTTCAGATCCCGGATGATCTGCTTTGGATTGGATGGACGAAGCAAAAGACCAGCAGTTCGGCCTTTTGGGTTAAGAATGAAAAGAGAAGTCGAATGGTCAAGGGTTTCCCCAACAGCCCGATACGCCGCTCCAACAACAGACATCACACGCTGTAAAGCTTCTTTGGGACCCGTCAAACCTTGGATGTGAGGTCTCCATCTTTTGATATAATTCTTCATCTGTGCGGGTGTGTCATTCTGTGGATCGATGGTCACAAAGAGAATCTGTACCTCTCCACTGGAGACACCGCTCTCGGGCATATTGGCAACAGAACTCAGGGTTTGTAGTGTTGTAGGACAAACGCTGGGACAGGAAGTGAATCCAAAAAACAGGATGCTCCACTTCCCATACAAGTGCTTGGATAAGAAAGGACGCCCCTCAACATCAGACAGAGAGGAAAGCCTCAAAACCTTGCCGTTTTTTATCGGAATCAAGGTTGTCTTAAGGATGGTCATACGATCGCGACTCTCAAGTGCAGGAGGCTTTTGTAAGATGTACAATCCGACACAAGCACCAGTACAAAGGAGAGAAAGAATCACGAGTAGCGTCTGTTTCATCACCGCTCCTTCTTTTGTGAGTTCGTTTATCCACTCACTTGTTGTAGCAATGCTGAATGGCCGATATAGATATTGTGATCTGCAGGGAACGAAAACTGGACTTTTGTCCCAATACATTTCTGGGAAAAAACTTCAATGGAACCTTGCAGCTCTTGACAGGCCTCTTGCAAGACGCCCATCCCAATCCCACGCCCTGAAAACTCTGTGACATGCCTTTTGGAACTGACGCCAGAGAGGAATAGCACTTCTTCTGGATTGTCCTTTGAATAATCAGCGACACCAAGCTCATCAGCCTTGGCTTGCAATAAGGACCAGTTGATACCAGGTCCATCATCCTCAACAGCCACCACAAAATGTTCGCCTTTTATCGCTGTAGAAACCTTGATCAAGGAATTTTCAGGTTTGCCACTTTTTAAGCGTTCCTGCTTATTCTCGACACCATGATCAACAGCATTGCGCAGAACGTGGACAAACGCAGACCAAAAAGAACCAAAGCGCTCTCGAGAAAATCGAAGGGTATTGTGTTCGACCTGAACCTGCACGTGATCTTTTCCCATCCGGTGGGCCAAACCTTTGATTTGTTGTCTCACTCGCTCCAGGCGCTTGTTTGCAGGCTCAAGACGCCATGATTCGATCATTTGCGCGATGATCCTGGGCTTTGTTCCACCTAATACTGCTTTAAGGATGGCTTCATATTCGGCATCATCGATCTCAATAGCATTCCCGGTACCACCATCCATGAGCTTTGAGATGTCCAAGCGCAGATACTCCCAGGCCTTCATCAGCTGATTCATGCGATCCTCTGGGGGCTCTAAGCCTTCTTCAGCGATGAGGCTCTCCAAATCATGACAAAGTTGAGAGATGTTTTGAAGCTCAAACATCGCCGAGTTGCCTTTTAGTGTATGAAGCAGGCGCTTCAAATGCTCTAAGTTGGTGTACGCCTTGCTTCTCATAAGGCCCACAATGTCTTCTGACTCTGTTAAAAAATCAATGAAACCATGTTTATCGTTCATCATATGTTGGAACAGTCGCAACAAATCTGCCTGATGTTTCCCGGCTTGCTCATTCTTTACCTTTGCGGTGATGTCGTTGATAATCACCAAGATCTTCTCAGGAACACCTTCATTGTCTGTGATAAATTGGTATTGAAATTCGTAGGTCTTGTCCATGGCCGAGCTGTCGTCTTTTAACAGCCTGGGCAATTGCGCCAAAGCGACTTCAGAAGGCAAAAATCCATCCTCTATACTTTCAAATCCCAATTGTAACCACTCTCTAAAGTGGACATCTCTTTCTCCCAGCCACGTCTCAATTTTTTCACCAGCCATTGGCGCTCCAAACCACTTTGTCACTGCTTGAGAGCACTCGCTGGACATCTCGCCTGTCATCGCCACCGTAACCAAACCCGTCTCCACATTGTCCAATATCAAACGCATGTCTCTTTGATTTCTCTTGATCGTCTCTGTTCGAGCTTCAACAATTTTTTCCAGGCCAATGACATTGTCAAAGAACTCACGGGAGATATAACATGCAGCGGTGGTCTCCAGGATAACAAATACAGCATGTACCAACACCACCCAAAACTCCGCATCGTAATTAAAGACACTGCTTGGAATCAGCCACCAGACGATCAAATGGTGGAGGATCACTGTAATCGCTGCTGCAATATTCACTGTGGGGTTGGAAAACATGCAAAGCATCGCGAGAAGTGCAAAAAAGTAAAAATGCATTTCAATTTGAACAGGACCTTGACCAAAGTGGACCAGTAGACCACCCATCAACTGAGAAGTGATGCCATATACCACAGAAAGATGGCGTGGGTTCTCTATTGTTTTGTATGCCAGTGTGGGCCCTATCAATACAAAAAGTGTGAGAGCCAAAGCAAACAAAGGACCAGTACCAGCGATCCAGGCCACACCCATGAACACTGGTACATGCAAAAAGAAGAATACCAGGGCAACCTTATTAAGTCGCTCTAAATAGCTTTTTTCAAATGGAGAAATCTCTCTTGGAAGCACCAGATATTTCTTGATCTTCATAGCACGCAACTCCCTCTCAATGAGCCATAGTCCGTTGGGTGTTTTCGAACTTTATTATAATGTTACACACATTATTAATGTAAACGTCACTTATCAAAAAAACTTTTATAGATTTTGTATTATCTAGCGTATACGCTCAATATAACAAAGAGATGATGTTGAGCGACCTGAAAAAAATCCTTTCTGAATATAGATGATGTTCATCTAAATGATTTTGCCACCTTTGTTTTTCAGGCTCAATATAGGAGTAGCAACCCGCTACTTGATGCAATTGTCCGGTCTTTCTGCTATAATGGCCACTTCGCCCTTCTACCCACCCTCGCTTTTCAGCGAACACCCATGGAGACAAAATGCTCAAAACGCTACTGTTGAACAGTACACTCTTTGCACAGACTCCCCCCAACAACGGGGGAATTGATGGAATCATAAACAATATCACGGCACCTTTAGCCAAATGGCTCAGCTCGATAGTCTTTTTCAAGATCTCCATACTTGGTGTGCAAATGCCACTTGTGGTCCTCTGGTTGGTTGCAGGCTCAATATTCTTTACGTTTTATATGGGTTTTGTCAACTTACGTGGATTCAAGCATGCCATTCAACTGGTGAGGGGGGATTATACAGATCCGAACAGTCCCGGCGAAGTATCACACTTTCAGGCTTTATCTACAGCTGTTTCTGGGACTGTTGGCATCGGTAACATCGGTGGTGTTGCTGTCGCGGTAACAGTGGGAGGAGCAGGTGCAACCTTTTGGCTGATCGTTGCTGGCTTTTTGGGGATGTCCACAAAGTTTGTGGAGTGTACCTTAGGTGTCAAATACCGTACCGAAAACCCTGATGGTTCTGTCTCCGGTGGCCCTATGTACTATTTGCGCAAAGGCTTTGCTGATCGTGGATTACCAAGATTTGGAAAGTTCTTGGGAACAGTCTATGCAGTGGGTATCTTTGTGGGCGCTTTAGGGATTGGGAATATGTTCCAATCGAACCAAGCCTACGTACAGTTGAATACTGTGATGGGTGGTGCTTTGGATGGTCTGGGCTGGCTTGTGGGTCTCATCCTTGCTGCAGTCATATTTGCTGTCATCATCGGTGGAATCAAATCTATCGCACGCGTAGCAGAAAAGCTTGTCCCCTTTATGGCTATTATGTACTGTTTCTTTGCGAGCATCGTGATTTTGATGAATTTCTCTTCTATTCCCACAGCCATCAGCAATATTTTCACGGGTGCGTTCACTGGCGAAGGTATCACAGGGGGTGCACTCGGCGCTTTGATCATTGGTTTCCAACGCGCAGTCTTTTCCAATGAAGCTGGAATTGGTTCCGCATCTATCGCACACGCGGCGGTTATCACACCAGAGCCCGTCACTGAGGGTTATGTCTCATTGCTGGAGCCATTCATCGATACCATCGTGATATGTACGATTACAGCGCTTGTGATTGGAACCAGTCAAGTCGCAGATCCCAATTTCGCAGGTGGTGCGACTGGTGTAGCGATGACTTCTGCAGCCTTTGCCCGTCAGTTCAGTTGGTTTCCCATCCCGCTGGCTTTGGGTGCATTGTTGTTTGCCTTCTCCACAGCGATATCCTGGTCTTACTACGGGCTCAAAGGCTGGACTTATTTGTTTGGTGAAGGCAGAGTGGGCCAAATTGTCTACAAATCGATCTTCTGTGGCTTCGTTGTATTGGGCTGTATGGTGAAACTGAAACCCATCCTGGATATCTCTGACGCCCTTGTCTTTTTGATCTGTGTGCCCAATATCCTGGGACTCTACTTTCTAGCACCTTTGGTGAAAGCAGAAATGACCTCTTATAGAAAACGCCTTGAAAGTGGAGAGATCAAAAAATTCAAAAACTGATTGGCGCAACGCACCCACTTCAACACCCCCTCTTTTATTCAGTCCCTTTCAAGTTCTTCCTTCGATTCACTGCCAACGGCGTTTGAGCGCTTCGATGGTGGCATGAGCCAGTTCATTGGCGGCTTGAGGTCCTGGACCTGTGATGATATCCATCCCATCTTTGTGATCTGTCACCACACGATTCATTTTAAGGACATCTCGGAATACACTGGTCTCCCCACCACTGGCTTCAAGGGCTCTGTGGGTGTTCAGATCATATGTAAATTGGGGTTCCTTTCGCTCAGTAAAACCCACATAGCCTTCAAAAGGCGGTAAAGAGGCTGTCTTGAGACCTCGACTAAGGGGTTCCTCTCGACCATTGATGGTAATGGGTGTCGCAGCATAAAGTGTGGGACCATGGCAAATCGCGATATTGGGTAATCTCGCATCTACGGCCTTTTTCATCATAGAAGCGATATTGGGATTCACAGCAAGATCCGCTCCTTTACCCTTGGGTTTGGGAGTGGCTTTTGCAACATCTTCATTGAATCCCAAACCTCCAGCAGAATACACAGCACCAAAGTGTTCTGGGTTGAAATTCTCCGCACCTGTCGTGTTCCCCAGGAGTTTTGATGCGAGTTTTCCTGTTTCACCTGCAGGATCCAAATCAGGTGGACTGCCAAATCCAAGATGCCTGGTCTTTGATGAAACGGACATGCTGTCATGTTGAAAAGCCACTGGCCGACCGTTTGGTGTGAACAATTGGAGATGGTAGCCAGCCTTGTCCATCTCTTTTGCCCAACCCATCAACTCTTGCCACTGGGCTCCAGCAGAACTTACAATGACCGCCACAGATTTTTCTCGTGGAGCTTTCGGTGTCAGATCAGCAGGTGGCAAACCCGCTTCAATGGTCTTCATAGCTTTATCTATGGACATCTCCTGGCTATCGGGCTGCTCAGACCACATCCTCTTTAAGATGGTACGCTCCATGGCATCTTTGTCCTGAGCATCAGGACGGAGTGGCGGATTCCACAAACCTGTCTTGGCCATCATCGAAAAATAAGTCTTGCGATCTTCTTGAGTGAGTGTACCGTCTTTGGCCTTTTCCAAGAAACCAGAAAGGCTTTTGGCAGTCTCTCTGTGACGCGGTCCTGTTAAGGTAGCGGTCATCTCCAATTCCAATTCATCGCTCAAGTCTGAGAGGGGCTGAAGGAGATCCCAGCTACGGATATCGACCTCTGGATCCTTTCCAAAGCGTTCAATATACGCAGCACGAACACCATCGATCTGCTCAGCACTCATTCCACCTAAAAGGTCCTTCATACGCTCCAGACGCTTGGCATCATTCCGAAAAAGGATATTGGTGCGATCTCGAATGATATCTTGGAGAACCTCTGCCTGGGCTTTCGGATCACTGCTCTCCTTCGCTCTCTGTACCTCCTGACTCGAAACGGAAAAGAAACCCTGCCCACGTAAGGTCGAACCTGAGCGAGGCTTCATCCCGAAGTTGTCCAACTCCGTTTGAGACATGGACTCCTGGTGTGTACGAGGAGGATCTTTCGGGATGATCCTGGCTTGTGTGGCTTCGGTTCTTTCTGCTCGACTGGTGGCTCGGGTATTGTCCACTCTACTCAAAAACGGTAAGCGGATATCAAATCCAAACAATTTCGTCATTGACTCACTCCTCATTGTAAAAAACTTATCGGACGTTCACATTTTCTTTAATCATATGGAGCTGTTCCATGCCTTTCTGCGGCATATTGTCACCTGGAATATTGCTCTGCTTCAGTAATGTGACCAAATCGCACAAAAAAGTCAATGACTATTTCAAAATAATATTCACTGAACATTGTCACCCAAGTATTCACCTCAAGTTCAGTGTGTAAAAATACAGGGTGAAGGTGCGTACAGTGTTGAATTTGAGAGTCTTATACTCACTTGCAATCAAAATGAATGTGGTTCACGCTTGACAAAACAGAGTAAAAAAGCCATTTGTCATTGGCTCGCGCCAGTGGACAAAGTATCTGGGGTGAACAGAGAGCTAAAAAATAGTGATGGAGTTGATTCCAGTCTACATCACGGAAAAGACGAGTGTACAGATGAGTACAGAGCAGAAGAAAAAATCACAGAAGACCTTGAGCCGAGCAGAAGCAGCCAAGGAAACCCAGGCCACAATTTTAGACGCAGCGGTGCGTTTATTTGGTCTTAAGGGATTCAAGCAGGTATCCATCGAACAAATTGCTGAAGCGGCAGGTGTGGCCAAGGGAACCATCTACATCTACTACAAGTCAAAGAAAGCTCTCTTCCGGGCTGTTTGCCAAAACTCCGTTGAAACTTTTATGGCATTGGCCAAGAAGACTTACGATGCAGATTGGCCCAGTCACGGACAAAGGGCGCAAGAGATTATCCTAAGTAAATTCTTGTATTATCAGGGATTGCTGTCTTTGTCGCCTTTCGTCAAAGATCTGTTTGAAGCACAGGCTCGTATTGGCCAAGATCTGTTTGACGAAGCCAACCAACGCTACCTGGAAATGCTAGCCAGCACGTTATCAACAGCTGAACAAGCGGGTGAATTGGAGCTGGAAGCTCGCGGGACGACAGCTATGGAGCTGGCAAACTTGTTGTTTGTAGCAGCTCACGGTCCGAATATGGAACTTGGCACCCAAGTGTATGAACGTCAGCTTCGGGGAATTCTTGCTGCTATGGTCCGAGGCTTTTCGACGCGTTGAATATAACCTTTTAAGACTTTACAAGGGGTCTCCACCCGCCAAGCCTGTCAAAGAGGAGTTCGAAAGCTCGCCCTTGATAAGAGCCTTGCTTCTCATAAGAGATAGCATCTCGTGTAACATCTTCGATATGAATGGGCCCTTTGCTATTGTAGCGTCCGGTAATCTCCATCAAAGTTTTTGTGTTGATCAAGGTCAAGGTATGTCTGAAATCGTTGTGCCTTCCTGAATGTTTGGACTTGACCTTTTCTTTCACCACTTCTTCGGACATCACAAGAAGATCGCGCTCTTGAATATAATAAGGCTCACCGCAAAGTCTGCGATTGGAAGCAATGGTGACGCCATTGACCTCAAGAGCGTAACTCCAGTGTAGATCTTCGGCATGCTTTGTGGCCTTTTCGTCTACACTTTGCTTCTTTTCTTCAAAGTTTGTAGGTTGACGAGACAAAATTACCCGATGATCGGGCCTTTCGCATAATTCCCATTGCATTGGCTTCTCCCTTTAGGCTAAGAAAAACGCAAGTTCCTTCATGAAATCGCCAGCTTTACGTAGAACAAAAGATATAACTCGACACCTGACACGACGTACTGAAAACCACTTCACGGTTCACATGTAGGTATCCTAATTTATAGTCTCTTCTTCACAGCAGAGCGGGAACAGGAACAACTCGCTTCCTTATCTTGATGTTCGTACATACCTAGTTTGCCAACAAAAAATACATTTGTCAAAGGATTTAGTAACATTCTATGCATTATAGACATAATCAAACAACATAAACAACTGTTTTCAAATATACTTTCTCAAAAGATAATAAAAATACAATGCGCAAAAAAGAACATGATTACCAGGTAAGTGTCTTATCAGAAAGGAGAAAACCTGAGAACATGACTTCCTCTTGAAACAAACCATATAAGCATGGAAACAAGCTTTTAACCTATCTTCGTTTTTGATGGGTTTGTCACTGGTGGTCGCCCTGCTCAGGCCAAACATTCTCTGGCTTCAATACCCTTCCTCTTGCGGAATCAATGCATCTCACACAAACAAGGCTGTGAGGCTTTCAAAGCAAAACGATAGGAAAACCAAAGACAAACAGCGATTAAGCGGCAAACCATATCGACTTTCCCCCACCAGATGTCATAAAAAGAAAGAGGCACACAAGCACAAACCAATCTTTGGGTAAAAGCTCAAGTAAAGGACAAGGATTTATGGTAGAGAACGAAACTCTTTCAGTCGAATGGCAAACGCTTTTGAAAGAAGCCGAAAAAGCCGCAGCAGAGGATCTATACATTCGATATAACACCTCAGGTCTCGGCTTACCGACTCCTTCACTCGAAAATATCCCTCTTTACCGAAAACTCGGACAAATCCCAAATCTCGCATTTGTCGCCTATGAAGCCCTCGCAGAGCTTTGGCCCTACTCCTTCGCAGCCACCGCAGAGGTCGCAGCCCAAGAAGAGATCATAGAGCACCAGGAATACCAGATCAGACACAGTCAAGATCTGCTCGTCGAAGTGGAGCCTCTTCTAAGTCTACTAGAAGATATCTTTCGCGCACCAGAAACGCCTGAATACCAATGCGCCTTGCAGCTTATCCACGAATGCTGTACACCTGATGGGATCGCATTGTTTCTAAGGCTGTACGATGGAGACATGACGCCGAGACCAGAAAAAATGTTTCGGATACTGAGTCTTGCAGATGAACTCCTTCCGCTACTCGATGCGATTTGCCACACCATGACCCATGGCGAAGGACTCGTACAAAGCGCAGCCATCTACCTGGCCGAAACCATCGCAGTTGCGCGCCCTGAACAACTCGCAAAACTCGAAGAGTTGCTTCATGAACTCATCACTTCGGAAAAAGATGAAGATGTTGTGATAAGTGCTCTTGTCTGCATCCAAGGAGAGATCTTCAACACATCTCGAACCGTGGAATTGCTTATTAAGCAGCTCCCCACAGCCTCACCTTACATCCAAAATGAAATCGCTGAAGCCTTTATGTGTTTCGATACACCTCAGTTACACAAACAACTCCAAAAGCACTACCCTCTCTGGCCCCCGGAAGCCCAAACTGTCGTATCAAATGCTTTTCCAAAAGTCACCTTTCCTGTCGAGCATGCTCTGGACGACTTACTCGCTCAAAGCCAACATGAGTCTCCGCTTATTCGAAAACAGGCGGTGGAAGGCCTTGCTCGTCTGGGAACCGATGAAGCATTGCAGCGCATACTAGAACTCTTCAATGACACAGAGTTTACAGTGCAACTGGAGGCACGCTCCACCTTAAAATATCGCGTACCCAAAGAAAAAACGGAACACTTACGAGAACAGTTCACCGAATTTGCAAAGCAAAGCACAGATGGCTATCTACAAAAATGGGCCATCGAAGAACTGACCAGATGGCCAGGACAAGACACCGAAGGTCTTCTGCTCGGGGTACTCCAAAGCGCAGTCAAAAACGATGTCAAAGAAGTGGCTGTTCTTGCTTTGCAAAAGCTCAATGCAACGCATCTCAGTTCCCACATAGCAGAGTTGCTAACACACAATATCAATAGTCTAAGAAGTAAGGCAGCCAAAGTGCTTGCGTCATTTGAACAACACGACCTTGTCGCAGCTCATTATGCAAACCCATCCAGTCATTTTCTTCTGGTGTACGAAGATTTTTGGCTACTCAAAGAGCGCCTGTACCCAGAAGCGCTCCCTCTACTTCGTGAGCTGCGCAGCGAGAGTTACACACAAAGCCGTATTCCCGAGCTTCTCGCAAGTTATGAAATCCCCGATTTGGCTGAACAGCTCACACAATTTCTCCAACTCGAGCGTTGTGTGGATGGCCCAACGACCAATCTTTGCCTATTTTCTCTAATGATACTCCAGGCAAACTCACTCCAATCACCTGCTCTATACCAACATATCCGAGAACTCATCGCCCCTATTCAAGAAGAGGCGGAGACCACGAAACATCACCGTGACCTTCTGTATCATGCAATTCCCCTGCTGCTCGAAGCCAAAGATGAATTCTCGCTCTCCACACTCACACAAGCGCTCTTTCACCTGCTCATGATGAATTGCTCTCACAGTTCCGTGCATCTGCAATACTCAGTCTGGTCGATCAATATGCTTGTAGAAGCCATTTGTGAGAAAAAACACCAGACGGAACTCCCCTATGCAACGTGTAAAGAACTCGAGTACAAACTCCAGCACTATCGTCGTCAATTCCTACAGGAAATCCAAAAACAAAATTCTGTTCTCTCTTACCAAAAGCCCTACCTGTCGGACATCAACACAAGTATCCAAAAGCTCTTGTACACCATCGCCCCTGAGCATATCGATGCTTTTGTTGATACGCTTGAAGAAGCTCTTTTCGATTAAAAGGAAAGGAATGGGGTAAGCAGAGTTTGGGAGGATTTACTCAATGATGATCTTGGATTTTTCCAGGAGAAGGGCTTGGGTGGGTCTACCGCTCTTGCTCCCAGCTGCTTCCAGGGCTTGCAAAGTGGTCATTCCTTCTTTTATTTCGCCAAAAATGGTGTGTTTTCCATCAAGCCAGGGCGTTTTCACAAAGGTCAAGAAAAACTGGCTACCGTCTGTATTTGGGCGGCCAGTGTTGGCCATACTCAGCAAACCAGGACGATCGTGCTTCACGGATGGACTGTACTCTCCGCCATATTTGTAACCTGGGCCACCTGTCCCTGTACCCAGCGGATCCCCGCCTTGCGCCATAAACCGTGTGATCACTCGGTGGAACTTGAGATCATTGTAGAATCCTAAGACAACGAGATATATCGTGCTTGAAACGTGCATCGGTGCCACATCTGGCATCAGCAAGATCTTCATCTCTCCCTTATTGGTTTTCATGTGCCAGTAGTACTTGCGCTTTGCATCAAAGGTCAGCTTTGGAGGCATAGGCAACCGTGTTTTCCAGCCAGATTGGCTTTTGTCGATGCTTTGCTTCTGAATGAATTCGTTGATCGCCTTCATTGCGGGATCTTCATTTGCATTGGCATCATTTCCAGGATTGGACGTGTCATTGCCGGGATTGGCTGTGTCATTGCCAGGGTTGGCTGTATCGTTTCCGGGATTGGCCGTGTCACCTCCAGATGAACCGTCATTTGTCACACCAGCATCCCCCGTAGTAGAACCATCTTCCGAAGAAGAGCCATCAGGTTGAGAGCTGGTCTGCTCCGTGGCAGTGGCTTCTTTTTGCGTCGCAGGTTCATTTGTGGAACTTGGACTACACGCAAAGACAAAGCCACCCATCAACAAAAACAAAATCACCCAATTCAT
>Ga0213833_1002630_pt1 | contig 11495 bp, 7 predicted proteins | sample SWATP21_FD_160575 | JGI IMG/M metagenome (GOLD analysis project Ga0213833, IMG submission 160575) | Coastal seawater microbial communities from Marineland, Florida, United States - SWA TP2 #1 | ecosystem: Environmental > Aquatic > Marine > Coastal | place: USA: Florida | collected 2016-08-14
TCGCCCCTCCTTTCCTAAAAAGAGACACAGCTCAACCAGATATCTTCTTTAGCGCTTTTTCTTTCCGAGTCCGTACTTGCTGATACGCTCGTACATCCAGGCAGGTGAAATTCCCAGGAGTTTCGAGGCAGCCTGGACATTTCGAGAAGTCACTTCAAGTGCCTCAGTGATCAAATCCTTCTCCACAGAGGCCAGCACTTCTTTCAAAGCGATGGGATTACCTGAGGTTAAAGATGGAACACTTCCCGAAGCTTTTGAAAAGGAACCAGAATCAGAGCCTTTTCCTTTATCAGAGCCAGTATTGGGCTCCTTCATCGTGGGAAGATTGAGATCTTTAAGCTTAATGGTGTTCCCTTCCAGGAAGGTGATAGAACGCTCTAAAGCATTCCGCAACTGGCGGACATTTCCAGGCCAGAGGTGGCTTTTTAGCTCTTGTAGCGCGCCTTTGGTGAAACGGATAGTTCGACCTGGGCAAAGATCTTCTAAGAGCTTATCCACCAACAAAGGCAGATCTTCAATACGCGCACGAAGCGCAGGAATCTCTAATTCGACGACAGAGATGCGGTAGTACAGATCTTCTCGAAACCGCCCTTCTTCCACTTCCACAGACAAATTTCGGTGCGTCGCAGAAATCAAGCGGATGTCGACGTCATATTCTTTTGTTCCACCGATCCTTCGGACTTTTCGGCGCTCAAGAACATCCAGGAGTTTGGGCTGCAGTTCTAAGGGAAGCTCTGCAATCTCATCCAAAAACAACGTTCCGCCGTTGGCCTGTAAGAACAATCCATCATGGCGAGCATCCGCGCCAGTAAAAGCGCCCTTTTCATAGCCGAACAACTCGGCTTCGATCAGATTGGAAGGCAGTGTTGCGCAATTGGCAATGACAAATGGTGCATCTTTGTTCTGGGCTTGCTCGTGAATGGAGAGTGCGATGTTGGTTTTACCTGTTCCTGTTTCACCCGTGAGAAGCGTGGAAACTTTACGCTTGCTTAAACGAGAAAGCATCGAAAAGATTTTACGCATTTCAGGGCTTTTACCAACGAGTCGGCCACTGTCATCCTGATACTTGATGGAGATACTGCGCTTTTTGTTATGGGATTTCAGCTGGATGGTAGAGTCACCAATTTTGATCTTGGTTCCTTCTATGACATACGCATCAAAAACAGGACAATTTTCCAGCAGGATACCATTTCGGCTTCCCATATCCCGGATGCGCACACCTCGTTTGTCGAGCCAACATTCACAATGGACACTGCTCACCCAAGGATCTTCAGAAAGGATAAGATCACACCAATCTGCCCGACCAATACGGATCAATTCTCGATCCAATCGGCACTCTTGTCCTTGATGGGGGCCATCCAAAACCACAAAGGAAAAATCCCCTGTTGATAGTCTCGTCGTTAAAATTCCACCTGCAGATTCTAAGGTAGTGAAATGATCTTCACCCAGAAACTCCATTCTGTTCTCCAGTTCGTATACGCATCGTGATCAATCATACAGCAAAAAGTACACTGTATCTCTTTTGGCGGTAGGGTATCATGTTGAAGGGCATTTGTCACCAGATTCGATAAGCGTCCCCAGAGGATTCCCCTTGCAAAACATGCTTACGTTCTCGGGTCACAAGCACCACAGCAGTTGCAGCTCCCACAACCACTCCTGTGGCTGTCCAGAACCACCAAGTTTTGTAAAAGGGAGCAGCTTTAGGCTTTTTATCTTTCTTTGGGATTTTCACAGGATCTCGTTCAACAACAATGACAAATCTCTTTTGCGGCTTAGGTTGTAGGCTCACTTTGACTGTAGCACTCGACCACCGAGGTACTTCATAATTGTTAATAATTTTTGGAAGATATCCCTCTGACGAGATCTTAATAGAAAGCTTTGTTTGCAACGTCGTCAGTTTTTTTCCTGAAAGGGCTTTCCACTTCTTCTCTTTGGTTTGGATGTACACAGTACTTTTGGCTGGTGTAATCTGAAAGATAAGTGTGGCTGGGACTTTAGAACACTGTTCAGCAAATTCTGTGGGAAATGCCAACAATCGTTTCTTGAGATCTGGATGGATACTCCAGTTTTTCCAAGAAGAAGGCAAAGAACCAAACTTTTTCTTCAATAAAGCTCTGCGTTTACAAGAGAGAGGTTTCTGCCCTTGTTTCCACGCTAGAGTTCCCAATTTATGCAAGATGTCACATTGAGCCAGAGTCAGTTGGTGCCATCCTTGGGAACCAGTTTTTTGTTGTCTTTGCTCTTTTTCCAGCAAAGCCAGTAATTTCTGGAAGGTCTCTGTTGCTTGTGGATACTGTTTTTTACCAAGTTGTTGGTGTGCCTGGAGATATAGGGTTTCCTTAGATGCAAAGGAGGGAGAAGAAAAGAGAAAGAGAAGTGACACACTCCAGAGAACAAAAGAACGCATGAAGTCGCCTCTGAATCTACACTCTCACGCTATTTACGGCGAAAGTGCTTTGGAAAATCCGCAGAAGAGCAGACTTCCCAGGGAAAAGGTTTTGATAAGGCACATCGGCAAGCCTTAAGATACTTCTTTATACTAGCAGATTCTTTTGCATTTTTGGAAGAAAGTCCCAAGTACTTCTTAAACAGCCTCTGGGCTTGAGACCATCGCTTTTTGCGATAGAGCGCTTTAGCTCTATTGAAATACCAAATGGATTTGACCTTTACTTTTGCTCTGGGCTTGCTTTGGCCTCTACGAAATAACCTACGAAAATAAATCTGTCCGGGATTTCCGTCCAATGATTTAAGTAATTGGCTCTGCTTTCTTTTGTCTTTGCCAACTGTTTTTAAGGCGCTTTCCATTTTCGGGATTTCTGTGGGCCAACGCTTGGCATCATCGAACTCTGTATCGATTTGCTCTACCAGCGCTTTTGGTGCGCTTTCTTTATACGCTTGCCACATCGCCAAAGTGCTGCTCAGTTTTCCTTTTGCTACAGAGAATTTTCCCTTTCTTAATAAAGCTTTTGCCTCTTCGAGTTCGCTGTGGATACTCACAAGTTTTTTGAGTGAACGCAATTCCTTATCAAGTGCAAAAGTATTAGGGACATCTTTGTCTTGTAACAACAACCAAAGCCAAAGAGGTTTGCTCTGGAGCTGCTTTTGTTTGTCTTTGTAAAAAGACCACCACTCATCTATTCTCGAAGGCTCTGCAAGAACTTGCTTCAACAACCATTTGCGTAATTCCTTTTGAAGGAAAGCATGGCTCAAGTGTTCGGTGGAGACAATGTGTTTCTCAAGAAAGCGAATGGCCCCTTTCCATCGGGATTTTTTGGCCTTAGACTCCGCTTTTTCCAACAACTTCCGGAATGACTTTTTCTTTTGGGCGATCTGTTGTTCCAACTCCTTGATATGATTCTGAAGCAATTGTTTCTCAACAGGCGTCAGTATCATCAATTCCAAGGCTCGGGCTTCTATCTGAAGGGACAAAGCTGGAAAGTGTTCACCCAGCAACCGTCCCAAACTGACGTGCAAATCCGGCATAGAGGGCACCAAAGCATACAACTTTTGGTACAACAAATGACCCAACAGCCAATTTTTTACCTGCACATAATTCTGCAAATTCGACAACATAGAGAGTGCTTTTGCATGACGCTTAGCCTTCAGCTTTTTGAGGAGAACGAGGCCTTCCGTCTCCTCTTTCTCCTGCCGTTTGGGAGGAAAGCGCCCAAGGATCTTCAGCATAGCAGTTCGGATCTGCTGGCTTTTTTTGGGATTGTCTTTGTGTTCAGTCCGCTCGTCTCTCAGCCTCTGCAGCTTTTTGCGCAATTGCTTGAGTGCTTCTTGGTGGAGTTCAAAATAATGAACAGCAGAACTCAGGTGTTTTTGCTTCAAAAAAGAAACTGCTGCTTCACGGTACAATAGTGGAAAATGTCGTGTCTTTTCCCAACGATGCTCTTTAATGGCCCGCTTGTATAAAGCTGCAGCACGTAAAAAAGCACGTTTGCGGAAAGCACTCTCCGCTTCCTTCACCAATTTATCCAGTGGGGTCAAAGCCACTCTTGGTAAAGGCCGATGGGTACGCTGGGAAGGTTTTGTTGTCTTGGGCTCAGGTTTCAGGGAGATCCATAGAACGCCTCCAACGCCTCCTATCAGCAAGAGGCTCAACACCACAATGACAGCTGGAGAAAAGGATTTCCCCTTTATGGCAGTGTCCTTCTTCTGAGAAGGCAAAGCTCCTTCGTCAAATTGGCTTTGTTTGGGAAGGACAAAACTTCCTGATGGAATCTCTACTTTGGTTCGAGCACCTTCGAAAGAATCGTCACTGGAAATAGCCTGTTGTCCCAAAGGGCGTGAAGAACGTCGAGGATATCCTCTATCATATTGCCCAGATTCTTGTTCGGTAGAATATCCTTCATCTTGGGAAGAATCCACAACCGGATACTTACTTGTTTCCTGATAAGCAGCAGTCCCGTAAGACTTTTCTTTGACTCCCAGCACCCTCTGTTGTTCGGGTGTCAAAAGGTGCTCGCTGGAATCTGCTGTCTCCAACAGCGCACCGGAATTCTGACTACTGACCATGTCTCCTGAAGGTGTCGGTGTCAAACCAGATCCAGCCAAAGGCTCGATATCATTGTCGCTGATAGAATAGCGTACGATGCTATGTCGTTCCTTCCGCTTATTGGGCTCTTTTCCAGCTATTTTCACTACAGGGTATTCACTTGGAAAATCTAGCGGATCGTCCCACTCGTCAAAAGCTTGCTCCAACAGTTCCCAAACTTCTGTGGTAGATTGAGGTCGCTCTTCAGGCTCTTTGATCAGCAACCTATCGACGATCAACTCCAATTTGGTCCCTGCAAGATCTGCTCGAACAGTTCCCAAAAAGGGTGCCTCTTCTTGAACAATTTTCATGATCAAACGAAAGGCTGATTTTGCAACAAACGGCAATTCCCCTGTTAGCATTTGGAAGAGCAGAACACCCAAAGAATAGATATCCGTGGCAGGAGACACTTGCTCTTGTGCCCGGACTTGCTCAGGAGCGAGATAGGTGGGTGTTCCCACAATGGTCCCAGTCGAAGTGAGATTCTGCCCCGCTTCCAAAGTCACTTTTGCGACACCAAAGTCCAAAAGTTTTACAAGAGGATGGGGCTCACCTGGAACCAAAAAGATATTAGAAGGTTTGAGATCACGGTGAACAATGCCTTGGTTGTGGGTGACCTCTAAAGCCGCACACAATTGCCTAAAAACAGAAGCAACCCAACTCTTTGGAAATGGTTTTCCACGGATGTGCTCAGAGAGATCCTCTCCTTTGAGGACCTCTAGCACCATGAAGTAACCGTGTTCAGAATCCACACCAAAGTCTTTGACTTCAATGATATTAGGATGTCTTAATCGACTCACAGTTTGCGCTTCTTGTTGGAAGCGCTGAAGGACGATCTCTTCCTTATAGAGGCCAGGCAAGATGATTTTTATCGCAGCACTTTGTCCTAGCCAAATGTGTTCGGCCAGGTACACTGCAGACATCCCACCCTGGCCCAGTACTTCTCGGAGCTCCCACTTATCGATACGCTCACCGATAAGCTGCTCTACACGGAAAGTATCAGGTGAACTTTCTTCGACCTGGCCTCCCGGTGTGGGGTGTGCTGCGGTTCTCCGCGGGATGTCTAATGTACGACGACTCATCTCGTTATTTCACTGCCTTCAAAAAATCTGTTTTTTCAGCTCACGCTTCCCAAGCTTTCCCAGAGCAAAGCATCCCATTCTGATTGTCTTCACAGAGCTTCAGTGTAGGACAGTATAATACAATCCCAAAAAGTTCTCCATTCATAAACTGACTTTGTATAGGGAATTTCGTGGGCCAGCGACTCACAAACCTATCCACTATAAAGTAAGACGCTCTTCTGAAAAAAACGACCCACTCTATACAAACAAACTCAACCTCGCATCGCCATCTTGTAAAGAGAACACACGTTCATCACTTCGTGTCCCATTATAAGAAAACCTGGACGTACAAAAAATGTTTCGTTGGCACCCCTAAAAAAAAGTGTACACCTCATTTGAAAAAAAAGTGAAATTCTTTTCAAGTAAGTCTCAAACACTTTCCCGAGACCCACCAAAAGATGGGTACCTTTATCCAACTCGAAACGCTTACAACATCACCCCGATCCGAAACAAAAGAGACCAATCATGATGATAAAAAGCTGCCAAATCAAACCCACGCTTCTCTTTATGTGGACGGTGATCTCCTGTAGGCAGAACAAATTGAAAGCCCAAACCAGCCTCAAAACGTTTGGCAAAACGAGAACGCACACCCAGGGTCAAACCCAGCCCCGTCCCGTATTCATCATCGTTGTAAGTCGGCTGTTGTGCAATCGAGGTCCCGTTGAACTCCACCAAAGCTTCCAATAAACCTCCCTTCAGAATTTCATAAACAGCATACAGGTCATAGGCTACGATCAATTCGAGATTGGGCGCTTCGTACAAATTGTGGGCAACACTCATGATTCCAAATGAGAGCAGAAAGTGTGCTCCCAAAGTCACCGGTCCGACCTTTTGTGCAAAAGCCAATTGAGGACCAATATTGAGATAACGCATGGGAAATTGGTTCCACCCACCAAGATCTGCTGTTCGATAGATCCCCAGTTGGTTCCTCCGAGCAAAGATATCCCCTCTTCTTCCGCCAAGAGTGTTCAGCAATACAGAAGGCAAATCCACTTCAAAACCCAGAGAGAAATAAGTCTTGGATTTGTGATTTTGCAAGATCTGCCAGCGAAAACGCATGTGAATATTGCCGATCATAAATTCGCTGTCGGCAAAACCAAAGGGAATTCGAAGATTGAAACCAAACAATCCTCTCTGTGAACGGGCTTCGTAATGAAGCGCAAAAGCAGCAGAGGTATGCGTGGCATTTTCTGCACCCTGTACTGGATTTTGTGGTGCACCTCCAACATTTCCACTTCCTCGAGGCGGAAGTGTGTATTGCCCAAGTCCAAAATCTAGAGAGACACGCTCCACAGGAGTGGGGCTTGGTGCCACCAAAGGTGCCGAGATGGGAGGAGGTTTAATCTCCTTTGTCTTTCGAAAAGGTGTCACAGGATCCTGTTTGGCCCACACCAAACTGCTCCCACCCAATAACAAAGTATTCAATAATCCCAACAAAACAATTATTCGAAACATCCAATTCTCCACCTGCAATCATTTATCGGCAAATGAACCTCGTTTGTCTTTTGACTGCGCCACCATACCATAGCCAGAACGCTCGAACAACAGGAGAAAGTCGCCCAATAAACTTGATAAATCCATTCTCACTCAAATCCATGATTTCACAATCATCCACCAAAAAATAAAATTATTTTCCGACGCACCTCTCCCAAAGAAATTCTTGAATCTGCTCAAAAAAAACCCTATGATGTCATCAACTGATGAAAATTCTCTGTTTTCTTTTGAACAGGGTATCACGGAAAATCAAAGGAGCTCCGTGGGTAATACAAAGGAAAAAAAGAAAACAATATTATGGAATGAGCGCTCAAAATGGCTCTACTCCTAATGCATTCTTGCGCGAGGATTTTGATTAGGAAGGAAGATCGAATAAGTGTAAAGATATTCACGGGCTACTACACAAAAGCCACTTCATAGGAGAAATGCGATGGCATCGAGAAGGTGGAATCAAAAAAGTAAACGCGAACCCAAAATCCGAGAGAAAATCCGCGGAAGACAAGCTGTGGAGTCCATGGAGTTGGCGTTGGCGGATTATTTCCAAGAGACAGATTCTGGTGAAGAGTCTGTCTCTGAAGGAGAATCCACAGAACATCTCGAAGAAGAAACATTCCAGGCACAATCCGTTCAAGACACAGAAAGCCCGGACAATCAAGACACCAAAGATGACTCAGACTCCCAAGAAGCACTTTCCGCCGAAGCTTCCGAAGAAGCTGCTGAAGAGGAAATCGAAGCAACCTCAGAGGAAGCTGTTGAAGAAGTCCAGGCTGCCGAAGCTTCCGAAGATACCGGTGAAGAAACACAAGCAGCCGACGCCTCCGAAGAAGCGACAGAAACTGCTCAACTCAGCAATGCAGATACTTCAGAAGAAACCCAAGAAGCCGAAGCTGCCTCTGACTCAAATGAAGTCACGGAAGTCGAAGCCAAAGAAGACACCGAGGAAGCCACCGAAGCCGCAGCAGAGGCTTCTTCTTCAGCCTCTGAAGCAGCAGAAAGTACAGAGACCCCCAATGCAGTAGAAGCTGCTGATGCAGAAACCGAAGAAATTGAGGCAGCCGAAGCCAAAGAAGCAGAAGTCGAAGCACCCACAAAATCAGTGGAAGAGCCTGCATCTAAAGCCAAACCTCAAGCAGAGGAAGAAACACAAGCCAGCCAAATGTATACGGATATCCTTTGGTTCCTGGGTGTGGTGGTTCTCTTTGTCGCCTTCCTGGAATGGCTCGGAAAATAACACACTTCTAGACCCTTACCCCTTCGCTTCGCCACACTTCCACACAATTCCGCTCTCCCCACCTCAGGAAAGCAGCATACATTAATCAATACTCTCAAGACATTAGCAATATGATGAAACGCTTTACTCACTTTTCTTTCATGTGAATACAAACAAGCGTCACGCCGTCTATACCACTGAAAAAGCATTAAAATATTATACTTTTAGACTTTCACTTGAGGATTTGTCATCTGGAGTAGACAGATAGAGAAAAGCGAAGTCGAGTGTGCCAACCGACCCGGCATCTATTCCGCAAAAAAGTAGAATAATTATGACACCTTGGTCCCTCTCCCAGAAGAGCGAAGAGAGGCGAGAGCGGAGTAGAGTGTTCAAAAGTGGGGGTGAGGCCCTACAAGCCTACCAGGGTTTACAAACACCCAATCCAGAGCACCGTGTTCCGGTGGGACAAGATTTGTAGGTCCAGGTGCAACCGTCACATTCTCGATAAGAGGTGTAGGAAGAGCAGACTTTTACCTTTGCATCGCAATTGCAGCATTTTCCATTGGAACACCGGGTGGTACAAGTTCCTGTGGTGTAACCAGAGCCATCACTTTTACAGTATCTGTAGGTCTTGCTACCAGTGCAGGTTCTCTCTAGAGGTGTGCAAAGAGAGCGGACACAGGCATTTCCTTTGCAAACGTGTCTGGCAGGACAATCTGCATACACCCAGCTACAACCATCACAAGTTCGATAGCGACGACCAAATGAGCAAGTCCGGGTGGACGTTCCTGTACCAGAACATGAGCAACACTTGTCTTTTAAACAACGGGTGGAACAAGTGGTGGTGGTGTAACCATCTCCTTTGTATTTGCAGGTTTGCAACGTTTTAGAAGAGAGGCATCTTCTGGAGTAAGGTGTGCAAGTGGCACGACGGCAAAGATTGTTGGAACAAGCGTAGTTGGTGGGACAATTGATGTATCTGTACATACACTTGTAACAATATCGATATCTTGTATAGCCAGAGCACGCCCTTGTAGAAGTGATGCTTCCAGTGCAAAGACAACATTGCCCGTCATAACAGCCTTTTGAGCAAGTTGTGTATGTGTACCCCGAGCCATCTAGTTTACAGGTCCGAATGCGCTTGGAATCTGCGCAAGTCCGATGGTAGGGAATGCACAGAGTGGATTTGATACAGCGCCCACTGGAACATTTATAGCCCGTTGGACAGGTGTAAATCCGAGTATCTAAAGAACAACCATTGCAGCGTTTGTACTGAGTGCTGCTGGTACAGACGCTGGTTGTTCCTGTACATGAGCAGCATTGATTGTTCCTGCAGAGGGTTCTACAAGCGGCACTTGTGTAACCAGAGCCATCACTTTTACAGGTACGTAAGATCTTGGTTCCCAGGCAGGATTTGGAACCAGGTGTGCAGACTTGGCTTGTTGAACAAGTGGCCTTTCCGTTTGTGACAACACACTTTTGTGTACGCGCACAAGGCTGGGAGCGCCAGGCACTACCGTCAGATGCGCATGTTTGCACGATGGTGGTACCACTGCACTTGGATTGGTTGGGTGTACAGGTAAGACAACGAGCCGCGCCAGAAATCACTCCACAGCCGTAAGGACAAGCCAAACCCTTGGTCCAGGATTTTCCATCGGGCGCACAAGTCTCCAAGGCTTTCCCCTGGCATCGCTTGGTTCCGGCTGTGCAGATGGTGCCTCCAGAACACTTTCCGCAATCTTTTTCGCAGGTTTTGCAATCTTCTCCAGATGCTTTGTCGCACTTACCATCTCCGCACTTTACGGCATCCTGGCAAGTCCCGTTTTGGCAGGTTTTACCGGCTGTACAAGCACAGTCCTTTTGGCAAGTAGCACAATTCTCTTGTTTGGCAGCATCGCAAGTCCCATCACCACAAGAGGAAGAGGCCACACACTTTCCTTGTTGGCAGGTTTCACCATTGGAGCAGGCACAATCTTTTTGACAAGTGGTGCAATTCTCTTGTTTGGCAGCATCACAAGTCCCATCACCACAAGCATCTTTTTCCTTGCAAGTGGTAGTGGTTTTGTCACAAGTTTTGCCAGAAGGACAGGCACAATCCGCGACACAAGACAGACAATTTTCCTGTGCTGTTGCGTCACACTTGCCATCTCCACAAGAAGCCTGCGCTTTGCAAGTGGCCGTTCCCACATCGCAGATCTCTCCTTTTTGACAGGCGCAATCTGCAGCGCAAGAAACGCAATCTTCACCAGGCTCACACTTGACATTGCCACAAGAGACACCGCCCCCTGTGTTGCACAGATCCCCTGCGCAACCGGCAGTTCCGCAGTTGTCTGCGATTTCACCAGGAAAACCACAGCTGTCAATCCAATACACATGGCCGTTTTGGCAAAGCTTATTGTGTTGGAGTGTACATTTTTCAGATTTTTTATGACATTTTCCGGTCTTAACATCACATTGATGTGTATCAGCACAACTGGAATTGTCTTTGCACTTGGGTTGGCAAACGGCTCTTTTTGATTCACAGTAGCTTTCTACTGGACAATCATCATCGTTGCGACAGTCTATCAGAGTGGATGTACACCCTTGCAAAGAAAGGAACAAACCACACAAGACACACACAGCAAAAACAATACGAAAGGCATTACGAGGCATATGAAAGCTCCCTACAAGCGATAAGATCGTAATACGAAGTATTCAAATGCCTAGATTTTAGGGGACGTTACTTAGAATGTCAAGATATGGCGATGCGTTGGGGATCGTCAGCATCAGAGCGGGTAAGCCAATTTCTCCATACAGAGATAAAGAAGCGGTAGATATTGTAGAGACAACATCCTCCAAGAAACCCGAACAGGATCAACATCCACCAATAAGAAGAAGGCTTTGTGTCATCCATGATCAGGTATGTGCGTTCGGAAAACTTGATGGCACCGTAGTGACCATAGTAATTTTTCAGTGTATCCAGCGTGCTGGTTCTCTGCACTTGCAACAACCGTCCTCGGGTCTCCAAAGCATTTCTGGTGGCAATGGAACCTCCAGGTCCGGTCATTTTTTTATAGTTTTCTTTGGTCACGGCAATAAAAAGATCGCATCCTAAGATGACAATATAATTCCTCTTTTTGAACTGCATCCT
>Ga0213833_1002632_pt1 | contig 11489 bp, 15 predicted proteins | sample SWATP21_FD_160575 | JGI IMG/M metagenome (GOLD analysis project Ga0213833, IMG submission 160575) | Coastal seawater microbial communities from Marineland, Florida, United States - SWA TP2 #1 | ecosystem: Environmental > Aquatic > Marine > Coastal | place: USA: Florida | collected 2016-08-14
TCGCTGGGCGGCGGCAGCCAAACAATCCATAGACGCACACACACACTCTCTCTCTCACACACACACACACACACACACACACACACACACACACAACACTCGCACACACAGCACATTCCATTCCATGCCATACCTGAGACCACACCTGCAACCGGCCGTTTCTTAGCTCCACGAGTCGATACACGGCACACACGCTGTGGTGAGATGGTTGTGGGGCAGTTTCCGGGACACGGGCTCCCGTGCGTGGGAAGGTCGATCGTTCTTGTGGTTCCGTAGTCCTGCGCCGTTTTCGGGCACGGGGTGTTGGCGCGGAACCCATGCACCGCTGGTCAAACATGGCTGCGTTCGTTCGTCGAAGAAGGGACAAGGACAGCGCAACAACATCACCATGCAACGCAAATGTGGCGATCTTGTTCTTGACACGCGTGGGTAGGCGCGGAATGGTTTCAATGGCACCATCAGCTCTGCACCGCTGCGCCAAGCGGCTTGACAAGCGACTGGCGTGTGCCCGCGTTACTGAAACAGCACCCCCAACGCAGTACATTACATGCGCACTGCAAGACAGGAAGCCCCTCATCCAGCACAAACGAAACGAAATGAAACGAAACGAAACAGCAAGAACAACAAATGGACGTACATGCTGAAGCAACATCAGCTCGCGTGTACCCCAGACCAGCCAACAGTGACGCCATGCCCCCAAAAGCAACATGGCCGTTTGTGCCTGTGCAACGAAGGGCCACGTCAACCCCCCTCCACCCCCGTTTCTCTTCGCTCATCCCGCGTAGAATTGGCGCTCGTCACACACACGTACGTCGCAGCATGTTGTGGCTCCAACGGCGAGCTCGCTTCGCCACCTGGAGTCCGCGAGCAAGCCCGGTGCTGGTTCCCGCCGCCGTTGCTGCGCGTTTGTCCGGCGTCTCCGAATCCGCGTACAAACACACTGTGGACACCGACACACATACAGGGGAGCCCGCCAGGCTCAGTTACGCGGGTGGGCGGGTTGCACAATGGAGCCGGCAACACCACACTCACGGGCACCCACAACGCCCTCCGCTATCACCGGCGCAGCCATGGCGGCAGGAGAAAGGGCAAGCTTCCCGATGCATGCAGGAACCTGGCAACGTAGCCAAGCCGGGTTACAATCAAAGCAAATAAACGTCGCAGCAAGCAGCAATATCCACAACACACACTGCGTACGCACATCTTGCCCTTCCGCGCTGGCTGTGTACGTGTACGGCGCTTGTTGTAGTGGTCCCGTGGTCAACGTGTGCAGTGCAGAACCAGCCACCCGCACAGCCTGTGCGACTTCAGCACGAATGTCTGTGCTGGTTTCATGCTCTTGTCTCCCACCACAGCCACCCTCCACACCCTCTTGCGAGCCAACACGCGCCAAAGTGGTCAACAGCGCGTCACACGATTGGCGCGCCTGCGCATCCATGATACGCACTACCCCAGTCCCAGTTGATCCTCTCCCCGTATAACACTAACACCTAGGTGGGCAGAGCATTGGCTCGCACTTTACAATTAGCCTCGCCACCACGAATGACAGCACGAATGTTCCATGTCGTGGTGTGCGTGTTCGTGCGTGTGCTCCCCGCGACAGGGGAAGGACAAAATGCCAAAATAGTGACTTGCGACGCTGTTGTTTGTGCAACTTGAGTTTGATGGGTGCTGCCCATCAGCAACCCGCGATCGTGCTGAGCTGTCTGCTATTTCCGTGCCGAAGGTGGGTTCTGTCATGGCAAACCTGAGTGCTGCCTCCCTGGCGGCATTGGCCCGATTGAAAGCAGACACAGCTGTGCAGCAGGCTGTAGCAAACGCTGCCTTGGAGCAGTCCACCAGGACCGATCCAGGCACGCCGGTTCAACATTCACACCAGACTGCTTCTCACACGCGTCGCGCTGTGACGGATACCACGTTCGACGCCACAACCTCAACGTTCTCTCGTGGGCACCGTGCCACTGCCACATCTGGGACAGGACGCGGTGCCAGCGGCTCCTCCGACTCCATCAACTTGAATGCGCCCGACTCCGTGAATTTGTCCTCCATTGAGCTTGCCAAGGCCGCCTCTGCCACGCGTCTGTCTACGTCCCAGCTAGGCGGAGTTGGACCCATGAAACGTGGTGACGCAACGTCTACGCGTGCCAAGTCGAGGAGCCGTGCTACCGCCCATCGTAGTGACGCAGGTGACGGTGGTGCTCGGGTGTTGGCGGAGGTTGCGAAGGTATGCTCCAACCGGATGTGCAAGTCATTGAAGGGACATGTGGGGGGATGTGTGCTTACAATCGCGCGCTACTGTGGTGGTGGTGGGTTTGTTTGTCGGAATCATCACACTTTGCGGTGTGGTTTCACCCCATGTTACGTTCAGGTGAGGAGTGATATGAGCAAGCAGATGCGGGAGCTGCAGGATACTTTGATGCGGGAGCGCCAAGCCAGAATAGCCGAGAGTGACACCTTTGTCAGTTCCCTTCGCAAACAAGTTTCAACCATGGTGGGACGTGCAGATCCTTCTCACGTCTCAGCGAAACTAGCCACAGGTGAGCTCAAGGCATGTTCTCGACACGGCATGCGTGGTTGACGTCGGCCGCTACTCTGCAGACATGGCTGGGTTGCACAACACCGTGTCAACTATTATGGATGCGCACGACTCCATGACCAAGCGGTTAGGTATGGTTTTCACAAAGACCTCGCGAGGCAACAGTGTGTGATGTACTTACCCAAATGCGCCACCTGCAGCGGAGATGCAGCAGCAGATTGATGCCACACAGTCCTACTTCAAGTTTGCCAAGGTTTGTGGGGTGCGCCACCCGTTCAACCAGCGCCACTGTGCTGTGCCCCACGGTTCGTGTGCTGCCCGCTTTGCTTCCTTATGGTCTTCAGGATCTTAGTGCGGCGCGCAAGGACGACGCTGAGCGACTGCAAGCAGCAGAGGAACGGTTCGATGTCACGATGAGCCGTGTGCATCGGCTGGAGGCACAGGTGGCGGAGCTACACCGCGTGGAAACTGTTGTCACTGAAATGAGCGCCAACATCCCATCAATACGGCAGCACAATGTATGGCCTTGTATGCTTCTGGATAGATGTTTGGTGCCTGGTACGCGGTGACACAGGGTCTTACAATGTTTCTCTCTACTGCTGTGCCTCGACGCCTACAACGTGACAGTCACTGGGTGATCATGTTTCTGCCTTGTCCCAACGCGTGCACCACCTGACTACTCATGTCAAGGAGATCCTGGGAAAACATAGGGAAGAAGCAGATAAGGTGCGGACACATGGGTGCAACGGAACTGTGGGGTCGATTTGATGCACCCCCGGAACTGCCGTTGCTTCCTGTGCCACTCACCTCTTTGTTTTGTTTGCTTTGTTGCTGGTTGCCTGGCACCAACAGCACGCAAAGTTTGAAGCTAGTACTCTTCAGTCGCAGCAGCTGCAACAAGAAGCCCATGAACTAGAAATGCACCAGTTCAAGCAAATGTTTGAGGAGTTCAGATCGGTATGAAAGAGGAGGGGAAGGGGGCTCTTCTGTGCCGCTTGGTTGTTGCAGTGTGGCGGTGTTAACAAGGCGCGCGCGCACAGGACGTGGTATCAAGGCTTGACGTGGTGGCGTCCGAAGTTCTCTCGATTCGGAAAACCGTGGAAGATCAAGGCAATCAACTCTCACAGCTACAAACGGTGCCGTTGCTGGCGGGGGTGGTGTGTGCCGCCGCCCTCTCATTTGGTGGTGTGGTTGTGTGCGACCGTCCTCTCATCTGGTGAGTGCCCACCGACAGTCCCACAAAGCCACCCGACACAAGTCGCAGCAGATGGTGCAAATCGTGCAGCAGCTGCGAGATCGATTCTTGGCTGACCTCAAGATTGGCCAGTCGGTGTCGTACGTTTGCCGTGTGTTCCTCGTGTCGATCGGCGCTGTGCCGTAACGGCGCAAGTGGCGTTGCGTTGTGTTTGTTGCGCCAGGCGCCATGCAACGGTGCTGGACATGCTCCAAGGCGAGGTGCGCGAAATGAAGCGAAGATTCACGGCCACACTGCGCATGCTGAGCACGCGAGAGCACGAAGTGGCACGAGAAGCCTCCTTGAGCTTGTCCATGCGCCGTGGTGAAATGGTGTCTCCCACCCCCGTTGCCGCGGCGCCCAGCCCATATGGACGCTCAGTGCTGGCTCCGACGGAAGCGTTTGGCAGCGCGGGGATCGCCCCTGCGTCCAACTACACCGACCACACGCTTCCGCGTGACGCCGACTCCGGCACGGGCGGCGGAATGGATGGGACATCACCGTCACCGACACGCAAGTCCACGAGGTTCGAGGCCAGCGCTGCTGTGACACCACGAAGTGCGCGCCACACGTTCCGTGCAGTGACACGCTCTCCGGGAGAGGAGTCCCGAGGTCGCTCTCCCCTGAGATCGTTGGGGGACTAGCTCACACGCCTCCCAACGTTTTGGCTTGGGATGGAACCAGGGTGGTGCATGGGACATATCCACGCGACATCATGGTGTTGTAGTTTGGTTTTGGCTTTATGTGTTTTTGTGGAGTGGAGGGGGGGGGGAGAACAAAACACTGTTGACGAAATACTATGCAGCTGCAGGAGGTGCTTAGTGATCCCACGTTGTGATGTTTGACACAGTGGTGCGTTGGCAACCCACGAGATGGCTTGGCACAAAGGAAGACCCCAACGCCTAGCGCGGCTCCGGGACAGGCACTTCGTCAAGTTCCTTCTCGCCGTACCGTGGGTGGTACTTGGGTCGTCTACCGGAGGCGGTAGCCTGCGAAGCGAGAAACTGCAAACCACACAAACGACACAACACACCCGATCCGAGGTGAAAGCACTGGACACATCTAAAACGCTCCAAACACACGACGAAGCGATTCCAGATTATCACGGCTGCTTACCTCTTCCAAGCGCGTTGCGATTGCACCCTGATCACGCTCGCGAGCAAGGTCCAGTGCCGTTTTGCCTTCCTGCAATTGAAAAAAAAAATGCGCAGCTGCGTGAGGCACGGCAAATAGCAACGCCAGCCATCCATCACTAACGCACATTGTTGGCGATGCAAGGGTCACCGCCCAACCCCAACAGCACTTCAACAGTGTCCGTGTGTCCTTGGTGAGCGGCGAGGTGCAAGGCCGTTGAGCCCGTCTGTATCAAGCAAAAGCACGCGCACGAAACACGCGTCACCGAAAACACACAAAACAACATGAAACATCCCCAGTCTCCTCCGCAAGCGGGGGCTTGACGCGTACACTGTCTTTCTTGGCATTCGCATCTGCCCCGCTCTCAATCAAGAACTTGACGGTCTCCGCTTTCCCTTTCTGCATGGGACAGCGACAGCGACAGGGCGACGTACGCACAAAGCACAATGCCCTGGTAAGCAACTTCTTTGCAGCAACTCCACAGTACTATGAAAGCTCCACACGCAAGCACATGTCCCACGCACCCACGCGGCAAGGTGGATGCCTTGGTCACCGTTGCGCGCTTTCAACGCGATGTCAACGTTTGCTGTGAGCAGCCACCGACACACCTCCACAGCACCGCCAGAGCATGCCACGTGGAATGGGGTTGCGCCATCCTGGTGCCACAAACAAACTCACATGATACGTCCGCAAGCGTCTGTGACAACAAGTACAACTGCGGCCCAACAAAGCTTCACGCGCGCGCAGGTGAAACGAACATGCTTAGGGGAATGGATGTCGCCGCCGTGCGTGGCGAGCCACTGCGCACACTCCAATCGGCCACGCCAACATGCTAGATGAAGAGGGGTGTCACCATTACTCGACGGGGCGTTCACCAAGCATTCCAACTCTTCAACCAGCCATCTGGCAATATCAACTTGCCCACTTGACGCAGCAAGGTGCAACGGTGTGGCCCCATCCTGTAGTGAAAGCGAACAAACCCAAGCCACGCAGAAGTGGGAGCACACATGCCACCACACAACATCAGTGCACAAGGTTGCAAACGTAAAGCTACTCCACCCTCGCGTGACACGTACGTGCTTGGTCACATTGATGTCCGCACCACATTCCACGAGCATACGTCCGGCTGTGATGTGGCCCTTCCAAGCCGCCAAATGCAGCGGTGCATCACCACCTCGCTGACAAAAGAAGGTCACAGCGTTGGGCATATGGTGAGGAGTGACAAAGACAGAACGGCAGCGAAAGGCCAACACCACAACGTACGCCTTTCTTGATGTTGACATTTGCGTGCCCGTTCCGTGCAATGATCTTGATGATGTCGGCACGGTCGAACCAGGCGGCAAGATGCAGAGCAGAATCGCCTCCCTGCAGATCGCCGGTGTAGGAGATGAGAAACTCAATTCAGCAAGGGACAAACAACAGCACGGCAACATTTACATCTTTCTGGGCGTTCACATCAATCCCTGCATCAATCAGGCGTTGACACACTTCATGGGCACGCTCTCGACGGTGACCACACACTGCATCATGAAGTGCAGTGCCTTGATCCTAGCGAAAAACAAAACAAAACCAAACAAGAAAAGAGACGAGGAGACAGTGACCGCAACACACACATGAAGTGACTGGAGCAGTCCACAACACATCACAGCACAGCACAGACGAACATTGGAACGGATGTGAACATCGGCGCCACCCGAAATGAGTACATCAACGACTTCAAGACGACCTTTGACGCTGGCCACATGGAGCGCGGTGTCACCGTTCTGAGGACAAACAAAACGAAACAAAATGCTCGACACAGGTGACGAACAGCACCCGCCAACCACGTGCAACAACACCACCACGATCACGATGACCAACAACGACAAAAAACAACAACAAACAGCAAGCAACAGCCACAGAACACTGCGCAAGCACCACACCATTTTTTTCGCGTTCACATCGGCACCCCCTTGAATGAGAGCGCGGACAGTGTCAACGTGGCCTTGGTACCCCGCCAAGTGAAGTGCCGTGTCAAGGTTCGGCTTCCTGGCATTCACATCGCACCCGGACGCACACAGGAACCGCACCACATCCGTGGCACCACTCCAAGCGGCACGGTGGATGGGGGTGGAGTTCTGCACCGAAAGAATACGCGACTGTCACACGTAACGCGGCTGAAACCCACGGCAGCAACAACGCGTACGTCAGTGTTCTTGTGTTCGATGTCTGCGCCACGTTGAACGAGCAACTCGCAAATCGCCCTGTGGCCAAGCGAGGCTGCTAAGTGAAGCATTGTGTCACCTCGCTGGAGAAAGAAACATTGTACACACACATTCATCCGCCGTGGCAAACAGCACGGCACACGAACACGCATGTCACCACCCCGGATAATTTCAGAACGCCGCCGCACCAGCACCGACGCACGCCATTGCACGTGTTCACAGCCTCGTTGGAGGTTGAATCTAGGAACGCCTGCACACGAGCCAGGTCACCTGACCGCACAATCTCGATGCCTTCTGCCATCGCTCCCTGCCCGCTGGTGTGGAGCAACACCAGCTACAACACCAGCGATAGCACGAGCAGTGCAGTGCCGATTCCAACACGCACACTTCGCGAATCAGTCATGTCAAATTCACACACTTGAAGCGTGTTGAGTGTGTGAGGCACGCTCCGTTCATCGGGAGGGGGATGGCGTCTGGGTCACCAGCCGGAGGCGTTGGCACACCCAGATCCCGCCTTAGTACAGTGCAAAGAGAGAATGCGGCGGTGGTAGAGGAGTTGGTGTCCACAAAGTTGGCTGCTGCTGCGCTGGACTTTGAGAAGCAGGAACTGGCCCGCGAAGCTGCAGTGTTGCGCAGGGCTCTCGAGACTGCACAAGCCGAACTGCGCCACCTGCGTGCAGATGCAGGTAGTTCGGGTCTCAAAAAGAAGGGCAGCAGGCGCCGCTGGTTCACCCGCCGGCGCTCGTCTTCCCCCCGCAAGAAAAGGGCTGCTGTTGCCGCCGCAGGCGCTCTCTCTGCTGCAGCGAGCGGCAGTGGGCAGGTGCCCATGGGCGGCAGCGCTGGTGCTGGGGTTGCTGCACCTTCGCCGCGTGGCTTGAATACACGCCCTTCCTTTGTGTCCTCCTCTGGGGCGGCCCTCCACGCAGTGGGCGAGGGTGTGCTGGATGTCACTGCTCCCCGCTACAGTCGCGCAGTGTTCAAGCAGCTTCGTTCCGCCTTGCTGGCCCCGACTGCGCTTTCCTGTGCATCGCCATTGGCTGTCCCATCGATCCTTGTGCGTATCTTCACGTGGCTGCCGTTCCATGAGGTACGTACTGCATGGCGGGCGCTGCAGAGACCCCGGTGTGTGGGTCACTTCATACTGCTTGCGTGCGCTCCAATGAATCCAATCCATCACAGATCTTCCGTGCGTCAGTCGTTTGCCGTGGTTGGCGCATTCTGTTGGAGCGTCGGGACTTGTTGTTTTGGCGTTCGCTTGCCCGACAGTGCTTGATACCGCACCAGCACCGAGGCTGGTTCTGGCAGTTCGCTGCCCAATCCCCAACGCTGCGTGGCTGTTGCCCGCCCCTCACTGTCCACGGACACATGTCCCCGCGCTCTCGCCGTGGTCGCGGTAGATCTGCACGTGGGTTGTGGCTTGGGAACCCCGGTCGGCATCAAAGACCCGCCAGGGATGGGGTCTTGCCAGCCAGTCTGACCAGTACCGGGGCTGTGCAAGAAGTGTACGCGGCATTGCCTGTGGGGGGCTTGTGTTGGTGGCGTTGGTGGCGTTGGTGGCGTTGGTGGCGTTGGTGGTGTTTGTTGGTTGTGGTGGGCAAATGGAAGGCTCTCACCAGCATCCCATGCGCATGTACAGCTACGATGCGTTTGTTGTTGCAGGGATTGCGGGTATGAGAGCCACCCAGGTCACCCATCGCTGGCAGTCAACGTTGACAGAGCTCTCGAACAACCGTGCGGAACAAAATAGGCTGCTCTCCAAGGTGCGTCACACACAGCTGCGGCACACGTTTGCTCAGTGTTTGGGCGCGCTTTGCTGAGGCGATGAGTGTATCTGAATCAGTGCGACAACTGGAAGGGGCGCCAGCTCACAGTTTTTTTGTACACTCGCTGCAGGTGATGAAGACAGCTTCTTCAACTCCGCCCCCCAAGACACAGAAACAGTCAAGCACAACCGTTGCACGGACTGGATCGTTTCGAGTCACTCCGAGCGACAGTGAGGAGTCTCTTCCTGAAGCCGAATCGTTGGCTCCCGTCACTGTCACAACCGGGTCGCATCCTCGGATCGTTGGCATCAGTGGCGGCCGGATGGTACCGTCTGCTCGTGGCAACAAGAGTGGAAAACGCTCTTTGTTGAAGCGGTTACGGCAGCGACAACACGACACCAAGTTCAGTGGATCCACATCGAAGCTGTCAGATGGGGACACTGAGAGATGGGAGCAGTTAAACACTGCTGAAGAGGCGCTGGCAAGCGCGTTGGAGGAGCAGAAAGAAGAGGCACAGCCCTTCATTGAAGCTGCCACCACGGCGCTGTCTTCTGCGATCAAGAAAGATGCTGCGCTCATGTGTCTTGGAGTGTCAGCAGCATCCTTCTCGGCCCATGCGCAGGAGTCAGGACTTGACAAGTCCTTGTTCGTGTTTGATGAAGCTATGCCGGACCAAACAGCCGGAGCCGGAGCTGGAGCCGGAGCCGGAACCGAAGCTGGAAGTAGGGCTGCTGGAGCTGGAGCTGGAGCTGGAGACACTTCACCTGAGCATGCTGATGCGGGGAACACGCCTCCTTCTCCCAGCTTGTGGTTGCGACAAGCTGCACCCCGCCCTGACAACGGGTCGTCTTTGGACGGGCGCTGCGCGGCCAAGTCCGTGTGGGAATCGCCGCACACTGTGATCGCTGCGGATGTGGTGCGCACGTTCGGATCTGGGCCGTCCCATCTTGGCAGCAGCCCAGATTTCGTCGACGAAGAGGGTGAAAGTGACCTGGGTAGTGAGTGTGGCACATCTGCGTCCTCCCAAGATGGTGACAGCAGAAGCCATGCTGCCACACCAGTGATGGAGGCCAACACATCGGCACCTTCGAGCGACGTTTCAGCCGCGGAACCGGGTTCTGTTGATAGCGTTCAGGGCACGGTGGAGGAGCCCATGGACTCTGGAGGCAGCGTGTCACCACTTGACGTGGATGTGTCGTCCACAACGGCTGCAGCAGCAACCCAGGTCGACGCCGCCGACACTGCAACCGCTGTGACCCCGGCATCACACGGTTCTCGCTTTGGGCGCTTCTCGAAGTTGTTGCGCTCGCGCTTTCGCCGAAACCCACGAAGAACGAACAGCGTCGTGAATACCGCCGCGGGCACCCCCCCTCACTCTGAGCCAGATCCTCCCATGGCCGTGGAAGCCGAGCACAAGATGGAAAGCGAACTTGAGGATGCTGGTTCGCATCAAAGTGCAGATGATCTTGAGCATGCGGACAGTGGAAGTGAGGGCGGCGATTCTTGGAGTTCCGATGCTCCGTCTGTGATGTACTGCATCAACAAAAGCTGTGGGTTGGAGCTGCCCTCCGTCTTGCCGGGCGCACGGATGGTTATCTGTGGAGAATGTGGGATCTTGAATGCAGTTGAAAGCTCCCGACCTTCGGCTGGTGGGGCGGTTCCCACCCGGGTTGTACTGGGGGTTGACTTGAAGAGCGAAGTGGATACAACAGTCGAAGCCAGCGCCGACAGTAGTCTATCAGACGTCACTGGTAGCGACATGCCTCCTCCTTCATGCGTTTCTGGCCAAGCGGCCGCCTCTTCTGCACCAGACCCAAGTGAGCAAGCCGCTGTTCCATCACCCCAGCCAAGAGTTGAACACCACAGAACGGCGGCGCCTGAGGTTCCATCCACGCGCCGCCGTGGTGTCAGTATTACAGAAATGGCTATCCAAGGCGGAGTGGAACCAGAGCGTGACCCAGTACGGAAAGCACTCATGCTGCGGCTAACAAATGTGCTGCTGGCATACAGTGCATTTGATCGTGCTGTTGGCTACTGCCAGGTGAGTAGTTGGATGTGTCGGTTCAGTGGTGGTATCCTGACTTCATGCCATCCCAGGGCATGAACTTCATTGCTGCTACCCTGCTTGGTGAGATGGATGAAGCGGTACGTACAGCGGTGCGATGCAGCATGTTGTGCATGGTTTCTTTCATCTGACAGTGTGGTTGTTCCACAGTCTGCATTCTGGATGTTGTCGATTCTACTGAAGCGTCACGGCATGGCACGAAACTTCCTCCCTGGCCTTTCCGGGGTGACGCTGTGTTTTTTTCAGGTGCGTGGTAAGGTTGGGTTGGGTTGGGGTTTTGTTTTTTCCATCTTTTCTTGGTTCTGCTTTCCTGTCTTTCACTTGTCCCCCGTTCAGTTGTCCCGCATGATAAAAGTCCATCTTCCGAACATCTACCGACACTTGAAGATGCTGGGCATTACCCCTGGGATGTGCGTGAAGCGTTGTCCGTTGTTGTACTCGCTGTCGTGTGGTGGACCTCAGTGTATGCTGGTTGCGTTCATCAACAGGTACTCCGCCGGTTGGATCATGACACTGTTTTCCAGCCACGATGCCCTACCTGACTCTACCGTTC
>Ga0213833_1002633_pt1 | contig 11488 bp, 19 predicted proteins | sample SWATP21_FD_160575 | JGI IMG/M metagenome (GOLD analysis project Ga0213833, IMG submission 160575) | Coastal seawater microbial communities from Marineland, Florida, United States - SWA TP2 #1 | ecosystem: Environmental > Aquatic > Marine > Coastal | place: USA: Florida | collected 2016-08-14
AGCTGCCCGACACACCCGCTCTAGCAGCCGGGGTTCCTTCGCCGAGGGCACTATCCACAACATCCGGGGCCTCCCGAAGCTTGCGGAACGCCCGTGATGGAACATCAATGAGCGGGGCGCGAATGCGGATTACAGCACTGCCCGTGCTTCGCGCACTCGACCGCGCGGTTCGCGGACTCAGGCTGCGAGATCTGGCCGATGAGACGGTGTGCTTCCGAGCTGAGGACGGATACGCGCGACGGCGACCGGGAGCACCAGACGGGGGTTGTGGTGTCGGCCCAGACACGTGCGGACGCGCGCTGACACTTCGATGAGGAGGGGCTGCAGCACGCGGCCCAACCTTGTTCAAGGGAAGTGGGGGCACAGGGCGCCGCCCTGGCACGCGTGGCCGCGCAGCCATGGTTGGTCAACCCCGAACCAGTGCTTGAATGAGCACAGTGTACCTTCTGGGAACACAAAAAATCACTCCCAGGAGGGGCTGCTTCGTGCTCCCGACACCCTTGTGCGTGTGTGCGGTCGTCTGCCACCGTTGTTGACGGGCGTTTCCCACCGGCGGCTTCAAAATGAAGATTTGATTGATTGGGATGATCGATCAAGTCCAGCATTCTGCACAACTTCAGTTGTACACCCCAAAATCCAGTTTGGCTGTTGGGCCGTTTCGGGTTCACCTCCCGAGGCAGCAACGAACACACACGGCGTGTGCACTCATGGCTGCTGTACTGGGTCAGGGATGACCAGGGCATCCTCTTCCTGGAACCAACAATGGGTGTGGACTTTTCGAGACCAGAGTCGCCAAAGTTGAAGGCTTGCAAGTCGGCGTTTCAGGAATGGCACATCGACCAGGTTGCCATGAAGTGGAGAGCTGTGGCGGCTCGAAAGCAAGCTGGGACTCTGCCTAGCAACATCATTACTCGAGCTGGATACTTTGACATCTTTGCTGGACTCAGCATTGGACCAATCAGGGACAGTAAAGCAAGCCCGGAAGTGGTTGCATGTACCTTCCTCGCACTTCCGATGTGGATGTTCAACGCGTTCGACATTGACAAGGCAGCTCAGGGGAAGCACCGCCGGGCTCATAGCAACACGCAGAAGGCGTCACATCATTTCAGCGGTGCAGAGTCGTCAAGCTACTATGACGACGTGGGAAAGGGTGCCAAGTCGTCACCAGCGTCTTCAGAGCACGCGTCAACTGTTGGCAGGGTCAACATGATGCATCTGTTCACAGGCCTGTGCATGTTTTGTCGAGGACCGCTGAAAACACGAACTCGAGTGTGCTTCGAGCTGTTTGATGACGATTTGAACGGCACGATGGACAAATCAGAGATGCGAGCGTTCCTTGCAAACGCTGTGCGCACGTTGTACGTGCTCGACATGATGGCGCAGCTTCCCCGCACATCAGAAATCCGAAAGATGGCGGATTCCATGTTTGAAGACGCTGATGCGGACAACAACGGTTGCTTAAGTCCTGACGAGTTCTTTCGATGGGCCAGAAAACACATGCGTACACGACCATTGATGATGCGGCTTCGCCAGGTATGTTAGATTGCGTTGCTGCGGAGAGAAGAAGCATGGACCCTGATCGCACCTCTGCAGGCGGCCCACGCAGTCATTGCAATTGAGCGGCCTAAGAAGCCTGACTTCGTTGAGTGGGGGAAGCTGGGTTCGTCAGCAAATCACTTGTACGCACGCGCACCACCTGCACTGAGTGCACGTGTTGGTTTGATGACTGAACCCAAGTGGTTATGCGCAGGTATGACTGGGGTGCAACGCCAACGCACATTCTGGCAAGGCGCCGCAAAGCGTCCCGAATGCCGTCAGGACTTGCCAGCACTGTGTTTGAAGCAAGGACGCTGTCCGAAACGGCCCAAAAAGAGCTCCGCCCTTTTGCTGACAGGCTGAAGTGCGTCGTGGAGTTGACTTGCAGGCTGTGCGCACGTGCTTTGAACAAGCTTGCACCACAGACGCCAAGAAGCCAAGGCTCAGAAGCGTCCAGTTTCAAGTTTTGCTCGCTTGCGAAGGAACCAATCAGCTCCCCTGCGTCGACCCGCTGTCAGCTTTGTGCCACCTAGCCCATTGCGGAGGCCTGTTGCTGCTCAGAAGACCACCAACCAGGTGCCGACATGCGCTTCTTTTCGCGTCAGCCTTCGCGACAAGACGCGTGCGGTTGCATTGCTGAGTGCCGAGGCAGCGACGCGAGCCGACAGGGACAAGCACCAAGAGCAAAAGGCAAAAACTAACGCCCTGATCACCACCAACGTGGTGCTTGCGAAGACAACAAGCCAGCAGCAGCAGCAGCAGCATTCGCAGCAGTATCCGCAGCAGTATCCGCAGCAGCAGCAGCAGCAGCAGCAGCAGCAGCAGCAGCCACAAGCAACGTCCGGTAAAAGTCACGCCACAGAGGACCGTGATGCGCATGTTCTTACCAAGCGGATCGTGTCCACCGAGCTTCCGGCGTTTTGTGGCTCACCAGCTCGTGCTCGAACGCGATTGTTCCCACAAAGAAGGGACTTGCACGATGCCGTCCCGCAGGGCGAGTGCTCAGCAAGGAAGCATGGGAGCGGCTTTGTCTCGGAGAAGTTGGCATCAAGATTTCGTGTGGATTCCTTCATCGAACCGGTTCGTAAACCGGCACGTGGCGGCGGAGGGGCTGTCTACGGAGGCGATAACCACCCACAACCCAACACGGAGTACATATGGGGCGGACGAACCTCTGGGCAGTACATTGTTCAATCGCACGCCAGACCAGGAGTTGGGGCGGTGCGGCGATATGCTCGACAAGAACCCTGGGACTTGCTGTCACACGTGACATTGGGGAGGCCGATCAACTCACGCCGGAGGGCGACGCCCAAGCAGCGGTCTCCGCGTGGACAAAACCCACGCCAACAGCTCGATGTGTTTGGTCCCCAGAGCCGTCTACCGCTCAGTTCTTCCGTTATGTTGCGCGAGCCACTTCGTCGTGCTGGCACTCCATCCAACTGCGACGCACCGCGGGACCCGCGCGAACTGGCCTCAAGTGCGTCTCGCACCAGAGCAGTCACACCACTGGGCGAAACGCGTTGCCGCGCGCGAAGATCACCTGCGCGCCACAGCTCACGAATGAGGACTCAGTCGCCGTCACAACACCCTGCATCACCGTCGCTTGCGATGCTTGTGCCTACGCTGCACGTAAATCGGTGACGCTGGCAGCAACGACGCGCGAGACAAGCAACGAAATACTGAAAAATCAACAACGTGTGCTTTCTCCGTTCAACTCCTCCAGCAAACGCGCACCACCACCAAAACCACACTCAGGGCGCACACCATCCGGCCCACTCACCATGCGAAGCAGAAGAAGCATGCAAGCAACAGTATTTCAGCCGCGCCTTGGCGGTGGGAAGGTATTCATTCCAAGTGCGTAAGTAGGTGCGGAGACAAGCCACGAAGACATGGATGTGATAGCACTTGGTGTAGTCGAGCTAAATGTTTACACTACGTCTGGAAGCACGCAGCGCGCGTTTGCGTTGTCTGCGCGCAGCTTTTCTTGCCAACTTTCGTTCGGTTCTCCGTAAACTAGCAGCAGACACAGCGTCGGGCGGATGCGCGCTTGGCTCAGGAACCACTTCAGTAGAATCTATTCGCACTGTACGAGGAGCAGACACGCATACTGGAGAAAGAGGCGTCACCGGAGCAAGACGTGGCGAAACAGCGACATCGTTCTCATCATCACTGCTGTCTGTCAACCCCATTGCGGCAAACCCGCCCAAGATGCCATCGTCGCTGCTGCTGCCAAGATCATCCTCGCTGTCACTCGAGGAAGAATCCGGCAATACAGCAACGGCTGCTGTTTCTGATGGAAAGTGGACCTGTGCGACGCGTCCAACACCTTTCGTCCGACCCCCAGAAAAGAAAAGAGCAGTGCCGGGCGTAACATACTCAGGAGAGTACGCAAAGCGGAAACGCACCAAAACCCTGCAAACAAACGCGTTGTTTGTTAGAGCCTGTGCAGCAACCACAGGACTGAAGATACACACCTTTGTCCGGCGCGCACGCTGCGCACGTCCACGCCCGCAGCAGAAGTAACATGGAGCACTGTGGCAGCTTGTCGCACCGTGCGGGCCTGGACAATTGGTTGGTAGCCGCAGCGAACTCGACCACCTCCATCAGTTTCATCCAGCATGACGATTTCGGCAGTGAAGTCGCGTGTTGCTCGGGGCTGCAAACCGAAGACGCCACCATTATACGACAAGCGCTACCACTGCAGTTGGGAACCACGGAACGTACCTTGAGTTCGGGTGCTACAAGAACCATTCGTTTGTGGACATGGCGTTTGCGCAGCTGACATAACATGAATGAACATCACACCTCACGAACTAACACAACACCATCGCACGGCGCAGCCAACATACCTTGCGCGACGAATCATTAAGCTCGAGGGCAAGGGAAGCTGATGTGCCGGCGCATACTGATGATTGGGGAACGCGTTTCGAATGAATCGATCGCACTACCACGCTCGGAAACCCCCCGACGAGATTTTTTGCATCAACAACGGGGCCAAGCAGTAGTGTGTCGCCGACGCAAACCCGACCGCTGCACATTCCAAGGCGCAAATCAGCGATGTGCTCGTATTTCAGATGGAACAACAGCGTACCGATAAACTGTTCCGGACACAACCAGGCCCACGCTAGCCACAGTGAAACACCCATTGATATGGAACTGTGCAGCATGTGAACGTGAAGTTCGCCACTGAGGGCTTGGAGACAATAAGCCCAGGAAGCGTCGCAACACGTCGAGTCTGCAGAAGGTGTTGATCAGCAGGGTTGGTTGGACAATACACTGCGAAATACGCACCCGCGACCACTGACACAGGACACGGGGATGATCGGGACATGGGCAGCGTCGCTTTGCAGGTGTGAAAACAAGTGCTTTGCACGTCCAGCGTCGGTGTGCGACGTCACTAATGTAGCTTTGTTCTGCACAACAAAGCACATGTGTCAGCCACAACAGGAAAACAAAACAGCTTCCTTGTTCACAAGTGACTGACCTTGAACAGGATCTTGGTGTCACGAACAACAGCCTCAAGGGCTTGTGCGGTGACGCTGTCCACCTTGTTGAGCACCACAAATGTTGGAACCTGCAGCACTGGAACGTCAGTTTCGGTTACGAGGAAGTGCGCGGCACGCGTACCGAAAGCGCAAGGGCAATTCCCAGATACTCTTTCGTCATCCGTTCAACACCAACCGAGGCGTCAACAACCAGCGCCGCATAATCGGGACACTGGCCGAGGAGGCCAAACACTGCCACAGATATATTGGATCAGCCAAGCCAACAAAGCCACGCAGGATACATGCACGCACCGGTCGTCTTCAGGTAGCGCTCGTCGCCACCAAGGTCCAGGATGTTGAGCACCTTGGCGCTGGCACCAACCACTTCTCGCTGAGACAGTGAACGGACACCGTCACTGCCGTCACCTTCGTAGTTTGTGATTCGCCCATCTTCGTCAAATCCTGTGCGCCACCGTCATGCGAGTGAGGCACAGGATACACCTGCAGCAAGAAAACGGCAGTCTAACCAATCATTTGATTGCACACACTCGAAGTGCGCCCGTCTTCAATTTCATGTTTGTGTCTGAGAACGGAAGAAGACCCACGTGTCAGACTTGACCATTCCAATCACGCATGGAAATGCTGAACCCACCTGAACACGTCAAGTCGCTTCAGACCGTGGCCGTTATCACGACCACCCGTCGCAAGCACACCGGACAGTGTGCTTTTGCCACTGGAAACTTTTCCGACCATAGCCACTGCGACAAGAGACAAAACGTCACCACGATGACGCGACCGACCACCTGCGCACACATTCAATCGCCGCTACAACCTCGGACTTCAAGTGGGGTTGCCATTCGAGCCCTCACTAGCACTTCAGCGACCTGCATAGCATGCAGCGCACTGTGTGAGTTATGTGTGGCTCATGAGACGACGCCCGTGCAACGAGACCTGTAAGTCTGGATCTCCGGTGCGTGATCGCGATAAAACAGTCGCGCGGGCTCGCAATGCGGTGGCCATTCTGCACAGTGTTTTAGACGAACGTAAGTGGGGTTTATTGAGCCGCAGCAGGTATGTGCCCTGAACATACCCCGTCAGCGTGGCTACAGAGGCTGCAAGCACTGGAACCGTGACGCCGCGTGGTTCTCCATCATCCGCGTAGCCGAGCTAGCAAAGCATAATGTCAGCGGCAAACAAATCAAACGAGCAAGGCCAACCGGGCAACACACCTCGTAGATTGCCTCGCCTTGTCCTTCATGCAAGCGCCACTTCAGCTGTGTGATCAGCTTTTGCAATCGCTCTCACACACACACACACACACACACACACACACACACACACACACACACACACACATGCATGCATATCGCCCCCACCATACCGCCAACAATCTATGAGCGTGCTGCCCCATCTTCAACGATGGACGCCAACAGCGCAAGATACCAGGCGGTGGATTCAAGAGCCTCCACTTGTACCTGCACGCACACACAGACACAAGTACGCACACGCACGCACGCAAGCAAGCAAGCACACGAATGGCACGACACGTCACGCCTGTTGACAATACACGCAGCACCGTTGCATGGATACGCACTCTACGTTGCCGTGTTCTACCTCTTGTGGAAGCTGGGGCGCAATGCCAGCAACGGGAATGTCATCAAGTCTCGGGGTTCTGTCTGGAAGCTTCGGCACTGACGGAGGCGGAAGCGCAGCTGCAGGTGCGCTGCGACTGCGGGCGACAGCCGGGGGTAGCAAGAGGTCAGTTGCAGTTTGTGCTGCGTCCCTACTTCCCTCTTCCCCTCTATTGTCCCGCCTGATGAGGCATGAGAAGTCAACAGAGTGGGATCTTCTTGCACGCGTTGCTTTCCAGGAGGTGCTTGCCAAGCGTGGTGGTAACTGTGTGGTGTTGTCACCTGCAGTCATTGACTGGGCGCCTGCTGGCGCACCAGCGCCTGCCCCGGCACCTGCACCTGCCCCGGCGCCTGCACCTGCTCCGGCACTTGCATCGACGCGTGCACTTGCACGTGTGCCTGCATTTGTTGCAGTTACGCCTCGGACTGCAGCATCTGCACGAGGTCCAGCTTCCGCGCCTCCAGTGCGAGCTGGTGAAGCAAATAATGAAACTTGCACAGCTGCAGGAGTTGGTGCCATGGCTTCACCAATATGCTGTACACAGGGTGATGTCAGTATGGGATCTGCTGAGTCCGCCCGTTGCCGAAGAAATAGCAGCGGGCGCGGTGTAACACAAAACTGGCGGTGCTTGTTCGATTTCGCCTGGGGCAAACGTGAAGAAGGTGGCTCAGTCATGACAGCGGGACTGTCGCCACCAGCAGTTGTGTATTCATCACCCCCGCTTTCTGACAAAGGCACACGTGTCGCTTCACGGACACTTGCGGAGCTCATGGCGCTGCCTGCGGAGCTTCTCAGACCAGGGACCAGGCAAGCTGCAGCCAGGACATTGATCAAACGTCACGCCAAATTGACATACATGGACGAGCAGCGGCCGCGCATTGTGACCGACCTGGGGTGAGCGGCGAACGATGCCTCTTTCCATTGCGAGCGTGGGTTCTTCGGCCAATCCGCAAGTATGGTTTGATGTGTCGTTTGGTGGCGCGGTACAACACCGCGTTGTGTTCGAACTTTTTGCGAATGTTGTTCCGCGAACGGCCGACAACTTTCGGTGCTTGTGCACCGGCGAAGTTGCAGCCAGCGATGGTTCGCCCCTCACTTTTAAGGGCTCCAAGTTCCATCGTATCATCCCAGGCTTCATGGCGCAGGGTGGGGATTTCACTCGGGGGGACGGCACGGGTGGACGCTCGATTTATGGTTCCAAGTTTGAGGGTGGGTAGCGCCTGCGAGGACGTCGATGGGCACGCTTCTGATACATGACCATTGTTCGTGATTCAGACGAGAATTTTCAGTTACGACATGAGGCGCGTGGCATTCTTTCAATGGCAAATGCTGGGCGCAACACCAACGGAAGTCAATTCTTCATTTGCTTTGGCGCGACGCCCCATTTGGACAACAAGCATGTGGTGTTCGGACGGGTGATTGACGGCATGGACACAACTGTGAAGCGTCTGGAGGCTGTGCGGACGACCAGTGGCGACAAGGTACAATGTTGCGGTGCTGGCGTGGATGCCACCATGTCTGCTTACGTGGCGTGCCAACAAACAGCCTCGCGTGGATGTCACGATCGCCGATTGTGGTGAGGTCGCGGACAGCGACAAGTTGCCCCTGCCGGCGGCTTCTGAAGAAGAAGACGTGGGCGATGTGCAAGAAGTGCAACTGGATGCAGCACCATCGAAGAGATCAGGCCTGCGAGCAAGTGAGAAGAGTGTGCGTCCAGAGGACCTTGGCCTGCCAACGCAATTTGGCCGTACACGAGCCAAGCAACAGAAGCGACCAGCACCAGTCGCGCCTTCCGAAGGCCCCCATCACCTGAGTGCACACATTCAGCGAGCTGCCAAACGTCGACGCGACGAACCAAGCGTCCAAGAAGCCGCTGCAACCAGCAGCAGCTCCAAGGTAGGTGTGAAAGAGGGCCGTGTGCCAGCTTGGGTGTCTGCTGTTCGGTCACCTTTGTGCCATCCTGCTGCAGTCCGACAAGCCCATGACGGCTGCCCAGAAGCGTTTGTTTGACCTGCGCATGCGTATGAATCAGTCACGAAAAGCGAACAACAAAGTATGCATCCTGTGTGCGGAAACCACTCGCTTTTTTCCTCACACCGCGGCTTCGTGCGTGTGTTGTGTGCGCTGCGTTCGTTCTCAGGCGGCCGTTGAAGAGCACCGACGCCAGACTGATAGTGGCTACGAGGCGCGCGAAAAGAAAAAGGAATGGGAAGCGCGTTCAACTGCCAAAAAGAAGGCTCTTGCAGGTGCCCCAGATCGTGTGGGTCGGTCCACTGGCGGTGCGGCTGGCCTGCTGCACGAGACGGCCGACATCGCCGCGCGCAAGCACACCCGCACCACGCAAAAGAAGAAAAACCGAGCCAATGGCTTTGGTTGGAATGTGTTCAATGAGGTGGGCCAGTGCTGGCTGCGAGCCTTGATGTTGGAGCGCAAGTGGCTCACAACACTGCATGACTTCCGCAGGACGCTCAACATCGTGCCTATGATCGTCAGTTGGGTAACCTGCCACGAGCACGAGCACGCGCTGCCGCCGAAGCGCCCAGTGCCTTGAACTACGGCGCAGGGGGCGATGCCGACAAGGTATGTTGCTTGCCGTGCTTTGTTCCCTTCTTGGTGGTGGCTGTGCGTGGCCTCATGCAAAGCTGGCTGTGCTATCAGAACGCTCGGCAACGACTGGCCAAGTATGTGCACAACCGGGATGAGCAGCGATCCAAGTTCAGCCGGCGCCGCACCCACGTTGAAGGTGAAGCGGTGGATTACATCAACGACCGGAATCGCCACTTCAACAAGAAGATTGGTCGGTTCTTCGACAAGTACTCCACGGAAATCAAGCAGAACCTGGAACGTGGGACTGCGTTGTAGGGGTGGCGATGCAGTGAGTGTGTTCGTGTCAATCAGACTATCTACTTCTGTGCGAGCGGGGCAACCTTCACTTCACAACATCTAGCGGCGACGACGACCAGCGTTTCGGCGCCGTCCATTGCCACGCGCAGATTCACTGCAGGATGAGAGGGGACAGGTGGGGGGAGGGGCAACAGGGTGGTATGACACACATGTTACCGCACGCTTTTGGGGTGAGCCACACCACATGCACATGCACACCTGTAGTCCTCGTCCGAGTCGTCGTCATCGTCGCTGTCATCGTCACGCACGACCAATCTTCGTGTACCATCCCCGGCTGTATCTACAAGTGGCGCAGAAGAGGAAGAGTGGGAGAACACTCGATCCTTCTCCAACACACGAGCACGGCGATGCGCAGCGCTGGCCAGCTTGTGCTTCGAAGCACTGCAACGCCAGTGGCGTGCGTTAAACTGCATTTGCATCTCCACCATGCCACCACCCCACCACCGCGAACCTATCTAGGTAATTTTCCCATCCAGTGATAATTCCACCCACACCAGGGGTTGCGACGGCCGTGTCCTCCAGGTATGAGGCCTCCCGTTCTGCCAGCTGGTTCTCGATCGCAGCCAAGGCCTGCGTCACCTGTTCCTCGCTCCATCACACGGCGCACATGAACCAAGTCCACAGGGGCAGACTACAACAACTCAACTCACCTGCCGCTCATGCTCTGCCAGAAGTTTCGCTTCATTCCCAGCAATCGCCGTCATGACCGACGCCTGCGCACGAGCACCAAGCGCCAAACAGCACGTCGGTTCTATTCCGAAATCTGATACATATTTCCGTTTTGGTTTGTGAAATAGGGGACCAGCAGCCGAAGCCGCGGGTGTCTGGTGCTGTACTGCGTGTGCAGATTCACTGACCTCCATCCTGACGATGGCTGCCACACAAGCTGCTGCTCCCCTGTCATACATTCGCATTGAGGATGTTCCGCGTGTTGTGAAGGGTTTGCGGCAAATATTTGCGTCAGGCAGGACGCTTAGCGTTGCCTGGCGCAAGCGCCAGATCCAAGGCATCGCCCGGTTGGTGCAGGACAATGCAAGCGCCATTGCGTCTGCGATTCAGGCTGATTTGAGGCGACCCGTGTACGTATTGTCTCAATGGACATGTGGCTTGCCCTGCCTCCTGTGTTCTGTTGCCGGGGCTGTGTGTGCAGTGCATCACGTGTGTCTGTTTTTGACCAGGTTCGAGTCGGTGCTGTGTGAAGTCTCGGCGGTTGTGGCAGAGGCCAAGTTTGCATTGGCCAACATTGACTCGTGGGTCACACCATACTCGGTGCGTTTGTGGTCGCATACATCGGGGATCCGATGGGGATTCGATGTGTGATGCGCTTGGTGTGCAGGTGCCAACCCCTCTGACCCAGAAACCAGGGAGCTCCGAGATGCGGTACGAACCCTTCGGAGTTGTACTGGTTAGTACAGTATTGCATGTTATGTTGTATTTGGTGGCGATTGTTGCTTACAAGTTTGCTTACTTCACCTTCAGTTGATTGCCCCGTGGAACTTTCCGTGCGGGCTGATTCTTCAACCCCTCATTTCTGCGTTGGCCGCCGGCAACACCGTTCTTGTGAAGCCATCCGAGGTGTCAAGCCACTGTGCAGCACTCATGGGCCGACTCATCCCAAAGTACATTGCTTTTTACTGTTGTGTAAGCCGTTTGAGAAAGAAACAAAGGGCTCGTCACTGACGCAAGTTACTTGCGTTCAGGTACACTGACAAGGAGGCCGTGGTCGTGTGTCAAGGAGCCGTGGAAGAGACCTCTGCAATGTTGGCGGAGCGGTTTGATCACATTTTCTACACTGGTGCGTGCTGTGGCGCTGGGAATAGTGTGCATCGTTGTTGACTTTGTGCTTTGTTTCAGGGAACGGGAATGTTGGTCGTATCGTGATGCGAGCCGCGGCGAAGCACTTGACTCCGGTCACGCTGGAGCTAGGTGGC
>Ga0213833_1002637_pt1 | contig 11474 bp, 18 predicted proteins | sample SWATP21_FD_160575 | JGI IMG/M metagenome (GOLD analysis project Ga0213833, IMG submission 160575) | Coastal seawater microbial communities from Marineland, Florida, United States - SWA TP2 #1 | ecosystem: Environmental > Aquatic > Marine > Coastal | place: USA: Florida | collected 2016-08-14
AGCAGACCAACCCCCCCCCCCCCCCCGGCCCCCACCAACCCGTTCTGACCTGGTCAATTTCTTGCAATGATAAATTCTTGTGTTCGTCGTCCAAATGGAGAGCTCGTCCAAGACCCTTCCTTAGGTCAGGAAACACAAAAGGAAACAGCCATCGCTCAACAGCCGCACAAAATCGAGTGAAGAACTGTTTCGCCAGCGCCTCATCACGAAGGGTGTAAAAATACTGCCACTGGCGAGTGTGTGGACCCAGGTTGGCGTCAAAGAAGTTCTCCATGGCCTCTACGTGCGCCTCCATTCCATGGGGATATAGCACTCGCAACCGCTTCGGGTAAGTGAGCCCAAGCCTCTTCAGAATGGATGTGGAGTCCCATGTGGCTCTGCCGTTGGGGAACACCAGCATTGGCGTACACGAAGCTTTCCCTGACGTCGCTGGGAGCGTCGCAAATGCATGGAAAGCCGGTGGGTGGGCGTCTTCAGTGTATTGAACGCGAGCAAGGTCAAGCGCCCATCGAACCTGCCACGACGACCACGGCTTGAGTGAGTGAGAGGAAACAAAAGGGGGGCGCAAGAGCACCGCCAAGAAACCGTACCTTCTCACAGTATGGACTGTGGATGATAGTGATCAACCTCAAGCTGCCCGGGATCTTGCCTGACTTGCTGCACGCGTCCACCGCGCCACGGACGACGGCCAATGTACCATGGTTGATGCTGTCCATCGGCATGCGGCGCCAATTCTCGACTGCACCCCCATCGTCTTCGCTGGCCATCAAAACGGCAGTGATGTCCACAAGGTATACGCGCCAAGAACTTGATGCCGCGTCACAATCAGGCCCTGGAGCCCATTGTTTGCCGCCCACGAACTGCAGAGCATGACACACGAACAAGCTGGGACCATAAGACCAAATTAGTGACATTGGTGCATGACCTCGCTTGGCTTGCGTGTGTGCACAACGCTGCATCGTGTCTCGCCAAGTCGTGTCTCGCCAATGGCTGGTGAGTCTTCATGGACTGTGGCTTTCAATAGTAAACTGGTTTATCATGTTCTTTGCTTGTTCTGTGCTTGGCTTGTCTCTTCTTTTGCGGCGTGCGAGGCAGAGCGCGAAAACTATGAGAAAGTGAAAGCCTTCCTTGGGCATCGTATGCGAGTTACGGTGTCCGATGGTCGGGTTATCATGGGGAAGTTTAAGGTTTGTCGCTGTCAATGTGCAACGGTGTCTTTTACCACGGGTTGTTCGGGCAGTGAGTGGCTCTCGTGCATTTGTCATTCCAATCCTGTGCAGTGCTTTGACAACAATGGGGGTGTCTTCTTGTTCCAAGCTGAGAGCTACAAGCCCTTTGAAGGTGCCACCCCTGTGTTGCGCTTTGCATGTTGTCAGCATGCATGTTTGCCACGACGTTGCTCACTCGGTGGCCACGCTGACAGAAGCGTTGCGGGAAAGTATGGCTGAGAAGAACCAGCGAGCTTTGCGAGACGTTTTCATCCCCGGAAAGCACATCGTCAAATGCGAAGTGGATGAGTTGCCGTACCCTTACTAGATTGTGGGTCTTGGTAGTGCTGTTAGTCTGTGACACAGACTCTGTGTATGAGTGGTGCTTCCGTATGCTTTCATAGGAACTCTCTGAAAGCCTCTTTGCTGCTGGTCTCAAGTGTTGAGATGTGTCCTTCGTTCCGTTATGTTGCGTGCAAACAAGACAATAAGGTGTTCGCTGCACGCGCATCGTTGTAGGGCTTCTTTCTTGCTCTATGCCTTGCTCAGTCAGCCCTCCCAGCGTTTGCAGGACGAAATTCCGAACCACAGCAGTCACGCCATCGTAGCACACATGTTGTGCCACACCATGGAGCAAGCAACAACTTGTTCTTCGTCGCACGAGTTTCCACGATGCCTCGGAAGAAGCGCCCCTTTCTCAACAAGAAGACTGCTCTGCGGTTCGAAGTTGTATCACGTAGCCTCGACGAAGCTGGGTATGTTGCTGGTGAAGCCAGCGAGCATATTTTGCGGCCGCTTAACGCAGCCGCCGCCGAAGCACAATGGACAGCCATGATGCAACGAGACGCAGCGGAGGCACCATCAGAGCCAGAGCCTGAACCCAAGGCTTCTGGCGTGGAAGAATCCAAGGGCCTTGGCGATGGTGTTCAGTTTGGTGTGTCCTGATGTTGCTAGTCACTGCGTATCATTGCCAATTGACGCCTGTGAGTGCGTGTGCAGGCGTTCAAACTGATGTTGTGATCGATGCGTCCGGCGCCGTGATGGAAGCCACCCCTGACATGGTGTGTGCATGTACACGTGCATCGTGTGGTAGCCTACATCGCATCCATCCGTCTTACCGTGCCCGGTTGTGGGTTCGCAGATCGCACTTCCCGGTGAGGTGTTTGCTGCCGGCGATGATCTCCCTCCAGAGATGAAGTCCGTCAGCCTTGCGCAGCGTACGTCTGTTGCGATGTGGAGGTGCTTGTTGTTTTGTCCGCCAGAGATACCCGTGGGGTCTCATGTATCTTGAGGTGCTTCTGCGGTGCTGTGCGTTGTGTTGCTGCACTGCGCAGATGAAGTGCCGCAGGATGTGCGGGACGCGTTGGAGGGTTGTGGTGACTACGAGGAAGTGGATGGTGATGACATGCCCGACGACTTCATCGCAATGCTAGGTGGCATGGTCGACCCAGATGCACCTGAGGAGCTTGACGGCCCACACGCGGGAGGAGGCTACGACGACGAGGCTGAGGAGTTCGACATCGAGGCCCATATGGCGCGGCTGCTGGCGCAGGCGGAGCTGGAAGACGCGGCCAACGCACCGAAGGACGAGTTGGAGGAGGATGAGTACGCCGCATTGGCTCGTGGCAGCAAGGCAGCTCGGCGTGCGGAGCAGAAGCGGGGTCAAACAGAAGCGCAAAACCTTGTGGACGAGCAGTTGGACGCGGTTCGTCGCGTGGGATAGATATGTTGTCTGTTAGTGTGGTCGCTTCCCTTGCTCTGCACGGTGTGCGGTGGTTCTCGCGAACCACTTACACGTTTGTGCGTGCGTGGTTCGTGCAGGTTCTTGCCCAATACGATGATGAGGAAATTGGGGAGTTGGAGGACGAGGAGGGGTTTGATGAAGAAAGCAACCCCGTCACAGACGCCATCCTGGCTGGTGCTTTGGACGAATTCATGGATTCACAGGACATGGAGAATAACTACCTGCGAGTGTTGGATCCGGAAAACAAGACCAAGGATAGCACCAAGCCGTTTCCTCTCAGCATTGCGGAGAAGCAAGCGAAGGCAGCGAAGGAGGGGACGGTAGAAGCGAAGGGGGACGATGCAGCAGCGGAGGGCGAAGGGAGTGACGACGATTCGTCGTCTTCCGATGGTGAGATGGAAATCATGGAACTCCAGTTGCCCGCTGCAGTTCGACGAGCCACGGCCCACGACGTGGAAACCGTCGTCAGCACCTACACCACCACAGACAACCACCCGACCGTCATCGACACGGCCATCACGAAGATTCGGCTGTCCAGTAAGACCGGTTTCCCTGTGATATCTGCCCGTCGCGCTCGTGGCAAGAAGGGCCGCGCAGCAGCCGGCGCTGGCGAGTCTGACGCAGATGACGTCGGAGAGCACGGCGGCGCGGGTGCTGGTGCCGATACCGTGGCTGCGGGTGGACAGGGTGAGGTGGAAGCGCGCGGCGATGATGGCGACGGAGTTGCCCCACTCCCGCCGCCCATCCCCATGCGAAAGAAAGGCGAGACCAAGGAAGAGAAGCGCGCTCGAAAGGCAGCGGTGAAAGCCCAACGCAAGGTGGGTGGCGTTAGGTAGACTTTGCGTGGCCTGGGTTTCGGATCGCTGCGTGTGTTGACCTTGTGCGTGTGGTGTATTGCAGGCGCGCCGTGAGGCAAAGAAGTTGAACAAGCTGCAATTCAAGGCGGAGACCAAGAAACAAAAGCGATCTCAACAGCACGGAACTCAAGCTGCTGGTCAAACTGTTTTGTTTCTGTAGGAGTCGCTTCTGTACTCCTCTCTCTGTCTGTTCACGTTGCACGCACGCCGGTGTGTGTTGGCGACGCACCAAAGTTTACATCCACATGTTTCTGTACCGAAGGGACCATTCCGTGTTTGCGTTGCGCGCGTCACACTGTTCAGTTGCCTCAGTTTGTATCACGATGAATGTTACGCAATTGCACACTGCAACCACTCGACAAACAGAAGCTCATGTGGCACCCACTTTTCGTGGGCCACGATGTCGAAACACAGCACTGCTACCCCGCCAGGAAGCTGTACGTGTTTATGCCCACTGCGGACACAGCCCACGCAAGTGTCAACAGAAACCAGCCTGGGTGTTGAAACGGCGACCTAGAAGCGTTCCCACGCATCCAGTGTCCGCGTTTGCCCAGCTTGTTGATGGCGTGGGATGTGCGAGAAAAGTCTCGAGCAGCACGACGTGCGTGGTATGCAAACACGACTGGCATCACGAACATGATGATGGCACCTGTGGGTATCAACACGTCAATAAGTCAAGAAACACGACCCCAAAACGGAAAGGAGAGTGTAGACGTACCACCGTAGCTTCCTGTGATGCGAACCACCAAATCAATGTTCTTCGTGACGTATCCTATGAGAAACGGCGGCATGCAGGCGCACAGTGCCAAAGGAATGCGAACTTTGAGCGGAATGACTGTGTGTACCGTGTCTGCTGCATCCATGAGCAGCCCCTCCTTCAGCTCGGACACACTAATCACAGAGTTACGTCGCGTGGCAGCATCTGTTTCTCGACCCCCGACACTGAGGGCATGTGTCCGATCAAGAATGGGTGTTGTGACGCTCGAGGCTGGGTGCCGCACGACAGGGTGAGCCTCCAGGACGTTGGCAGTGCAGATACCACTCGTACCATCTCCAACTTCGGCTTCCACACAAACTGACACAAGTGGTGGTTGCTGCATACGGCCTTGTGTATCAAGCTGTTATGCACACACGCGGTCAGTGGCACGTCGACACAGCTGGCGAACGCTCGGGTGGCAGCGCTGCGTACAATGATACGGAGCAATATCACCATGTTGTCTCGCAGTGTGATTGCTGGATAAACACGCCCAATGAGCAAGCGTTTGCTCGACACCGATAAGAGGAGGCAGTATCTCACCGATGAGAGGGAAGTTGGTTAAGATGCCCAGCAACGGGAACATGATGACGAGTGTTCCAAGCCAACTTGGGTTCAGGTAGCGGAACGTGAAAGTGTAGCTGCAAATGACATTGTTCGTCAGCAGCGGGAACACTGGCTCGAAATAGAAATGGATGTATCTGGTAGCGACACGACTCACATGGGTTGCAAGGCACACACGTGATGTGTGGTGCAGGTTTCGGGAAGGAGGTCCGAGAAGCCGTACACAGCTGTCCAGCACATCAACTGCAGACGCGAGCAATCAGAGTTGTCAATGGAGCCACAACAAAAAGAAGCAACAGAACAACTACAAGGCGCAAGAACGAACCAAATAATAGAGCGCACAGGTTCCAAACACGACGTAGAACATGGTGTACACGTTCTTCTTGTCCCTAACCACAGATGAGACCTGGGGAATGTACTGTTGACAAATCAATGAGTACGTCACGCCACCGTACAGGAGTGGTACTGCTGAAGGGTTGAAGTACACCACGTCCCGTGCGCGCTCCGACGTGTGCCCATCACGCCAAACAGCAGCAATGATCATAATCCAGAATGTGGTGTGCCTAGTAATGGTTGTCACGACTTGCATCCACTTGGTTGTCCGAAAAGTAAAGAACGTCAGTGGGGTGAGAGCCTGGCGTGCACAGACGGTTACGTCCACACCACAACAGCAACCGAGGCACACGTTTCGTGAAACGCACGGCCATCATAACGCTCAAAGCAATGTAGTAGACGCTGTCATCCGCTTCGAACACAGTCTGGAATGCCGATGGGACGAACACTGGCGCAGGGAGAAGTGATGAGCTCACAATTGTGCTGGCTCACCAAGAAGCCGTGGGCCAACGTACCAGTGTACACACTCAGATCTCCAAACATGTCTGCATGGAAAGGGTGTGGTTAACCAGAGCATCGTGTCACGCGTCCCACATTACAGGGCACACCCCACGCACATATGATGATGGTCGCAAACCACATCACGCGACCCCACTTCGGGAGAATGCGGAGAGCCATGCTTCCGCACTGGTCCATCCAGTTCACTTGAAAATCCGGCTTGACACACTCCTATGTCATGAGTGTGAGTCACGAGGAAGGTCTGGGAACAGATCCAAAACAACGACAACAGGCGCAGTGCGCTGGTTCGTGCTTGCGTACCGGGTCCGCACAGAGCTGATCCAAGGCACTGATTATGGACATGGACTCCACGAGCCACGTCGAGACCACGAAACTAAGGAACCCAGTGAAGATGAGGAATATGCTTGCCAGTCCCAAACCCGCATGTGCTGCGCAGGGTGCAAAGCCGCCACACCACACGCACCAACGCGGCAAGAGACAACGCAAGTGAGCGTGTGCAGTCCGGCACCGCGCATTCCGTGAACGCACAGAATATAGAGGGCAGGGACAGTGCCCCCGTTCCCACAATGATGTTGAACAGATACAAGCTGCTTGTGGTCCATGACTGTGGTCGTCCATCACCCACAGGTCCACCCATGGAACTCGCTGGTGTTGTGCACTGTGGTGCATGAGCCAGCTGAGCCAGGCACCATCCAAAAATAGCACTTTTCCGCCTGCGTGCTACAACGTCACAACCGGGGGTGCGACAGAGCACGTCGATATGTTTTCACGTACGACAACTGTGCAATTCACTCACTGCTTTGTGCGCTGCATGCCTGCATTCCTATTCTTGTTACGTCCAGTTTTTACGCAGATGGAGCAAACACAATCTACCCACATGCATAGCGATAGATGTTTTACACAACTTGTGTTTCGCGGATTCATTTCGCTTGCGATGACGCAAATACACCAGAGCTACACAAAGGTCCACACAGTGGTGACATCAGCATCCACTCTCTCATCGCAGAGTGGAATCCGTTGGGGACCACAAGTTCTCCTCCGAGATGTCTCCCTCCGCCGACACCAGCAGAGTCACAATCGACGCCGTGGGCATGTACAGCGCCGGACGGTTGTCGGCACGGGCCTTCAGTGTGGAGGGAAGGGACCTTGCGATCATCCGAGCTGACAGCACACAGTCACCATGGGACACAAACACAACATGTCCGCTTTTGTACTTGGAGCGAGCCCATCGAATGGCCTCCTCCACACGGGCCACAACATCGTGAAACTCCTCGTACGGTACATCACCCGGGGCCAGCTCCCCTGCGGCATTCTTCTCGGCGCTCAACGTGTACAACCTCTCCCACCCGACCTTGTCAAGGTGCGCCGCCTCCAGACCGTCGCCGGGTGTCAAAATCTCGTACAAGCGCGGGGTGATCTGAGGCTTCCACGGCACGCCCAGCTTGGTCACCTGCGCATGTCGGCGGGCAACTGCCTTGGCGGTCTGTCGGGCACGAAGCATCGGGGATACGTAGCTGTGACATGACACAAGGCCAATGCAGCCAGCATCAGGGAAAATCAAGGCATGGTGATGAAACGAACAAGCGGAGTGAGAAATGTGCGCAGCGGTACGGGCTGGTTGCCAACCACACCGGCACACGACAGGACAGCAACACTCACATCGCTTGGAGCTCCGATGGATCTGGAATCCCAAGGTTGAACAGGTACTCTGCACCCTCATCTGCCTGATCTAAGCCACGCTGAGACAGCCGGTACCGGGGCAAGCGGCCATAGTACACTTGCTTGGGGTTGTTGACGTGTCCGTGACGCATGAAGTGAATGCGAAGTGGCTGTGCATCTGCGTCGGCCTTGCTTTCATCCACGGGCACTGCCTTGCGCTGTCTGCGTGGCGCACGGGCATTGGACGATGTTGGAGCCTTGCGCTTCGAAGAGCGTCCACGGGGCATGGCGACCTGTCACCTTGGGCAGCTGGCGTGGTTTGCTGCGTGGCTGGTTGGTGATGACTCATGGACCGACGACAATGATGAATACACATACACCACATCAACTTGACGTGATGCAGTACTTTCGTTGCGCGGACAGACGTCCGCGCGCATTTCAGTGCCGGGCGCGTCCTGCACAGGCTGCGATGGGCAGCGTTCCTGGAGTAGCTTCAACAGTGCAGGAATTGTGCACAAGGTGGTCATAGTGTGGGGTTTCGGGCGCATCACCACGGTTTGTTGAGTCAAGCACCCCAGCACCAGCCTGCGCCGTGGGTGTGTGGCGAGGCCAGGAGTCGGATCGCCGGCTGCGTCATTTCCTGCGCAACGGCGCTGAAACAGGCCTGCACGTGGCCCGCCGGCCGTGTCCACAGCATCTGACACCATGTTGTCCATGCCTGGGATTGGCCAGACTCGGTGGGTGGGGGGAAAGGACCTCTCCACGGGCGTCCTTTCAACGGATCCAGTCACTCAAGACAACGCCAACTCGGCGGAGTGCATTCTCTACGTGCAACCCCGTCCCGTGAAGCGCGTACCGTTCCAGCAGTTGCTTGCCTGGGGTCTGGGGCAACATGGCAGACTTGGAATTGGCGACCTGAAGACAGTGCGTGTTCCATTCACCGTCAACACCATTGACCGTGCCTCGTTCGTGAAGGTTGCCGCCGGCAACAACCATTCGCTTGCACTCACAGGTGAGGGGAGGCACAGCACGCGCTTGATTCGCATGATTTTCTTTTGTCGCCCATCCGGTCTCTTTTGGTCGATTCGTGACTTGCTTTCATGTGTGACACGAAACTGAATGAAATGGTCGCGTTGCATTCGCATCGGTGTGGCATGTCGGCATCGTGTGTGGTTGCAGACAACGGGGAGGTGTTCGTGTTTGGCGAAGGACTGTGTGGGCAACTGGGTGTGGGAAAGCCCTACTACTCTCGCTACCCTCGTCGTTTGCCAGCTCCCCTGAACGCCGAGTTTGTTGATATCGGGGCAGGTGATACCACTTCGTATGCTGTTACCAGTGCGTGTAGGCATCAGTTACGTTGTGGAACCTTCTGGTTATGTGTGCTGACACTGCCACAACCAATGTATCCCCTTTTTTCGCACCAGCGTTGGATGTGAAAGTGTACAAGGACATGGAGAGCGTGTACGGCACCAACATCGGCGTAATGGAACACGACCTGGCCCGTTTGGCTCGACTCGTGATGACGTTCCCGGAAAACCGCCTGTACCGGCTGTTGCATCGTGAGGTGGAGCATCAGCTTGTTGCAAACAAACGCCAGGTGGAGGTGCTACAGTTTCTGCAGGACACGACACTGCGCAGTGCGTACTTGCTGCGCTGTGCTTCTTGTTGCTTGATGGTGCTTGCACGCTGCTGCTGTTGATTTCGCTTGGCTGACCAGTTGCGTGCATGTGCTGACGGCAGAGCGAGGGTTGGTGTACTCTTGGGGGTCTGGCAAGTATGGGCAACTTGGTCTCGGCGACGAGACGAACTGGTGCCGACTGCCACATCTCGTCAAGTTCCCTGCCAAGGTCGCCATCAAACAGATCGCCACCGGCTTCCATCACGTGCTCGCACTTGCCGGTACGTTGTCCCCCCCCCCCCCCCCCCCCCCCCCCCCCCCGAACCCACAACCCGGAAGCTCGCTCTCCGTGATGTTGTTTGGTTTGTTTGTGTTTGTGTTGTTTCGCGCACTCACGCGCTTGTGCTGTGTGGGACTCACCGCGTGACGCGGGTGTACTTGGAAACATGTCAACATTTGTTTTCAGAAAACGGAGATGTGTGGAGCTGGGGGCGCGGCGAGTGGGGCCAACTCGGGCTTGGAAAGGCCACACAACGTGACAAAGACATCGTCACGGCACGCAAGGTGGGGTGACACTCAGTGCGGGTCGTAGCCATGGTGCTTGCATGGGTTGGATCTCCGCATGTTTGTGGTGGTGCGGTGCTAGTTGTTGTTGTTGTTGTTGTTGCAGTTGTCGTCGTTGCTAGCTCCTCTTGGTGGCGCTTACGTGTGAAGAAACGGGCTGTACCACCACCCAGGCCCGTGACGCCGGGAAAACAGTGGAGGAGTACGAACGCGGCCTTCGACAGGAAGCACGGCGGTATCTGCGGGAGCAAGAGCGATTGTACCAGGAGGAGGTGCAGGCTGCCAAAGCTCGTGACGAAGACCCTCCCCCACGCCCGAAACCCGACGCCGCGTTCTTGGCTGCACAGAAGAAGGCCGCGGAACGAGGTCGGAAGCGAACCCTGCGGCGTTCGAGTGGTGTGTCTGGCACACTCGCCTCCAAGCTTGCGTCTCGGCGGGCCTCGTTGGCCAGCTCCATTCGAAGCGGTGAGTCGTGTGGTGTGGTGGGGGCTGTGTGTGGCGTGGTGCAAAAGTTCCGTAACACGAGGAGGGAGGGGGTATACGGTGTGATGGTGACACGGTGCTTGTTGTGTGGCATGCTGTGGCACATGGACGACAGGGTCCACGTTTCAAACGGAGTCCACCCTGACCACGGAGGCGGGATCAGGATCTGAAGAGGAGGAGGAAGATCTTGGTCCACCGTGGGACTGGAAGGTGGTCCGCAACGATGACCCACACGATCGAGACGTGCCTTGCGTCATCAACAAGCTCCGTGTGGTGGGTGAGCGTGTCATCAAGGTGTTCGCTGGACACCACCACTCCATGTGCATCTCGTTGGAGACGAAGAAGAAGTCACATCGCGTGTCCGTGCTTTCATGACGTGTTTGTGTGTGTGTGTCATCCCAGTGCACTGCTGCAGTGCAATTCCACCCGTTTACGATTCGTTGTGAATGTGCGTCGTCAGATATGCATGGGGGCGCAACGACCACGGACAACTAGCTCTGGGCGATCGTTCACATCGGTGCGCAACGTTGACTGTCGCTGTGTGTGCAACGTCCTTCATCTCACGGCTCTTGCCTCTTTTCTTTGCAGATACCGCCCAGAAGATGTGGCCAAGCTTCGCGAGCTTCGCAGCTTTTACTCCAAGCGCAAGAATCGTTGCATTGACATTGCCCTTGGGCAGGCGCACTCGCTTTTCCTCATGAGTGAGTGTCAATGTTTTCCGCGCACTGCGCACACCACACACGCACGTGGTGGTACACCTTTTGTCTGATCCTGGTGCATTCCTGGTGTGATCCTGGCGTGGCGCCGTCACAGAGAAAGTGACGGAGTCATACTACTCTTCCACCCTAGTGCTGGGATGTGGCGACAACTCCTACGGGCAACTCGGGCTGTCGAAGAAGCTTGGGCAAGGCAAGGTGGCACGGGTGACCCAGCTGCGCACACCCGCGCAGATTGACGCCTTTCGAAAGGTGGAAGTGAGACGATTGGGTGCGGGTGCTCGCCACTCGATGGCCATCACGTGGTCCGGGGAGATGTATTCGTGGGGTGCAAGGTGCGTGGTCTTGTGGCAACGTGCTTGCATTGTGGTCGAGGCGCATGTGTGTGTGTGTGTGTGTGTGTGTGTGTGTGTGTGTGTGTGTGTGTGTGTGTGTGTGTGTGTGTGTGTGGGGGG
>Ga0213833_1002641_pt1 | contig 11456 bp, 20 predicted proteins | sample SWATP21_FD_160575 | JGI IMG/M metagenome (GOLD analysis project Ga0213833, IMG submission 160575) | Coastal seawater microbial communities from Marineland, Florida, United States - SWA TP2 #1 | ecosystem: Environmental > Aquatic > Marine > Coastal | place: USA: Florida | collected 2016-08-14
AAAAAAACCCCCCCGCCCCCCCCCCCCCCCCTTTTTTTTTTGTGTTTGTTAGTCGTGTTTCTCTTTCGCTTCGTGTTTGCTTCTTTCTGCGTGGTGTGTGGTGTATGATCGGACGGTGCATGTGGAATAACGCGGCCGCTCGAGTATGTTTCTAGGCGGCAAGCGATGTGTGGTTTGGCCACAATGCATACAAACGTTTGTGTATTACCAGTTGCGAAGCCACAACTGCGAAATACACATGTCATCAAACACAAAGGCACACCTACGACCATCGTTGCGCAATATCGCGACACGCGTCGACCTCAGGGTGCTCACGTCGGACTGTGACAGTCCGGGAAACAGAACAATTGGAGCAAACACATATAACGCACCAAGCACACACACACGCGCGTACACACACACGAAACAACAACAACACAAAACAAAGACAAAGGAACAGAAAGACAAAGACAACGAACAGGAACACTGTGCAGGTGCGAGCAGCTGCACTAGTCATGGTACCACCACCGCACACAAGCGTCGTTTCTCACAGCGAACTCCAACGCCGAAGCTCCTGATCACATGGCATGTTACCACAATGCCATGTCGTCAAGGTGGCACCAACTCCGCCAACTGAACAACTGGGAACGCCGGGATGGAGACAGAAACATCCACGGCGGCTTGCAGAAGCTCCAGCACCACGAACAGCACGCCAATGACCAAGTGTGTGTGGCGCAATAAAAAGCGCAGCCCAACAGTCTGCATGGACGGCCACGGTGACACGAGAGCTGATCGATGGTCATGGAGGAACGCCTCCACCAGACCGGCGGTGCAAGCCGAGGCAGCTGAGGCGAGCACCAACACAGTCACCACCCACACCGTGAGCAATGCTGGCGAGATGAAGGTGTTGAGGCTGCTGAGGATGGATGCCGGAGGCGACGCAATAAGGTCTTGGAGAGCAATGTCCACCACTGACACAGCACGTTATCACACCCCACAACAGGCACAAACGGCAACAACAAGCAGCAACACCAGGTGAGCAGGAAACCCTGACACGTGCTGCATGGTTGGTTTCGTGGGAAGAGGAAAAAAGCCGGCACCAGCGCGACCAACGTACAGAACACCACAAGAAGCAACACTGGAACAACCACATGGATGCAACAGGCTTGGGCAAACGACTCCATGGAGCGTTGGACATCCTCATGCAAACTGTACCCAGGCACCACACGGCCTTGTCGAATGCGGCGGAAGTCCCTCCAATCACAGTCCACAACCACTTGCCACACCGTCTGGGAAACGATGCAACGACAAGACAAAGGAAGATGCGATCAGGCCCCGAGACAAAGCACACGACGAGTCGAGTGACAATACGACACGAGGACATATGGGGCGGGGCAAGGGCGTAGCGTACCTTGGCGAGCAGCATGAACACGAAATCTTGCCACATGGTGGCTTGAATGAGAAGGAGACAAAGCAAACTTTCCTCCGTTGCCTGGCAAGCGCGACACCGTCATACGGAAGGCAGTGAGAACACCCACAACGCGGTGGTGCGCAGAGGTAATATGCAGGGCTTTGGCAGGGTTGGATGGATCCTTCAAACCACGCACCAGCCAGAACAAGCGCATTGGTAGGTTGCCCCGCCAAGGGTATGCCATCGTGGCAATGTGCGACGCCTTGAAATTCATCGCACGGCACAGGACAAGCGTGCTGCGAATAGATGGGAACACAGTAGAGGAGTCAGGGCAGGTGCACAAGACATGCGACAGAACAAAACACAAAAACAAAAACAAAACAAAACAAAACACAACAACAACAGAAACAAGCAACAACACAACACAACACAACACAACACAATCCAGGAAGCAAAATGCAAATCGACACGACACAGGGTGGGGCGACGCACATGAGAAAGGACGCGTTGGGTTTACCCCACAAGCGATGGACAGAGAACACGAATGTGGCGCTGCGACCCACGAGTGCACAGTCCACGAGCAGGCACAGCAGGTACCCGACCTCATGACGCGTGCTGGGCCGCATGAGGTGGTCCATCACGGAGATGCCGGTGCTCAGGACACCAAAGCTGGCCAAGGCACAGAGCAGCGCCAACAACCGGTCCAATCCAAAGGGCACACACGCTTCACACAGCACAAACACGCCAAGCCACACCATCACGCTGTGGAACATCATGGAGGTGCGACACGGGGCACAGTCGTAGCCAACCAGGTCTTTGGAGGGCCGTCGAGACATGGCGCTGAGGAACAGGTTGCACATACCCAGCAGTGACACGTTGGATCCGCACAGCGCTCCCCGAAACGCATCCAGGTGCCTCACCAGCGCCGCTGCGACGTTCAGTTGCCCACTGCTCGCGTGGGCAGCGGGGACAAGCGAAGCGGCGCGGCCGGACTCCTCCTGGCGATGGTCGAGAACCTCCGCGGGCATGTGGCGGGACATGCCCGCGTACATGTGCAACGGGATGGGCGCCATGGGAATCGGGCGAGAGGGCACGGCTTGCGCACCATTCGACGGCTGCCTCGTGCGCGCACGTGTGGGCGGGGGTCCAGGAACAGGCACCGGTACAGGTATCGGCGCGTGTGTCTGAACCTGCACAGGTGCATGGGCGGATGGCGGCGCCCAACGACGCTGCGGATCACCAGCCCCCCGAAGTTGCGACGGGTGGTGGTGCACCGCAGCCGCAGCCGCAGTCGCAGCCGCAGCCGCAGCCGCAGATGGTTGGCGTCGCTGCTGCAGTCGTTGGTGACGCTGCTGGCGCCGCTCCAGGCGTTGCCTTCGCATGCGATCGACCACATGCGCAGGCGGCATGCCACCATCGCTGCCCACAAAGTCGTCGGTGTCGTCGTCGTCACTCCTCACGAACACGGCAGTGGAGGGCCGTGTCGCACGTGCAGAAACGGCGCCGCCACCAACAACGCCAGCACCGACAGGCCCACCAACACCAACGCCAACACCACCACGCGACTGTCTGGTGCCCGTGTTCATGCTGGTGCTGTATGGCGCTGCCCCGGCCGACGTGGGCGTGTGCTGGTGTGACTGTGAGTGATATGCCGTGGGCAACATGTTGGGAGCGAAAGGCGCAGCCGGAGGCACCCGAGTGTTCACCACCCAGCCGCCTTGTCCCACGCCGGTGGACACGACCACAGCGTCACCGCCGACACCACGCACGGCGTCGTGGTAGAGCGCGGTGTCGGTCCCCGTGACCGCCGGGGTGGGTGCCACGGTGGATGGTGTGGCGGGCGCCATGGTGGCGGTGGAAGCCGCAGCGAAACAGTTCGTCGAGGCGGAGACGCTACTATGGACAACGCCACCTTGTTGTGTCGTCGTGTCCCAAGGCGCCACACTCACTCCGTATGGGTCCATCAGCGCACCACCACCACCACCACCACCACCACCACCATCGGCACCACCACTACTATCGGCCCCGCCAACGCCGGCAGTGTCATGTGGGGAGGAAACCAATGACATGAAGTGACGTGGGGAGGGTGGCTGAGACAGCATGTCATCACCCGTGCTTCCATCGGAAGAAGGCCACCCGGAAGAAATGATGACGCCGCTGTCCTCGCACAAGGGGAGTTGCAGCTGTTGCTGCTTTTGCCGCTGTGGCGGCGGAGACGAAGCGAGGTGGGCTGGTTGGTGACGTTGTTGTTGTTGTTGTTGTTGTTGTTGTTGCTGCTGCTGCTGCTGTTGGTGTTGCAGCCACAGTGCTTGGTGCTGGTGGGCTTGGGGCAGAGGTGGCACGGAGCAGTCAAGCCCCTGCAGGTGTTGTTGTTGTTGTTGTTGTTGTTGTTGGAAACGCCGAGGGGATGCCGATGCCGCATCTGGTTGGCGTGCGTGTGCGACGGCTCCGTGGAGAGGACTGCCCACAGTGCGCAACAAGTCCAGGTCGTCACCTCCGCCACTTCGCCCCACTCCGACGACACCCACGTCCACGTCCACGTCCACGTCCACGTCCACGCCAAGGACACGGGCAACGGTAGAAGCCTCAGCCGTCGAAAGCGCTGTGGAAGGTGCGAGGGCTGGCTGCCATGCCGTTCGATCCGTGTGTGGGTGGTAGGGGGTGACAGGGTGGCGCGCACCACCCTGTTCCTGCGACGCGAACATCGCGGCGGGTACACCGTGTTCCATCCATGTGCTCGGCACGGCAGCACCACGCAATCGCACCGGCTGCGGGCGCGTGCCTGGGCCACATGGGTGTTGGTGGGGGTTGGTGCGATGTTGTTGTGGAGGTTGTGGTGACACGGCACCGTCCGAGAACGTGGTGTCTGAGGACAGGGTGCTGTCATGGGGCCCACCGCTGGATCGAGAGGAAGGGGTGCCCATGGTGTACGCTTGCTGTTGTGGTTGCTGCTGCTGCTGCTGCTGCTGTGGGTGCTGCTGTTGCCACCGCTGCTGTTGTTGCCGCCGTTGTTGTTGGTGGTGTTGCTGGTGTGGGTGTTGGTGTTGTTGGTGTTGCTGTTGTGGGTAGCCAGGCGGATGTCGATGCAGCAGCGGCTGCCGCTGCTCCTCCTGGAACCACAGGGCGTACTGTTGAGGTTGTTGAGTACCACCAGTGGTATGGGCTGGGAAGGCATGTGGCGCAGGAAGGCACGCGTCCCGCAGCAGGTCGCAGCTCGCAACATCATGGACAGACCCCGTGTCGCTCACACACACACTCCCTTGCAGGGACACGCTCCGGCGGCTGCTCGTGTCGGTGTGGTGGGCGGCCGTCGCCACAGACGAGTTGTCCTCAGAGTGCAGCATTAGGTGAGGGGAGGGACTCGGTGAAGTCAGCACCGCACCACCACCACCACCACCACCACCACCACCCATGCTATTGCCATCACGCGCAGGTCGCACCTCTGCCCGCTGCAAGGCCACCGCACCGCGCTGGTGTGCGTGCGAGTAGCCATCCGAGTGCTGCAATGGCTGCGGCACGGCAGAGGCACCAAGCGGGGCTGCACCACCGTTGGTCATGTGCACGTGCGACGCAGGCGTCCAGTCCACAGTGGCGCCGGTGGACGTGGACATGGAGGTGGACGGGGGCAGCGCTGCGTTGCTCATTGAGTTGCTGCCGCCCCCTGGACGTCGGCGAGGGGGTGGGGCAGCCGCGGCGGACATGGTTTGACTCACGACCACACCCGCACCCACACCCACACCGACACCGACACCCACACCCACACCCACACCCGCACCCGCAGCCGCAGCACCCATACGCAGACCGTCGCTGGTCCCCATGCCCTCCCCCGCTCCCACACCCTCGCTCGCAGTTCCTTCGCTAGTGCCGCCGCCCACCACGTCCCCCGCATCATCACGCGAAACGTGGGGTCGTTTGCGCCGGCGCCGGTGCCGGCGGTGGCGATGGCGCTTGTCGCGCTTGCCACTACCACGACCACTACCACTACCACTACCACTACCACAACCACTCCCGCCACTGCGGCGGGGTGCGGCTGACGCCACCACGTTCCGATCTCGGCGGTGGCGTGGGGTGGAGGAGGTGGTGGGGGTGGTGCGGTGGCGCGGTGCGCGCGTCGGGACGGCGGCGGCAGAGGCCATCAGTGCGAAGGGCTGCACGGACGTAAAGGGTTTGTCGGGAGAAAACAGCTGCGCCACGGGAACGCCCAGCCGCCACGCGTTCAGGCAAAGGCAAGCGACGCACACCACGGGGCGGAACAACGCCCCCAACAGCGACTGGATGGAGGCCATGGTGAGGCTGAGGTTGTTGCTGCTGGCGGTGGTGTCACCGTTGTTGCTGTTGGCGACGCTGGGTGCGGCTGTGCGCTGCGTGCATCCGCCCAGTGCCAAGACCAGCGTGCCGATCGCAAAGGCCGCGAGCAACCCGAGTGCCACACGACGTGTGGTGCGTGCCTTGACAAGCTTCAGCCACATGGGACCCCCGACGATCGTCGCAACGGTGACCATGAACGCGAGCGTGACGCCGGTGTCCAACACAACCCGGCCCAACACGCCTGCCACCGGGTGTGCGCCGAGCGTCGCCTGGAAGCTCATCACGAACACAACAACGACGGGAAGCAACGTGATGGCCAAGCTCGCGACGAGCCACACCAAGGCGGCGCCCGGAACTGGAATTCTGGAGGGGCAGGAAATCTGGAAGGTGGCTGGCCGCTGTTGTGGCTGCGGCTGCGCTACCACCTGAGGCTGGAAGTGGTGCTCGCGTGGCGGCTGGTTGCTGGCCTCCGACAGGCGGGACCCTGCACCACCAAGGTGAGCAGGGTCAGTGCTGGCGCCCGGCGGCAAGCGGCGCCGGTGCTGCCCATTGTCTGCGATGGACCGCCCGCCAACGGCAGTGGGTGTGGCGGCGCGGAGTGGTGGTTGTGCCATGCTTGTGGCGCACACCGCAGCTCCCCGAACTTCTGCCGCCCCTCCCCGAAACAAAGATAAACTAAATAGCACAGGAGCGTCAACACAGGCTGGCACCTTGTTGGTTCATGGTGCGAGCTACATGTCCCCCCTTGGAGGGTGAAAACCTGGCCGTGCAGTGCTGTGACCCAGCTGCGCGAATGATTCGGCTGCAAGGACACGGCGGTTGCAAATCAAGCGGGGATCATTTTATACCCCCACAACACCACACCTCGTGCACGAGCACGTGCTACCCTTCGAACATGGCATAGTTGGAGCCCGCAGCGGCGCCACTGCTGCCTGCCTCAGCCGTGGCCCCCGCAAGTTGATCTAAGTCGATGTACTCACCCCCGTCTTCAGGCGAAAACATGCCGTAGTTCCCACCGGGTCCGTCTGCAGCGGCAGCGGCTGCGCCGCTGTCCAGACCACCGTCTCCACCCCCGCCCATCGCATCTGGGTCAAACGCCCCGTAGTTTCCGCCTCCGGACGCGGTTGGCTCGTCCGAGGTGGACGGGAGCGCGTCATTCATACCATCGAGGTCAAATGCCGCGTAGTTGCCATGGCCTGACACACGCGAGCGGGGTGATGTCGTGACCTCACCCAACAAAACACAACACCACACAAGCACACATCACAGCACACTGCCGCGATGCACGACAGACCTGATGCGCTCGAAGGAGCGGCAGCAGCTACCCCTGGTGCTGTGCCTGCATCATCAAGGTCGAAGGACGCGTAGTTTGCTGGCGTCCACTCACACATGCATACGCGCACTCAGTTACATGTGCGGCATCCCAGCAGGCACAGAAGCACACGGCACGAACATTGTCCTGCGCCTCCTGCACCCAGATCAGGAAGCTCGGAGTAGCCACCATCGTCAAGATCAAAGGAAGCATAGTTCGACGGTGCTGCAGCACTTTTGGCGTTCGCCTCCGCCGCTTCTTTCGCAGCGCGCTTGGATTGCTCATGCAGGTTCGAAGGCACCTGGCACCACCCTTCGCGTCAGTTTGCGATCCAACACCCACAGGCCCACCCAGCCTCGCCTGTCTCTTTCTCATTCGCATACCACACCATGTGGTGGACCGCGGCCTGCAGGAACTCACCGTGTGCTTGAACCTGCCACTAGATGTTGCAAACTCCACGAACGCGGCGACCGTGGCGTACACTCCATCGGAGGGACCGGGACGAGCCGAGAGTGAAAAGCCGCGCTGCAACGAACGAAACACCGCAATGAAAGAGTAGTGGAAGGGAGGGAGGGCAAGCTCGCATTGGGTCAGACGCGCGAGGTTGGGGGGGGGGGGGGGGGGGGGGGGGTATCATTGTGGTACGCACCGGGCCGACGTTGTGGAGCAGTGTGGTCTTGATGCCACCACTGGACACGAACTGCAGCGCCAGGTTCCCTGGTCGGGAGCTGGCGCGAACAAGAAAACACCCTTGACCGCCCGAGGTGACGGTGCTGACGCCAGTGGCGCGGTCGATCTTCCCGTGGTACCAAGGGAACAGGACATACTCTCCAAGCTCCTTGTCCATGTAGAACAAAGATGCCAAGGCCTGCGTGGCGCAAGGGGTGGGTGTGAGCGGCAACAGCCACACGCTGCTCCTCCCGCAGCATGCACGCCCAGCCACGTACGTTGGGAACAACGTTCTCAAACGGATCAAACATAGCAACGAAGTGGGTGAACTGCTTTGGGGTTGTGTGAGCGCAGAAACCTCGACCACACGCCCCCGCCCCCACAGGCACACAACAACACACAACAAGCACCCACCGCCGCGCTGGTGATGTCACCATCTGGACACAGGAGGTAGTTGACCAACTGAGAGACGCCCTTCACACTTCGTCCCTTGCCCTTTTCAAAGGCCTGTAGCGCACCAGAGGTAAGGGGGGCAGTGGCGCACGATTCATGACAACCCACGCTTTCATGTTTCCGCCATGCACGCTGCAGCTACCGGGCAGCACTGCAGGCACATGCCCACACGCAACCGCGCAACGTACTGTAAGTGCTGCTGCCAGCTCCTCAGCAGTGGTGGAAGAGGCACCGCCAAAGTGGGAGCTCCTGTGCAGGCAGACGGGCAAGGCGCGAACAGGTGAGGACTGCAGCAGGCAAACAGGAGCCACCACAGACAGCGCCAGCAGTCACCATGCACACCGCGTCGTACCAAAACGTGGCAGCGGCAGCAGCGGCGGCACCAGCAGCACTCATGGTGGATGTTCACGCGCACAAAGGCTGGTTGATGACGAGTCCGTATGCACGGGCACATGATCTTGCATGATGCCGAGAGCAAAATAGGTCACAATAGTACACAACACCGAACTAACACTTGACGAAGGCTCCCTCTGAAACTCTGCACCAAAGCCCACACCAACGCACCCGGTGGCAACTCACGCTTGCACTATGCATCTTCATCAGGAAGCAGCCGTGCTGTAAACAACGATGCACATGGTCGTGTTGGCTGGGCTGAATGCTACACGGCTGGGGTGACACGTAGCCTGGTGGAACGCTTTGTATCCGGCAGGAGCAAGCACGATGCAGCAGCAGAAAGCCATCGATCGAAGCGGCTCCAGTGCCGGAGTTCCTGTCGATCCGTACATGGTGAAGGTATGACTAGGTGTGTGTTAGCTTGACATAGGCTGCGTGGGCGTGATGGATGGTTGTGGCTGCACATGTCGCAGGCGCTCCAGCTTGCAGCTGCCAACGGCGTGCAACTGCGCCACTATGTTGGATCCGGGCGTGCGTCCACCCACACGGCGGTGCCCAAGGCACCCTTGCGGCCCACCGGCCGCGCTGTTGCCCCGTCTTGGACGCCCGCTGCCTCTGTGACACCTGCCCCCGCCCACAGCGCCGCCTCACCGTCGCCATCGAGCCACCTTGCTGCACCCGCCGGTCGTGACACCTTCACTGCGACTGCTCTGGGTCGTGGCGGTAGCCACAAACCCCCAGCGCCAGAGGACCGGCAGGGTGCACATGGGCATGTGCCTGCGTTCACAGCCACTGGGATGCTGTCGGTGGCCACAGAGATGCAGGGGGAAGCCCATAGTGCTGGCCGGCACTTGCCGCGGCACACTGCTTTGTCGCTCGCCTCGGTGATGCCGGAGTCTCGAAGCGAGCCGTCGGAGCTTCCTGGCGCACAAGAGGCGTACTACAGCACAGACAGCAGCGGCGTAGTGGGCAGAACAACCCCCCTGCAGCCGTCTTTGCGTGCCCGAGTGGGCACCACGGCTCCGGGTGTCATGTTGGACCCGCCCGCCACACCTGCTGGTAGCATGCACACCGGCGGCACCTCAACGTCGTTGGCGTCTAACCCTCGGTGGTCCGAAGCGTCCATCCGGTCGCTGGCACGCTCCATGTTCTTCAAGCAACAGCACCACGCGCAGCAAGCAGCGCTGCTGCACCAGCAGCAACGCCAGGTCAAGCAGCGTGACGCGCGTCGCGGGCTTGCGTCCACCACCCCTCCCTCGATGCCCACACCCCCACGGGGTGCGAGCGAGAGCACCCGTCGCCGGGCTGGAGGTGCGAGTGAGAGCACCCGTCGCCGGGCCGGTGTCTCCAGCGCCGTGAATAGGAACGGGAACATTGGTCGTGTCCACCGCGTTGGCGCACCAGCACCAGCACCAGCACCAGCACCAGCACCAGCACCGGCACCGGCACCAGCACCGGTACGAGTACCAGCACCGGCACCAGCACCGGTACGAGTACCAGCAACAGCAGTAGCAACAGCAGCATCATCACCACCAGCGCCGCCAGGTCGTGGCAAGGCCGTGTCTCCCGCTCATGGCGGGGCATTTTCGCGCTTGGTCGGGGTTCCCAACCAAGCTGCTAGCACGCAAGCGGCTCTGTCACGCCCCATTCTCCACGCCGCGACGGTGTCACCGCTGTCAGGTGCACCCGCGCCCACACCGTCGTTGTCCCCGCGCGCCCAGCACCAACAACAGCACCAACACCAGCCCCACCACCAGTACCACCAGCACCACCATGCTGCGCATCGCAACGGAGCCGCCGATGCCACAGCCGCCCACACTCGTGCTGCGTTCGGCAGCACGGCGCCCGTGTTTCATGGACACGGTGCACGCCACGACACCGCCGTCGGCACGGCGTCCATGCCGTTGGGGTCGGTGGAAGACAAGCTGCGGTTCAACGCCTTCTTGCGCGACCTGCAACACCACATCCGTGGGGAAGGGAAGAGCGCGAAGGGACTCGAAGCTGGTGGTGGTAGTGGTGGTGGTGGTGCTTCTTCTGCTGCGACTCGCGCGTCTCCTCTCCCTTCCCCTGTCGCCCCCTCCGCTGCTTCGTCTACCGCCGCTGGTGATCCTGCTCCCTCGGTCGCGGCACAGCCGGCCGGGACTTCCTTTCTGACGCGTGCCATCCACCTGCTGCAGCAACCGTACTCGGCGCACCGGGACGAAGACGCCAAGCGCTACGAGGAGCAGTTGCAGGCCAGCGAGGACGTGGCACAGGCCCAGCGCGTGGCGACAGCGTCCTCTCGTCAGCGGCACGCCGCAGCCGGCCCACTGCCGCTGCGGACAGAATCGAGCCATGCGGGTGCGGGTGCGGGTGCGGGTGCGGGTGCGGGTGCGGGTGCGGGCGCGGGTGCGGGTGCGGGTGCTGCCGGCACCGCGACGGGCACTGGTACACGCACTGTGGCGACAGCTGCCGTGGCAGCGCCCCCTCCCCCTCCCCCACCCCCTCCTCCGGCCGCGGGGCTGTCGATTTTGTTTGGCACTGACCTGTACCAGGCCCCACAGGCGCCGCCGCTGCGCGCCGCCGCTGCTGCTGGCACGACGCCGACGACGACGGCGGCGGCACCTCACGTCCCGCCTGCGGGAGGCAACACTCACGGCTCCGAACCCGGCGGCGGAGCACCCGCCACCCCCACGGACGTGCACCCACACGCCGCCACATCTGCGCGACGTGGGGCGCCGCCACCTGTGACAAGCCACCGGACCCGGGGCGGAGGCGGTGTCGGTGTCGGTGTCCAGCACACGCCACACCACCACCACCACCACCACCACCACCACTACCGCTCGTCGGTGAAGCCGGCGTACCCTGCGGGTACGCCTCCATACGCCGGAGGGGTGGCTCGCACGAGTCCCCACGCGTCGGCACGCCCCTCGTCGTCCTCTCGCTCGCCGC
>Ga0213833_1002642_pt1 | contig 11451 bp, 13 predicted proteins | sample SWATP21_FD_160575 | JGI IMG/M metagenome (GOLD analysis project Ga0213833, IMG submission 160575) | Coastal seawater microbial communities from Marineland, Florida, United States - SWA TP2 #1 | ecosystem: Environmental > Aquatic > Marine > Coastal | place: USA: Florida | collected 2016-08-14
CCCCCCCCCCTCCCCCCCTCCCCCTCCCCCTCCCGGGGTTCCTCCCTTCCTTCCTTGTGGCAGTTGTTCTCGCCTTGTTTCCACTCGTTCTTTCGTTTAGAGTTGAGTTTCGTTTTCGTTGGGTCGGAGCGGAGCTATGTTTTGTGATACGTCTACCGTGGCTTGAACACGCAGCGAACTACAGTGCGTGTCTGGGGCAGTGACATCCTCGCTGTGCTCGCATGTGTTCCTTTGTCCCGGCGAGCTGTTCCAAATACTATAGCTTTCAGTTGCGCTTCTTGCCACCTACCCACGTCTCGATGTGTGTCAGATCCACGGACAACAGAGCACGCCGCAACGATTCGGACTTCACACTGGTCTCGACACTCGTTCCATCGAGCCCCGCCGCCGATCCAAACTGCCCCAACGTTTCTGATTCACCACAACACCCACCGCGACAGCACACCGACCAACACACGGGATGGGGGAGGTGAAGCGAGTTCATCGTGACTACTCACCGCGCGCTTGGCGGGCAATAACAGACAACAACGGTACCTCTCGGAACAACCACAAAGTCAGCCGCCATACCGGGCTCGAGGCGACCAACCCATTTCTCTGCCCGGTTTGTGTACGCCGCCCAATCCGAGTACATGTGGATGGCCTGTGCCAAACTTACGCACTCCTCCGGCTTGAACACCGTGGTGGCACCGGGACCTATGTTGGCAACCATCACACACCCAGCACCGACATCATTCAGACGACATTCGAGACAAACCTGACAACAGTGCAGTTCGCACAGGCGACTCACCCATGGGTCGAAAAATGGCATCATGGAGGCCCTTGAAAGGACTCAAGGGCTCCACAGGAGAGGCTGACCCTCCAGCAACGGGAATACCAGCCTTGATGAGTGTGGAACACATGTACGCGTGGCCCATGAGTGACTTGGGGATGCGCAGGTGCAGCCACTGCGCATCAGTGGGTACAAACGGCGGCTGGAGATTGGCAACGACGCCCTGTCTCCGCATGAGCGGAAGCAAATCAGCACGCAGCAACTGGCAGTGCGTCAAAGCGGGCCGGGTTTTTGGTGGAACCTTTGCCTGCGTGGGACAGGGACACAATGGCGAGCAGTGCGCATCGTGACGGGAGACCAAAACAAACATGGTGGGAGTGCACAGCGCGTGGTCAGCACAGCAACAGCAGCCGAAACAACAGTGTGAGCGCGCGTGTGTGCGCGTGTGTGCGTGTGTGCGTGTGTGTGTGTATGTGTGTGTGTGCAGGTGTGAGCGTGTCCTGTCCAAGCATCGTACCTGTGCTAGAGCACGCAGGGCCGTCTCTGCAGCTCGGTCGCCAATCACATGGATTTCCAAACGAAATCCGCGAGTGGTGGCAAGCTGCATCGACGCGGTGGCCGACTCGAGGGTGTGGCAGGTGACTCCCATGTTGGGACTTGCGTCAGTGCCTTCTTCCACCTTTCTCCCCCCCGCTGTGTCAGGAATGGCGTGCGGGTCGGGACCTGGACCATGCGTGTGGGGTCGCAGTTCCACGCTTGACTTCAGGTACGGCTGGCTCAGCGCAGCGGTTTCTGCACCCAGTGATCCGTCCATGAACATCTTCACGCGATCGCACCGCAGCATGGGGAACGGTGGCACGGCTGAAGGGTCCACGACAGAGGCAGCCGTGCTGGCTGGATCGGGCACCAGGGTCGTGGCACCGTCTTTCAGCTCCGACCAATGCAGTGTGAGAAACACACGCAGGGGCAGCGCATGCGTCTCCGCTAGTTCCTGCACGGTCGCACACACGGTGCCTGTGGGTGAGCAACACGCACGACTCTAGCACAATACAACACAACACAGCACAGCACAGCACAACGTAGCACAGCACAGCAGTCGTCCACCGACCATAACATTACCTTGTAGATCGCATACGAGGCGGCGTCATTGGGGTGGACACCTGTCAACCCCTGGCCCACCGCGTGCTCCATGGCACGCACAATGGCGTCACGCGGCTGCCACGGACGCTGCGCCACATCCCACGCCAACCCCAAGGCAGCTTCCCGCACAATTCCGCTGGGCTCGCCGTATGTCATCTTCTCTTCGTCACAGTCCGTGGTAGGGCGTGTGCCTGGCAAGCGATCAATGACGCCGCCGGTGGGGTCAGGCGTGCTGTGTGTGAGAGACAGACATCGAAATGCAATCAACCGGACGAAACAAACGCAATACGACAGCAGTGGGTGAGGTGCCGGGCGCTTGCACGGCGAAGCTGGACAACAACATAGAGATGTTGCATCCATGGAGTAAACAACGCGAACGGAACCGCACCGCACCGCACCTGGCGTTGAATCCGATCAACTCCATCGCTTTGCTGTTGAGCACGGCGATGTGTGTGCAAACACGGCTCAGCAAGATCGGGCGGTCACTCGCAACCTCGTCCAAGTCAGCGGCTGTGGGATATCGTCCAAGTTTGTCTTGCTCCCAGCCACCGCCAATGATCCACTGTGCTCCCGGCTGGGCTGTGACATACTCTTGCAGCCGGGATTGGAGTTCGCCGATGGAGTTGGCGTTCAAGACGTTGCATGAAGCCAGGGCGTTCCCCGTTTCAAGAATGTGGATGTGCGAGTCTTGGAGACCTGGCAAAACTATTCGGCCACCAAGATCCTGGACCGTGCATGCGTCGACGCAGGGTGGTTCACCTACCCCCAGGCTCTGGGCAATGCCATGTGCAACAGGGTGAGACGACGTAGGTGCCCACTGGCTGCAAGCCCACAAGCGTGTACTGACCTCAACGACGTCACCACGAACCACCATCCAATCGGAAAAGTGATACTGGGGGCGACACAACACTTCAGGGCTCGTACCAGTATGATCCCAGGTCCATATCTTCCCGTTCTTGAACACGATGACATCGCCACCATCCACTTTCTCCTCCGCTGCGGCCCCTATCGGCGTCCCGGCCGCAGGTGAAGGGTCGTCCCTTCCAATGGAGTGCCTAGCACCACTATCACTTTGTAGGGGTAACGCATGACCACTCGAGGCCATTGGTGCAGCTCCAGCATCACTGGACGCCATGATTCGTTCCACTGCCCGACATGAACAAGCGGCACGCCGCAGCCGGAGAGCCGATATGTACGACAATTGAAAATATAACATCTGGCACAAAATCCAGAATTTTTTAGCTTCGAAGTTTGTTTGGATGTTGATGTGATGTGCGCCTTGTGCGGCCGTCTCCGTGGAGCTGCGGAGTGTGGGTGCGTGTGTGGCGCACTGCGGTGGGCAGGTGGTCGGCATGGAAACAGACGAAGACATTGCGAGGATGGGCGATGCGGAGTTGGAAGCAGCGCTTGCTTCACATCAACCGCTGTCCCCGCCGCGGCCACCCGGTGGCGCTGGCTTTCAGGACACACGGCGCGGAACAGCCACACATGGAGCTGGAAACGGTGCCACAGACGCTGCAGGTGATCTTAGTGGCGCGGGTGGCACCGGAAACATGTTGTTTGGTGCTGCTGGAGCAGGTGGGTGTGCGGCTGGTTCGGTGCTGGTCGTGGTTGTGCCTCCATACCGGAGTGAATGCGATGCCGTTGGTGCTCCATCGGGGGTGCTGGTGTCAGTGTGGGTGCCACGTGCCTCACACCATGTGTGAACTGGTGTATGATGTGCGTATGTATGCCATGTGCAATGTGTGATGTGTTGTGGTGCACCGTACGCGCCTTGTTTTGCCCACGTGCGCGCATCGCTCACTCCCAACAGACGCCGCACATCCATCCGTGATGTCCCAACTCCAGGAAATTGGCGAGCTTTGGCAGCGCGAGGCTGGTGACGCCGCTGGACTGCGTGCCTCGCTTGCGGAGGTGTCCTCCGCCCTGGCTGGGGCACAAGGCCAGGCGTCCACGTGCGACACGCTGCTGCACAGCTTGTCTCTCGTGCATCGGGCCTCGTCGCTGGACGACATGTGCTTGGTGGTGACGCAGCAGTTTTGCAAGGTGTTCCGTGCCGGGCGCGTGACGCTGTTCATCCTACAGCGGCCTCCCGTGGGCGTGGACTTTGACCTTGCCAACGGCGCCGGAGATGGCAGTGCTGTGTGGACGACGGTGAACGCGATTGGTGAGAGGTTCACGGTGCCGTTGGGAAGCGGACCTGTGGTGCGCATGCTGGAGTCATCCGAGGTGGTGACGTTGTCTCGCCCCGATGCCATTGCCCGCTACATGGAGAGCATGCAGCGCACGCAGTATCAAGAGCGTGAGGTGCACCATGTGATGGCGTGTCCGTTGAGAAGTTCTTCCAATGAGGTTGTGGGGTTCTTGGAGGCGCTGAACCCAGAATCAGGAGCCGGGTTTCCAGACTCCGACCGGAGCCTCATGGCTGTTGCTGCTGCTCATGTCGGCCAAGCTGTTGCGCAGTACGTGCGCATGGATATGTATTTATGCTTATATATATGTGTGTGTGTGTGGCACGAGGCACGCCACTGTCCTGACAAGAGTGAGCGTGGGTGTGACGCGTGCTGACCTGTGGTACGGTGCCAGTTGTCGAGACTTGGCCGAGGCAAATGTGACCGTGGACCAGTTGCAGCAACAGCAACTTCAATTGGAGTCCATGACACAAACCAACATGGTGAATAGCGTGCAGATGCTGCGTGCGGCGGAAGCGCGTCGCATCATGCTGTCGGAATTGTCTTCCGCGTGGCGCAACCCACAACGGGCCACGAACGTGAACAGCATGTTCATTACCGCTGCCAAGCTGGGAGGGCTTGTGTTTAGCCATTTGGTGCAGGTTTCTGTGCGCCTGTACGTGGGCTGTGCCGTCGCCGTTGTGTGCGGGCTGTGCCGCCGCCGTTGTGTGCGGGCTTGCTTTTCGCTGCTGGTGTTGTGGTGTCTTCTCACACACCGCCGACATGGACAGATACTTGTTCGACTCGGACAAGGGCAAGCTCTGGGCGCCCCCTCCTGAGGCTCTCGTGGAGGTGGACGACGCTCCTGACGACATGGACGAAGTTCCACAGGGCGGCGACGGCACAGGGGACGGCGCTGAAGAGGGCAAGGCTGGAGGTTCCAGCATGCCAGATCGTGGCAGCACCTCGTCCAAACGGCGGTGCGTTGTGGTTGTGTGGTTGTGTGGTTGTGGTATTCTCTCCTCGTTGTGTTGTCCACGTCACATTGGCGCGTTGGTGTTGCTCGTGGCGTATTGGTGCACCATTGTTATTGCTGACACGATTCTGGCTCCATGATGTGTTTGTGTTCCTTTGCTTTCTTGCTGGTCTTGTGCGCGCGTGCATGTTATGCCAGGTTCTTGACACACCGGCGTGGGTTGCTCGCGCACGCAGTCGCCACGTGCCAGGCCGTGACTGCCAGTCCCGCAGACTCCCACCCGCAGTTCCACTCCGCCTCGGACGCCGCCACAGGCATCCACGCAGGACAAAACGTCGTCTTGCTTCCCGTCATGACGCCGCCCATCACCGCCCAACAACAAGACGGTGTGCCGGCGGGCGAAGCACCAGGAGGGGGTGACATGTCCGACAGCTACGCCGGCGACGCCATGTCGCGTTCCACCTCCTCCCCGAGGCCCGGCTCCCCGCGCCCCGGCACCAACCGCTCTCCGCTCTTGGGTGTCCTGACCGTCGTGATGCGTTCCCCAGGCGCCAGGGCGGCGCCAAAGGCGCTGACGCCCACCGACATGGCTGTCGGCCGTGACCTGGCCGCGCACCTGGCGACCTGGTGTTTGGTGCGCGACGCCATCCGGCGCAGCGAGACAACGAAGCGCGTCGCGCGACAGGCCTCTGCGTACGGCGCCGTGCTGCGCGCCACTGCCGCCGCGAGTTTGTCCATCCGCGCGTGGGCGTGGAGTGACCGCGTGCGACGACAGCGCCAGCGCCAACAGCGACACCGCCTCACGCGTCATCGTCGGCGGCATGTGGCGTTTGCCCGTGGCTCCATGACCGACGGCGATGACGATGATGATGATGATGATGATGGTGGTGGTGGTGATGACGACGACAGCGACGCAGGGTCTTCGTCCTCCGACTCTGTGAACACTCCGCGCCGCCGTTCGCGCTCCCACAGCCCCTCGCGGCGCCACCGCGGTGGTGGTTTGCGTGTGACGCAGTGGGGTGTGGGTGCGGCAGGGGGCATGTCGCCGGCGTCCACACCCCTTCCACGACGACAGGGTGTGCGTGGAGTGCGTGTGGATGTGGGCGTGCCCGGCGTGGATGACTCCCACAGCTCGGCCAGCAGTGGTGGCAGCAGCAGTGTGGATTCCGAGCACTCCAGAGGAAGGCGTGGTGGTGGTGGTGGTGATGTGCCCATGCCCCGGCTGCGGTCGATCGGTGCCATCACCAAGTACCTCCAGCGTGTCGCCCGTCGCCACTTTGGCTTCCAGGCCGTGTCTGTGACGCTGGTGGCGGCGCCTGGCGCCCGAGCCACCGCCTCTGCGACTGCGACTGCGACTGCGACTGGACCACCATCGTCTCTCGTCACGGAAGCTGGGTTCCGCCCTTCTTCGCCCTTCACCACAGCCGCGTCACACGCGTCACACGCGTCGACGTCGCCCCTGCGCCGGGCGGCCCACCCCGGCACCCCGCAAGGCCTTGGGCCATCCCTTGGCGGCATCGGGCGGCGGTCGTGGGTGTTGGCTGGGTCACAACCCATGATGCGGCGCCAGGCTCGGTGGTGTGTGTCCCACCCCGAGGTGCCGCTGCGTGTTGCGGAGACTGCCGATGGCTCCAGTTCCTCCTCTGGGGCGCGATCGCGGCGGCACCATGTGCGCCCAGTGACGCCGGAGCACTCCCGAAAGGACCTGGCTCGAGTGTCGGGCGTGGAGCACCCGGCTGTGGGGGTTTCGGTAGCGCATGATGTACCTGCGTTGCCGACTGCCCTTCTTACACGTGACGTGGTACGTCGTTTTTGTTGTGCGTTGTGTTCCCTATCCTCCTTTCACTTCACGCTGCGCTTGGTGGTGGTGGTGGTGGCTGTGGTGCGGTTGATCTTGTATGTGTGCTTGTGTGCTTGCTCTTTGGTGTGTGTGTGTGTGTGTGTGTGTGTGTGCGTGTTGGTGTCGTGGCGTGTGCAGGCGAACCTTCCTCCCCATGCACAGGACAGCACAGCAGTCGTGGTCCAGCTCGTGAACCCGCCTCACGGCGCCAACATCACGACGGTCGACTGCCACATGGCCGGCTTGTTGGCTCGACATGCCGCGCAGCTCGTGTCCCAATGGCAGTACGCCATGGCCGTGGCGGATCTGGCGAGTGTGGTGGGTCGGGCGCAGTGTGCGGAACGCATCGCGTCGTTGCAACCCGTGCTGTTGGATGCCGCCGCGGCGTTCGCTTGTGTACCCCATCGCCAGGGTCTGTTCCCGCTCGCCGCCCGGTTCGCGGCTGAATTGGCGCAGTGCCGCGTCGCGCAGTTGTACCTGTACGACGCCCGCACGGGCATGCTGTGTGGCGACGTGGCGGTGCCCACCACCACCACCACCACCACCGCCGCCGCCCCCGGTGACGAGCGTGTCCTCGCCTCTGCCTCCGCCTCGGCTTCCAGTGTGTACACACCGCACGACGACACCCCCCGCGCCGTCAGCGTTGCCGATGCGGCGTCGACGTCCCGCCACACGCGCGTGGGTGTCCTCGGCTCCCCCAGTCCCCAGTCCCCAGCGTCGTCCACCGCCTCCATGGCCGTCCGCAGCGCTGTCCAGCGCCTGCGCTCCATGGGGGCGGGCGGCCGCGGTGCCATTGGGAGTCCGGTGGCTCGACACTCACCGCTGCGACGCACCGTGTCGGCAGCGGCCATGCGGCACCGGCAATCGACACAGCGGAGCCCTCTTCGGAGTGGCGCCACAAGTGGCGCTGGCGCTGGCGCTGGCGCTGGCGCAGGCGCTGGCGCAGGCAGTACCGCGGCGGGCGCCTCGTCGTCGGCGCGCGCGGTGCGGCGTGTGACGCCTGGCGTCGGCGACGTGGGCGGTGTATTTGCGTCTGGAAAGGCGCTGTTGGTGCGGGCCTTGACCCCACACGCGGGTGGGCATGGGGGCGGGGCAGTTGTGGGGGCGACGGGCCGGGTGTCGCAAGTGCTGGTACCGTTGGTGGAGGAGGGCGGCAGCAAGCCTGTGGGTGTGCTGCATGTGGTGGGCAAGTCTGGTGCCGCTGGTGTCGAGGCGTCGTTTGACGCGTGTGACCAGCAGCTGCTGCAGCTGTTGGCGCGCTGCATCGTGACCGGCACGAAATCGGCAGCGGCGTCCAGTCGCCAGGCAGATGAGGCAGCCGTGTTGCGAGTACGTCGCGGTGGTGTTCTTGGCTGGTTGTTTTCCGGGTCTGGAGGGGGGTCGGGGTTTTGTGTGCGAGTGTGTGGTGAACGTGCAGCGTTGACTGTCGCACGGGTTGTGTGACGTGGAGGGTGTGAATGAACCCACCGTTTGACTCACGTGTCGGGGGGACTATTACTGTTATCAGGACCAACTCCGGGCCAGGGAGACCGAGCTTCGCAAGGCTCGCGAAGATGCTACACGGTTGTCGCAACGCCTGCAAGACGAACAAGCAGAACTCAAGCAGGTTCGCAAGCAGTGCCAATCACAGCTTCAAGAGGTGGAAACCCTTCGCAAGCAAGCGTCATCGTCACAGACTGAGGTGCGTCCTTCACAGCGGGCCCTTGTTTGCGTTTGTTTGCATTCTCGTCCCCTCGTCCCGTGGCCCCCTCGTCCCGTGGCTGCGTGTGTATCCCTGGGGATACATGTGCTTGTGCTTGTGCTTGTGTGCTTGTGTGTGTGTGCTTGTGCGTGTGCGTGTCGTGAGTGGCCTGGCTCACCCCGTGCACGACGGCCTTCCTTCCACCGCAGCTCGAGCGTCAGCGTGAACGGTGTGCAGAGCTGGAGGCCACCCTCCAAGACCACATGCGGGCCCACGCAGAAGAGCTCAAGACCGCAGAGCGCCATGCAGACGAACAAATCAAAGCCGCACAGGAAATGGCTGCCGCCGCCGCTGCGTCTGCGGCACAAGCTGCCGCAGTGATGGTGCCCACTCCCATCACCGCTGGCCCGGCCCACCCTGTTTCCTCCACGGCATCCCCCCCTCCTCCTGCTCCTCCCCCTCCTCCTCCTCCTTCTTCTTCGTCGGCAGTCACTAGTCGTGGTGCGGGTGGTGGGGCATCCCGGTTGCGCTCCTGGGGTGGACTTCGTCGAGCTGCCACCGCCGGTGCGTTGCGGGAGGTGGCGGCCAAGTCCGCAATCCCCGTTCGATCACCGGTGCGTGAGCCGGTGTCTTCTTCGCCCCACGGCAGTCCGTCGTCTTCCAATACACGACCACGCGCCACCATGGAGTCGGTGGCCACGAGCATGTCCAAGCTGCCACTGGCGCCTGCCATGGAGTCGGTGGGCACGAGCATGCCCAAGCTGCCGCTGGCCTCAACATCTGTGGGCACCGGCACGGCCAATGTGCACTCCAACTCGGTGGGCACCAACACCCGCTCCTCCGGTTTGCGCCGTTCCCGATCCAGTTTCCGCAACATGGTGTCGCGTGCTGCGGCAGCGCATCATGCCTCGCGAGGACGCAGAGGGGGTGGCTATGGTGATGGTGCTGGTGGTGGCTATGGCACTGGGGATGGCGCTGCATCGCTGTCGCGTGCATCACACAACCGGTCCCGCCACCAGCTGCACAGTGTGCCGTCAGTCATGTCTGTGACGTCCTTGGACCTGGATTCGCTCGACGCGGTGTCGGTTGTCACGGAGGATGGCACGCCCCCCGTCACCCCCGTTGATGCCCCCCATGCGCAGGGCAGTGGCAGCTACCACGGTCGTGGTGGTGGTCGCGACCGTGGTCGACAGCAGGTTTCCACGTCTGGCTCCACCACGCCCATGCACCGCGCCCGCAGCCGACGGACGCTGGGCAACATGTTCTCCAAGGCCGCTCGCGTGGTGATGGCCCAGCGCCGTGCCTCGGTGCGGTTTGCAGACGCGGGTGAGGCACACGCCGTGCATCGTCGTGAGGCCGCACTCACCGCGGCCGAACGTGCGGAGGTGACCCGGCTGCGGGAAATGGAGCGCAAGAAGGAGCGGGATGACGCCATTGCGGCGGCTGTGGAGGCAGCCACGAAGCAATCCAAGCTCGGAAATGAGGCGGCACTCCTCACGGTACGTGGTGGCAAACGGAACAAGCAAACTGGGGTGGTGTGCGTGTGCGTGTGCGTGTGCGTGTGCGTGTGCGTGTGCGTGTGCGCGTGTGCGTGTGCGTGTACAGGCGTATTGTGCCCATCTCACTGACGACGCGACGACGCGGGGCTGTCTCGTCACAGTTGCAGCGCAAGCAGGCAGAGGCGGCCAAGACAGCGTTGTTGGAGGAGCGGAACCGCATGGTGGCGCAACAACAAGAGGCACTGCGGTTGCAACGCGCCGTTGTAGCCCAGCGACAACAAGAGGCTGCTGCGACACAGGCGCTGCTCGAGAAGGCGCGGCAAGACGCCAGTCAGCGCGCAAGGGCGGCGGAGGTGGCGGAACGAAAGCGTGTCGCGGCGACGTTAAAGGTTGTGGCCGAGGCACAAAAGGTGGAGGACCTGTTCCAGTCTGGGGTGGTTGCCATCAAGGAACTGGTGGGCGCGCAGCGTGCAACGCTGTTCATGCTCGACCGCCCCAATAACGAACTCTGGTCGCGAGTGGGTGACTTTGCCAACGTCATTCGTGTGAAGGTGGGCCAGGGCATTGCGGGGCAAGTCGCCGCGACACAGGTCGGGGTGAATGTGGCCGACGCGTACGACCACCCACACTTTGACAAGTCGTTTGATCGGCAGTCTGGCTTCCGCACTCGGTCTGTGTTGTGTGTGCCCACTCGCGCCCGTGATGGACGGTTGGTGGGTGTGCTGCAAGTCATCAACAAGGACCCAGCTGCCTTCAAGGCGGCCGGCGGAGAAGGCACTCCGGTGTTCTCGCCGGATGATGACACGTTGTTGCGAGATGTAGCGGGGTACGTGTGTTGGTGTGTGTGTGTGTCTGTCTGTCTGTCTGTGTCTCTGTCTGTCTGTGCCCTGTGCGCTTGTGCAGCCGTGTCTTGTGTCTACTTTGGTCGGTGCGGCTACGTCATGGAGTGTGGGGTTCACGGTGCGCTTTGGGTGTTGCGGGACAGGTACATCGGCACCGCTCTTGACAACGCCGAGCAGCGAGAGGGTCTCAACGCTGCCTTGCTGAGCGAACGCAGCCGCGCCGCTGCCGATCGAGTGCACGCTGAGGCGGTGCAGAAGAACCTGGAGGCCGTATCTGCTGCTGCGCAAGCCGCACAGCAGGAGCGTGACCGAGCCAAGGCCGACGCTGCCAAGGCCGTCACGGTTGCCACGGCACAGGCTGAGGCCGCACGGCTGAAGGCTCAAGAAGCGGAGCGTCGCGCCGAACAGGTATGTGCCCCGCGCAGGACTGTGATCCATGCTGGCATTCCTGTATCTTCCTGTATCCTCCTGCATCTTCCTGTATCTTCCTCCCACGTTTGACTGTGCACCGCACTGCGTTGTCCCCCCCCCAC
>Ga0213833_1002644_pt1 | contig 11446 bp, 17 predicted proteins | sample SWATP21_FD_160575 | JGI IMG/M metagenome (GOLD analysis project Ga0213833, IMG submission 160575) | Coastal seawater microbial communities from Marineland, Florida, United States - SWA TP2 #1 | ecosystem: Environmental > Aquatic > Marine > Coastal | place: USA: Florida | collected 2016-08-14
TTGAATCTCTTCCAAGTGCTGATCGCGAACCGCCTCTGCAAAGTCCTCTTGATCACCGTCTTCGTTCTCATCAAACAAGTGCGCGTGTGCCACACGATCGCCCTTGCGCATGGAGGGATCTTCGCCCAGAGCCCGAATCATGTCACGTACGTCGCTCTCCGCCTTTTCGGGGAAGAACTGGCGCAGGGTCTCCACGAGGTCGCGCTTTCGAACCAAGCCAGTGCCAGGACCGACGGGGAGAAGTTGAGTGCGCCCCGAAGCGGTGATGTACTCAACGTACATGCGCTCTCCGTACGCCTCCTCCAATCGCTTCATCAACGCGCGCATGGCGGACAGCATTGCCATTTGGTCTGTGTAGGCCGCATCAGGCACCGCACCGGCCAAACACAACATGAACATCTCCAGGTCGGCATCCGCCACAAACTTTTCCAAGCCGTGGATGATGTTGTACGCTTTCTCCGCCACCAGCGTCTGGATGCCACACTTGTTCTTCAAGAAGATGTAGAAGTAGTCGGTAAGCGTCAGCTTCGTCTTTGTTTGCTCTTCGTGCTCTGCCTTTTCCTTCCACACCTGTTTCACCAGCGCTTCCACCTCTCCCTTCTTCATTTCGCGGTTGCGCACCTTGCCCTTGAACTTCAAGAATTTCGGGACGTGTGGACCGATGCCCAGTCCAATAAAGAAGTTGTTGTCTTGCGGCTTCTTGCGCTTCGGCTTCTTCTTGTCCTTGTTCTTTCGAGCATCCACACGCATGGCTTCGGGCAACTGAGCCCACACCTCCTCGATGCGAGCCTTGGTTGTCTTCAGCAGCTCAATGCACCTCCGGATTTCCTGCAAAACCCCTCACAATGTTAGCGTACCGTTCCCCCCATCCCCGCGAGCGCCAAACACACGCCTACACAGCCACACATACCTTCTTGGCGGCATGGAACTCGTTCTCCATAGCCTCGCGTACACGCATGCTATCCACCGCCTCCGCCATGTCCTCGCATATGTCAATGGTGGCGCGGATGCGTCGAAGGGATGCTTCCTCATCGCCCCGGCCGAGAGGGTCTGACAACGGAGACCACGCGCGGAAGTCCACTGGCACGTTAACCGCCGCGGTTTCCCCTTCACTGTCAAGTGTGTGCACGCTGCTATCATCAGAGCTCCAATCCAAGGAACGAAATGTACTGTCGTCGTCAAACCAGCTCACAGGCGACCCGGAGAACCCAGGGCTGGACAACGTGTCGGCACGGCTCCTCCGACTTAAGCGCCCGCTTGCGCGAAGACTGCGCCGAGACGAAGCAAGTGACCCCCGCGAGCGCCGACTCATCGCTCTTCGGGACTCACCTCGCAAAGGCTCTGACAGTCTCTTGGCCCTGCGGGGTGGAGACGGGGAGGCGTGGCTACTCTGGCCATTGTACCGCCTTCGAGCGTGAGCGTGAGCACCAGAGCTAGAGCCAGCGCCGCCACCAGCACCAGAGGGGGAGTGGCCAGGCGATCCAGAACGTGTGCGACGGCCACCACCACGCGACCGAGTTCCCGAACGTGATCCGGAGTCCGGGCGACCATGGGGGTCACGGGAACGGGAGCGGGACCGTGAACGAGGGCGGTGGGGGCGAGAGCGAGACGCGGAGTCAGGGCGGGAGGGCGAAGGGGAGCGACGGTGTGCAGGTGACGCCGGGGAGGCAGGAACTGCTCCAAAGGCGCTAGGCTGGTTGATACCCGAGGCAGACGGCCGCAGCAGGTGCGGACGACTCTGGGAGGACGGCGCAGACCGCAACAACTGTCGGCGAGACGACACAGACGCCATGGCTTGTTCAAGGTGCTGCTTCTTGGTGGCGCGAGATACCACCACCGACGGGTCTTTGGCGGTGCGGAAACCGGAGTCAACGCCCTCCTTGCTGCGCGGTGCCTGAGACTCGCGTGCAGCCACTCGAGACACGGGACGGGGTGCGACAGGTGGCGCGAACACCGACATGTGCATTTTGTTGCTGCGCTTGGCGTGTGCACGCTCCGCTTCTGCGAGGCGCACCTTGTGCAGCTTGTCTGCCTTTTCGACTGCCTCCACAGCACCAGCGTCTTCCTGGTCCGAGTCAGCGAGCGGTGCTGTTGTGGTGGCTTGGACCTCGGGAAGGTCGGCCAGAACAAACTCCCAGTGAGGTCGGGGCGTGTGTGTGCGATTGAACGCTTCCAAAGCCTTCAAAATGCGGTCCTTCTCCTCGTACGTCTCCCGAAGAGCGCGCTGCACACACCAACGAACGAAGTATCCCAGCAACGATGAGCACCCAACTTACTCACACCGCGCCACACACACACCAAGTTGACCAACCTGTTGTCCTGCAAGCCGTGGCAAGTCGTTGTTGAAGCGCTCACACAGTGCAAAGTGATGCTCTTGGTACCGGTGCACACGGGCCTGGTTGGTGAATGCACATCCCATGTCATGACCTGACGTGGTACAGTACTCATTCATGGTGCCCACTCACCTGGAGCTCTGGAATTGTACCGCTTTCTTGTGCACGAGCTGTCATGTCACGCAAGCGTTTGTCTGTGTCACTGCTCGACGCGTGTACAGGAGTCCACACACACAACACTCTGATGAGAAACGCCACATGGGGAGGAACACGTTACATCCCGCAGTTCCGTACTGGTAGTCTGAAAGCACTTCTTCCAGCTCACCCAGCTTCTCCTGCAGTGGGATCTCGAACGACTCGAGCAACAGTTTCAATTGCTGTTCACCACCAGCCACGCAATGCAACGTATGAGGGAAGTGGCACCCACGCGACGCACTCTGAACAATGACAAAAAGCACCTCCGTCTGGCCTTCCACAATACACATTGTCACAACGCACCGTTTCATGAGCGCGTGCTTTGGCCTGCTGCTTCGCAAGCTCTATCGGGAGTCGACTACGCGCTTCCGCCTGCGCTGTCTTTCGTCTGTGCAAGTCTGCCACTGCATCCTCCAGTTCTTGGACCTTCTCACGAGACAGCGACGTGTCGCGTTGCGTTTCGTCATGTAGGTTCTGCCACACACACCAACGTCAGTGGCACATGGCCGTGTGAGCCTCTTTCTTTCAGTCGCCCACACGGACACATACACTGCCGACACACACTGCACGCCACACAAACCTCGGTGGAACCCTTGGCAGCAGACAGTTCTCCCAACGTCATCTGCAACTTTTGATTCGTTTCAGACCACTGCGCCACCTGCTCACGGAGGTCCTTGCACTTTTGCTCAACGTCTGCGTTGGACACGGCGAACATCACGTGGCCATGAGCGCCACCTTCGCGAACGCGCAGGTCCAGTGGGTTCGCAGCCAGTCGCGGGGTAGCCATCGCGCCCGCCGCAGCGCGCGCGTCCCGGGGCGGCGTTGCCGAATCCAGTCCAACCACGGTGCTGCCGGGCGCCGCGATGGCCGTGTCCAGTGCCAGCACCGCCGTGGCCAAGACGTCTCCGGCCGGCGCAACCAGGCACGGCGCAAGTGTGGCCAGCGCCTCCAGACAGCTCCGGATCAACACACCAGGCGCGGCCGCAGCCGGCAACCGGAACTGGTGCGGGCCAACGGCGTCTGTGTAGAAGGCGGGGCGAGCGGGTCCTTGCCGTGTACCACGCGCCCAGCCGAGTTGCACCGCCCCAGCGATTCCCTGCGCCAGCAGGGTCTCTGCTCGAAGCACACCGGAGGCAGCGTGTCTTCCTTCGCCGGTGGAGGCGACCCAGTCACTCCCACGGCTGAAGCCCCGGGCTTCCTCCGCCGCTGCGGTTTCAGCACTCCAGTCAAACACGCGCACACGCGTGCGAGGCGTGGTGTGGGCAGTGGTTGCCAGCACGCGGGACCGCGTGGTGCACATGGATCGCCCATCAACAGGCGTGGTGCGCCCAGAAAGGCTGCCCTGCGAACGACGTGGCTGGCGAGCACCGTCCGCAACGCCTTCGCGCCTCCAGGCCTGGGCAAAGGTTGTGGACGCCAAGGTCGCAGCCTCCTGCGGGGTTCGACTGCGCAGGGGAGAGCGAGAGCGTGGCTTTCTCCGCGGGCGCTTGCCCTGTCGTGGTTGTTGTTGTTGTTGTCGTTGTTGTCGCGGTTGCTGTGGCTCCGGCTCCGGCTGTGGCTGTGGCTGTGGCTGTGGCTGTGGCTGTGGCTGTGGCTGGGTGCGCAGCTTCGATGTGCGCACCGATGCCGCGGCTTGGTTTTCGTTTTTTGCCACCAGCACGGCACGGAGTACATCAACAGGCGAGGAGACGGCGCTGTTCACGTGCGACGCGGCGGAGACGTGTTTGCCGGAACGGCGCGGGGTGCGAGACGATGACAGCGCCGACTGGGCGCCGAGTGACGACGTAGACTCCACCACAGCGAGTGCAGCGTTTCGTGCAGCCACCACGGTGCCGGATCCACTCGCAAGGGGCGGCCTGGGAAGCAATTGGTCATGTCCGGACGAGCTTCGCTTGTGGCGAGTGCCGGGTGCAGCATCCGACGCAGGCGTTCGAGGCGTGGTGATCAAGGGCAGTAAGGCAGTGACCTCCTCGGGCGAGGCACGGCCATCATCGTTGTCATCCAGGAGCTCTGATTTCACTCGCGTCAGTGTGGCTTGCCAATCATCGCCCTCCCAGGGTTTGGGTATCGACCAAGAACTTGACGCCCGCGACGTGACAGGCGTGGTACCGGCAGCGGCGGAGACTGAGGCTGAGGCTGAGGTGCCTGTGTTGGATTTGCGAGACAGTTTCGGTTGGCTAGTTCCCCAGTGCAGCGACCTCCTGGAGCGAGGGTACGAGGACCCAGGGTTACGTGGCGGAGCAACACTGGTGGAGGCGGGTGGCTGGGTGGGCTGCAGCCCTGTGCGTGCAACACGCCGTGTCTGGAACAATGGAACCGCACGTCACGCCCGTTAATTTTTGTGAGAACAGCCACAAACACCGCACCGCACCCACCACGCACAACTCCCACAAACCTTCTTGTTTTCTTTGCGCATCGACCCAGATCGTCGCCGTCCGCGATGGAACACTGGAACGTGGGATACCGGCGCCGAGTACTTTGATTGTTGCAGCAAAAACCGCTCGCGTTCCTGCTCTGCTGACAGGGCGGCGGGCACCTGCGCACCAGCTCCATGGGCTGGCTGATACGGTCCAGTATGCCCCTGTGTGTGACCCGCAACAACAGAAGCAGGACGTGTAGCCCCAACCTTTAACGAGAAACTGGACACCTGGGGCTGTGCAGGACGCATGGTCTTGTCTGAAGGGGTGTGTGGCGTGTGAACTGCCCCCGCTGTTGAGAGCACTCTGCACAGGTGGGGTGAACAGAACACCCAGCAGAAACTATACCACGCACAGCATTGGGGAAGATACTGCACGACGCAGTGAGGCCACACCCACCCGCGATGCTCGTGGAATGTGTTTACACCGGCCGTTTTCGGCAGCAGGCAAAGGCTCCCTGCAGCTCTTGTTCAATCCAAAGGATTTGATTGATTGATCAAAGCATTATTTAGTAGTAGTAACAAATCATGTGGAACTGCCGCGGTTGTGCCTGTCTTGCACTGCCATGGCGATCCCTGCACAGGGGGCAGCAGCATGTCTGCGTGGGCGGTTGCCAACGCGAGCATTCAAGGTGTTTTGCAATCGGATAACGACACGGCCTTACGTGGGGAGACTACAGACAGTGCAGCGCCGGGCATCCACTGTCGCTGTGGGGATGTCAGGGGGTGTTGACTCGTCGGTGACGGCTCTTCTTCTGAAGCGTGCCGGGTGAGAATGGGACCGTTTGTGCGGTGCACAGCTAGAGAGGTTGTGCTTCAGTTCTCACATGTAATCTGGCTGCGTCGCAGCTACAATGTAATTGGAGTGCACATGAGGAACTGGGATACTGCGGATGAAATCGGGGAGGCTGCCTGCCCTGACTCTGATGATTTGCGGTGCGTAGTAACGGACCGTTGTTGAGGCTGAGATGAGACAAATGACCACTCTTTCTCTTCGTTTCAGTTACGCCCAACAAGTGTGCACAGAACTCGACATTCCGTTGCAGCAGGTGCGTGGCGTGGGCGCATGGGCTGTGTGGCTTGTTTGTTGCGGCTGATGGTTCGCACGCAGGTCGACCTCGTGGAAGCGTACTGGAACAACGTTTTTGAGCCCTTCTTAGATGCGTACTCGGAGGTGCGTACGACCGTGCTGTTGCGTTGCTTTCGATTGTGTCTCACGCCGTGCACGTAACGTCCGCACCGCAGGGCGCAACCCCCAACCCTGACGTGTGGTGTAATCGGGAGATCAAGTTTGGGCGCTTTCACCAGTACTGCACAGAAAGTCTTGGAGTGGATTTTGTTGCCACTGGTATGTTGTGTGCGAGTGTTGGTGGTGATGATGGCATGCTTGTTGTCATCCTCACTGTGTGGGGTGGTGCCTTTCTTGAATGTAGGCCACTACTGCCAAACTGTTCGACGGCCCGAGGAGAACGCGCCAGCGCAACTGGCTCGCGGATTCGATCCGATCAAAGACCAAAGTTACTTTCTTTGTTTGGTACCGCCTTCGTCGTTGGAAAAGGTGGGTTGTGACGTGGTGTGGCTGGTGCCTAGAGGAGTCCCTGGTGACGTGCTGTGCAGGCGTTGTTTCCACTGGGCCGGCTCCACAAGTCACAAGTGCGGGCCATTGCTCAAGAGGCTGGGTTAGCCACAGCCAAGCGCGGCGACAGCTATGGCATTTGCTTCATTGGCAAGCGCAAGCTCGATGGGTTCTTGCCGAACTACATCGACGTGACAGCGGGGGAGTTCCGCGATGTTGACACAGGCAATATCATGGGTGCGTGTCAACTACTGTTGCTGAATCCACTGGCCCGTGCTGATCTCGAGAGGTGATGCGCGGAACAGGGCATCACCATGGCGCAGAGTTCTTTACAGTTGGGCAAAATGCGCGGTTAAGTGGCATGGATCGTCGGTACGTCGTTGCAGCTCGTGCTGGATGTGCCCCCGTTCGCTACTCTGCGCCATAACCGTTGCTGCGGCAGCTGGTTTGTGGTGAAGACAGACGTCGCCTCTGGGATTGTCACTGTGGCCAACAGCAGCAACCACCCAGCACTGTACACTGACTGCATTTTTGTGCGTGAAGGATGCGTGCCTGCTGAGTGCCCGGAGTTAACCAGCCTGTGCTTGTGGCCAGACCTCTGCGGAGGCGTTCAACTGGCTCGATGCTGGTGCCCAGACGCTGATCGAGAGTAAGAGTGGATTGGAATGCAAGTACCGTATTCGGTATCGTCAAGATGAGGTACAACTCAGCCGTGTTTCTTTGCAAGGAGGAATCTCTCTGACTTCTCTTCCATCACATCACTCAGATGGGTCGGTGTACAGTGACACAAGAGGACAATGGCCAACTTCGTGTCCAGTTTCAATTGTCTCAACGGGCCGCGACCATTGGGCAGGTGCGTTCGTTCCGGCGGCATGCAACCAGCTTGCTGTTTGGCGGTTTAACGTCTTGTTGCAGGCAGTGGCATTGTACTCTTGCGAGAGCGGTGATGCACTGCAAGTCACCCCGGTGCTCTCCTCTGCAAGCATGCGGGTGCCGCACCGTCTTGATGGAAGTACCGGTGCCGAAGTTTGCTTGGGTGGTGGGATTATTGACTCGCTCGGACCATCATATGCCGAGTTGGGGAAACCAAGTCCTCCCCTTGATGCGAGAATGAACTAGTGAGAGTGAACAAGAGGAGATAAAAGTAGCAGCAAATAAGTTATTGGCTTGCGACATTGCGCGCTGACTTGAGAGCGTAGCTCCGTCAGACAAAGAAAGACCAAGTGGCCAGCAAAACACGAAAAGTAAAGTTCACGGTGGGTTGCGGGGCTTGAAAAACCGCAAAAACCCGGGCGGACCCAGTCGCCACAACAGAAACACGGCATATACCATGGCTACACCCCACGGGGCGCACCGGAGAAGGACAGCAAAGCAAGCTAACATCCATGCTGTTCTCGAGGTGCTTGGTGAAGGGTGGTGCCAGGAATGCACTGTCCAGAGCTGGAATCACATACACACCGTCAACCGTCCAGGGGTTGGCTGTTTGGGGGCAACAGGGACAGGAGACAGCAATCCAACGCAGTCCCAGTCACATGCGGCCAACGAGTCAACCATGAGGCTGGTGTCGAGGGCCAACAGACGCTCGCTCAGATCGCCCTCCGCTTCGAACAGTGGTGGCGAGGCAGCGTCCAGCTGTGCGATCACTGATGTGAATTCATCCACATTGGCACTGGCGTTGACGTCATGACTCCCAACAATGGCGTCGATTGCCATGTCAAAGTCACCATAAATGGGCAGACCAGAGGCAGTGGGCGCGGGAACGATGGGTGCCAATGACGCGAAGGTAGAATCGGACGAAGAGTGTGACACGATGCTGTCGGCAACGGAGCACCCAGAGCCAACACTGCTTGCATCATCTGCTTGCAGGACATCCAACGAGGCCAGCTTTGAAGCGGAGTCCACGCTGGCGGGCTTGCGTGTGCGGCGCTTGGCCTGGCGCTTTGGAGCTGCTCGGCGGCGCTTCGGGACGGCAGCGCGGCCGGAAGGCGATGTTGCGCCTCGACGACGCTTGGTCGTACGCTTGCGTGCGTGGTGCTGACGGCGAGCCACTTGCTCCCACACAACACCGGCCTTGGTGAGGGCACGGTACCGGTCAAGTCGTGTTTTGTCGTTCTCACATGCGAAGAGCTGGTGCACACTTTCGTTGCGTGACTGAGCCAGCTTCACACGGTGGATGCAGAAGTCTTTGCAGGCTGGACAAACAAAGACGGAAGGGTGTGTGAGTCGTTACGATCCAGAGTGTGACCAAGTGCGACAGCATGCGACTCACCATGGCAGATCTCCGCATGCGAGTCGTAGTGGCAGGCAAATGAAGACTTGGAGCGTGGGATGCCACACGTTTGGCAGACACGTTTCTGATACAACACAGCGCGAGGTGAGGGCAAGCTACGTGGGGCAGGACACACGGAGACAGGCGGCTGGTGCCGGTACGAGCTGGGTGGGGCACACAACAGGGTTACGTGGCGTACCTCCATTTGGGACGAGCTCGGAAAAATGTCCGTACACGAGAGGTGCAGCGAACGATGAGTTTGGTGAGGAGGTTGCAGTCAGATGAGGTGATCAATAGGGATGCCTTTGGAATGGAGTTGGTGACACTTCTTGTTGGGGCGTATGAGCGGAGAGATGTGGCAGTCAATGCGCGAATTCAAGTGAAGACTTTTGTTGATGCGAATTGGTGCTGGGCACTTCACACTGGATCCAACGTAACTGAGCGAATTGTGCGTGACACCTCAAGAAAAGTGCCCGTCCGGACATTTCCAGAAACTGCTCGTCACGAAACACAGAATTCTCAACAGCGTTGTGGTAGTTTTGCGCATTGGCGTAACATAAACACCATAACGCGAGAATGGTCCAGTCATGCGCGCGCATTCACAACAACCTAGTGCATGTATTCATCCAACGGTGCGCATACGCATCAATCTTTTTGGGAAGGAAAGCGTAGTATGTTATGTCCCCATCTTATGTCTTCATGCGAGCACGAAGTCGGGAGCTTTCCCCTCTCCTGACAAGAGTGCTGGCGGCTGCTTTTGTCGCGCACTCTGCAGCCTCCCTCATCTTTGGACCGCACTCCACTCCTATGTGATATTCGTTACGATCTGAGTTGCGGGTTTGCGTTGGGTATCTGCTCCTCATGGCGGCAGAGCGATGGGGACAGTTCGTGTCTCTGTGTGATGAGTTCAAGAGTTTCGACTTGGTGCTGTCTCGGGTTGTGGTTGGCCGAAACGCAGCATGCACAGGTGTGTGGGTGCATCCGGTGTTTGTTATGCATGTGCTGTATTTGACCTGTTGTTGCATGTCGACTGGGTGTCTCAGTGCAACTCGGAAATCCAATCATCTCAGGTGAGGCGCTCGTGGCCGTAGCTTGTGTGGGGGCGCTGCTTGCTGTGTGATGTGACGATGCTTGTGAACCCCGCGACGCGTTCCAGGCCGTCATTGTGTCATTTCGCGTGAAACAAAGGAAGGAAAATGTGTTGCTTTCATCAAGGACCACAGGTACGTGGTGTGTGGTTGCACCGCGCCTTGCAGAAGTGATCAGTGTCCGTACGTGCCGCAGCCTGAACGGTACATTTGTCAACGACAAGCGAATTCCCAAGAACACGGACACGGAGATCACAGATGGCGTGGAAGTGTGTTTCAGTAAGGATCGCAACACTACGAAACGTGCGTGAGGCCTGGGCTAGGAACCTTCACTGCGTGTTGCTTCTCACAACGATGCGTGGCCAGCCATTCGTTTTTTGTTTCGGCTCCTATCGGACGAGCCCCAGCGCATTGAGGATGTGTACACCATTGGTGATACTCTTGGAACGTACGTTGTGGAATGCTCGAGTGGTTTGGTTGTGGAGTGCCAATATTGAGGTGGTTGATTGTGTGCAGGGGAGCATTCGCTGTTGTGAAGCGGGCTGTGCACAAGGCAACCGGCAAGTTGTATGCCGTCAAGATTGTTGACAAGCGCCGACTCGCGCTTGTCAACACGTCGCGAGACCTCGTGAAAGCTGAAGTTGACATTCTGCGCCGTTGCAATCACCGGTACACGAGCCTTCTGTGTTTGATGTGCCGGTGTCTTCTCAGTGCTTGTGCGCTGTCTTCCTGGCAGGCACATTGTCAAGTTCAACGGCATGTTCGACAGCAAGAGGTATCTCTACATTGTTCTGGAGTAGTACGTGCCGGTTTGGGATTTCCTTTCCATGTGCCGTGCCTCACAAGTGACGGCGCTTGCTGTGCCAGTGTGGACGGGGGTGAGCTGTTTGACAAAATTATTGAAAGCGGTACCTTCCCCGAAGCTGATGCCAAGGCCCTCTTTCGCCAAATTGCCAAGGCGATTGCGTACCTGCACGCCCAAAAGATTTCACACAGGTTCGCCTCGTTGTGGTGTGGAGTGTTGCTGGGGCAATGCGTTGATGGGGAACATGTATCACAGGGATCTAAAGCCGGAAAACATCTTGCTCAAGAAAATTCTTCACCGAGTGCCCGGCAACCCGGAGCCCGTTGTGAAATGGCTCGCAAAGATCAGTGACTTCGGTAGGTTGGGCTTGTTGATGCATTGCAGTATTGCACCTGTCTTACTTGTGTGCCTGCAGGAATGTCCCGTTTTGTGAGCGACTTTGGGTGTCAAACTATGGCGGGGACGCCTCAGTACCTTGCTCCAGAGATTATTCGCTCGGCCAATGGGAGCCAGGAACCATACGACCACCGTGTTGACATGTGGAGCCTGGGTGTCATTCTGTACATTCTGTGCGTGTGTTGTCTGTGCGCTTGGTGCTCCTTTTCTCATCCATCCACTGCTTCTTCAATGCGCAGGCTCTCTGGGACCCAACCGTTCAACGACTCCAGCTCCTCCTTGCCTGTCATGGAGCAGATATTGCAAGGCAAGTACAATTTCAATGGGCCGAAGTGGAGCAAGGTCAGCAAGCAAGGTGCGTCTACCCC
>Ga0213833_1002645_pt1 | contig 11444 bp, 17 predicted proteins | sample SWATP21_FD_160575 | JGI IMG/M metagenome (GOLD analysis project Ga0213833, IMG submission 160575) | Coastal seawater microbial communities from Marineland, Florida, United States - SWA TP2 #1 | ecosystem: Environmental > Aquatic > Marine > Coastal | place: USA: Florida | collected 2016-08-14
CCCCCCTCTCCTCTCTCTTTGTGTGTCCTCAGCGCAACTCTGTTCTTGAAATGACAGACGAGGAGCTCATGAAACGGGCCATGAACGATGCCGACATGGCTGCGTTGCGCGATGCACAGGCTCTGGCTCGCCAACTGAACCCTGCCAGTCCAACCACTGCTGGCGATGGTCCTGCTTCCGGTGCAGGTGCAGGTGCAGGTGCAGGCGCTGGCGCCGGCACTGGCACCGCACCTGCCGGAGCTGGCTCTGCTCTCGCTTCCGGTGCAGGCGTGTCTCATGCATCCAACGAGCCCGCGGGGTCGCCCAAACCCGATGCCGCGTCTCCTCCTCCACCATCGGTGCCTCCACCCCCACCCGCAGTGGCTGTGCCACCGGCCCCCGCCACCGCCCCGCCGCCCGTGGCCCCACCTCCCATGGCCCCACCTCCCTCCACGGCTCCACCTCCCATGGCCCCACCTCCCATGGCTCCACCTCCCATGGCTCCACCGCCGTCGTAGCGCCATCCACCGTTGCTCCTGCTCGGGTGTGTGCGGCTGGGTTACGCTTTCAATTGTGCGGACGTGTGCGTGCGCTGTGTGTGTGTTTGGCACCTTGTGAGGCAACAGTTGGTAGTTTTATCCCCATCCGCTACGCTTTTTCGTCACTACTCCGACCCTCTCGAAGTTTGGTTCTTTGCTTCTCGGATTTCTCCTTCGCTTTCACGTAAGAGAACAGTATTCCGCCCATGATGCCCATGGTGATGAAAATTGCCAGCCTGAAGGTGACAGGATTATCGAACAGAATGACCCCGAGAATCGCAACGGGCACCTTGTTGAAGGCGCCAACCATACTATACGTTGTGGGAGATGTGGCGTCAATGCACCACAAGCTGGCTAGCGACAAAAAGAAGCCAACACATCCGCTGAATGCCGCAGCTGCAAGAAAGCCCGGTACTTGCATCTGTGGAGCCCACAAGGCAGATGGAAGTTCACCCAGCAGCACAGCTGCCACTGTGATCATGGGCATCCCCAGTAAACTGTTGTAATACGCCATTTGAGCCTTGGAAAGGGTCGTGGTCTGCATGACGTATCGCATGTACAGCAGGTACCCAGCCGTCGTCAAGCAGTTCACGAACATCCACAAGTAACCCGCGAAGTTGAACGAAACGTCACTCAGCCCAGAAAGCACCGCTCCGGTCACCATCAAACCAAGACTGCCAAGGATTCCCACCGAAATACGCTCACCAAAGAAGAAATAGTCCCCAGCCAACACTGCGCAGTTCGCGAGATTCTTGAAGATGGTGACCATCGGCACGGACAAAAGCTTCAAACTCATGTAGCTGGAGAATAGCATGGCAAGAAAAAATAGATTCACTGGCAACCAACGCGCAGCTAGGTCCGTATTGAAAGGCTCAAGCTTCAAGTACCCAAGTTTCGCCCACAGCATGGTCAACCCAAAGGTCATGCTGGTTTGAAACAACAACAGCACCATGTGGTTCGAATACCCGAACGTGCTCAAGACGGCCTTGTTCGCGATGACCATGGAAATGGAGCATGATGAGTAAGATACGGCTGACAGCAGCCCCTGCGCCTTTGACCGTGTCCTTGGTGCCACCATTGCCATTGATGTCGCCCAGAGCACGAGTGCAAGTGCAAGTGCTTGCAGCTTGGAATGTTGTCACTAATTTACCCTTTTGTCGAGTGAGTGCGGTGACTCGCTGCTGACGTGTTCAGGTGACTCAGCTGTGTAGGTGGATGCTCTGAGAACCCGTGCACAGTGACATCCACTACCTCCCACCTGCAACGATGGTACGGCCTCGGTCATGCTTCGTTGTACTAGTCATGATATGTGGACTGGTTCTACCAACGTTTGCATCCCTCCCGACGGTCAAGATTGAGGTGGGTGAATGTGGGCCCTTGTGTGTTCGCAAGAGTGTTGCGGTTGACCTATTCCCTCCAGTCTTTGTATAATGGTGCTGCATGGGCAATGCGACTGCGCCTTGGAACTCCACCTGTTGAGTATGGAATGTATATCGACACGGGAAGCTCTGATCTGGTTGTCACGTACGTCTGTGTGTGTGTGCCTTCCTGCCCCGCTGTCCTTCAACAAACGCCTGACATTCGGACCCGCCGTTGCAGAAAGACGGGCTGCACTGGCTGCTCCCCTGTCGGTCGCACGTACAGCCCTTCGATGTCTTCTTCCTCTCGGTTCGTCAATTGTGACGGAGGCAACCCCAGTGAGTTCGAGTCGTTTGTGGATTGGTTCGCTTGTCGCCAGCGACCATGGCCTGACGCACCTCTCGCAAAACAGGTGACATCCCCCTCAAGTGTTCCGCCTGTGTCAACAAGACATGCACGGACACCGTTACGTATGTCACTGGTCAAATCGTGCAGAAGTCCACCTTTCAAGGTGTGCTCGACACAGTTGAGGTTGGCGGAGTGTCTGGAACTGCCGCCTTGGGTGCCATTTTCAACATGACCAACCGCCCTCACAAGCTGCACCGCCAGCGGTTCTTGGACACAGTCCTCGCCAGTGGGAGTTCCACGTCCAACCCCGGTCTTCAGGATGGTGTTGTTGGGCTCGCATTCAGGGAGCGATCGGTCCTGTACGCCCCCAACCTGGTCGACGTGATTGTTGCTGGTGGTAGCATTCACACCCCACTGTTTTCACTCACGCTCGACGCGTCCGGTGGCAAGTTGACTCTGGGTGGCCCCGGTGCTTTCATCACCAACCCAATCACGTGGCTTCCTCTGCAGAAGCATGGCTTTTGGCAGCCGTCAGTCCAGGCGGTGCGTGATCAGTGTGTGTGTGTGTGTGTGTGTGTGTGTGTTCCGTGCCGCCCCACCTAACTTCATCCTTGTGTGGGCCGCGAACATCACCAGGTTGGATTTGAGTCAACAAAGTTCCCAGTCGCGGCCTCTGCATACAGCTTGGCAATCGTGGACACTGGAACCCCCACTCTGAACCTCCCTACCCCTGCTTGGGCAGCCTTCAAGCAACGCCTGCTCGCCACCTGCAGCACGAAGCACCCGCTGCGCGGCGTGTGCAGCCAGTCGGGTGAGTGGTTATGTCGGTCTACTGCTTTGCACTTGTTTCTTCTCTTCTTTTCTTCTTCCCCTTGAAGTGGTGCTTGGCCTGAAACGTATGTACTCTTGGCTACACTCACGAAATGAACGTGGACATGCTTTTCTTCTCACAGCGGACGCAACAATTTTCAACCAATCTGTCTGTGTTGCCTTGACGCCTGCTGAGTTGGCCATGTATCCAAACCTGACGTTTTGGGTGCAAGGTGAAACTGGAGTGGAAAAGTTGACCATTCCCCCGAGCAGGTCAGTTTGTCGTTTTGTGCGCCGTGTGTACCCGGACTGACGAACGCGTGGGTGTTTCCAGATACATGCCAGCCAACTGGTACTCGTGTGACACGTCCAAGGGACAGTATCCCAACCGAGGCCTCGCTGTAATCGAGGAAGCGGGGTGGACTGTGCTCGGCGGTCCCGCCCTCATCCAGTATGACTCGGTATTCGACATGGAGCGGCTCCGCGTCGGGTTTGCGGTGTCTGCGTAGTGCTCAGAGTAGATGGACCCGTGGGTTACTTTTCCCGGGTTTGCGTTATCTGTTTGTGTTTCGCTTTCGCACAGTGTTTCGCTTGTGCACTGTACCGTAACGCGACAATCCAACAACCCATCCAACAAAACCGCACGCACAACACAACACTACACTCCTGTGGACATAATGGGCGCCAAAGGCTGTCCGACTTCGTCGGAAACTTCGATGGAGGGAGAAGTGCCCGCAGCAAACTCCTGCATCAACATGCCGTGGTTGCGATGACTCCCGGGCACCCGAATAGAAGGCGTCAGCCCGCCACTGCTTCGGTGACTCCTGTGCTCACCATACGAAACCATTGTCGCTCGCTCCCCTGCTGACCCACGCCGGTTGTGCCGTAGCGGCTTGGGTCCCTGAGACGACGAGCCTCGCGATTGCCGCCGGACGCGAACACGGGGCCGTGACGCGGAACGAGAGCCTTGCGATGACCCCCCGGCGCTTCGAAATGAGTGGCATCGGCTCATACGGGACGGTGTCGAAGCCCCACTACTTGCTCTCGACAAGGCATGAGGGGTATCGTTTGTGGAAGGAACATGGATGTGGCTCCCCCCGCTCCCTGGCGTGGAAAATGCGTCATACGGATCGACGTGGAGAGCGGGAGCCTGAGGCCCTGCCGTGGGTGCAATGCTGGGACCTGGTTGCAACCCTGAAATGCTCGAGTGGTGAGTTGGTGTACCACGGTTTGGCGTGGAGGTAGAACCCTGTGAGGCGAGAGCGGGATATTGCAGACGAGCGAGGTGAGATCCGAGAACAGTTCAGCTCACAACAGCGGCTGTCACGGAGCACACCTGTCTCGTTCGACGGCGCTCGGCAACCCACGCAGCGTGCTCTTGCAAATCGTCCCGCACCGCAACCAAATCCTTGTACTTCTCCATGAGGTACATGTCGTAGCTGTACGACGTGTGCTGGTCTGCAATGACCTGCCATGTGGTCTTGTACTGATTCTCAATGAAACTGCAGAGTGCAAGGCCGGTGCGCCAGCTCAGTCGTTGCCTGTGCCCTGCATCTCGTTTCAACGTACCGATCGGCACCAGCGTCGGTGTTATCACTGCGAGATGACGCAACGGTGGATACATCACTCGCGCCTCGCCGGTAGTGATCCACCTCCATCACCTCGTCTTCACTTGAGTCAGAGCCATATCCCTCCACCCCTGGGGCACAGCGCACCGAGTCAGTGTGGATCCCACGTTGACATTGTCTGGACGCGCTACTCTACCTTGTCTTGTGTGGCGGTAGCGAGCACCCTTCACAAAGCGTTTTCGGAGAATGTACTTGGTTCCGTGTTTCGTGATGAGCCATCCTGAAGTTTACAGGTGTAAGACAGTACTTCGGGTCAGATGAATGCGGCGCCCAATCACATACCCTTCTTGTCCTCGGTATGACACAGCGGCCTTGGTGGTTGCTTGAATCGCTTGTCACTTGATGACGTATCTGCAAGAACCTCGCGATACTCTGCACAGTGGACAACAATGATAGGCAACAACGGTGACTCGGCAGCAGCTGGGCCACATGGTCTGCTTGTGCTCGTACCTTTTGTCAGGGGGATCGTTGAGCGCTGGGCAGCTGCACTGGTTCGCAGCGCAAGCTTCGTGGCGCGGGACGACTTGTTGTGACAAATTCTGCGAGCCATCTCGCCAGCCACCACACCAGGAGCAAGCCATCAGCAGTGTACATGCGGATGACACAAAAAGTTGCCACGCACACTGAAACGAGTAGTGAAGCAAGGGTGGCCTTGATGAACAGGAACAGAAAAAGAAATACAAAGAACCTGCGCAAACAAACGAAATGAGGTCCACAACGAAGGCGACAACGTTAAAGCAAGAACACGTACGCAAACAAAGGAAACACATTCATTCGAATAATAGCTGTGGCAGTGAGGTGACACGTGTCAGACGATCCAGTCCACAGCAGCACTACAAGCTCGAACCGCCAACACTAACGCACTGGGAACCAGACGGAGCACGTCATGCTCTTCTGAGTCAGCAAGGAACTCGCCGTAGGCTTGTGACACCGCTTGAACGGTGTCAGCACTATCCATGCTGTTGGCAAGCACAAGCGGTGGTTACAGTTGCTGCACCTTGAGGTCAACAGCCCAGCTCGGATGATCGTACCCAGCAACAGCGGACGGGTTTATGACACTGGAAATCAGCATTTCGTCTCCATACATGAGACAAGACATCGCCAAGTGGAGGATAATAGCCCATGGAAACCATGAAAGTGCCATGCGCGCTTGTCGTGAATCGAAAGCAGGGGGCCTGCGAAACTTGCGCAGCACTGCGTCGCATCAGGCACACTGGTCAGCAAATGTAGCAGATAGCATGCGTGACAAAGCCACATACGTAGATACTTGTCGATGATGTACGTCATAGCGAAGGAAGCAAGCGCCATGGGAAGCAAAATTGGGAGGCCACCGCTGGTAACAAGACCAACGCCAGTCAGAAACAGCCCACATGAACGAGGAAACACCAACTCACCAGAAAAACAGAGTCACGAAAACCGTGTTCATGATGAACGTGTAGCGAACATCAATTCGGAATTGAGGACCCATGTACCGCTTGTCAAGCTCTGCTTGGGTGAGGGGGCGTCTGTTCTTGCTGTCAGGCAACTGAATCCCAGCTACACCCCGACCACAAACGAACGTACTTGACACAACAACGCTCTCGCCGTCGACATGGCATCATCACGAAGCTGTCAAACATGGGCTTTCCGTGTGGGACAGCAAGACTTAGTACCATTGTCACAACCACTGTGACCCCAACAAAATGAGAGATGCGATTCGAAAATCATCAATGCACTAGCGTCCACAAACACACCTGAGGCCCCGACTACGGGGTACCAATCACTCGGAAAACGTTCATACGAGCCCTGTGCTCCACAGCGAAGACACTTGGATTACAATATACCCGTGACAAGATCCGCGTACACGCGCAGGCTCGACTGGTTTCATTACTCACGTCGAGAATACCAATGCTTTGCAGGATCCCAATGCTTGCCTCCGATGGGAGCTTGTTGTTAACGAGGATTGTGATCAACGCAGTGTTCACAAACTGAGCCAGGAACAGCTGCAAGCCCAAGTCCAGCAATTCAGTCAGTCCCAAATGCGGCACACTCGGTCCGGGCGTAGTGACTGTACCTTTTGCGAGAACGCAGCATGTTCTGCCGATTGCGACACATGTCTCTCAGCTCGAACAACGTATCGAAGGACAACTTGGAGCACACCATTCGTCGAAGCTACGACCACCGCAGCAATCAACGACAAAACCTGGTTCGATACAGCCCGTTAGAGAATGGATCTGCGAACTCGAGTGGTGAGCCCGACGTACGTTTCCAGAAAGCCACGACAGGGTAAACTCTCCGCACGCTCCATCGCCTTCGTCTTGCCAGAGCTGTGTCGCCCAAAGTGCATGCTGAGAATACATCATCGCCTCAATGCACCACTTCCAACGCACCTTTATACCTCCTTGGAACCACCCATGCTCTGCTATGTACTCTTCGAGCAGTTGCCAGCAGAAGCAGCCTAGACGAGTGCCGCTTGGGTATCTGCACTCCCCATGCCAGGCAGCAACACCATCACCTATCTCCCACAGCAAGTACGGCAACCACCTTCACCTTTGCACGTACGTTGCATCCGTTGGGTCGCAATGATAGCCCTGCTGAACCCACTTCCTATCTTCGCACGCAAGAACCTGAAAACGAGAATGGTCACCTCCACCTTTCGTGACCTGCGCGTTGATGACCGCACGTACGTTGCAGGTATCTTGCTTCACGGTTGATTTCGGGACACACGTGCTGCTGCAAGGATCTGATGCATTGAACGCCGTGTCCTTGAGGCTCTGCGCAGCTGCACCCTCGAACCTGCCCATTCACCAGTGGGAAGGCACAGCTTATCATCATGAACAAAGGGGGGAAGTGCTCGTGGGCAGCGCTGTCGTACCAAACAAAAACTCGATCCGGCCCACATCGTTCACTTTCTCCAGCACACGTCGCGCCAGTGCAGTCCCCATCGCGGGATGTGTTTCGATACAACCGTGGTACCATGGATCCAGGGAGATACCTGTCCAAGCACAGCCCAACACAGTACCACGTCACCACCCTTCACTTGGCACCCGTTGTCCACCCCAGACAGTCCCGCGTACTCGCCAAGGGCTGATGCAACCACGTCCGTGGAGCATGAGGACAACGGCGTCAGTCCAAATGTTGAGCGACTGCGCTTTGCGGCAAGCACGACAGCAAAACTTGTGGCGAGAAGGAGCAACGTGACAAGCGCTGTCAACATGCGGCGACAAAACAAAGTCGCACGCGGGGTACCTATTCACACGTGGAACCATATCAGCGCTACACGTTGAAATTGTGTGACTGCCTTAGCACTTCAGTGCGTACCAAGATTCTCAAACATGATGTTGCTGGGCTGGGGTGCCGAAGACACCTTGAGAGACTTCCCACGGAACAAAAGGTACCTGCTTGTTTGCAGCAACAAAGGTGTGAGGCTCGCAAGCGTGCAAACGCTGTGGCGTGAGAATATGGAACGAACCGCGGGATGCAACAACCACCAAGACCCCACCAAGCTGATGACTGTTGGTAGTCCTGAATGCACCGCCGTTTACTCTCACGGTGTTCGAACACCACAAACGCTCCGATGCACACATGCTCCAAGCCTTCGTAAAAGTGGTACGAAGAGGCAATCATTTTGCGAATGCGTTCCACTTTGTTCTGTGGAGTGTGCGTTAGTCGTGGTGGTACAGCAGAACTGAGCACCCGCATGAACACAAACCTCGATTTTCCGAAGTTTCTTTCGCGCCGCTTTCCACTTGTCCACATCAGCAAGGGACTCCCCACGGCTGTCTACAGCAGGGCTACCCAGGGCATGAAGTTGTACTTTCGCTCGGGCCGTTCGGAGTTGTTGGACCTGACAGACACATGTCAGCGCACAGCAAGATGTCCGCAACATTGCACTGGCTCCCCGCCTCCCGCTCACTCACCGTTCCTCGGAGTTGCATGTATCCACGCACAGCGTCCGCAACAGGGCGCACCATAATGACCTCAGCCACCCACGAGTTCAAGTAACGAGGATCACCAGAGTTACTACAGTCTTGGACGGGGAGGGCTTTGTAGCCCGGCTTTGGTCGGGTGACGAGTTGTTGTAGCGGACACAACGGACACCAAAGGGGTTTGATCTGGTAGTAGTCCTCGTCCAAACGGTACAGGTTGCTGAAATGTGCCAACACTTCATCCTTCGTCGCGTTAACGGGAAGCCCTGTCACAAATACAGCATAGCTACCATTTCACGAACGTTGGCACAAGGTCAGTTGCGCCACCATCATGTTTTACACAGCCGCTGCGCACCGATTGATGGAAACCCTCTTGTGCTCAAACTCTTCTTCTGTGGAGTTGATGACTGAGGAAATGAGGAGAACTGAGAGCAGGAACACAAAGGAGTATGCCCCATCGCATGCAGTTACAATGTATGCGACCGTGTCCGCCTCGAAGTCGTGTCCCAAGACGGTGATCGGTGCCGTGGAGCTGGTGCAATTCAGAGCATCTGCTGTGCCCATGAAGGTGCTATTCACATCACCGACGCATCCCCCAATATTGCCAAGAGTCGTGACCGCAAAACTGAGCGTATCAAGTTTGTCTTCTGTGATCCGAGAGCCAACAGAGTTGAACAGCAGCGCCGGAAGTGCGATGATACTCATCGCTAAGAACGTCGCCATGAGCAACTTCTGTACAGGACAGCAAACCGTGAGAACCGTCTCTTGCGCCTTTGCTGACATGGGGGAACGTACGAGAAGCTTAAAGTACAGCAATGTCCCAGCACCCATTCCTACGAACGCATTCGTGGATGTGCCGCAAAAGGGTGCATTACCACGATGAAACGTCCGCATCTTCACCCGTTCGATCGCCTGGTTTGATAACACCATCATACGTCAAAATTCCGGAACGTCACAAGCCCAAACGGCCCACGGCGTGAGAAAGCTAAGACTTGCCTTTGCTTTGGTTGGTTCTTGGTATAAGAACGACTCATACCGGGCGCCAAGGCGATCCACTTCGTCATCATAGCTGTTGACAGTACTTGCAGATCGTGCATCGTCCATCTCTTGAGCGTACATCTCGGTTTCAGGGTCATACGCTTCTGGGCGCATGTCATCTGCGATAGACAGCCACCCAGCACCGAACACTCTGTATTGTCAGCAAAGCCCACTGTGTGTGTGTGTGTGTGTGGAGGCAAGAACTGGATCCCATGTACAGAATGGCCATGCCGCATGGTGTCACACGTACAATGTTCCACATTGATGAAGTAGTTGAGCGCGTCTGACTTCAGTTGCTGCTCGTCAATCTTAACCCCAAGCTCTCCTGCCATTTTGGCTTCCTTCTCCATTTCTTCCCTCTCGCCGTCGATGTCATCATCAAACAGGGTGTCATGTGGCTGTTCCCGAAGCTGCTGAATCACACGGGACACACCCAGTGGAGCCACCTTTGTCTCCGCAGCACCCACTGCATTGGTTTTGGACAGCGGGGCTGCCTTGATCCTGTGAGAAGAGTCATGCCCAGATGCCGCTTTGACCATGTCAGACAAGCGTTGGCGTTGCTGCAAAGGTTGTCCGATTGTCTTCAACAAGGACGACACACGGATCGGCTTCCCATCCAGGCCTTCCACAACCGTGTCGTCATCGCTCTTCTTGTGCTCGGGATGCGGTGCCAACGCAAGCCCTGCACGCGGCAGCGAATGAGCACTTGTGGATTTTTCCTTCTGTGGTGTGGGTCCACGCAGCGACTCCTGCACAAGATCGGGGGCAAGCGGGGGTGGAAGTCCCGCCGACGCTTTCGCCCCGTTCCACTTGAGCATGGACGCCAGCGTGGGCTGTTCATCACGGCCCCCGGCGGCATACGTGAAATCCGATTGGGACCAGGGTTGCGTGGGCGGAAGAATGGCATTGACCTTCCTCCGCCCCGCTACGGGGTGCAGGGCACGATTGGAGGGGCGCGACGGTGTCGCACTCACCTGCTGAAACACCTTCGCCAAGCGCTGCGTGTGTGCCGGAACAGCGCCCCCAAGAGCATCAACAGCATCGGCCATGGTGATGGGCTATTGCAAAGAGCTAGCGTGACTATGATGCATCACCCAAGTGGCATCGTGACAACTCGACCGCGCTTTGCCGTGTGTGCTCTGGCTGTGCAGGGAGCTTGAGTGCGCAGTCGCACGGTGTAACTCGCATCAGCAGTTGACAAATCAATCAATCAGGTTGGATGGGAACTGAACCCACTTCGCCACGTGAGCTGATGCATTTGCTGTGCAGTGGTGGGACCACAGTGTGGGTGCTGACTCATGATCTGACCCGGTGCAGCTTCCCACCCCTTGCATCATGAGTGGGTCCAGCTTCGCCGTTGAGCCTGATGCACACAACTTGGCCTGTAACGTTGAGGGAGCCGGAGCTTCAGCAGGCGACCATGATCCATGTGCGACAGTTGTTGCGTGCAATCAAAGCACCGCAACAATTGACATGCGGCCTTGCACTCCGCGCAATGGTGGCCATGTAGCAGCAGGTTGCAGTGCTACTCCTGGAACTGGGTCAGGCACTCCTGGACCTGTCCCTGGTGCTGGTGCTGGTACGGACACTGGTGCTGGCACGGACACTGGTGCTGGCACGGACACTGGTGCTGGTGCTGGCGCTGGTGCTGGTGCTGGCGCTTGTGCTGGTGCTGCGGATTCGTGTGCTGGCTGTGCTTGTGGCACAGTTTCAAGTAGTTTTGGTGATGGTAGCAGTGCTGATGCTGATGTTGGTGCTGATGTTGGTGCTGGTGCTGGTGCTGGTGCTGGTGCTGGTGCTGGTGCTGGTGCTGGTGCTGGTGCTGGTGCTGGTGC
>Ga0213833_1002647_pt1 | contig 11440 bp, 7 predicted proteins | sample SWATP21_FD_160575 | JGI IMG/M metagenome (GOLD analysis project Ga0213833, IMG submission 160575) | Coastal seawater microbial communities from Marineland, Florida, United States - SWA TP2 #1 | ecosystem: Environmental > Aquatic > Marine > Coastal | place: USA: Florida | collected 2016-08-14
GCACCGCCCCCCCCAACACCCCCAGCCCACCGGCCACCAACCCCGCTCGGGACAGGCGGTCCAGGTACTCCAGCACGTACCCACTCGACAGCGGCCAGGGCACCGCGAGCTTCCAGCCCAGCCAGCCCACCAGCGCGGGCACCGACCGACTCACCAGCGCAGCGCCTTCCGCCGAGGGTCCGCGCGCCCCGCCCACGCCCAGCCCCATCCGCAGCCCCACCACCAGCCCGAGGCCCACCACCAGCGGCACCAGCCGTCGGCCCACCGACCGCCAGTCCAGCGGCTGCGCCCCCCAGCGCAACACCATCGCCGCAGCCACCGGCAGCAAGAACACCGACTCCTTGCTGAGCCCCGCACACACCGCCGCCAGCACAGCCCACATCGGCCGGGGCCGGTCCCCGGTGACCAGCACCACCCCCAACAGCCCGAACACAGCCGCCATGAGGTCGTTTCGAGCGGCCACCCACATCACCGCTTCCGACTGGGCCGGATGCAACGCCAGAGCCACCGCCCCGGCCAGCGCCACAGACGGCCCCCCCACCCGAGCGCCCAGCCGAAAGGCCAGCGCCACCGCCACCAGGTGCCACACGAGCGAGTGGAGGTGGGCCACCGCAGCGTGGCCACCCAGCCCGTGGTCCACCCACAAGCTCGCCACCATCAGCGGTCGAAAGTACCCACTCGCCGCTTCATCGCCGATGGCCGCGCCGGCCCAGAGGTCGGTGAAGAAGGCGGTCCGGGGGTTGAATGGGGCGTCGAACAGGGCATTCTGAACGATGAGCGGCACATCGTCCCACACATACCCATTGCCCAGGGTGGGCAGGTACGCCGCAGCCGTCACCACCAGGATGACCACCAGCCACCGCCGGTCCGACGCGCTCGGGCGCTCCACATCCGCTCCAGTCAAGGGCGTGGGGACGTAGCCCACCCAGCCGGGACCAGTCGCCCAAGAACCCAACGAGGCGCTCCCCAGCTGGAGAGCGCCTCGAGGCCGACCAGACCCCGAAGGGACCGGTCGAAGGCAGACACTGCCGAGCGAAGGCTCAGTAGGTGTCGTTGCCGGAGGTCATGACCGCGTTGATGGACTTGGTCGCGGTGAACTGGCTCTGCACACCGTCGCCGTCCACGTCGGCGATGCCGGTGACGAGGAAGTCGGTGGTGGAGGTGGACTGGATCTTGTAGGAACCGCGGACCTGGCCGTCGGGGCCCCAGCCCAGGGTGTCGAATGCGGTGCCAGCAGCCCAGTCGCGCTGCTTCTTGCCGGGCGAGGAGTCGGGCCGGAAGGAGGTTTCCTGCACGAAGGTGTCGAAGGCGGCGTCGTATGCAAGCTCGGCGGTCTTGATGCCGTCGACGTTGCTGGGCACTTCGGAGCGCTTGGCGCGGTACTGCATGGCCACGAAGTTGGGGATAGCGATTGCGGCCAGAATGCCGATGATTGCGACAACGATCATCAGCTCGACGAGGGTGAAGCCCTTCTTGTTCATCATGGTGGTCTCCAGGGGTCCGTTCGAGGGGGAGAGGACGTGTGACCCTTTGGCCGGGTCTCGCTTGGCGCCGTCTGCGCTCGTGTGTAGGCATTGCATGAGGCGTGCCAACTTTTTCAGAGCGGAATCAGCGGCTTTTCGGCGCCCCTTTCCCGTCGGCTGACGCAGATTGTCAGATCCCCACCTGACGTTTTGTGTCACCTGCCGTCGAACGTGCCCCTGAGTGTCGCATTGCGTCGACAGGTCTCCCAAACGGGTCATCGGACCTGACCCAGAGGCCTGAAGTGCAGTCAGTGGTCGAGGTCGTACTTGGCCAGCCGGTACCGGAACGACCGAAACGACATCTTCAGAGCCTTGGCCGCCCGTGTCTTGTTGCCGCCACACGCTTCCAGCGCCGCCACCAGCCAGCGCCGCTCCACATCGGCCAACAAGCTGTCGAGGTCGACCCCCTCGGGCGGCACCACGTACGCATCCGCATCCACCGCCGGGGCCTTGGAGGGCTCGGGGGCCACCGCCCGGAGCGCTTCGGGGAGGTCGCGCACCAACAGCTCCGACCCCTGCGACAGCACCACCGCCCGCATCACCGTGTTCTCGAGCTCGCGCACATTGCCTGGCCAGCGCCACGCCCGCAGCGCATGCAGAGCCGGCGCCGACACCGACCGCACCGGCTTGGCGTACTCCGCCGCGTACCTGGTGATGAAGTGTCGCACGAGCTCGCCGATGTCGGACGACCGCTCCCGCAGCGGCGGCAGGGCGACCTGGATGACGTTGATGCGGTAGTAGAGGTCTTCGCGGAACCGTCCTTCGCGCGCTTCCTTCTCGAGGTCGGCGTTGCTGGCGGCGATGACCCGCACGTCGACCGGCACCTCGCGCGACGACCCCACCGGCTTCACCCGGCGCTCCTGCAACACCCGCAGCAGCTTCACCTGGGCGCTCGACGGCAGGCTGTTGATCTCGTCGAGGAAGAGCGTGCCGCGGTTGGCCGACTCGATGAGCCCGCTTCGGTCGCGGTCAGCCCCCGTGAACGCGCCCTTCGCATGACCGAAGAGCTCGCTCTCCACCAGGTTCTCGGGAATCGCGCCACAGTTGATGGCCACGAAGGGCCCCTTGCGCACACCGGCCTCGTGCAGGCTGCGGGCCACCAGCTCCTTGCCCGTGCCGCTCTCGCCCACCACCAGACAGTTGATGGGGGTGTCTTTGATGCGCCGGATGAGGTCGTACACGCGCTGCATGGGCTCGGACGACCCGATGAAGCGTCCGAAGTGCACCTCATCCTGCACAACAGCCTTGAGACGGGCGTTCTCGGCCTGCAGCCGCACCCGTTCGAGCGCGCGGCGGACCGTCACCCGCAGGTCGTCGTTGTCGAAGGGCTTCAGCACATAGTCGAAGGCCCCGCGCCGCATGGCGTCCACGGCCGACTCCGCCGTGCCAAATGCCGTCACCACCACCACTTCCACGTCTCGGCCCTCACGCGCGCTGCGGGTCTTCAGCGCGCTGAGGAGGTCCATGCCCGACATCCCGGGCATGTTGAGGTCGGTGAGCACGAGGTCGGGCCACTGGCGCCGGGCCACCAGCAGAGCCGACTCGCCGGAATCGGCGGTCGACACGGAGTAGCCGTCGCGGCGCATGAAGATGGCCAGGAACTCGCGCATGGACAGGTCGTCATCGACCACCAGGACATGCGGTGTGCCAGATTCGGTCATGGGTCCTCGGAGGCGGGCTTGTCGACAGGGCCCTGCAGCGGGAGGAAGATGGTGAAGGTGGTGCCCTCACCCGGGGTGCTCTGGACGTCGATGCGGCCGTCGTGGGCGCGGATGATGCGCTCCACATTCGCCAGACCGAGGCCCGTGCCGCCCGAGCGGGTGGTGTAGAAGGGGTCGAAGATGCGGCGCTGGGCGACAGGGTCGATGCCCACGCCATCGTCGGCAATCTCGATGCGCAGCATCTGGCCGTCGACCCCGCCCTCGATGGAGATGTGACCGTAGTCGGGTGTGGCCTGGGCCGCGTTCAGCAGCAGGTTCCAGATGACCTGGCGAAACCGCGCACCGTCCATGCGCACATTCGGCAGCCGGCTGGCCCGCGTGCGCAGCACCCGTCGGCCCTGGTAGCGGGGGTCGTTGCGGAAGGCCGTGGAGACGTCGCCGATGATGTCGCCCGGAGACACCATGTCGAGCGACAGCCGAACCGGCCGCGCACTGTCCAGAAACTCGTCCACCAGCTCGTTGAGGCGCTTCACCTCGCGCAGGACGATGTCGTGGAGCGGACTGCGCCCTTCATCCCGCAGCAGCTGCACCGACCCCGACAAGCTGGCCAGCGGGTTGCGAATCTCGTGGGCCAGGCCCGCCGCCAGCCGTCCCACCGCGGTCAGCCGTTCCTTCCGGGCGACTGCGGCCTCCATCTCTCGCAGGCGCGTGACGTCTTCGATGAACACCACGCTGCCGCCATCGGCCAGCGCCGACCGACTGCACAGGATGACCCGCGCGCCGTTGTCGGACTGGCGGACCTCCTCCCACGACGACCCCTCCACTTCGAGAACATCGTCGAGCAGCCGACCTTCAATGCTGCCCAGCAGGCGCCGCGCAGACGGATTCAGCGCGTCGATGTGCCCGCCCGACGACAGCAACAACACCCCGGAGTCCACCTGGTCGAGGATGAGGTCGTGGCGGGCCCGCAGCACCGCCGTCTCGGCCACCTGACGCGCCAGCGCCTGCCGTGTGGCCCGCAGGTTCTCGCTCAGGATGGACGACAGCATGCCCACCAGCAGGAAGGCGAACACCTGCAGCAACACCTGCGAGTACGTGAGCAGGAGGTCGTTGCCCAGCAGAGCCGCCAGGCCAGGCAAGCCCTGGAGCGCCAAGACGCCCATGTAGAGCACCAGGTCGAGCCCCGCGACCACCACCGCCGCCCGCCCCGGGAGCACAAAGGCCGCCGCGATGACATTCAGGAAGAACAGCGGGAACAAGGGGCTCACCGGACCGCCCGTCATCGACACCAACGTGCCCGCGAACAGGCCGTCGATGGCCACTTGCGTCCAGGCGAACCAGGTGTCGGACGCATACCGCCGGACGGCCGCCGCACTCACGCCCATCGCCAGGAACATCATGGCGGCCAGCGCAAACGGGCCAGACAGCTCCTCGCGCACGCCCGGACGCTCCATCAGAGTGCGCAGCGACAGCGCCAACAGCCCCAGCCCGATGAGCAGCCGCACCAGGATGTAGATGGAGAGCACCCGCTCGCGACGCTCGGGCTCCAACGACGACGGGCCGCTCTGGGCGGCCCCTGCTTGGTCTGGAGACTTCGTCGGCGCCGGACGAGCGGTGTCCGGCGCAGTGGGCGAGCTCAACCGATGCCCGACGCCATCGAGAAGATGGGCATGTACATCGCGATGACCAGGCCACCGATGATGGTGCCGAGGAACACGATGATGAGGGGTTCCATCATCGACGTGAGGTTCTCGACGGCCTGGTCGACTTCGTCTTCGTAGAAGTCGGCCACCTTGCCGAGCATGACGTCGAGTGCACCCGTGGCCTCACCCACGGAAATCATCTGGCACACCATCTCCGGGAAGACCTTCGCTTCCGAGAGCGGCTCGGCGATGGTGCGGCCCTCGGAGATGGCCTCTCGAACCGACTGCACGGCGTTCTCGATGACCTTGTTGCCGGCGGTACGACCACAGATGTCGAGGGCTTCAAGGATGGGAACACCCGACGCAATCATGGTGCCCAGGGTGCGGCAGAAGCGCGCGACGGCGGTCTTCACGAGGAGGTCGCCGAAGACGGGCAGCTTCAGCATGATGCCGTCGATGATGACCTCGCCCCGCTTCGTCTTGTAGAACTGACGGAACGCGAAGCCCGTGACCACGATGCCCACGATGATGTAGAGGAAGTTGGCCTGCAGCCACTTGGACAGGTCGATGACGAACTGGGTGGGGGCGGGCAGAGCCTGGCCGAACTCGGCGAACATCTCTTCGAAGGTGGGGACGACCTTGAGGAGCAGCAGCGACACAACGCCCAGCGACACGAGGAGAACGATGACGGGGTACATCATCGCGCCCTTGATCTGACGCTTCAGCTTGTCGGCCTTTTCGAGGTACTGGGCCAGGCGGTTGAGGATGGTGTCGAGGATACCGCCCACCTCACCGGCGGCGACCATGTTGCGGAAGAGGTCGTCGAAGGTGTCGGGGTACTTGGCGAGGGCGTCGGCGAAGGTGGTGCCGGACTCGACGCTTTCCTTGATGACCACCAGCTGCTTGCGGAACGAGGGGTTCGGGGCCTGCTTGGACTGGATGTCGAGGCACTGCACGAGCGGCAGGCCCGAGTCGATCATCGTGGCGAACTGACGCGTGAAGATGACGAGGTCTTTGTTCGTGACGGCCGGCTCGAGGAAGGCCGGCATCTTGATCTCGATGGACCCGAGGCCGCCCTTGGGCTTCACCGACGTGGCGGAAATCTGGCGCTGGCGCAGGAGACTGCGGGCTGCATCGGGGCTCGCGGCCTCGATCTCGCCCTTGCGGACATCTCCGGAAGACGTGCGGCCTTCATAGGCGAACACAGGCATGGGTACTCCAGCGTCCAGGTGGACAGGCGTAGTCTACAGCCGAAACCGCAACGGATTCAACCAACTCCACGCCCGGACGGTGTGCGGGACTCGAGACGGGTGCGGAACATCAGTCCGGGGCGGTGACCCGGACAACCTCTTCGATGGAGGTCATGCCCTCCCCGATTTTCTGGATGCCCGACATCCGGAGGGTCTTCATGCCCTGCCGCACCGCCTCGCGCTTGAGCTCGAGGGTGGACGCGCCATTGAGCACGAACTCGCCGATTTCGTCGTTGAAGAACATGATCTCGTAGAGACCAATCCGGCCCTTGTAGCCCGTGTTGTTGCACGTTCCGCAGCCCTTGCCCCGGTACACCTGGTAGGTGTCGAGGTCTTCGGGAGCCACGCCCAGGTCGATGAGCACCTGTCGGGGCACCTCGATGGGCTCGCGGCAGTCTTTGCAGATCTTCCGGGCCAGGCGCTGGGCGCCGATGAGGTTGACCGACGACGCCACAAGGAAGGGCTCGATGCCCATGTTGAGCATGCGGCTGACCGAGCTCGGGGCGTCGTTGGTGTGCAGCGTGGACAGCACGAGGTGGCCCGTGAGTGCAGCCTTGACCGCGATTTCGGCCGTCTCGAAGTCGCGAATCTCACCGACCATGATGATGTCGGGGTCCTGGCGCAGGAACGACCGCAGCGACGAAGCGAAGTTCAGGCCGATGTCGTCGTGCATCTGGACCTGGTTGATGCCGTAGAGGTTGAACTCGACGGGGTCTTCGGCGGTACAGATGTTGGTGGTGGTCTTGTTGAGCTCGGACAGCGTGGAGTAGAGCGTGGTGGTCTTGCCCGACCCCGTGGGACCCGTGATGAGAATCATGCCGAAGGGCTTGGCAATCATCTCCTTGTACTGGGCCAGCACCTTGGCTTCGAAGCCCAGCTTGGTCATGTCGAGCTGCAGGTTCGACTTGTCGAGCAGGCGGAGGACGATTTTCTCGCCCCACAGCACCGGAAGCACCGACACGCGGAAGTCCATCTCCTTGCCGCGGCCCAGCTTCATCTTGATGCGGCCATCCTGCGGGAGGCGGCGCTCGGCGATGTCGAGGTTGGACATGATCTTGAAGCGCGACGTGATGGCGTTCTTCAGCTTGAGCGGCGGCTTCATCACCTCGTAGAGCACGCCGTCGATGCGGTAGCGGATGCGCATCGACTTTTCGTAGGGCTCGACGTGGATGTCGGAGGCGTTCTTGCGGATGGCGTCGAGCAGGATGAGGTTGACCAGCTTGACGACCGGGGCGTCGCCGGCGGACTTCTCGAGGTCGAGGACGTTGATGTCCTCTTCGTCGTCCTGCTCGAAGTCGAACTCTTCATCGTCGTCGTCGAAGTCCACCATGACTTCGTCGAAGGAGACGTTCGACGTGTAGTACTGCTCGATGGCGTCGGCGATGGCCTGCTCGGAGGCCACAACGACTTCGATGTGGAACTTGGTGATGAACTTGATGTCGTCGATGGCGAAGATGTTCGACGGGTCGGCCATCGCCACGATGAGCGTGTTGCCCGAGCGGTTGACCGGCACCACCTGGTGGCGGGTCACGACCTCTTTCGGGAGCAGCTTGAGGACATCGGGGTCGAGCTCGATGTCGGCGAGGTTGACGCTCGGGACACCGTACTGCTTGGACAGGAATGCGGTGAGCTCGTTCTCGTCGATGTAGCCAAGCTTGGTCAGCTCGTGGCCGAGTCGACCACCCGATCCGCGCTGGGAGTCGACCGCCCGACGGAGCTGGAGCGGGGTGATGAGCTGCTCTTTGACGAGCAGCTCGCCCAAGCGACTGTTGTCGTCTGCCATGTGCACGCCTCACGCTGATCTGGAGAGTGGAGGGCGCGGATGGTACCGCATGCGCCACTCCGGCGTGCACAGGGACCGGGGTGGGGGTCAGGCCGACGGGCCGTCCACCCCCATCAACGCGGAAACCTGTGGCAGCGCAGGCACAGAACCATCCGCCTCCCACAATGCGCGCCCCGCCCCCGCTGCAGTCGCGCCGGCAGCCGCATCGAAGCGGGCCAGCACGCCATCCACGGTGGCCGCCCAGTCGGCCCCCGGCGCCCCTTCCGGCAGGCTGCGACGTTCAGGCCAGCGCCCACCGCGGGTGGTGTACAGCTCCACCTGGACCGGCAAGTGCAGCTGCCAGCCATCGACCGAGATGCCCGAGAGGTCGGTGCTGTGGCCCCGGTGCGCCCACAGCGACCGCACCAGCTCCGACCACACCGCCAGCTGCTCGCGCGACGGCGGACCACCCCGGCGACGCCCCGCCAGCAGCCGCAGCAGCACCGTGCGGGCATCCTTCCAGCCCACATCGCCCATCAGAGGGCCGAGCACCCGCAGCTGGGCCACCACCGCCTGCGCGCTCAGGCGCCGGTCGACCACCCACTCCACCCGCTCGGCGACGTGGGTGATGTCGGCGGCCCGCGCGGCCAACACCTCGGGGGCCAGATCGGCCGCTCCCAGGGCATGTCGGGCCACCAGCACGCCCAGCAGGTTGGGCACCGACCACGGCACCGACGCCGGCTCCAGCGCACCCGGCACCCCGAGCCCCGCCGCCGCAGCCGGCACGCGCACCACGATGCGCTCCACCTGGTCGACGCGAAGGCGCTTGTCGGCGGCCTTCACATGACGCGCCAGGATCTCGGCCACCGCTTCCACGGCCGTCTGGCCCGCCGGCGCCATCGCGCGGGTGCGGACCGTGAGGGTGTCGGTGAGCCACACCTGGCCCATGCCCGCGAGCGCCCCCGGCAGCGGCCGCCACGACCACTGGTGCAGCAAGCTCTGGTCGCCCGCCAGCAGGCCCACATCGCCATCGGCATCGAGCGACGCCACCCCCCGCCGCGCCGACCGGGCATCCGACGACTCCAGCGGACGGGTGGTGGGGCGGTCGGACACCGCCTGCACCGGACCCGACATCGCATGGGCCACGCTCCTTGTGAGCGCATCCACATCCCGCCCGGCCAGCAGGCCCGTCACCAGAGCGGTGGCCGCCGCTGTTCCGGGCGGATGCCCCCACTCCGAGCCGCCAAGCAGCGTGGCGAGCCCCAGGCGCCCCGACAGCTCATTGCCCGCCACCGTGGCCGCCAGCACTTGATCCCAGGTGTGGTCGGCCGTGGCCCCCGCCCAGGCCGCCGCTGCCGTGGCCGCACAGCTCCGTCCGCGCAGCAGGTGGTCGTCCAGCTCGAGCCATCCCGCCAGGCCAGCGTGCAGCGCCACCGCATCCTCGGCGCGCGTCTGCACGCCGGCAGCGGTCTGGACCGGTCCGGCGGGAAGGTCGGGCACCACGTCCGCATGGGCAGCCAGCACAGACCGCACCACCCCCGCCGCGCTCAGGTGCTGGAGGGCCGCCTTGCTGCGGGTGGCGGGCGGCACGCGCTCGGGATGGGCGTAGATGTCGGCCGCGGCACGGACGAGCTGGCCGAGTGAGGTGGTCGAGCCCACGAAGACCTCCGGGGTCGGAACAGGCAGGCCCCGGTCCCTATCTCACCGCACGCTGTCGAGCCGCGCGTTCAGAGCGCCAAGCGTGTCTGGAGGCCCACCGCCCACAGACGCCCCCCGATGTCGAACCCATTCGCAGACACCGGCGTGCCCGCTACGGTGGGGTCGGGCCCGCGGGGAAGCGTGCCATCGGCCAGCTTGTGCAGCTGCCCATAGAAGTCCCAGGACAGCGGACCGCCCATCACATCGAAGGGCTCGCCGTGCATCACCGACAGGCCGCCCGCGAACATCATGCGGTCGGAGTCGAGAATCGCCGATTCCGTCCCCTGCCCTTCCAGCGGCGTGGGCTCGTAGACAAAACCGGCCCGTACGTCGATGTCGAGGTCTCCCCATTGTCCGGGCAGCGGCTTCGACAGCACCCGCGCATCCCCGCCCAGCCGGAAATTCCAGGTGTCGGTGATCTGCACGCTGTACAGGTTGCCTTCGTGCAGCGAGCCATCCGTGATGGTGACCAGCGGCGTCTCGAGCCCGCCGCCCACCACCTCGGCGATGCTCATCCGCATCTGGCTCCAGCTGTAGCGGTAGGCGTCCACGTTCACGGCCCACCGCTCGGCTTCCCACGCGCCCGCGAAGGCCAGGCGAGCGGGGACGTAGTGGTCGAAGAAGTCGAGCCGAATGGGCGCCAGCACCGGGATGATGACCGGGTCGTCCAAGGTGCCCGCCTGCTCCACCCGCACATTCGCCTGCAGGTCGACGTCCACCTCCACCGGCAGGCCCGAGCTCCCCCGCCAGCTGCCCGCCAGCACCAGCCCATCGAGCGGCTCCACCAGCTCACCGGCGTCCCACATCACCCCCACAATCGGCGCCAGCGCAGGCACCAGGTCGAGGCTCATGCGGTGCGCATCCAGCGTGAGCGGCCCCACCAGATCGCCCACACTGCCGTCTTCTTCGGTGGCCGTGCGCACCGGCGCATCCAGCGTGACCGCGATTTCGTACCGCGCCCGTGCAATCAGCTCGACCGCCCCACCTGCATGGATTCCGGGCAGCTGCTCCCAGCCAAAGCCCGCAGACAGCTCGTACCGGTGCGGTCGGTTCTCGTACATGGCGTACGTGGGCAGCGCAGGCTCGAAGGTGCGGATGCGCATCAGCTGGTTGACCGGCACGAACCCGCCAATGGCGATGCCCAGCCGCTTTCCAATCGGCCGCCCCACGCTGATCATCACGCCATCGGCGTTGCCGTAGTCGGTGGACGGCTGAAGCGCGGGGTCGTCGTCGTCGAGCCAGCCGTCGCGGTTGGTGTCCCAGCGCACTTCGGGCAGCTCGGCAAAGCGCATCCGGAGCACGTGGTAGCCCACGGTGAGGTCGGCATTCTCCATCCGGGCCAGGCCTGCCGGGTTCACGAACACGCCGGTGCTGTCGTTCACGCGGGCGAAGCCACCGCCGCCGCGTCCCATCGACCGCGCGCCAAAGCCGTAGAGGTCGAGCGCACCTGCATGCGCCACACCACCGAACAGCAGCAGCCCGAGTGCTCCAACCATGCCCGCTCCCGCGCATCCTCGCGCACTGCAGCGAGGCGACCGCTCAGGCGTAGCCGATCTGGGGCGACGGCGTGAGGGCGAGGTGCCGCATTGCGTCGATCACCTGGATGGCTTCCTGCCCCGCCATGGCTTCCCGCAGGCAGGCGAACCGACCTGCCAGGTAGGCCGTGGCCATGCCCGAGCCCTTGAAGCCTCCCCGCTCGCCGTCCCGCACCTCGTAGCCGTGGGTGAGGAATTTGTCGGTGAGGTTGCCCCACTCGGCCCGCGGGAAGCGCCGGGGGTCGAAGTAGTAGAACTTGTGGAGCGGACACTCGGGGTGCGTGGCCACCCCCACCGTCTCGGGGAGGTCGGCCGGATAGGCGCGGTCGCCCTTCGGGTGTGCAGCGGCCAGCACGATGCTGCCAGCA
>Ga0213833_1002650_pt1 | contig 11435 bp, 9 predicted proteins | sample SWATP21_FD_160575 | JGI IMG/M metagenome (GOLD analysis project Ga0213833, IMG submission 160575) | Coastal seawater microbial communities from Marineland, Florida, United States - SWA TP2 #1 | ecosystem: Environmental > Aquatic > Marine > Coastal | place: USA: Florida | collected 2016-08-14
TATGCCCATGTCGCCGACGAAGGTTGGTTAGATGCCTGTGCAGGAGAACTTCTACGTGCTCGCTTCAATCTTCGAGCAAAGGTTGAGATCTGGGCAGACGTTCAAAAGAAACACGCTGCACACTCGGTGACAGCAGATCTTTCTTTGCCCGATCTGGCAAAAGGCGCGAAGTTCTGTGGTGCGGATGCACTCATCGTGACGGGCGTTTCCACAGGTGCACCCACTTCTGTTCAAGATGTGGATGAGGTCAAAACTTCCGGCTTGCCAGTGGTGGTGGGTTCTGGAGTTGATCCTGACAATATCCGCTCTTTGGCTTCCACTGCAGACGGACTTATCGTAGGGAGCTGGCTAAAAGAAGACGGTGATTGGCAAAAAGCTGTCGATCGCAAGAGAGTACAGCATCTACGAGAACTTCTGGATTCCTAAAGAACAATATCGTGAAAAAAGTACTGACTATCGCAGGTTCTGACTCTGGTGGAGGAGCCGGTATCCAGGCAGATCTCAAGACCTTTGCGGCTTGTGGTGTCCTTGGGTTAAGTGCCATCACTGCCTTAACTGCTCAGAATACCCTTGGTGTTGAAGGCGTTCATGAAGTACCCACTGCATTTGTCAGTGCACAAATCGACGCTGTCATGAAGGATATGCGTGCAGATGCCTGGAAGACTGGAATGCTTGTCAATGGCGAAAACATCCAGCTCATCGCCAAAAAAGCCAGACACTATCAAGTGTCCATCTTGGTAGTGGACCCTGTGATGGTCTCCTCCAGTGGACGTCGTCTGCTCTCCAGCGATGCCATATCCGCTCTGAGAGATGAACTCTTACCCCTCACAACACTCTTCACACCCAATCACGATGAAGTTGCGGCTCTGTGTGACTCTACTATCCGGGATCTTCCCGATATGAAGGAAGCTGCCGCCTGCCTTTTTCAAATGATGAAAGCCCAAAGCACGCCGGAAAGAAGTTCCCAAGTGCTACTGAAAGGTGGTCACCTTCCTGCCTCGGAAAAAGCCATTGACTTGCTTTTTGATGGTGAACACTACACCAGCTTCAGCGCACCTCGTATCGATACCCCAAATCACCACGGAACTGGTTGTACACTGGCCTCTGCTATCGCTGCTTTTCTGGCAACAGGCAAACGAGCCACCGCTGCTGTCAAACGAGCCAAAGCCTTTCTCTCCGCTGCGCTCTGGTTCGCCAAAGAACAAAGGGTAGGGCAGGGCTCTGGACCCTTGCAACACATGCTGGATTGGCACGCCGAAATCGATGAATCTGTGGTGGAGGTTGTTGTCGCGCTTTAGCGCCCTCACCCCGCCCGGTCCAAAAGTCTACGAACTTCCCCTCTTCCCACTTCAGGGAGAGGGGCGGAAGTGTCCGATAAACCGAAGTAGTAGCTGCTTTGTGAGAAGCTTGTAGATAGCTGTCTCCTCTTCTTTTTTGAAAAGGAAAGCTGTGTGGTGGATGGCGTGTCGAGATGGGCAAACTTGTCCAGATCAATATCTGGAAAATGTATGTATGTTGTTGTTTTATATCGTGATAGTGCTCCCTCTCCTGAAGTGGGGAGAGGGAGAAGAGTGAAGTCGTGTATTTCAAGGATGAGGGTGAGGGTCTAACCGCTTAACACCTAACCGCCTATCGATTAAATCCAAAGATCTCTCTGGCTTCTTGTGGGCTGGCGATGTCGCGTCCAACTTCTTGAGCAACTTTGACCATTTCTTCGATGAGTTGGGCATTGGATGTGGCTCTGCTACCGTCGCGCAGGTAGAAGGTGTCTTCGAGACCCGTTCGAAGATTGGCACCGAGTTCTGCGGCTTTTTTGTGGACATCCCAGACTTCTTGTCTACCTATTCCGATGACCTGCCAGCTTGCACCTTCGGGAATTTCTTCCTGGAGAAGAGGGAGCCAGTGGGCTTTGGCGGGCATGCCACTGGCCACACCCATGATGATGGAGAGGTCGACAGGATCTTTGAGGAGTCTCACTTTTTTGAGGAGTCCTACGCTGCGCACGATGCCTGTGTCGAAGCACTCACATTCTGGGAGGATGTTGTGTTCATCCATAACTTTGATAAAAGCTTCGATCTTTTCGATGGGATTGTCGAAGAGCATGGGAGGCCAGGCCCATGTTCCATTGGAACGGGCTCTGAGGTAATTGAGTGAACCTGCGTTAAGAGCGGCCATTTCGGGTTTAACACTTTCGAGACAAGCCACTGGACCACTGATGTCATCGCCGATGACACCTGTTGTGAGATTGATGATCACGTCGGGGCAAGCGTCTCTGATGGCATCGCAACAGACTTTTGCGACTTCGGGATCCCAGGATGGGAGGTGTCCCAGGCCTTCTTCTTGGTTGCGGATGTGTACGTGCATGATGGATGCGCCGGCGTCGTAGGCTTCTTTGGCGCTTTGGGCCAATTCTTCTGGAGTGACCGGTATGGAGAATCTCTTTGGATCGGTGAGGACACCAGTCATTGCACAGGTGATAACTGCTTTCTTTGCGTTTGCCATGGGGTCTACTCCTCCTCAAGTGTCTTGTTTGGGACTTGTTTGGTTCATGATCGCTTTTAACTTCTGAAACCAGTCTATACGCCTTATAGCACGGTCGTTCGCCTTTGTATACAGATGTGAAGGAGAATGCACTTGAGAAGGAGGGGAGGTTGTTTATCGACCAGAGAAGGTGAAGACAAAGGGATAGTGAATGGTGAGTGCTTTTTGACGACTGGCTGGGAATTGCAGGGTCTTGGCCCAATGGACGACGCACTTTTCCAGAGAGCGACTGTCTTTATTGTTGGGGGCAGAGGTGTCGCGGATCTTGGCGAGAAAGACCTTGCCTTGGGCATTGACCTGTATCCTGACGACAAGGCGAATTCTTTTGAGATTTTGGGATGCTCGCTTGTGTTCCTTTTGGAATCGGTTGGCGCAATTTTTGACGCCGACTTTACCTGAGCGAATGATCTTTCGGATAACCAGATGACTGATTCGTTTGGGGAGTGAGCCTGTGTTGTTTTTGACGGGTGTGGGTTGTGTGGAAGCGCTGGCCGCTGAGAGCGGTTTTAATTGGGGATTTCGTACGTATAGGACACCAAGGAAAAGCTTCATTTCCAATTCATCGGAGCCAGTGGCTTTTTTGGAGAGGATGCGTAATTTCATTTCGAAGGGAAGGAGTTTGAGGCGACCGATGAAGGTAGCCACTTTGGTTTGGGGGCCTCGACAAGTGATGTACACAGGATAAATGCCCAGCTCTTCTTCTTGAATGGCCAATGGTGATTTTCGAATGGCCAGGGTGAGACCGTTGGTACGACCGATGGATTCTACAAGGCGGATGATCCCTTGGACTTCTTTTTTCTGGGTATCCACATGTTTTCCACCTGTCGAAAGGGTGCCTGGTCGGATCAAAAAGCCTTTGTTGGATTGTTCTAAGCGATCACCTACACCCCAAACAACTGTACGAAGTGCTTCGAACCAGGGTGTGTCTTTGAGAGAAATGGTGATCTTTCTATTGGGGATACTGGGATGCACAGTCATGTTCACTTTCGCGATGGAGGCGAACAAGTGGAGTATCTTGTGATAAGAGGCCTTTGTGAGTGTGAGTGTGATTTTCTTCTGCATCCAAAGAGAAAATGCTGGTTTCAGTCTGGAGATAAGATCCTTTTGCTTAGGGTATTCTTTTTGCAGCTGTTTAAAGAGCTTTTTGGCCTGTTCCTCTTGTTTCTTACTCTGAAGAATGCGGATACTGTGGAACAATGATAAGGCTCTTAATCTCGGAGAAGCTTTTTGTTCTTTGGACAGCGCTTGAAATTCTTGTAATGCTTTTTGGGAGGTTTGCTGAACGGTTTCTTTGAGGAGGGCTTGAATATAACGCTGTTGAAAGACCTGTCCTTTCGATGATTTCGAAGGGAGTGAGTGGGGCCGCTGTTGAGAAGCTTGGTGATTTGGGGCTGAGGATTGTGGGAGATTGCCTTGACAGGCCAAAAGGTGTGCCGAGCACAAAAAGACCAGAAGCAAAAAGAGGCGTTGTAAGTGTGTATTCATGGGAATCATCTCCATCTTGTGTTCAAGTCATACCAGATGAGGTTGTCAGCGTAAATAGCCTTGTTTTGCCCTGAATCGAGTGATGGGTGGGTTTCCGAACTTTAGAGTATCATTCGAATGTAGAGCAGCAAGGCATCGCAGTTTTGGTACACATGCGAGACGCAGAGCCACAATGGTTCTTGGAAGGGGGATTGTGGTTTAGCGCTTGTTTTTTGGATTGGTTTTTTCAGGCACAAGGATGTAGTTTTTTCCAGATACTTTTACCTTATAACCCGTACCTTTGACGATGCTTTTTAGTGCTGTGAGCCATGGAAGCTTTTTGAGGGATAAGTTGATTTTTCTATTTGGGAATTTCGTGGGAATGGAGACTTTGACTTTGCCGATAGATGCGAGCAATTGGATGGCTTTTCGAAAAGAAACTGCTTTGAGCTGGATGGTGACTGGTCTCTGTGTCAATTGGGAAGAGGGCTGTTTGATTTGTACCGGTAATGCTTGATATATGGAACGCTGTCCTGGGCGTAGGACAAAGCCCTGCTGACTGGTTTCGAGATGATGACCTGTGAGTTTTACGACACTTTGAAGCGCTTTGAACCATGGGATATTTCGTAAGGAAATGCTGAGCTTTTTGTTTGGGATGTTAGAAGGAACGGCGATATTGATTTTAGCAATGGAAGCGAGTAAGTGAAGCAACTTTTGCGGAGAAATACCTTTGAATACCAAAGTGATTCGCTTTTGCATAATCGGCGAAAAAGAAGCCTGGAGCTGTGGAAAAAGATCCTTTTGTTTGGGGTATTCTTGTTGCAATTGGCCGAAGAGCTTTTTGGCTTTGGCCTTTTGTTTTTGTTCTTGTAAGAGCAGGATACTATGAAACAATGAAAGCGCTCGCAGCCGTGCGGTTGCTTGGGGCTCTTTAGATATTTGTTGAAGTGTTTTAAGTGCTTGAGAGACCTGTTTCTCTTTTATGTGGAGCAGGGCTTGTTTAAAGTGTTGTTTCGGACTCTTTTGTGATTTTTGTGTTGTTTTAGGCGTTTGTACCTTGGTTTGAGGGGATTCTGATTGGCAAGCCAATTGGAGACCAGACAGTCCAAAGAGTCCGAGTACAAGAAAAAAAGTTTGAAATGATGTTTTCATGAGGGATTCTCCATTCTTTTGTGTCAAGCTGAGTCCACAAAAGGGCAGGTCTACTTTGGGCCTGTTTTGTGCGCTTGATGTGTATTTGAGTGGAGTGTACAGGTGAGGCCTTCAGCACTTGTCATGAAGATGTCAAAGAATTGTCAAAAGTGAATTCCCATATAAAAACAGAGGTCTTTAAGAGTCTTTTGTCTGGAGGTTCTCTTCGAAGAGATAGCCCACACCGTGGACTGTAGCGAAGTAGGGGCCCACTTTTTTACGAAGCTGCAAGATGTGCGTGTCCACTGTTCTTGTGGTGGGCATTTGGTCAAAACCCCAGACACGCTCGAGCAATTCGTCTCGGCTGAGCGCACGCTTGGGATGGTCCAGAAAGTAACACAACAACTTGAATTCCATTGTGGAGAGTTTGATGGGTTTTTCTGAGCGGTACACCCGCATTGCGCGCCTGTCCACAATGATATCTTGAAAGTAAACAGGAGCGGATTGTTGGTGTTGGACTTGTTGTTGTTTGGTGCGCTGTTCTCTCCGAAGATGCGCGCGTATCCGGGCGTGGATTTCTCGGACACCAAAGGGTTTGCTCACGTAGTCATCTGCACCCATTTCCAGACCCAAGACCCGATCGATTTCATCGCCCAATGCTGTGAGGATAATGATGGGAGCGCTGAAGTCGTGTTCTCGAAGTTTTTTGCAGATATCCAGGCCTTGTATATCTGGAAGCATCAAATCCAGTAAAAGCAGATCAAAAGGTCCTTGCATGGCCAGTCGCAGGCCATCCATACCTCTGGCTGCTTCTGTCACTTGATAGCCTTGACCTTCCAAGAAATCCACAAGGGGTTCTCGAATGGCTTCATCATCTTCTATGACCAGTATCTTGGCTGTCATTGTTTCGCTTCCTTTCGGTTCGTGTGGTGCTTTCGGACCATTGGATGGTGAATACTGCACCTCCCTCAGGGTCATTGTGTGCTGTGAGTGTCCCACCTGTGGATTCTATGACTTCTTTGGCTAAGGCCAGCCCGAGACCCAATCCTCTGACTTGTTGTCCTTTACCACGTGTAAAGGGTGCAAAGATCTCTTCCAGCTGCGCCTCTGGAATGCCTGGTCCCCTATCTCGTATCTCGATGTGTGGGCCTGAGTGAATGGTGATGGTCACAGGGCTTCCTGGAGCATAACGCAAGGCATTTTCCACGATATTGCGCAGCACACGGCGAAATGCAATGGGATCGGCCAGGATTTCCATCTGCGCCTCTTCTGTTTCGATCTCTAAATGTAGCGTGTTCTCCGAGGATTTGGCGACAATCTCAAGTGTCAGTAAGACCTCTTGAGCCACCTGGTCGACTCTTAAGAGCTGTTTGGGGGCAGAAGGATCGTGAAGTAAAGCGCTCTCTGAACGGTAGAAAGCGATCACATTTTCCACCAACTCTCTCAAACGCCAAATTTCTCGGAGTATTCGTTTGTGATAACGTGGGACTTTCTCTGTAGGCACTTGTTCATCAGCAAGCATCTCCATACTCAGGCACAGTGAAGTCAAAGGTGTCCGAAGTTCATGGGATACGGATGCTGCGAAGCGTTGTCTCTCTTCTCTGAGAGCGATTTCCTGTCTCACAATACGCTGAAGGGTAAACAATGTGACCAACCACAATGAAAGCAACAAGAGAATCAGTGCCAGACGCCAGCTCAGTTCATACCAACTATAAGGAAGGCGATAGGCGACGTACACAGATACAGGGCCTGTTTTGTGACCTTGGTAAAGTGTTTTTGGGCTTGGAGGGTGAAAGGTGAGTTGTGTGATGTACCCGATTTTTGGAGGTCTCTGTAGTAATTCCTGGATAAATTTCTGTAAGCGTATCTGAGAAAACCAGAGTAGATGTCCGTTTTTTAAGCGAATGACAAAGCCTTCGCTTGTTCCCAGGGAGGCGCTGTGTACACGCTTGTGTGGATTTGGTCGCTTCAAGTTTTGCCAATGACGAACTTGTACCTGTATTTGTCTGAAAAGTTTGTCCGTTTGTGGTGTGAGGCGCTTTTCTTTTTGAAGCTGAGCAAGGATGTGTTTTCGTATGCTCAAAGGATAACGGCCTTGTGCCAATCGTCGAAGAAGTTGTTCTGTAAATGGGTAAAACCCCTGCTTGTGCAGCTGCCAGGGGATCAGCAGATCATATGGCAATCCGTGGATATCTACACTTCCTTTTCGGATTTGCCGGAACTGACGAAGCGCTTTTTGTGTGTTGCCACTTTGGAGGTAAGAGAGTCCTTTTTTCCAGTACCGCTGGGCTTGGATGACTTCCCCTGTGGCCAGTTTGGCGTGAGGATGATGGTAGATATAAGTCAGTGGAGGAATGGGCAAAGCAAGGTGCATAGGGGATTTGAGTTTCCCTGAAGGGGCAAATTGCAAAGAGATGATATCTTGGCTGGAGAGTGGTTTTCGGGTGTGTTGGATTAGCGTTTTTTGAAAGGTGTCCCAGCCTTGTGAGAGACGTGTCTGCAAAAGTTGTTGAGAACGCTGAAAGGCATTTCGCTGGGCTACGAAGTCTCGGACATTCAAAAAAATGGCAAAACAAGCCAGACAGATACCTGTGAGCAATCCCAGTTGTGTGAGTCTTCTGAGTTTGGTGGTATTCTGGAATGCTGAAGGTTTTGTAGACACGCCTTTTCCTACCTGTACTGAAACATCCCTTATTTTCTGATGCCTGGGATGCAACTGGATGACTGACGGGCCCACTCAAAAGAACAAATGAAGCAGATAAGTCGCTTAGAGCTTTTCCAGATGGGCTTCGAGCCACTGTAGATATTCAGCTCGTAAGGAAAGCGTAAAATCTCCTGGTTGTCCAGAACCGATTGCCTGTCCATTGATTTCGACTACAGGAACCACACCTCGGCTGGTGCTACTCAAAAAGGCTTCTTGGACTTGGGGTAATTCGTTGGCATAGATGCCCTCTTCTCGAATAGGCATGCGTCGTTTGTTTGCCAATTCCAGAAGGATTTTGCGGGTGGTTCCCAGAAGGATACCGTGTCTGGCTGTGCGCAATTCTCCGTTACAATATGCGTAGAAGTTGGTGCTAATGCCTTCGAGAAACTCACCTTTAGGGCTTAAGAGAATGCCACCTACGACACCTGGAGGCAGGGTATCGATGGCCTTTTGTCTATCGTGTATCCACTGGGTATTTTTGACTTCAGGCGAAGAGCGACTGAATTCTGAAAGGGTGATGCATCGAACACCTTGTCGATAGATGTGTTCAGGCGGCGGTAAAAAGGACTCCATGCTGATGGTGCATTGCTCTGGATTCTGGCGGGAAATGCTGAGTCGAAAACGTGCATCTTGCCAGGTGGTTTCTGCGATGATGGCTCGAAGTGCTTTACACAATCTTTCACGGTTGATATGAGCGGATATCCCTGCTTTTTGAGCGGATTGTTCGAGCCTTTGGAAGTGCTTTTCCAATTGCAAGACATGTGTGCGTCTGTACATCATGCTCACTGTATAGACACCGTCTGTGGACTCGAATTTAGCTGATTCTTTGAGTGATTGAGCCTGGTAAGAGGCCTTTTGAAGACCTTGGGGTGTGAGAATGCGGATGATGCAGCCTGATGAAGCGCTGCCTTGAGATTCTGTCATCTTGAGTCCTTGCCGGGTGTCAGAGAAAAAAGAGCATTAGCCATAGACGCTGGATGTGCCTTTGGACCAGACCTGTTGGCCTTTTTTGAATACTTGGGTCACATGCGAGACTGCATAGTGGTAGAAGATGTAATCGATGTCTGGAGCTGCAAATACAGCCAGATCGGCTTGATAACCTGGAGCAATGGAACCTATGCGATCTTCTCTCTTGAGGGATTTGGCACCACCATAGGTCAAGGCTTTTAGGACTTCGTAGGGTGTAAGGCGCATATGAATGCAGGCCATTGTTCCGATGAATGCAAGGTTTTCGCTGCAAGTTGTCCCTGGGTTGAGATCTGTGGCGATGCTGATTGTGACGCCTGCATCCAGCATCTGCCGGGCTGGTGCGTACTTGTCCTGTCTCAAGCAGAAGGTGGAGCCTGGAATCAAACAAGCCACAACATCGTTGTCTGCGAGAGCTTTGATACCTTGCTCACTGATTTCTTCCAGGTGATCGGCGCTGGCAGCTTTGAGTTCTGCTGCCAATTCGGCACCACCGCCGGCTGAGAGCTGATCAGCATGGATTCGCGGCATCAAACCTGCGTCCAGACCACATTGCAAGACCCGCCGGGCTTCTTCGAGATTGAAAGCACCTTCTTCCAAGAAGACATCGCAAGAATCGGCTAGTTGTTCTTCTACAACCCGAGGGATCATCTCTTTGCAAACCAGATCCAGGTAAGCGTCTCGTTTGGGCTTATACTCGGTAGGAATGGTGTGAGCCCCAAGAAAAGTGCGTGTCAATTCGATAGGGCCTTCTTCTCCCAGCTGTTTGGCTGCACGTAACATTCGGAGCTCGGACTCTGTTTCCAGAGCGTAGCCACTTTTGACTTCGGCTGTTGTGACACCGAATTGGAGCATTCGTGCCAGTCGAGGACGAGCCAAATCTACCAGATCCTCGAGATGGGTTTGGCGGACATTCCGACATGTAGACATGATCCCACCGCCAGCTTTGGCGATATCAAGATAAGTGGCACCTTCAAGCCTAGCGCGGAATTCATTTTGACGATTGCCTGCCCAGATCAAGTGTGTGTGAGAATCTACCCAACCCGGAGTGACCATCGCACCGTTTAGATCGATGACCTCTTCTCCTTCTTGAAGGGCTGGAGCTTGTGCTTTTTCGCCTACCCACAAGATGGTCTGATCTTGGATTTGAATGACTGCATCTTTGATATAGCTTCCCTCAGGGGAATCTGCCTGTACGGGATAGAGCCGTTTGATATTGGTAAGCCTTTTTAGAGCGTTTCCAGATGATTGGGTGGACATATATCTTCCTTTTGGTTACAGGGAAGTCTCTTTCAGCATCTCTTGAAGAGCTTGTGCGAGCGTTTGATAATCTTCAATACAATTGTAGACGTGTGCAGAAATCCTCAAGACCCTTTCTCCAGGTGAACCCCAGGGGCTGATAGGCACTTCGATATGGTACTTGTCCAACAAGTGATCTTGAAAGGGCATGGTATTATTGAGCCACTTTTGCTCTGGTACCGGTCCTTTGGGAAGCGGTATTGTCGCAATCGAACCTAGCAATTCATCTGGGGCTGGATGGGGGAGCTCCAGTGCTTCACAGAGGATGTCCCTTCCCTTGAGATTCAATTGGCGGTTCCTTTCCATGACTTCTGACCAACCGCCTTGGAGCATATCTTCCAAAGCTTTGATGGCGTGGGGGACGCAAAGTCTTGGACTGGGATCGTGGGTGCCGATCCAGGCAAATTCCGTTTGGAAAAAGGACAGCCAGGAGAGATGGGTATTGGCACCATGGCTAATACACAAGGGGCGGATGTCCTTTTGTTTGTCCGGACGGACGTAGAGGAATGCGGAGGCTTTGGGTCCGCACAGCCACTTGTGGTTGTTGCCTGTGTAGTAGGCGACACCGAGCTTTTCTAGAGAGATGGGCACCATACCCGGTCCATGTGCACCATCGATCAACACGTCGACTTGTTCGCCGTACTGGTCCCGAATGGCAGAACAGATCTCCTCAATGGGCAGAATGAGTGCTGTTGCGCTGGTGATGTGATCCAAAAGGAGCAAACGGGTTTTGTCGCTTACTTTGGATAGGACGGCTTCCACGAGTTCCTCTTTGCCTTGGACTGGGAAGGGGAGAGGAGCGACCACGACCCTGGCTTTGTATCGCTTGGCGACGAATTCCAGGGCATTTCGACAGGCATTGTAGGCATGATCGGTGACCAGAAGTTCGTCACCTGGAGAGAATTCCAGTGAGCGAAGGACTGTATTGACACCAGCGGTAGCACTGTCCACAAAGACCAGGTTATCCGGTTCTGCCGAAAGAAAGTTCGCTAGAGCTGTTCTGGCATCTATCTGTTCTTGCTCAAAGGCTCGCAGGAAAAAACGTAGAGGTTGTCTTTCCAGGCGTTCGAGGAGCTCGAATTGTTTGGTGAGCACACTTGAAGGACAAGCACCAAAAGAGCCGTGATTGAGAAAAACGACCTGTTCATCCAGCTTCCAATTGGCTTTTAATGAACAGTCTGATAGAGGCACTGAAAGGGGAGGGGGTGTAGGCATGTGGCACTTCCTGACATGGAAGACATGTCTTGATGGGGTCTTTGGATGGGTTCCCTTTTTCTGCTTATCCTTCGGGATTGGATAGCTGGATGAGGGATTCGCCTTTGGTGACAGT
>Ga0213833_1002652_pt1 | contig 11431 bp, 8 predicted proteins | sample SWATP21_FD_160575 | JGI IMG/M metagenome (GOLD analysis project Ga0213833, IMG submission 160575) | Coastal seawater microbial communities from Marineland, Florida, United States - SWA TP2 #1 | ecosystem: Environmental > Aquatic > Marine > Coastal | place: USA: Florida | collected 2016-08-14
ATGGCGGTACTATTGGCCCCGAGGCCGCCGAGGCATTGCTGCAACTTCAACCCTATATCCGGCAACAACTGGAACAGGGCTCGCGCCTGAACCACATCACGCGCCATGTGCTCGGGCTGTTTAACGGTCAGCCCGGTGCAAAACAATTTCGTCGGCATTTATCACAAAACGCCCATAAAGCAGGCGCTGGCGTAGAAGTGTTAAAAGATGCCACCGCCTACCTCACCAAAACTGATGATTTGCAGGTACACTCCTAGATCATCGAGAAAACTTCATTTTGGACATGTATGACTAACAAACTTTCGCAACTGAGAAAATTCAGTGATGTCGTCGCCGATACCGGCGATATTGAAGCTATTCGCCGATTTCAACCGCTGGATGCGACCACCAACCCTTCACTGTTGCTAAAAGCCGCCGCCCTGCCCGACTATCAGGCGCTGATCGCCGAGCACGGCGAAAGTGTTTCAACCACCAGCAGTGAACATGAGCTGCGCGCGACGATCAACCGGCTTGCCGTTGCCATCGGTAGTGAGATTGCGTCTATCGTGCCAGGCCGTGTCTCCACTGAAATTGACGCGCACCTGTCCTTTGATACTGATGGCACAGTCCGGCAGGCTCAGGAGATCATCGAGCTTTACGCCGCCAAGGGAATTTCTGCGGACAAAGTCCTTATCAAGATCGCCTCAACCTGGGAAGGCATCGCCGCCGCCCGCCAACTTGAGAAAAACGGCATTCAATGTAACCTGACCCTGCTCTTCGGCTTTGCCCAGGCGCGCGCCTGTGCTGATGCGGGCGTTACCCTTATTTCCCCTTTTGTTGGCCGCATCTACGACTGGTACAAGGCTCAGGGTGAAGCCCAAAAGCACGCCAACGAAGACCGCGGTGTGGAATCTGTGAAACGTATATTCAATTACTACAAGCAGCACAATTACAAAACCATTGTAATGGGCGCCAGTTTTCGCAATATCGGTCAAATAGAAGCATTGGCCGGTTGCGACCGCCTGACTATCAGCCCTGCCCTGCTCGAAGAACTGAGCTTGAACGAAGGCGAGTTGTACCAGAATCTCTTCGCGGACAAGGCTAAATCCTCCGATGAAAAGACAACAATCACCGAGCAGCAGTTCCGTTTTGATCTGAACGACGATGCGATGGCAACAGAGAAGCTGGCCGAAGGTATTCGCCTGTTTGCGGCAGACCAGCGCAAGCTGCAAAAATTGCTGGTAGATATAAGCTAATGCTTAAGCGTCTCCAATCATTCTTTAACGAACGTCTGTCTCCGGTCAACGACAGCAGCGATGAGCATCGGCTGCAACTCGCCAGCGCAGCCCTGTTGATCGAACTCTCAAAAGCCGACTTTGATCAAGACGATACCGAGCTGGACACCATTCGCGCACTGCTAGCCAAAGAGCACGGCATCAGCCGCGAGGAAATTGATGAATTGATGGCGCTAGCCGAAGAGCAGTTTGAAGACGACAATGCCTACCACCCTTACACCAGCCTGATCAATCAGCATTTTTCGCCGGAGCAGAAAGTGCGCTTGCTGGAGACCTTGTGGAAAGTGGCGATCGCCGATGGCGAAATCTCCAAGTATGAAGATCACCTGATCAGAAAAGTGTCGGAGCTGATTTACGTACCCCACCGTGACTTTATTCGTAGCAAGCTGAAAGTTACAGAGGGGTAGAAGCAGTGCCTGAAACGCTGCGCTTATTCAGGCCTACGGGAGTGTTATCGCAGTCACTGCCTGAAACGCTGCGCTTATTCAGGCCCGCGATAATCTTGCCGTAGGCCTGAATAAGCACAGCGTTTCAGGCAGCTCTCATTCAACCAGCCTTTAATGCCGCATATTTATCGTGGAACTGGGCACGCAAATCCTTTTTCAGAATCTTGCCGGTGGGGTTTCGCGGCAGTGCTTCAACGTACTCAACCGCGCGCGGTATTTTGTAGCCTGCCAGCTTGTCGCGACAATACTCTAGCAGCTCTTCTGCGCTTAATTCCGGATTGCCGCCACTGACCAGTACGGCAATAGGCACTTCACCCCACTTCTCACTGGGCACCCCCACGACCGCTGCATCGGCTATATGCGGGTGGGACATCAGAACATTCTCCAGCTCGGCGGGATAGATATTCTCACCGCCGGAAATAATCATGTCCTTCACCCGGTCCTGAATGTAAACATAACCGGCATCATCCATCCGGCCGGCATCGCCGGTGTGTAACCAGCCATCGACAATCGTCGATGCAGTTGCCTCGTCACGTTTCCAGTAGCCTTTCATCAACTGGGGACCGCGCGCGACAATCTCGCCAATCTCGCCATTGGGAAGCGGTTTCCCCGCGCCATCAACAATGCGTATATCAGTACCAAACACAGCTCGACCACAGGAGCGAAGCAATTCGGGATGGCCCGCCAGTGCCTGCTTGTGGTCTTCAGCAGTAAGAAACGTCAGGGCCAGTGTGGCTTCAGTCTGACCGTAGCCCTGAATAAAATCGCATTTGAAAATATCCATGCACTGCTGGAGCAAATCTTCCCCAATGGGGGAAGCGCCGTAATTAATCGTGTGCAGATGAGAAAAATCGCGCTCGGCAATATCGGGTACGCAGGCAATCGAAAACTGCAGCATCACCGGAATAACCGCCGTGGTGTTGATCTTTTCATTAACCAGCGTGTCTATCATGCCAACCGGGTCGTAGTCCCGGTGAATCACCATGCTGCCGCCGTAAACAACGCCCATTAACGCGCCGACCAAACCGACCGCATGAAAAACCGGGGCCACAACCAGGCCCACCTCACCAACACGCGCGCCCTTGCCTGTTGTCATTGGCGCCTGATAGGTCATCAACAGCACATTGCGATGGGTAATGAGCACGCCCTTGGGCAAACCGGTGGTACCGCTGGTATACATCTGAAACAACACGTCCTCGCCACCGGCACACGATTCTGCCACCGGCTCGGCACCCGCCAGCCACTCTGAAAAGAGAGGCGCTGAATCCGCAGAGTCGAAGCAGACGCCCGGCTTGCCACGCAGATAATCTCCACGCAATCCATCAAATTCATGATCGAAAAACAACATGGCCAACTCGGCATCGTCGGCGATAAACTCAACTTCCGCCTGGGTTAAACGGTAATTCAGGCCCACGGCAACAACACCCAGACGTGCGCAGGCAAGAAACACGCAGATATTGTCAACGGAGTTTTTTGCCAGAATACCCGCTCGATCACCGGACTTCAGGCCCGACGCCTTGATAGCGCCGGCAATACGATTCACATGGTCCTGTGCTTCACTGAAGTTCAGTGCTTTATCTGCGTCTCTGGCCATCAGCACGTTGCCGCGATTGGCGGCATGAAAATCCAGGTGATCAGTGAGACTGTGAAATAGCTGCATGTTTTTGCTCCGGCCTTATTATTGTTAAATCAACCAAACTATACGCTAACTGGCTAACGCAAGATCGAGCGCCTGCTCACGGTATCGTGAGCTACAAAAGCGGCGCCGATGAAAATCGGCATTCCCAAAACTCATATCTATCATCATCAATCGCTTGAGATAGTGGCCGATGTTCATTTCATTGGTCACGCCCATGCCGCCGTGAATTTGAACCGCTTCTTCTGCGACCGCACGCCCGTAGCGCCCAACCATCGACTTCACCGCCGAAACCGCTTCCGGGATATCGTCACTGCCATCAGACACGGCACACATCGCCCGTATCAGCAAAGAGCGACACTGCTCGGTTTTCATAAACATGTCGACCATGCGATGCTGCAGCGCCTGAAATTTACCGATGGGCTGACCAAACTGTTTGCGCGTGTTGGTGTACTCGGCTGTTGCCTTATAGAGGTAATCCATCGCACCCACCGCCTCGGCGCACAGCGCAACCGTCACCTCGTCTACCACGCTTTGCATCAGGGGCAAGGCCTCGCCCACATCTCCCAGCAAAGACGCAGCGGGCACTGACAATTCATCAAATTGAACTTTCATGGCATGGCGTCCATCCATCAGCCGGATGCGCGTGGTGTTGACTCTGTCATCGAGCTTCACGGCAAAAAGGCTGATGCCGTTCGCATCTTCGGTATTTCCCGCCGTACGCGCCGAAACAACCACAAAATCGGCATCCGCATTGCTCACCAGTGTCTTGGTGCCGCTTAGCAGGTAGTTTGAGCCCTGCTTTTTCGCCGTTGTCTCGCAGTGGCTTAAATGAAATCGGCTTTGCCGCTCCTGCCAGGCAAACGCGCCCTGCACCTCGCCAGCCATGAGTTGAGACAACAGCAACTCATGGTCTGCCGTGTTCGCACCGCGAGCCAGCAATTGCCCCGCCAGCAAAACCGTATCGACAAAGGGTTCCAGCACCAGTGCTTTGCCGAAGGCTTCCATCAGGGTTGCAGATTCGACAATACCGCCACCAAAACCACCCTGCTCTTCGCTGAAGGGAATTGTCAGCCAACCCAGCTCGGCAAAGGTCTTCCAGTGGGCCCGGCTAAATGCGTCGGGCGCCTCCAGAAGCTTCTCCCGCTGTGTGGCGTCGTACTCGCTGGCAACAAATTTCTCTACGCTGTCTTTCAGCATCTGTTGTTCTGCAGTCAGTGAAAAATCCATAACGTTCTCCTACAGTCCCAATGCGAATTTGGCGATGATGTTGCGCTGCACTTCATTGCTGCCACCATAAATGGTTGATGCTCGACCGAACATATATTCTCGCCGCGCTGCGTTGCCAAAGTCGTGCCCTATGTCGTCGGTATCCGCTTCGTCCGGCAGCACACCGCCGAAGGCCGCGGCCACGTCCCACTGCAGGCTTTGCACGGCCTGCTGGCATTCGGTACCTTTTAATTTAAGCAGTGAGGATTCCATGCCGGGCGCGCCACCCTTGTCGACAGTGTTAAGAACACGCAACTCAAGGTACTCCAGCGACATCACATCCATTTCCACTTCGGCCAGCCGCGCCTGAAAATCGGGATCCTCTATCAAGGGACGACCGCCGTTATTCTCCTGGCTCGCATAGTGACGAATACGCTGCAGGGTACGCAGGCAAAAGCCTACACCCGACAGAGCCGTGCGCTCGTAAGTTAGCAACGCTTTGGCATAAGTCCAACCCATGTTTTCTTCGCCGATTCGGTTTTCAACCGGCACGCGTACATCGGTAAAACTGACTTCGTTAAGGTGATGCTCATCGTCTATCGAAATAATTGGCGATACGGTGACGCCGGGCGCGGTCATATCAATCAGCAGAAAGCTGATGCCTTCCTGGGGTTTGCCCTCGGTACCGGTGCGCACCAGACAGAATATCCAGTCTGCGTGTTGGGCATAGGTCGTCCAGATTTTGGTACCGTTTACAATGTAGTCATCGCCATCGCGCACAGCGCGGGTTTGCAGGGCAGCAAGATCGGAGCCGGCTCCAGGCTCCGAGTATCCCTGGCACCACCAGATATCGCTGGATTTCGTTGGCGGCAGAAAACGCTCTTTCTGCTTATCGGAGCCGTAGCTGTACAGTACCGGCGCGACCATCTTGATGCCCATCGGGACAACATCGGGCGCCCCCGCCATGGCCATTTCGTTGATATAGATACTTTTTTCGGTTGCCGACCAGTCGCAGCCTCCATGCTCTACCGGCCAGCCGTTGGCCGCCCACCCTTGGGAGTCGAGTGCCTTTTGCCACTCAATCATGCCTTCGCGAAAGGTGTCAGGGTTGCGAATTTTCCGGGCCAGTTCAGGCGTATAATTCTCGCGCATAAACTGCCGAACCTGCTGCTGAAAGGCGAGTTCTGTTTCGGTGAATTTGGCGTGCATAAAGCCTCTCTCCCGGCGGTCAAAATACTATTATGTAAACCCCTAAGCTTCGCGCCCGGCGAGTACAGCGGCAATGACGCGGCCTGACATCCGATTGACAGTTTGTTACACAAAATTGATTAATCACGCCAGCCTTAAGCCGCCTAACGGCGCTGTTGCAGATACTGCCACCATCGCTGCGCCTGCGGATTATTCGGCTCATGAGCCAACCACTGCATAATTGTGTTCCGCGCGCGCTCCTGCTTTCCGTACTTCAGGCTGTAGCGCACCAGCAGGTCAGCCGCGCGTGAAGCCAGAGGATTGCGCCGGTAATACGCTGCCAGCGCAGCCATCGCCTCCTCGGGTTGCCCGGTACTCTCCAGAGCGATTGCATAAGTCGTCGCGTAACTCTCAACGGCAGGCTCCTTAGTGTGGGCTTTCAGCAAAGCCGCCAGTGCTGCCGGGTAGTCGCCGGCGCGCACCCAATAGAGGCCATAGCGATAGTGTAGCTCGGCGAGTTCTCCCGTGTTCGCGGTGGTATGCGCAATCTCCATCGCGGCGTCCAGCCAATCTTTCTCTGAGCGTCCGGGCGCGGAGCCGGTCTGGCCGGCGCCGCGTGCCAGCTCTGCCAACTGAAGGTAGGGATAAATAAAATCACGATCCAGGGCTATCGCCTGCCGATAAGCGGTTTCAGCCTGCTCGCGCTCGTTCTGCGCCGCATAAAAATTGCCGAGATTGCTGGCCAGCGTCGGGCTGTCCAGATTGGACTGCAGATAGCTTTCGTAGCGGCCGAGCAAGCCGGCTAGCGCAGCTCGACTTTCTGGCGGCAGGGGCAGCGAAATCGCCTGGGCCAATGTTGCAGCGGTTTCAAAGCGTACGGCTCGCACCGGGTCGTCAATCAAGGGAGATAGCGAAGCCCAGCGCTGTTCTAATGGTATAGAAGCCAGACTTCGCACTGCGGCCAAACGTACCATCGGGTCGGCATGGCGCAATTTGTTGTCGACAATAGCGCGTAAGCCGGCATCAGCATTGGCGTTAATCGCCACTAAAATAGCCGCCTGCCTGATAGGCGAGAACGCTTCTCCATCAAGCCGGTAGCGCAGCGAATTGCCCGGCACACCGGTAGCGGCCTCGGCGAACATTCGAGTCATTTGGGAGGAAGACACTCGCTTATCGTGTTTTTCGCCAAAAGACTCGATGGCGGTGGCGAGCTCTTCCGCTGCTGCGTCTTCGTGGCAATCACTGCAGGGGTCGGGACTACCCAGCGCGGCGCTGAGAACCGGATCAGGGATGCCGAATCGATGATCCCGGCGTGGATCCACCCCCATATAAACGGTTGCGGGCATATGGCAGTCAACGCAGCCCGCAGTCTGAGGCGAGTGGCCGTGATGATCAGGCCCTGAATACGCGTCTTTCAAATGACACTGATTGCAGAGTGCGTCGCCTTCGGCGCGCAATTTCAGGGAATGGGGCTCGTGGCAGTTACTGCATACAACACCCGCCGCGTGCATGCGGCTCTGCATAAACGAACCGAGCACAAATACCTCATCGCGAATCTGGCCATCGGCAAAATACTGCGGCGAAGAAATCATTGCGGGCACACTGTGATCAAGCAAGGCTGTACCGGGGTGCCATTCACCAATCCGTTCGCGCCGCGAATGACACTGGGCACAGGTTGAAAGCTGCTCACCCTCAGGCGGGTCTTTTCGCCGGGCAATCGCCTCATTCTCCAGCCAGCGCCACTGCCCCCGCTCCGCCAAAGACACAGGAAAACCGGCATTTTCCTGCTCTTCTGGCTTGTCCGTTTGCAGCCAGCGCAGGTGCGCGTCGGCACCGCCATGACAACTCACGCAGGCAACGTTGATCTCATCCCATGTGGTATTAAAACGTTGGGTAGCGACCTCGTAGTTCTTCTGTAAGGCCGTTGAATGGCAGTCGGCACAGGAGGTGTTCCAGGTAAAGCCGGGATGGTCCCAATTGAGATCAGATTCCAATGCATACCAGCGCTGGCCGCCTTCGGCTTTTGGCCTTGTATCCCAAACAACAGGTAGTGCCTGAAATTTGCCTTTGGGCAGTCGCGCCAAATATTGCTGCAAGGGTGTGTAGCCAAAGGTATAAGGAATATCGAAAATCTGTGGCGGTTTATCACTGCCCTGTTTATGGATACTGACCCGAAAGTACTCTCCCTGCTTTAGAAAGCGGAAGTCGTATTGGCCAAACGCAGTCGCGCCGCCATCAAACTGTGCGAGCACCGTTTGATCGGTGGCTTCCTGCATAGCTTTGGCGTGATGCGAGTGCTGCCATTGCGCGTACTGCTCCTGATGGCAAGCCGCGCACGACTGGGCGTCTGTTGCCGCCACAGCGGGACACAGCGGCACAAGAAGCAGCACTAGCCACCGGCAAGCCGCGTACGTCCTGGCTGCAATCTTTCGTGTTTGTCGCCCGTGTGCAACGCCATCAATTACTTGCAAAAACCACCGCCCAACCATGCATAGGGCTCACAATCATATATCAAACGCCCCGCTTCGCCATGCTGCCAGTCGAGTGGCCTCAACGCGTGCTTTGGGGGCATACCGGGTGCAGGGGCACTTTGCAGTCTATCGAGGGGAACCGGATACTCGGCCCAATCCAGCGGTGCGCGCCAGCCAGGCGGCGGAACCAGCTCGGCGCGCGTACCGGTCACCGGATACATTGTTCGCCATTGATGGATCGCGGCCGCCATTTCAGACACGACATCGGGCTGAGCTTCTGCCAGATTATTGTGTTCGTTGGGGTCAGCCTGAATATCGAACAGATAATTTGTCACCGTTGCCGACAATAAACCCTGCTCTACTTCCTGAACCAGCTTCCAGTCATCATTAAACGCTGTGAGATTAAAGCGCCCCCGAATAGGCGTTTCCGAGGCGAAAAATATCAAATCATTTCGCTGCTGCGGCTTGCCGGAGACCACCGCAGGCCACAGATTGCGGCCATCGAGCTTGCGCACGTTGCCGGGCTTTACGCCACTCGCCGCGGCAAGGGTCGGAAATACATCCATTGCCGTCATAATTCCATCGTAACGCTGGCCCGCCTCTATCACCTCAGGCCAGCGCATAACCGACACTACACGAATACCGCCCTCAAACACCTCACCCTTGCCACCACGCAGGGGAACGTTATCGGCACCACCGGTTGCATAGGCCGCGCCGCCGTTGTCGCTGAAAAACAGCACGATGGTGTTATCGGCAATACCCTCCTCGTCCAGTGTATCCAGCACCCGGCCGATCGCTTGATCCATCGCATCAACCACCGCCGCATACATTGGGCGGGCGCTGGGCTGCAGCATCAGTTTATTGATAAACCGGCTTTGATCCGTGTTGTGACTGCGCGCCTTTTTGCGAGTGTCTTTCAAGCCGGCATACTTTTCCTGCAAAGCCTTTGGCGCATCCAGGGGCGTATGCGGCGCGATAAACGGCATATACATAAAGAATGGCTGCGACTTGTTACGTGCTTTTATCCAGCGCGAGGCTTCATTTGCCAACACGAAGCTTTCGTAGGTTTCGCCCTTCAGCGCTTCACTGTCGAGCGACCTGCCATTGACCTGAAAGTCGCGACCTCCCTGATTGGCGAAGGGCGGAAAGTAACCTACTTCGGTATGCAAATGACCATAAAAATGCTCAAAGCCACGTTCATTCGGATGGTAGGTTTGCTGCGCATGCCCCAAGTGCCATTTGCCCACCATCGCCGTTTGATAGCCCGCTGCCTGAAAACTCTGCGGCATAAAGTGCTCGTCCGGGTGAATACCAATGGTATGCCAAGGCATGATGACGCCATAGGCGACACCCAGGCGCATCGGATCGCGCCCGGTCATCAGAGCCGCGCGCGTCGGGGAGCATATTGGCGTTGTGTAAAAGCGGTGGAGCTCGGTGCCTTCGCGGGCAAGCCTGTCCAGTGAGGGGGTATCAATCTCACCATCGTGAAAGCCAACGTCCGCCCAACCCAGATCATCGGCCACCATGATAATGACATTGGGGCGCTCACTGGCCCAGGCCCCTGCGGAAGCGGTTGCTGACAACAGCATGAACAAAGCCAGCCAGCCCGGGCTGGCTATCCGTTTTAATGCCCTTCTCATTGAGCCCCCTTTCCGCTGGATAGTGTGTGCATCGGATGTCAGAATCCAACCAGTTTAATCCACTTGTTTTAAATCATGCAAGGCATTGCTTCCTGCCGGAAGACTTCAATGTTGACACCTTTGCCGGTTAAGCTCTCGCTACAACAGAGCCCGCTCTAATCACGATTTCTCTTAACCAGTTTGGTAGCCCATGAGCACAGAAACATCAGTTCCGGATGATCTTACCTTTGAACAGCGCGGCGCCGTCGCCGTTTTACGGCTAAACCGCCCCGCCGCCATGAATGCCTTTACCGGCGCTATGGGTGAGGCATGGAACCAGGCCTACCAACGCTGCGATCAGGACGACAGTATCCGGGCGGTTGTCGTCACCGGCAACGGCAAGGCTTTTTGCGCCGGCGCCGATATGAGCGGTGGCGGCGACACCTTTGATTCTCCCGACGCAAAAATTCCTTTCAGTTCCAGCCCGGTGACACCGGCATGGCAACTGCGCAAACCTGTAATTGCCGCGATGAATGGGCACGCCATTGGGCTAGGCTTTAGCCTGGGATTGCAGTGTGACTTCCGGATCGCCGCCAACGAAGGTAAATATGGGCTCGTGCAGGTACGTCGCGGCGTCATGTCTGATGGCTGTTCACACTGGCTGCTCCCCAGATTGGTGGGAATGGAGCGCGCGTTGGAAATTCTGCTCCTTGGCCGCACGATGAGCGGTGCAGAACTGGTAGAGAAGGGATTGGCCATGAAATCGCTACCCGCCGCCGACGTGTTCGATGCGGCAATGGCACTGGCCGAAGAAATCAGCCTGCATAGCGCCCCGCTCGTAACCGCAATGGCAAAACGGCTCGCCTGGGATTCGGCAGACATGTCTGTCGACGAAATGAACCACCGCGAAACAGCGTGGCTACTTCATACCATGGGCATGCCCGACGCGATCGAAGGCGGCACAGCCTTTTTCGAAAAACGCCCGCCTCAATGGACCGGAAGTGTTAGCCGGCACTGGCCCGGAAAGCCGAAGGTTAAACATTCAGAACAATAGCACCGCCGGAGTCTGAGCGGTCCTCTTTTGCCTTCCCAGGTTACACCAAGGGCGATTGCGTAAACTTGTAGCGCTTCGGGCTGTACGACATTTTGTACCTGAATACTGTACATGCCTAAGGGTTACTACCTAACAACCTGATATAGCCGAACACTTCACAAAACGAAAAGACAATTTTCGCTACCCTCCGCCGCGCTATAAAAATACCGATGGAGACTCCATGAAATATCCGGCTTTTCGCTTCGCCCTACCGCTGGCGGCTCTGCTCGCGCCTCAAATCCAGGCCGCCGTACTTGAAGAGGTGGTTGTTACCGCCCAACTCCGATCACAAAGCCTTGCCGATGTTCCTGTATCGGTCAGCGCTGTTTCCGGCGACAAGATTTTTGAAGCCGGCATTGCGAAAGCTGAAGACCTGTCTGCCTACGTACCCAATCTCACGATTCAGGAAGTAGGCCTTGGCACTTCTATTTATATACGCGGCATCGGCTCTGGAGAAAACCAGGGCTTTGAACAGTCCGTTGGCACTTATATTGA